>Ga0206920_1003_pt1 | contig 127785 bp, 145 predicted proteins | sample Alteio_BWOrgHeat_65_FD_152934 | JGI IMG/M metagenome (GOLD analysis project Ga0206920, IMG submission 152934) | Enriched cells from forest soil in Barre Woods Harvard Forest LTER site, Petersham, Massachusetts, United States -... | ecosystem: Environmental > Terrestrial > Soil > Temperate forest...
CTTTAAAAAATGGATTTCATGAGTTATTTTCTATGAGCCCAAAATGCCCATATGTGCTTATAAGTATATATATCTTATTCATACAGCTATTAATTCTAAAAGTTCTCTTTCAGCCTGCTCAGGATTAAAGTTTTTCACGCGCTCTAGACATTGCGTATAATGAATGCCAACATATTCAACACCATTTTCTTGTGCAGCTTTTTCTACTTTTATAAGATGATGCATTTTATCGTCGATGAAAAATATTTTTTTAAATCGAAGATTAAGCTTGTTCAAAAAATAAAATAAGACTTCCCCTTTATTATTAAGCCCACAAAAAATTATGCCCTTTTTATACACAGCCGGATGCATGCAATCCTCAATAATTAGTTCTTGATCGGCAAGAGTTGAAAACGTAATACCTAAAGGTTCAAGTTGAGTGATCGTCCGATCAATAAGAGGATGACGACGCGCCGTCAAACCAAGAGTAGAAATACCCGTATTGTTTAGATTTGTGATTAAATCAGGAATCATATCTTCAACCAGATGTAAATCAATTATGTGCTGAAGTTCATAATAAAGTGGCGAAAGATCTTGATACGCTTGTTCTGCGCAAACTCCGATTGTCATGAGTTTCTTTATCTGATAATCCACCCACTGATCAGATCCAACCTCAGTTTTTGGATGGGCTATGGTGTTATCAATATCAAAGATAACTATAATGTCTTCAGGGGAATATTTTTCTTGTGCAATATGCTCATTAAGAGCAACCATTGATTTATGGGAGACTATTTCAGCAAATATAGATGAAACAGATAGAGTTAAAAGCAATAACAATTTTTTGTACATATTAATTTCTTTATAGTTTTAGCTTAACATGGATTCACAAGATCGAAGCGCGCATATATGTTTAACTTATTGCTTTGCCAAAGCAGAAACACTCTTAGTAACATCAGTTGATTGTTGGATCTTTGTAAGTGCTTCAAGCTTAGCATACGTGCGAGGGGAAGGACAACCCATATCAAAAGAATAGCCACTTTCATTCGTATAGATTACCTGCATGATTTTACCATTGGCATCTCTGGTAACATTATCACTTGGTTTTAATGGATTGCTAGAAGATTTTGATTCTTGCTGTTCCTTTTCCTCTTCCTCTAATCTTTGTAATTCTTGCATTTTAGCAAGATGTTCGCCGTGGGGATCTCTTTGGCGGGGAGCAGAGATAGGGTATGACGGCATTGTATCTTCATCTTGTTCTTGCATCATAGCAAGATGCCAACCATGAGGATCACTATATTGTGAAGCATGCATCGAAATACTAGCGCTTGCCATAATTATAAAAAGTATATTTTTATTCATTTTTTAACTCACTATATGTTTTAATTGTTTATGATAATTATCTGTATGAGTATATTGTTTTAGCTTTTTCTGTAAATGTTGTTTTGATTGAATGGCTGATCATACTAAGTGTTTTGCATAACAAAACGTATCGAAGCATGGCGGACTACGCGCAAAACGCTTGAAAGGAAAACAAGGACCAAGATAGACTCGCAAAAAATGCAGGCCTCTTTTTTTTGCAATTTCCATTGTTTTTAATATTATTCATTCACAGCGAAAACACTTTGTAATTAAAAGTAATTGAGGAAGATTATGCAAAAATATATCATTGTAAGCATGCTACTGTTAGTAACTCAACCACTTATGTCAATGAGCAAATGGCCAGTTCCTGCAAAAATTGCATTAGCAGGATTGGCGGGAGGTACTTTAACAGCAGTTGCAAACAAAAATGAACTAAATGCAAAAACAAGCATTACTCAATTTGTTGGCTTTGATGAGTATACAATCTCTCCAAAAAAGCGCAGAGAAGACGCGTATCTAAAAGTAATGAAAGCAACAGCAGCATCCACTGGAGCAGCTATGTTCTTTTTTTTACTTAAACATTGCCCAAAGTAATTAAAACATTATAAAGACAGAATTTACCTAGCCCCAAAATAGATTTTTTTTCAATTTCTTAGATCACATTCACGTTATGCATTGAAGCTTATAAGTATCGACAACTCTTCTATCATTTTGGACAAGACTTATGGTGATAACCAGGCGTAATTTGCCGAGCCTGACCGCGTCCGCCGTAGCCTTGGCGAAGGGGGATGGCCCGGATAAATGAAGACTGGCTGACGCCAATAAAGTGCAATTACCAAGCTCCTGCAATCCTTTTAAAGTTATTCGTGAACAGCTGGTCAAATTTGAGCCTTTGAAGACACCAAAAATTCTATGATTCTACAAAGAACTATTGGGCTTTTTTGTTATCCTGCCAATTTTGCTATACTGATTGAAGGAGTTTATCATTCATATTTCGTTAAAGGGCAAACCATGAAAAAAATCATTTTGAGCTTATCTTTTGCTTTCTTTCTTACTTCATTACCAGTAAAAGCAAACCAACAAGCACAAATTGAAAGGAATGCTGATGAAGGACCTGCAATAGGATTATGTATTGGTACTTTAGGCATAGCTTTTGGCATTTGTATGATATCAGACCTCTATCACATGAGAAAAAAAGTGCGAGAGCTCGAAAATCTTCCGATAGAATATGGATCGACCGAATATACTGATTTAGATACTATGAAAAAAAATTTAGAAGAGATGGAAAGTACGAAACTACATATGGTGGGCATAATACTGCTATCCGCATGTAATTTAGCTATCGGAATCGCCAAGCTATGATCCACGAAAACTTATAATGTAAATGATTGAGGGCGGTTATTAATCACCGCCCTCAATCATTTATTTTTTATTCATTCTCTGAAGCTTGCTTTAATACTTCTTGCATTACCATCATCAAACATTGTTGTTGGCACAGCTCTTTATTCGTAACCTTATCCCACTTGCTCCAAATTTTCTCACAAGTATTGGCACATTTATAATAGTGTGGATTTGCTAACTCAAATTGAAGACTTGAAGATGAAGAAGCTGCCGATGATGATTCGCTCGATGAGGATTCGATTTTTGCTTGACGGGCATTAAGATCAACAACAAATAAACTTAAAATTAAAATCACCGAACATTTACGAAACATGGGTAATCCTTTACGCCGACAAACAAACATAGATGCGATAAATACGGCCTTTTTCACGCATCTCCAATTGAATACATTATTCAAAATCTACTTTTAAAATAACAAAAATGTTATACAAATAGCAATAATCTGACATTTGTAAATAATCAAGTCAGCAACTCACAAGTAAGATAGCTCCTATTTTAAGAAGCAGCCCAAGACAGGTCAAGAAAAAATAAAAGAAATGCCATAAACACTAGTAAGTTATAAAATTTTATCATACTAGGACCCCTCAAAAGACTAATTCTCCCCTTTGAGCCCATCTTTCCCCTTTCAGAGCTTTATTAATTGACCTTTATTGGCGTAGCCCGACGAAACTCGAAGAGCGTAGAGGGGCACTTAACCTATGCCCAGCAACATCCCGTTTATTGGCCATGTCCTTCGTAGTTTGCCAAGTCTGAAGACCTGGATAAACGTAGAATGGATTCGTAAACACGTTAATTATCTGTTCAGAATTGCTTGTCTATTTTTGCCATCTCTTTACACTATTTGAGTTCCCAAGAAATTCATTAAACTCCTTAGCCAAGAGCACAATTCATGAAAGCTATTCTTATCCGTCTACGCTTTATAGCTTCGCCGGACACCGTTGCCAGAGTCAGTACCCCGCTTCGCAATGCTACGCCGAGGCACAGCTGAATAACAAAAAAAGTTTAGAATGAATTTTTAGAGATCAGAATCTTTTTTGACTAATCGTTTGATCATAAAGGCTCTGCCAGAATGTGATTTGAGATACTTTTCAAATTCTAAAGCTTGAAATTTATCTTGAAATTGGCAAAACCAAACTAGCTCCCATGGTTTAACATCGGCTGTATAAACAGATCCACCATTATTGTGAATGTTCAGTCGAGAACCAATATCTAAAGTATATCCAACATAGATCTTGTGAGGAAAGCTTATTGATTTGAGAATATAGATGAAATGCATAAGAATTGAATTGGTCCGTCTACGCTAGTTTCTACTCGCTTTGCTCGTGAGCTAGCTACGCCGAGACAGTCTTCGCAATCAAACATTTAAAGTTATTTTTTCTTCCAATAGTAATGGCCGCGCCAGGCGTAGCCCTGCGTAGCATGGGCGAAGACTGGCGGCACTCATTGGGCACACTTCGAACTTTTAGGTGGAGTAGTTTGCGTGAAAAGTTTTCATTAATCAGAACCCCAGGCCATGCATAATCAAAATAGGAGCATTTAACTAAAGCTTTTTGTCCGTTGACACAAAAGTCAGATATTCTTTATGATCTTCGGGCTCTTTTAAAGTTGCTTCTACGCATTTATTCCAATAATTCAAAACTGCAGGATGAGCAAGGCGACCATCAGCAAGAAAATCCATCTCATTTAATAATACTCTGACAGCATCGGACTTTGTACGCTCATAAAAAACTTCTAAAAACTTTATCGTAGCGTTATATGCTTGCTGTTTTGTTAATTTTTCTTCTGTTGTGATAACTGAATTAACACTATTTATCCAATCATACCAAGCTGCTGGATCAGCAGTGCCACAATCTGAAAGAAATTGCGTATCACTAAGCAATGTGCCAAAATCATCAGAGCTTGTTTGTTTATAATAAATTTCTAGAAATTTTCTCATCGCATTAAACGATTGTAATTTTGTTAGTTTTTCTTCCATCATTTTTTATTTTTCTTTTAAAGCTTTATCAACACTGTTTATCCAATAATACCATGCTACTGGATCAACAGTATTGCGATCCGAAATAATCTCCATTCCATCAAGCAATAATCTAATATCATCAGAATTTGTTCTTTTACGATAACCTTCTAGAAAACTTCTCATGGAGTTATATGCTTGCAATTTTGTTAATCTTTCTTCTGCTTGCCCATTCAGAACGGCATTAACGCTGCCGGTCCAGTCTTTCCATGCTGCTGGATCAGCAGTCTGGCTATCTGAAAAAAGTTCCGTGTCAATATCGCCTAGCAATGATCCAATGTCATCAGACTTGGTTTGTTCATAATAAATTTCTAAAAATTGTGTCATAGCTTTCAACGCTTGTAACTTTGTAAGTTTTTCTTTCATATTTCTCCTATAAATTTAAATTACGAGATAATCCAGTTTCCTTATTAAATGTTTGTATAGTTTCATTCAATCCGGCATTTCTTATACAATTATCTCTCATTGAAACCCATACTTGTTTTCCATTGGGTAAGATTTTTGCATACCATGCATTTCCATGCTTATCTCTACAAAGAAAATTTTTTATATCAGAAGCTGTTTCAATCAATAATTTTCTATTTGCAGGCGTATCAAACAAATGCCCTTCTTCGTTTCTAAAAATATGTTGAAGGTTGTTTTTAAAAAAATCAATCTTAACATTTTTAGCTTCTTTTCCAACTTGATCTACTATCATAGAACTTTGAGCAACTAATTCAGATGAAGAGCTAGACGAGCTAGCGGCAGCTTGCGTTACCGCACCATCAACTGTTGGTAATTGTTGTCCCGCTACTTGAAATACTTCTTCTCCAACAGAAAAAAATGGTTCTTCCAATTGTGCAACAAAATTTCTAACTGCTTCTTGAGTTGCAGCAATCTTTCCCTGGTTTATCGCATCTTGAACCATTTTTGCTGTTTGTGCAGACATCGTTACACCTTGCACTGTTGCAATTTCTGCCATCTCTACAGCAGCAAGACCTGCTGCACCTACTGCTTCAGTTGCAAATAATTTAGGCAAGTATGCTAATGCGCTTAATGCAGCACTAGCATATCTGATTTGAGGAATCATGAGGCATGCCGTAGCAAGATATCCTTGTGCGGTTGGACTCAGCGTATAGTTTTTTAAAGCCTTCCAAGCATCAGACATATTAATATGTATATTATGGCGATTTGACAAAGCTGCATGCCCCCCCAAATTATTTCTTATTGTAGATGATGGATAATACATTCTCACCGGAGGATAATATTTTCCCGCATTTCTTTTTGCAGAATGCTGAACTATATTTCTAAAATATTCCATCATACCAGTACGTCTTGGTAGCACAGTTCTTAAAGGAGCAACAGGAATAAAGCTTGTTGTTTGCGTAGCTGATTGTTGATTAGATGTTTGCGATCCTCCAACATTAGAACTAGAAACAGATGATTCACTTGCTGCTGAAGGTGTTGCACTTTCTGGGTTTATTGAAGTTGATGCAGCTGCTTGATCTTCTTTTGAAGCTTTTGGCATTTGTTCATTTGTCTGTGGTTGTTCAGCAAGCTTTGTATAATTTATTTGAGGTATTGCAGAATGTGATAGAGGCGCTTGTGAACTAGATTCCTGAGTACTTGATTGCGTAATTTGCTGTAAATGATTAGGTTGAATAGGAGCTGAATTTAATGTTTTTTGTGTATCTGCTTGGGATTGTGTAGTACGATTTGCATTATCAGTTTGAGAACTAGAAGCTTTAGAATTATGTGCTTCATTTTTTTTCTTAAGTTGCTCGCTTTCTTTTTTTATTTTTTCGAGTTCTTGCTTTTCTTTCTCAATGTCTTTATTGAAACATGCTGTTAAATCACTCATTACTCTCATTTTTTCATTATTTTTTTCAACTTTTTTATTCAAAGTCTCACGCTTTTCAGCCTCAGCTTGCTGTTGATGTCTTTCATTTTCTTCTTGAGCCTTACGAGCATTAATCTCGTCTAATTTGTTATTAAGAGCTTTAAGGTCCTCATTGAAAACTCCCACACGTCTATAATATTCTCTAGGATTAACAAGTTTTTGAATTTGGTCTTCTACAGAAGGGGCTACAAGAGAATTAACATAATCAACTTGTGCATGTTCTTCATTATTACGACTTTTAACTTGCCATTCGAAATAATTAGCTGTGCATTCAGCTTCAAGCTTTTCTTCGCGACTTCTAAACATACTATATTGCATGTTATCAGCTTCTGCTCTTTTTATTTTGGCTGTTTGCTCTATTTGTTGGTCCCGTTCAGCTTTTGATGCATTCCATTTTCTAGCATTTTCTTGTTCTAGAAGATACAATAAAGCCATATCAAAACCTCTTGCAAAACTATTAGCCGCTACATCTCCCAGCGTAGGTTGATGAATTTGCCTATATGTTGGCCTTGGTTGCTGATCATATCCCCTAAATGGATTGGAATTTTGCGATGAACTACTTGATTGAAGAGGCATACTACTTTGTGCTTGAGCTTTAGTTGGTCCACTCGAAGTTGCAGGAGCATATGTCTGATTTGTCGCATTTTGTTGGATTGCTCCATTATTTTCTGTTGAAACCGCAGTAGACTGCCCAGCAGTAACTGGTTGTGTTTGAGTTGGAGCAGAGGTTGCTTGATTCGCATTTGCATCAGCGCCAAATACATATGCATCGCCCACATATTTATATTCTGGACCTGTTGGATTTCCCCATACTACCTCATTATTATTCTGAGTTGGCAGTCCGGATTTGGCATAACTTGGCCCATATCCGCGATTTTGACCAGTATTAATAGCATTAGAACTAATAGGCCCAGGGCTACTAAACGAACCTTGCCCTGCATTTTGCAGTTGGCTTGCATGTGAATTTTGATTAATAGCAGGTCGAGTTGATGCTGGATTCACTGTTGCTGGTGAACACACAGTGGTTGGCATTGGATTTGGCGTAAGCATAGTTGGCGATTGCTGAGGTTGTGCTGACGTGATAGGTGCAATGACCACAGGAACAATAGGCAATGGCTGTGGCCTCGGTGTTTCTGTAACCGATCGAATATTGTCGTCAGTTTTTACTAAAGCTGCTGCTAGAATTACCTTCGGATCATTGCTTTTAGATTGCCCATTAGGGTTAGAAGCATCCATCCCTAGAAAAGCAGAACAACCCAATAAAAACAGCAATAACATCGATCTGATCTTGCCTAACATAACCCCCTCCATTTAAGATATAACCGTCCATTAAATAACCTTATTTCTACATACATATTATCAAATAGAAATAAATTGTCAATTGGGGCCAAGGTAAGGATGTCCATGAATTATGGAAACAAGAAAAGGATAAATATGTACTGGATCTAACGAATCGTGCTTATGATTTATTTTTGAGTTCTGAAGTTGAGGAAAGAAGGCAATTAATTAAGCTTGTACTATCGAACTTGACTTTAAAGGGTGAAAACATCGTCTACGAAGCACTTTCACCCTTTAATTTAAAACTAAATCCCACCGATAGTAATGTATGGCGGAGCTGACGAGACTCGAACTCGCGACCTTCCGCGTGACAGGCGGACGCTCTAACCAAACTGAGCTACAGCTCCAAAACCAAATGTTTTGGCTCCTCGGGCAGGACTCGAACCTGCGACCTAACGATTAACAGTCGTGTGCTCTACCAACTGAGCTACCGAGGAAAAAATTTCAATACGCTTAAATTTTATAAGGATTTTTAACCTTAAGTGATGGCCAGCCATACGAAGCCTTGGCGAAGTATGGTGGGCGGTGCAGGATTCGAACCTGCGACCCCCAGTTTGTAAGACTGATGCTCTACCAACTGAGCTAACCGCCCCTTTTCATAGGGAACTTTCAAAATTGTAAAGGAAACATGCGCTAAAGTCAAAAGAATTTATACAAAAAGTAGTTCTACGACCTCTTTTTTATAAAAAATCGGAACAACTACCATATAAAAAAAGTTAAAAACAGTGAAAACTCGAGAAAAAAAGACCTTAACCAACTTTAAAGACATGAATTAAATAATAACTAAAGAATATAAAAGCTATATATATTGCTACAACAGCACAACCTTGTAATTTAGCCAAAGCATCCTGTGACCAAATTTGTTGCAACCATGTACCCAAAAACATAACGATATACATGAGAAAAAAGACCAATAACAATAACATCATGAAATAGTCTATCATCATAAAATAATCAACTTTTGGAGATATCGCTTGGACGGCAATAGCCATAAACATAAAGGCCGTAAGTACCGCTATCATCGTATTTAAATCGGCAAGATAATTCCTGATGGCAAGCTGAAACATACCAAGATAGAAAAAAATCAATAGGGGAATAAAAATAAGTAAGAGCTTTCTGGATTGTATTTTTTTTATACCAAGAGAAAAAAGGATTTTGGGATGCTGAATCGATTCGCCTTCTAATGAAACAAATTCAGTATATCCACTTGCAGAAACTTGAGAGACAATATCCCATCCATCAATATGAACATATTTTGGCACCACAAAATTGGCTGGGGCAACATCAAACAGTACCAGATCAGCAGCAACAGCTCGATTAGTAAAATTCAATGATAGCTTATGATCATCCATGGGAAATCGTGCATAATCAAACATCGAACTAAATTGAATACGCACATAATATTGCGCAAATGTAAGAGTATCTGAAAGCTTTTTAACTACCGGATCAGATTTTTGTAGCACATCCCCTTTGGTAAATTCAAATTTACCTAATGTATCTAACGATATCTTTTTTGGATCAAATTCAAATGAGATAACTGCATTAACCAGAAAATTATTACCCACAGTGTCAAAAGCGATAAATTCGTGAATTAAAAATCCTGTTTTTATCCGCATCGGTTCATGTCCCCACTGTCCAATCACTTGAGGCGTTGCTTGCATGACAAACGATTTTTGATCCAAAGGGTTAAAAGAGGTCACCGATTGATAAAAAAAATAACTCATGAGTATAGAAGAACATATTAATAATAATATTTGTGCCCCTACACTAGAAAAATATTCAGTATTAAATCTAACATTCATGTTCATTTCCCTTATGCACCAATTTTATATACATGCGTTAAATAATAGGTCGCAGCTATCAGTGTGACATATATGCATATAACCAAAAATCCTCGCAACATAGCCAATAAATCCTTAGAAAAAGTTTCTTCTGGCAATGTGCCCAAAAAAGTAATAACAAATACAATAAACATCACGATCAAGAAAAATAGAACAAAATAATCAAGAAGCATAAAATATCCGACATCTGGAGACATACCCTGTATTACAATCGCATTAGCAACATAAGCTGTGATAACGAAAAGCATAGTGTTTAAGTCGGTAGCAAAGTCTTTAACCGCCAATATGAAGATACTAATATAAAACAGTATAAATAACGGCAAAAAGATAAGAAGCAACTGCCTAAGATCTTGTTTTTTTATATCAACAGTAAAACGAACTTTTGGGTGTTGTACCGGTTGATTTTCTTGAGAAGTAAATTCTACATAACCGCTCATTGGCTCATGTGAAACGATATGCCAGCCTGATAGAAAAACATATTGGGGTATAGAAAAATTTTCAGAAGATACATCAAAAATAACATTTTGTGCTTCTACAGCATTGTTTGTCAAATTCAAAGAAAATTTATGGTCATCTAATGGAAACATCGCATAATCAAAAAGCGCACTCGATTGAATACGAATATAGTATTGCACAAAAGTGAGATTATCTGATATTTTTTTAACGACCGGATCAGATTTTTTTACCATATCACCTTTAGTAAATGAAAATTTATCTATGACATCTTGAGACACTTTCGTAGGATCAAATTCAAATGAGATAACCGCATTCATAAGGAAACTATTTTTTATCGTATCAAATTGTAAAAATTCATGAATCATAAACCCTGTTTTAACATGCATCGGCTCTTTGCCCCATTTAGCAATCACCTCAGGAGTTACTTTCATTACAAAAGATTCTTTTCCTACGGACTTAAATTCTGTAACTGGTTTGACAAATAAATAAACTACAATTGCAGCAGACAGTATCATTAAAATTATTTGTGCTGCAACGGAAGAAAAATATTCTAAAACAATTCGTGCATTCATTATCTCTCCTTGAAAAACCATTATTAAAAAAAATTACCTTTTAATATATTTTTTCCATGGTATCGAAAAATGAATTTCATACGCAATAGAACAATAATTTTATTTTTATACATGCAGGATCTTATGAAAGAACCGGTGAGCGAAAGGGACAACGCAACGGTTTTTATGACAGAGAGCTGAAGACAAGAGTTGGCTCTTTGACATTAAGTGCGGCTTTGGCATATCAAAAGCCCAAGTGAGCGTACTTGTAAAACAATTCGATGAAGGATTGCACGCATGACGAATGCGAAAATTGTTAGTAGCCTATAAGTATCTTGTGATAGATACTCTTTTTAGCCTATTTTGAGCCATGCCAAAATCCCTCTTTTGCTTCATCCGGCTCATTAAAACAGGCATAGTCTATGAAAATCTCTTCTCCTTTTTTTATGGGCACTAACGCATAGTAATTATTTTTTGCCTCATCCCATTGAGCATTAGGTTGAGATGAGTGATTTAAATAATTTGAAATATACATACTATTAAAAAATTTAGGACAATGATAAAAATCACCTTCAGAAATGCAATATTTAATAAGATCGGTTGGAATATTTTTTTTTTTCAACATACGAAATTCATAATTATCTGGTATTAAATTAAGTTTTGTTCCAGCGTCTATATCATGCAATGCAAACACACCTACACCTTCAACAGTGGAAGGCTTTAAAATAAAAGAAAATTCATTAGTTTCATTCATCCTGAACTTTTCTTGGTTAAAGCGGGAAATAAAATAACATCTTTTATGGAATCACTATTTGTTAGCAACATAACCAATCGATCAATTCCTATGCCCACTCCTACCATAGGAGGCATAGCATATGACAATGCCTCAATATATTCTTCATCGTAGAAATGTGCCGAATCGTCACCTTGAGCCCTTGCTTTTGCTTGCTGTTTAAATCGATCTGATTGATGTAGTGGATCATTTAATTCGTTGTAACCATTACATAATTCCATGCCAGCTATATATAATTCAAAACGTCCTGCGATTGAAGCATCTTGAAAATCTGTTTTTGATAAAGGAGAAACTTCAATGGGAAAATGAGTTATGAAAGTAGGTTGCACTAAATATGGTTCTACTAAATGTTCAAACAACGCCACTAGTTTATGTCCCCAAGAACATTGTCCCTCAGCTAAGGAAATATTATATTTAATAAGTTTATGATCGATCCTATCCTCGTCTAAATCTTTTTCTTCTAACTTACCATATTCCAAAACTGCATTTTGCATACTCATTCGTCTAAATGGTTGCGAAAAATCCAAAATATGATCGCCATACGTTACGTTAAAATTCTTACAAGCTGCCATAGTAACTCGCTTGAGCATCATTTCTACAAATTCCATTGCCCAGATATAATCTCGTGAAGCAGAATAAAATTCGATTGTAGTATATTCAGGATTATGCTTGTGAGAAATACCTTCATTTCTAAAATTCCGGTTTATTTCAAAAATATCTTTAAACCCACCAACGATTAATCGTTTTAAATAAAGTTCTGGGGCTATACGTAAATAAACATCCATACCTACAGCATCATGATGCGTAATAAAAGGTTTTGCTGTTGCTCCTCCAGGAATTGTATGTAACATAGGAGTTTCAACTTCCGTAAAACCAAAAGCTTCTAAATAATTTCTCATAGAGCTTATAATTAAAGATCTTTTTTTGAATGTTTCATGAATGGATGGAAATGCTATGAGATCCAAATAACGTTGATAATATTTTTTTTGTGTTTTTTTTAAAGAATCCATAGCTTGTTCTATTGGATGCAGACATTTACTTTGAAGTACAAACTCATGAACCTTGAGCGCCAGGGTTCCTTTATCAGTCTTATAAGAAAATCCAGATACCCAAATAATGTCGCCAATATCAATAAATTTTTTAAATTGGTTATATAACTCAGGATTGTTAGAATAAAACAGTTCAAGTTCGATTTTATATAAAGTATCTTGCAAAACAACTTTTATTTTTTCTGCTTTTAATTCTATGCCAGTTATTCGCTCAGAAATTTGGTATTCACGAAATTTACTTTGAGCAAATTCATCTATTATATCTTTACATGTTGCATTAACAGTCTTGCCTACCGGCCATGGTTCAATGCCAACTTTCCTCATAGACGTAACTTTATCTAATCTTTGCTGATAATCTTCTAAGACAGCATCATTACGCAACGCATCAACAACGTTTTTTTGAACTTGCTTCATTCATACCTCATGTTTATTCTAAATTATAATTACCATGAAACGGATAAAACGGGTAAATCCATTAGATCATATCGCGCATAAACAACAATATCTTCCAAATCTTTACCATTTGGTTTAACTGAAAAATTTTTTAATGTGCCCTCTTTATTAAAGTGAAGTTTTTCGACAACTCTTTGGCTTGCAAGATTGTTTTTCTCGCAACGAACCTCAACACGCTTTGCATGTAAATAATTGAAAGCGTATTGCGTTAAAGCATTAGTTGCCTCAGTAATGATTCCTTGATTTGCGTAAGACGATCTAACCCAAAAACCTATTTCAAATTTTGGAATTTCTAAATCAAATCGATGCAATCCTGAACACCCGAGTATTTTTTTACCATCAGCATTAAAAATAAGAACCATAAAATCTTCTTTTTGTTGCCACTGCTTTTGCTTAAACTGAATAAAATCTTCAGATTCTTGCAAAGATGGTGCATAAGTTGCCCACGGCAACCATTTACTAAGTTCTCCCAATGATTCTATGACAGCCTCATTCAATTGCTTACCATCTCCTGCCTGGGGAGCCCTTATAAGTAAACGAGGAGTCATAATGGGCATTTTTAAATCTAATATTGCGTGATTCATAAGCTCCTTTTTTTATTGTTGATTTAATATTTCTTCTTCAATATACCTCAGGACATTATCGCTGCTAATAAGCTCTTGTTTATTTGTATCTCGACATCGAACCAATATGCAACTATTTGTTTTAAATTCAAGATCATTGATGAATGACACCGGTGTTCCAATCTCATCCTGTCGATAACAACGTTCTTGAATCGAACCTTGATCATCAAACTCAACTGCAATGTTCTTTTTTTTCACATCATTATAAAGAGCTCGCATCGACTCACTCATTTCTTTGTTCTGTGGTAAAAAAGCTGCTTTTATTGGCGCAATAGCTGGATGTAACTTTAAAATAACTCGAAACCCGTCTTGCGTATTAATTTCATGATAAGCATCATAAAGAATTGTAAAAAGAAGACGTTCAAAACACATAGAAGGTTCAATATGATGAGGATAAAAAAAAGATTTCGTCTTTTGATCAAAAGTAGAAAGTTTTTTACCAGAAAAAAGTTCATGTTCTTGGATTTCTTCACTTCCAAAATATGCAATAAGCGCAATATCTTTCCAATCCCACATATACTTATATTCTATATCAACACATCCCTTGAAATAATTATCTACATCTTTGCACCCCTTAGAAAAATAAGCTAATTCTTGCTTACTATTAATGCGAGTACGAATAAGATCTTTGTTGATACCCAAAGTTTTAATAAATCCTTCACATTGATCAACCCAAAATTCTAATTCTTTATCCGCGCTAGCCGGTTTACAAAACCAGCTCAACTTCCATAATTCAAATTCTCTCAACTGGAAAAGAAAATTATGCGGGCGTACTTCATTTCGAAAAACTTTGTCTATATGCGTTATACCTAATGGAATCTGCTTCTGATTATGCTCGACTAAATTCTTTAATTGTACATAGATTGACTGGGTAGTATCCGGTCGGATATACAAATCAGGGGTTAACTTTATTGATACGCCGATATTAGAAGTAAATATTTTATTAAATGCTCGCGGTGCAGACCACACTAATTTGTTGCAACATCCACCAGGTTTTTTCGTATCAATTTCAAATTCATGATACGTAGTATTACAAACTAAGCAGTTAATAACATTTGTATCAAATATTTCTAAACAATTCACAGCATCATAGAGAATAGGTGGTCCTAAAATTGCGCTTTCAAAAAAAAGTATATTTCTATCTAAACCAAGAAGCCTTTTTTTCCATGCCTTTTTTATATTTTCCTTAAGAAGAAAACCCAAATGTCCTATATCATACAGCCCTGGAAACGTGCCGTATATATTTGATGATGGGTAGACAAATCCTCGACGTGCACACAGATCAATAATTTTTTCTTTTGTTACAGTTTTGTGATTAACATCTATATAAGAATTTATCTGGGTATTGGTTGTTCCCAATGATTCCATAAATAATGTTCCTTACCTTGCCCTTTTTAATTTTCAAAGTAAGAGACAAACTACTGCTTAAATATTTTTTTGCAACTATCAAGACAACCTATTGGCATATTTAGTTTAATCCGATAACAATGCCATCATCCAATGCCTCAGCATTTATACTTTAATATATTTTTTCAATGGTATCGAATAATGAATTTCATATGCAATAGAACAATACGTTTATTGTTATAAGCGCAGATGGAATGTATCTAGGAGCAAAAACTCTATCTCTATTTCTCTTATATAAATTTAAGCTGCGTTGACCATATACACATTGGTCAAATAATACATTACTACTATAAGAGCTATATAAACAAATAACACGGTCCAAGCTCTTATATTGTCAACTTTTTCAGGGCTATAACCTGTATTTTCATCCCCAACGTAAGCAACTACACCCAAAACAAAAAAAGCTGCCAAGAAAAATAACATCAAATAATCTATCAGCATAAAATAACCAACAACCGGCGACATCCCCTGCACAACAATGGTATAGGCCATAAATGCCAACAAATTAGTAAAAATCAATTGCATGTTCAGACCATAATCTTTAATAAATAAAGAAAAAATAAAAAAATAAAAAAGCATAAATAATGGGAATAAAATAATCATAAGTTGACGTGCATCAGTCTTTTTTATATTTATAGAAAAAAGCACCTTAGGTTGCTGCGAAACTGTTTGATCTTCAGATAATTTATATTCTGTATAACCCGCTTTAGCCTCATGACTTTCCAATTTCCATCCGGAAAGAAAAACATATTTAGGCACAACATAATCTTTTGGTGCTACATCAAATATAATCGATTCAGCATCGACCATATTATTGGTAAGATTTAAAAAAACCTTATGATCATTGATTGGGAAAAGCGTATAATCAAGCACCGAACTAAATTGAATCCGTAAATAATACTGCGCAAAACTCAAGTTATCCGAGAGCTTTTTTACCACCGCGTCAGACTGTTTTAAAATATCTCCTTTGGTAAACGAGAATTTACCTAGAGTCTCCAAAGAAATTTTGCTTGGATCAAATTCAAACCACAAAATCGCATTAATTAAAAAATCATTTTTTGTTACATCGAAACGAATAAATTCATGAAGCAAAAATCCCGTTTTAACATGTGTTGGTTCATGTCCCCATTTTTTAACAACCTCTGGCGTCACTTTCATAACAAAAGAACCTTTACCCAAAGGATTAAATCTCTCGAGTGACTTATTGAAAAAAAAGACAATAATAGCCATAGATAGCAACATTGTGCTCAACTGAGCAGGAAGCGTAATAAACCAACGCATGTTCATAGCATGTACTCCATTATATTTAGTTATTAATATTAGTGATGATATTAGAGTACAAAAACAATAATTCTATTTGCAAGCATGCTACTATGCGCACTAAAAAACGCATTTTAATTTAATCTCATTGATCTTAATACCCCTATTCTGCTAATGTTAATGTAAATGGAGGAAAACATTGATGACATCTCACGCTGTTTTTTTATTAATACTGACCTTTTCAAGCGTTGGGCATACATTAACTATTCATGCAATGCAACATATCCCTTCGATCACATCTTTAATTCGTTTAAAAGAAAAAAAATCGGCTCATACGCCAATCCAAAGTATTGCTCAGTCAACAGCCAATAGTACAAAACAAAATAGATCAATGTCATTAACAATGCCAGTCTGCAAAGCTCCGCAAAAAACTGCTGGTAAAACTATTGAGCAAGAAGCAGAAGAAAAAGCATGGCAAAAAACTTTACTTTCTGATGATTTAACGCCTGAACAAATTGCTCATGCCCGATATTGGGACGCATTTTTTCAAGAAGCAGATAAAATCTGCCTAGCATCAAAACAAATTAAAAGTGATCCCAATACGGTGAAAACCAAGATAATGGATACTTGCAAAACACTATTGCAACAAAACTTTCCAAATGAACCTCGCCTACAAAACGAAATACTTCTCCATCAAAGTGCCGAATATGAATACTCTACATTCATAGAAACGAAAACAAATATAGAAAGAGAAAGAATCAGAAATTCCTTAAAAGTTCGAATTCTTGCTGCATTAAATGGGCTCTTCAAAAAAAAGCGCAAATAACGTTTAAAAAAGGGCAGATCTAAATTTAACAAAACATATTTGCTTTTTAAAAAATAAGCATGCTAACTTATGCGTATTGACAAATCGTCTACCATAAGGAGAAAAAGATCATGCAACTATTTTTCTTACTTTCACTTATGTCATGTTATTCATCCATCATTTTCAGCTCTGGATTACCAACGCAACAAGCAAAATATCAAGCGGCGTTCCCTTATCAAACCAGTAGTGCTCATAAATATTCTGATGATCAAGGCAAATCGCTCATTTCTGATCAAACCAGTAGTGACCATGAATTTTCTGACGATGAAGTAGAAGCATCATCGCTCAAAACATCATCTTCATCCATGCCTAAAAGTTTTGGCAAACTTTTTGCAAAATTAACGCGAAATACTCGCAGCTCATCGGCAGACAATCTGCCTCCTGGTAACTACCAGAAAGTCCCTACTACCAATGCTCAAAAAGCAAGCAAGGCAAGTGATACATTCGAAAAAAGAATTGAGCAACAATCGAATAAGCAAAAACAACCAAAATTAACCGCCCAAGAATTAGAAGAAATTAAACGAAGCAAAGAGTTTGCTCAAGCTGGAATTACCGGATTTTTGGCAAGAAGACTTGAACCGAAGCAAGAACCGAAGTGAAGACTATTTCCTGACTTCCATGCATAGCATTTGTTCTTGGTTCCAATCTCGCTATTTTAGCAACAGTATTATTCATTGATATTATGCCTATTAATTGACTTTAGCTATAAATTTTGCAAAAACCATTGAAGATAAATAGTTACTAAGCTTATACTGAAATTAGTAACTATTTGTAATATTTGTAATCCAGGAGCCGCCTATTCACGCCTTCAAGCTTGGAAGGCTATAGCGGACTGCGCAGCAAAGCTGCTTGATATAAGGGATGATAAAATGATTAAAAAGATAACAGCTTATATAGTTATATCGCTTTTAATTAATGTAACTCAAATTTTACCAACAGATTCTTCATGTTCAACAATTTGTCCAACTTGTCCTAAACGATTTAAAGATTTTTGCTCATGTCATCATGATCTGGCTCAAAAAATTTTACATGTAAGTTGTCAGAAAGAGGATAATTCACAAGCATCAGTTACCACTGCTTGCCCAGTTCCGAATAATCTTAGTTCTCTTACTATTGAGAAAGATGGATCATTGCCATTAGAAGGCTGCACCAACAATGAAAACCTACACAACCATCTCGATTTATCAGATACAACACAATAATTTTAAGTAATCCACCTCAAACTCAGGAGCATCTGGCAACAATGAGCCAGTTTCGCAACAACCAAACATTCAGATAGAAATTTTCACAAAACTCTTGATTTTCACCTACTTAACAATGCAATCTTATAATAAAGTGCACATTGAAATTTTTTGACCAAAAAAGGAGTATTTATGAAGCTAAAATGTATAAGAATTGAATTAATGACAATTTTCTTCGGGCTATTGGTTGGGAGTCAAGTAGACGCAGGACTTGGACTTTGGGACTCATTCAAAAAAGCTGTAACTCCAGCGACACCGGAAGAAAAGGCACAAAAAAGGGAACAAAAAAAAGCTGCTAGAGAAAAAGCTCATGCTGATTGCCTGAATGTGCTGCCTGAGTCAATAAACACATGTGTTACAACATACATTCAGGATAAATTGCATCAACACTTCCAAGATTCTATATCGGGGCTAATTGCCCCTGATGGAGCAGCAATACTATTTAAGGAAAATATAAATAAACTATTCCCTAGAACTGCTCCTAACTTTGTTGGTAAGCAATCAACCGATCCAAACCGTAATGAAACAGAAATAGCTTTTGAAGTTCTAAGGTTATTTGATCTTGTTAGAAACGACTGTTATCAAAAAAAAGGCACAGGAGGAGATGGAATAATATGTGATGCAGATCTAAGATGCCGCTCAGCAAAAACAGTTCCCCAACAATTATCAACATCAGAGCAAGAATGGTGCAATACCGCGCAATCATATTGTGAAAGCCAAGAACAAAATTGTCATCATATGCAAAACGGCATATATGTATCACCAACACAGTTATCGCCTGCTAACATACCTCAACAATTTCAAAGCACTTGTGGACAGGTCGCCAAATATTGCTTTGATGCCCAACCACTATGTCCTAAAATGCAACCTAAAGGATTTGGCATAACAGTAGCCAAAGGAGAAAACTTATACAGTGGATACAAATGTTACACCTTAATAGAAAAATTAATCTTTAATACTGATCAAAAAGATCCTATAGGAATAGGATTACTCCCTCAAATAGTTACTCATGAAAAAATTGTTGGTCCTTGCACAACACAAGAACAAAAAAATTGTGACGATAAGCTCAAAAAAGGCTTGTTTGATTAAAAGATTCATAACACAGTCTCTTACAAAATAATAGTTTTTAAACAATCCACTTCGAACTCCGGTTTGTGATGGATTGTTTCATTTTCAACTTGGGCGGCAAGTCGTTGCTGCTGTACAAGTTCAGCCTCAGGAATATAATTGGCATTTTCATGATACGTAATAGTCACTACTTGCTCTAGTTGCCCTACAAGCTCAATAGACTCAACCCGCTCATCGTAAATCACTTCTTTTATTTTTTGCTGGTCATCAACCTTCTTTTCATGTTCTTCACATAATGCAATCAATGTTTGACTCATTACAGCATCATCAATAACTGCTCCTTTTTGAATGACAAAGCAGTAATCAATTTTGCGTAGATCAATTAATGGTTCTACCGTAACATCATAAAATAAGCCCGCTGGATTACATTCTTTTATTTTACCGAGCGCAAAACCCTTTGGAAATATAAGACCATCACCACTTGAGAGTACCAAATCATCTGGCTCAACTTCAGCCAAATGACTTACATAACGCATACCGGTGATCATTTCATTATTATTTCCTTCGTGAATACCACTTGCTTGCGTGTGAACGCAATACGCTGCAACTTTACACATAGCATCGGTGATGAGCAACACCTTGCTGTATTTAGGATACACTTGTGTTACCTTGCCTAACAAACAGTTTTTATAGAGAGCAACCATATCGGGAACAATGCCAGCATTAGCCCCTTTATCAATCAAAAAATAATGAGATTGATCGGAAAAATGTTTAACTAATACTTGAGATACTATTGCGTCGATGTTCTCAAATTGCTTTTTAAACTGAACCAACTCCTTTATTTGGCTATTATAACTAATCATGGCGTTAAGTTGCACATTTTGGGCCAAAAGATCGGCTTTTTCTGCTTGCAATGCATGCAACATTTGCTCCATCTCTTGCCTTGAACGCTTAGCAGCAAAATATTCTTTTATAGGAATTATTATTTTATTTTGAGCAACTAAAATAGGATACATAATATAAGAAGAGATATGTTCGAGTAATTGGTTTTGAGCAAAAAAATGATGTGCGCTCCACAATAGCAAGCCACTTGCTAGTAGATAAAAAAACATACTCCCACGTCTTTTTTTTGCCACTTTTCCTATCCTAAAAAGGTAATAAGCCCATCTTTTACTTCATCAAATGATGTAGCAATTACTAATCGTTCACGCATTTGTGATGCCTCAGGTAATCCTTTTATATAAAAGGGCAAATGTTTCCTGAAAACATAGAGTCCATGAGCACCGTAATAATGCATCATATAATCTAAATGTTTTAACGCGCAATGCAAGACTGTTTTAGTATCAATTGCATATGGATTTCCTTGAGAGTGTTCATACATCTCTTTTAACTTCCAGGGGCGGGACCAAATACCACGGCCTATCAGATAACCATCAACGCCGGTTTGTTCATATACCAATTTTGCTGTTGCCCAATTAACTACACCACCTGATATAATCACCGGAATTTTAATTGCCTGTTTTACTTGGGCTGCCAACGCATAATCTGGCCGCCCTTCAAACATTTGCGTTCTGGTGCGAGGATGAATCGCCAAAGCATCAACGCCGCAATCCTCGAGCATTTTTGCCACTTCAATGGCGTTAACTTCTTTAAATCCTGCTCGAATTTTTACGGTAAACGGACATGGCAGTACTTTTCTAAATAAGGTAACAATTTCTTTGAGCTTAGGCAGATCAGCCATTAATGCAGATCCTGAACCTGAACCAATCACATTTTTTGCAGGGCATCCAATATTAAGATCCACCATATCCACGCCTGCCGCTAAGATTTTCTCGCAGGCAACTTCGATATATTTAGTTGCATTTGCCGCAACTTGATAATTTAAGGGACGTTCAGGTTGATCAAATTTAAGCGCTTTTGCCGCCCCTGTTGGGTTTGCTATGCAAGCAACATGGCGCATTTCGGTGTACAATAATTCTTCAGGGGAAAATTCACGCACAAGTTTGCGAAAGGGAGAATCGGTGATGCCATCAAGGGGCCCACCTATAAAACGTGAATACTCTTTGTCTCGAATTTTTATCTTTTCTTGCCAGTAACTCATTTATTTTACCCTAAAATTGCGTGCTATAACCCTATACTTTACTTAGTATAATAGATTATGAGAGCTTGCCTAGTCGCTTATTGAGCGCCACCTTAACCTCACCCATCACATCGCACCAATCTTTATGTTCAAATTTTTTTCTAAAAAGCCTCATAGATGGATACCAAGGTGAATCAGAGCGATTGAGCAACCAGCGCCAATCAGCAGGAAATGGCAACATAATCCATACAGGAACTCCCAAGCCCCCTGCAAGATGCGCAACGGAAGTATCTGCAGTAATCACTAAGTCCAAATTTTTCATAATCGCAGCAGTGTCCATAAAAGCTCCGTTTTTGGAATCTAATTCAGGACCAAAATCATGAATGGCATTTTTATCTTGTAATAACGCAAGTTCTTCTTGAGCATTTTTTTGCAAACTATAGAGTTTCACGTTTTTAATCTGCACTAATTGTTCAAATAATTCTAACGGAATACTGCGTTTTGAAGAACCCACAGAAAGTGTTTTTCCTTGCGCTCGGTAGACATCAGAATCGTGCGATTTTTCCACTTGCCAGCAGATGCCGATCCTAAAACTCTTATCATCGCGGAAATTGTTTTGCCATTGGGTAACCAATTCCTCATCTGCGCACAAATAAGGAATTGGTGCGGGAATACTTTCCACTCTTGTTTTACACAAATAAGGCAAACTCATCAACTCAGCATGTGCATCATGTTCAGGAAGTTGAGTATTAAGTGGAATCACCGAATCCAAATATGCGCAGCGCGAAAGAATTTTCACTAAAGGTTTTTGCACAGCAGCAACAATGTGAGCTCCTTGCTTTTTTAGCATCTGGGCGTAACGAATAAATTGGAATGTGTCGCCCAAGCCTTGCTCTGCATGCACGACAATTTTTTTTCCTTTCAACGACGTTACACCGTCCCAACGAGGTTTGTTAAAAGTAGGTCTGTTCGCATCAAAATAACTACTCAGCCGCCATTCATATTCCTGCCACCCTTTTTCATAATCACCTTTTACCAAATAAAAAGCAGATAATCCTGCTCTAATGCCACCGTGATCCGGCTTTAATTTTAAGCCTTGCATAAAATAGGGATATGCTTTATCGAGCTGCCCACGTTGACCGGCGTAGATAGTGCCAATATTATTGAATGCTTCATAACACTCTGGATTTAATGCACATGCCTGCTGATACATGGCAATCGCTTTTTGCCAATCACCGGCCATATTCAAAACATCACCTAAAGCTTGATATATGTGGAAATTATCGGGATCAAACCGGGCCGCATGCTGGAAATATATAATTGATGCATCAAAAGATTGCATATCGCGCAATGCGATGGCAACTGCGATTAAAGCAGGACAATATTTTGGATCCAACTCTGTTGCTTTCAAAAAATAGTCAGCTGCAGCCTCAAGGTTATCTTGCTCTTGCCATATTGTACCCACAGAATAATAAGCATCTGCATAATCGGATTTATTCGCTATTGCTTGTTTAAAATGCGCAATAGCTTCATCATTTTTGCCCATATTTTTATAACAAACACCAATTTGAAAATGTGCTAAATGCGCGACCGGAATAGACAAATCTAATGCGGAGATAAACATATCAATGGCCGCCTGCCATAGCTGTTTATTTATCAGAGCGCGGCCATAATTAAAATAAACTGCGGGATATCTATATGGGCTTGTTAATAACTCTTTGTACACAGCAATAGCTTGATCATTATTACCACTCATTAATAACTGATTTGCAACATTAAATTTTTGTTCGTATTCATGCTGAGTTATTTTTTTTGGTGTAAAATAATAATAGGCTCCGATACAAACACATAGGACAAAAGAAAATAAAAAAATCTTATAAAATTTTTGCATAAATACCGCTATATAATGATAATAAGTTTAATTTTTTGTGTCAGTTATATACCATTTATAGCTTCTTGCAAGATCACATTAAAATTTATATCCCAGTGAGATAGATGGATTATGTTTTGCATCCAATGATAGCGATACATCAATAGTATCTTTGAATTTATTATCTATGACCTTAGTAGCTGCCAAACCATACAAAACCCCAAGGCCGGTACCAGCAACAATTTGTGAAAGATAATGCCTGTTATCATTAATAAATGGAAGCACAACCGCAGCACCTAATAATGCTAATGGCACAGCAGCTTTAACGCCATATTGCATGCCATATACTACCGTTGCATACGTAACTTGAGCAGCATGAGTCGAAGGAAAACCTCCAAGCACACGCTTATGATTTTTGCAAAACTCTTCATGTAAAGGACGGTAACAAAATTCTGATTTAAAAATAACCTTTAGCAAATCTGCAGTCAAAATAACGAACGGCAATCCTAAAAGAAACATTTTACTTGTCTCGCGCAATCGCACATTATGGGAAAATAAAAAAAAACCAGCTGACGCAACTCCCTCTATTGCTATTGCTATTCTATCTGCAAAAAAATGGAAAGAGCGAGGCATCGTATTAATATGCTTGTGAATGGCTTTATCATAAAAACATTCATGCAGCGACTGATCTGCCATACGAGCCGCTATATATATGGGGAATGTAGTTGCAATTGTTTTATACGAATCCCAATGTATCAAATTTTTATACATATTACCGATATCTGATAAAGCTTGCGCAAAGAAATTAGTAGGCTTTGTCAAATGTGAGTTTTTTTTAGCTATTAAAGAATGCCCATCTATATAATATTTTGATTCAATTACATTCTCATCTGCATAGATACATATACATGACAAAACAAATAACCAGCAAGGACCAATGTCTCTATTTATTTTCATTGCCTACGCTTTCTTTGATCCGCTAAAGTAGTTTTAACCGCCCCTATGTTTTATAGATTAATCAAAATCAGCAAGCGAGCACAAGAAACAAACAAAAACAACAATAATCTCTATATGAAAATACTTTTTGACTAGAATAAATTAAAAAGCATAAGACATGATCAAAGATGGAGCACCCACATTATTAAAACCGATCTTAAAAGATGTATCATTATTAAAATGCTTATTAACTACTTTATTTGAAGCCAAACCATATAGAGTGCCCAATCCTGCACCCGCAATAATTTGTGAAACATAATGCCTATTACCATTAATAAATGGTACCACCACTAAAGAACCAAGTACCGCTAGAGGAACTGCTGCTACAGCACCAAATTGTAATCCAAATAAAACCGTTGCATAGGTGACTTGTGCAGCATGAGTGGAAGGAAACCCGCCATAGGACTTTCTATGATTTTTACTATGCTTTTCATGCAATGGACGATAGCAAATATCATATTTACAACATGCTTTTATTGCATTGGTAGTCCATCCAATAAAAGGAAGACCCAAAAGAAACATCTTACTGGTTTCTCTTAATCGTTGATTTTTAGACCACAAAAAACTACCTATGGAAAAAGCCGAAATAGAATCAACAACACCTCTTCCGGCAATATCATTAAAAAAATGTGGCATTTGATGAATATTTTTATGACATTTTTTATCATAAAAACATTCATGAATAGGTTCATCAATTAAACGACCAGCAATAAACAATGGAAAAGTTGCTGCAACGGTTTTAAATGAATCCCAATGTATAAAATTCTTAAACATCGATCCGACGTCACACACAGCTTCTTTTATAAATCGAGTAGGTTTGGTTAACCTATCATTTTTTAAGATGACATAACTATCGTCACGAGTATCATCATTGCCGTAACAATGAATACTCCCAAAAAGAGTAACCGCGCAAAGAAGACTAAAATAAATAACTCCATGTTTGGTCATGGTAACCTGCCAAAAGCTTTGCCCTTAATTAAACCTCCATCATCTATTTAAAGGTTAATGGAGTAGCATGTAACTTGGCAAGAAAAAAACAAACAAACAAATAAAAGCAATTTACCTTACGATGTTTTTACAATCAGACATTTGCATACATTGTATGCCACGGAGTTTGTTGCTCATACGCATATGCAACTTGCAGCATTAGTTCTTCTGATAGATGTGGACCATACAATTGAAAACCTATTGGTAAACCTGATGCAGTCATACCACATGGAATTGAGATGGCAGGAACACCTGTTAAATTAGCCGCGCAAGTAAAATAATCTTGTAAATCCAGCTGCAATTTATCAGCATCAAAAGCACCAAATTTAAATGCAGGACATGGAGCTGTGGGCATAATTAAAAGATCAACCTCTTTATATGCATCAAGAAACTCTTTGGTCATCATGCGTTGAACTATTTTAGCTTTTTCATAATATGCATCGGCATATCCGGCTGAAAGCACGTAATTACCAATTAAAATGCGAGTTTTAACTTCTGCGCCAAACCCATCATGTCGCGTATTGCAATACATATCATTGAGAGTTCCAGCTTTTTTATTACGCACTCCATAACGCACTCCATCAAAACGGGCTAAATTTGATGCTGCTTCGGCTCGACTTATAATAAAATAGGTAGCAGCACTATAATCTAAGGCGGGAAGTTTAAGGCGCGAAGTTTTAGCTCCCAATCCTTCTAAAACTTTAACTGTTGTTTCAACCGCAGAAACAATTTCTGCTTCTACACCCTGAGCATATAAAGTATTTTCAACAATACCAATTCGTAAACCATTTGGTATTTTACCCGTTAAGGATTGCGTATAATCATTTTTTTCTACTGTCAGTGATGATGAATCTTTTGGATCATGTCCTGCAATAGCAGATAATACTAAGGCGTTATCATATACGGTTCGAGTCATCACACCTATTTGATCTAATGAAGAACCATAGGCAACTATGCCATACCGTGAAATTAATCCATACGTAGGTTTCAAACCAACAAGATTACAAAAAGAGGCTGGTTGTCGAACAGATCCACCAGTAGATGTACCCAAAGCCCATGGAACAAAACCTGCTGCAACTGCAGCAGCTGAACCACTACTTGAACCTCCAGGAACTCGACTAACATCCCAAGGGTTTTTACTCTTTTGATATGCTGAAGTTTCACCTGAGCTTCCCATAGCAAACTCGTCCATGTTTGCCCGACCCATAAGCAATGCACCTTCTTGTTTTAAACGCGCTATTGCCGTAGCATCGTATGCGGCAGTAAAACCTTCAAGAATTTTTGATGCACATGTCAAACCACGATCTTTTTGTGAAATATTATCTTTGATCAAACCCGGAATGCCATGCAAGATGCCATTTTGTTGTGAAGCACCCATTATTGAATCAGTTTCAAAAATTTCTAAAGCGGAAAGAATATTTCCATCATGATCGGCAAAGCGTTTGCTAAAAAATTGAACCAATTCTTTAGGGGAAATTTCTTTATTGTCTAATTTTGTACGCAACTCTTTGATTGTTGCAAATGCTAAGTTATTCATAGTGTGCTTTTTCTAACTTTATTTTTATTTAATAATTCTTAATCCACGTCATAGTAAGCGCTCTTTAGGGTCTACCTGTCCGCCGAAGTTTGCCAAGCCGGAAAACATGGATAAACGTAGGCTGGAGCGAACGATAACTTTAGTTATTTATTTTCTAAGATTGCAGGAACAACAAAATAATGTTCTTCACTTTCTGGAGCTCGAGCCAAAATAGTCTGCGAATCAAATCTTACTGCTACATCTTCTCGCAATACATTAATATTCTTAGATGGCGGCACTTCAATATCAACTGCTATTTCTTGAACTCGAGCTGCGTAATTAAGTACCGTCTCAAGCCGATCAACTAATGGCTCAATTTCAGACTCATGAATTGTTATGTTTGACATACGGGCAATTTTTAAAACATCTTCTTTAGTGATTATAGCCATAATGATCTCTCTAAATTGCGTTCAATTTCCATTCATCTGAACGAAAACGATTAATATAAATAATACTCATTAAACCATTGCATACATAAAATGAACCATAAATTATGACAAACTTAATAACCGGATCAGCTATCGGCAAAAATGTTAACATATATGATATCGGCACAAAAATACCTCCACATATTGCAAGCCTCACCATCATAACTGTTTTGACATTAGCTGCCCCGCGCAAAGCGCCTGATAAAATAACTTGTAACACATCAAAAAAGGCAAGCATTCCTAAAATCGGAAATGCTCGTGCGGCAGACGCAGTAAAATCACCTTTTTTATCAAATAATCCTATTACTGTTTCTGGCATTAATGAGAACAACACCAGAATACCCATCACGCAAAATGAGGCCATAAAAATTGTTTTTTTAATATTACTTTTTATACCGTCCCAATTCTTTTTTCCTAAATCATTACTCACCAAAAAAGTTATGATAGATGCAAAAGCAATTGCCGGACAAAAAGCAACACGCTCCATATCCTTAACTACACAAAAAGTTGCAACAATGGAACTTCCCATAGGAGCAATCATCTTCAAAAGCCAAATATATGCGGCAGCTAAGGTTGTTTTATCAAGCATTACCGGCCAACTTAATGTGATTAATTGCAAGAAATGGGTTCTAGAACGAAACACCCCAAAAAGATCTACTGCATATTTATGACATTCTTTAGAAAATAAAATGTAAAAAACAGCTGCTACAGTCATCACAAAATATTGAATTACAGCTGCTAAAGCTGATCCCTGCAACCCCATTTCTGGAAAACCAAAATTTCCAAAAATCAAAAGATATTCTAATGCGATAAGAACGATAACTCCCATAACACAAATTTGCATGGGTACTTTTGTATTTTTAATACCTCGGATAAAACCAACAAGCGCTAAATAGATAAACATAAAGAAAATGCCTACCGCTCTCAAACGCAAAAATGGTACTCCCAAACTAATAATTTCTTTAGGCACACCAAGCCAGAAGTAAATAGAATAAGCTCCGAAATATAATGCACTTGCAACACAAGCACCTAAAAATGTAGTAACCCAAAATGAATCGCGAACAGCATGCCCCGCCTCTTTATAATCAGCCCTGCCATTAAATTGGCCGCTTAAAACCAAAGTACCAACAGAGAATGCTTCTGCCATTTTAATAAGAAAATGAATCAGATTATTGGTAGCACCGAGAGTCGCATAAGTAGGCGTAGACTTTAAATGACTAATAAAATTGCCTTCAATCCAAATAGGCACCGAATATAAAAGTAATGCTGTAACAAACTCAGGCAGAACATATCGGATAATTGTCCCATAACTTTCGCCACTAGTAACATCTTTGATGCCCGTAACATAACTTGAGATTAGGCCTTTTTTCATTGGACACTCCTTTTGCCCCATCTCATCTTTCGATGGGGAAACTGCATGGATGTAGATTTTTTACCATTTTTTTTATCCATTTATCCTCTGATCACTATCTTTATTTATTATCTATGCAACAGTAACAAAAAATCCTTTTTTAGCAAGTAATAAAAGGCTTTTTATGGTACACCTAAAATGTATTAAAAGCTATAAACTTAATCATTTTTCTTATTCTTAAAAATTGCATATACTCTTTGCTGACCGCCTACGTGGTACATTTCTTTCTTAATCAAATACGCTTTTTCTGTTTCATCTGGCTGCCAATGTTTTGATGCCCAATATACAAGCATTCCATCAGAGTAGGGGCTACTCGGTTTAAACATTCTCAGTAATTCATCCGGCCTCAAAGATGCTCGGGCAAGCACAAGATCAATGGCAAAAGATGTTTGTCTTAAAAAAGTACGCCAATCAAGTGAACTCACCATACAATCTTGTAAGTCCAACGCCGCAATCACCGATTCTAGAAAATCAACTTTTTTATTATTAACTTCAAGCAAATAAAATGGAATAGTTGGATTCAAAATTTTAAGAGGAATTCCAGGAAATCCACCACCAGAACCAACATCACAAACACCTTTTAATGTGCTAAAATCAATTTTATCTGCAAGTCGCATCGAATCTTGAAAATGGAAGGCTATAATATCAGGTATATCAACAATGCGCGTGAGATTGGTATGTTCATTCCACTCACGAAGCAACAATAAATAATGCTCAAGTTGTTGAGCTTGCGCTTGGCTCAGCTTTTCTTTATGCACAAACTCTTTCCAAATCTGTGCGTCTTTTTTTCCAAATCTTTCTTCTATAGACAATGTTTTTCCTCAGGTTTGGGGGCCCCATTTTTACCAATGGGGTATGAAATCATAGCTTTTAAGAATGCATACATGCTACCTTTAAGATGAGCATATATGTAAACCTTAAAAAATAAGAATATGCATATGAAAAATAAAAAAATTATATTTATTATATTAGCATGTTTTCTTTATAATTTCACGCTCTGGAGCGATGCTATAATTACATTGTTCATAAAACAATACCCTATAATGCCAAACAGCAATTATTGCCAAGATCTATCCCACTCTTTAAAACATCCTGGCACCATTGCTGAACATTGTCTATATGGATTGATGGACTCTACATTGCAGGCAGGTATTTTTGCAACCTATGCTGGGTATCTTAATGTATCTAATGTACAAGGACAACTTTCATTTCCTTATAAACATTCAAAAAAAGCAGTAAATATGCTCATCACTCCGCATATTACTCCTATATTAATGGCTGGTAATACCGTACATCATTGGGAGTTGGAAGACGCCAACTTAGCTGCTCTGTTTACCATCGAACAAAAAAATGATGATGTTGCCAAACTTACTTATTGGGACATAGAACAGATTGCTTTGCCCACTGACAAAAAAATACCCACACAAACCATTATTATTATTGCAAATCCTCATGAAATATATGTACCAATCGGAGCATCACCAGTTATTGAATCGGCATCTTTGCTTCTCCCTGATATTTATGTAAAAAAAGGAATAAATCATGTGGCTGATAGTCTTTATGTACTGAACCTGAAACATTTATTTAGCCCAGTACATTATCAATATAAAGCAGACCCGTCTCGAAATACCATACTGATTACTCCTTAAAGATGTGTCTTGCATGGACTTTTAAGCTACTTTTTTCAAAGCTGATAAATAGTGTTATACTACCTGTCTCATGTTAAAAAAAAGAGGCACATAACCAATCACTGAGGGAAAAGAGAGTATGAAAGTTCAGGTCTCATTCGATAAACCAGATCTAGAAAAAGCATTATCTATTGCCACTCACATAGCTCCATATGCAGATATATTTGAAATTGGCACGTTACTCATTTATCACCATGGAGTCAAAGCCATTCAATCATTCAGGCAAGCATTTCCCCAAAAAACTATTTTTGCTGATTGCAAAATTGCTGATCGTGGCAAAGAGGCCGTTACTTTATTTGCTCAAGCAGGAGCCGATTGGGTTACTGTTATGGCTGGAACAGGCAAAGAAGTTATTCATACCAGTTGCACCACTGCTGATAATTTAAATGTAAAAGTGATGCTCGATCTACTTGATGCAAGCTCAGTAGCACAATCCGCACTTGAAGCCAAAAACCTTGGTGTAAGCGCATTACTATTCCACCAAGCATCAGACGAACAAGAATCTTTAACCTTCTTGGACAAATGGGATATGGTGAAAGAGAACACCGACTTGCCTATTTTTATATCTGCAAAGATTAGAAGAGAAACAGCCCAAGAGATTCTCCATGTAAATCCACATGGCATTATTATTGGCAGAAGTATTACTGATGCTGAAAATCCTGCTCAAGAAGCACAATATTTTTATGAGTTGGCTGCAAAATATTAGTTTTACAAAAAAGGCATAGTTATTCACCCGATAATACTTCGCATGTTCCTAGCAGCCTGGCACTATTAAAAAATGGTGAAAGCACCTCGCATATGCCACAAGAAACATTAATCACACTTGCTGCAATTATGTCCGGCGTTAAAGAAACGTGGATCGACTCCGCCATTACAAGTGTCTTATCCGACCAATTACCTGACTTCACACCAGAGAAAAACAATAGGATAAAAGCACTTATACTGTCTTCTCATGGAAACGCAGGAATAAGCTCTTCAAAATAACTAGCGCACAAACTGATCTTTATACAGATGCTCCACTTCCTCAATCGTAGTTGCATCATCAGCTGATTTATCAGATGCTGCCCCCCCATAAACCTTCCCTTGTTTTAATAAAAAATTCTTAGTCTTTTGTTGCTATTTGAATTTTATATGTGATATTCTTTATTATAATAATAGACAAGACAATATATAATTCAATTCCCTAATGAAAGGCAAACTATGACATTTAATCGAAATACCTTATTCAATCTCATAGTCCTGTCCTGCATTTCTCGCTTAAGCTATAGTCACGATTTAAATGTGGTAACAGCCTTACAATCTCAATTAAAATCACAACCGACCGTTGTTATATTCGGCGCTCCAGGATCAGGCAAAACTGAACAAATGGAACTAGCTCTGGCTGGTAAACCATACCAAGTATTTGATCTCAGGAACTCATTTATAAAATATTACACTGATCAGCAAGGCATAACTGACACAAAAAAACGTGATGATGTAAAGAAGAAGGAATATTTAACATTAAAAGCTGCCGAACGCGCATGGCTACTGAAAGAAAAAGATACTATAGCAAATGATTTAGCATCTAACGGCACAGATCTTATAGTCTTTGATGAATTTGATCTGTGGCAAGATCGCAATCCAAATAAAGATGAATTAGAAACAATTAACGCACTTTTAAAAATCGCACAACATGTAAGCAAAAACAAAAAAATAATTTTTATCATTCATGCCGCAGGCCTTAACTCTAAAGCGCTCCAGCAAGAACTAGCTACAAAATTTAACATCACAGCTTCAAACATTATTCGCACAGGTTATTTTACCCCCGATGAAGAGCTATCTTTGTTAAAACATACCGCTTTAAATGATGATGAACAAAACAAATATATGGAATGGGCGCAAGGCGATCCTTCTGCTTATCTTGAAATTATTGAAAACTTAAGCAAAAAGGAAGAAAAAAAATACACCTTTGATGAACTAACTCAAGAAGCCCAAAAAACCGTAGATAAAGTGTATCGAGTTATAAAAATGACTGAAAGTGATATCGCCCAAAATCTTCACGATATTGCTGTTGGACAACAAACTCTTGAGTCATATGAAAACAAAGATATTATTCACAGACTACTTGCTACCGGCCTTATAGGAATGAGAAATGGCAAGTATATTATGCCTAAACTTGTAAAAGAAGGAATAAGCAAATGATTATTGAACAACTGACAAAATCAAATAATGATGAAAAAGGGGATTAATAATGAAATTTTTCACAATATTTACCTTCATGATAACTGCATTGACATTAGTGCCCGCAACATTAATTTGTACGGATTGCTATTTTACCTTTGGCAATGATAGCGACGAAGATTTGCTCATTACGGTACGGGAAAATGCTGCTCAATACGGTTCAGATCGGGACAAATTGGAAAATATACAAAAAATAAAACCTGAAGCCTTCTTTAAACTACCAAAACGAATAAATGAAGCTACGATAAGTATCACCAAGAAAACTAATGGTAAAGATCATTGGACTAATAATGAGGATTGGGATGGACTTCGGTTCTGGACTATATGTTCTCACGATCTAACCAAGTGTGGAATGATTGAAGTATCCAACAATTGCGACAAAATAGTGCAAAAAAGCGATACTATTGAAGTAATGAGAACTGATAAATCCTATTCGCGCTATATTCATGTCATCAAATTAAAGCCAATAGCTGAGTAGGCTCCTCCTCACTACAATCATCGGCCAAACCCTACGCAACAAACTGATCTTTATACAGATGTGCCACTTCCTCAATCGTGGTTGCATCATCAGCTGATTTATCGGTACTATAACCCATAAATCTTGGGAATCGAAGCGCGTAGCCAAGCCCAGCCGCCTTCCTTGAAGGAAACAGCTCTGCTGCGAACTTGAAAGGTTGCGGCTAAAAATTTTATCAAACGTAGCAAGACCCGAAATCATTTGTACTTCTTCATGCCCCTTAAAAGTCGAAAGATGACAACTTAAGGACATGGGAGCTTTAATTTGAATCAAAAAGCAATCCCTTAAATAAAATATTTTGCCCATAATAATATTCACGCCCCCACCCAAAAAAATGAATAATTATACACCCCTTACCAAAATACAAAATCTTTTATGCAGACTTTAATCAAAAAACCAAAACCAAACCTTAACCCCCGTACTAAAAAACGGCCGACCCTCTTGACAATACCACCAAATAAATGAATAATTATATATATAATATGTAAATAATTATTCAAATCAGTATATAAATATGGAGGAATTAAGATGAATAAAAAAGTCATCCTTGCTTATAGCGGAGGATTGGACACCTCGGTAATTTTGCATTGGCTAAAAAACAACGGTTACGAAGTTATTTGCTTTGTTGCCGATGTTGGCCAAGCAGAAGATTTCCAAGCCATTAAAGACAAAGCTTATAAAACTGGAGCATCAAAAGTGTATGTCGAAAATTTACAACAGCAATTTGTTGATGAATATATTTTTACTGCACTAAAAGCAAATGCAATCTATGAAGGATCATATTTATTGGGAACTTCTCTGGCGCGCCCCTTGATTGCCAAACAACAAGTAGCTATCGCTCTCCAAGAAAACACTAATCTTTTAGCTCATGGTGCTACCGGCAAGGGAAATGATCAAGTTCGATTTGATTTTACTTATTATTCACTCATGCCTAATGCACATGTTGTTGCTCCATGGAGAGACCCTGAGTTTCTATCGCAATTTCAAGGCAGAGACGATTTAATCTCCTATGCAAAAAAACATAATATTTCCATAGAGGCCACATCCGCAAAACCGTATAGTATTGATGAAAACATTATGCATACGAGTTTTGAAGCTGGTACGCTTGAAGATCCTGCATATGCTCCCGACGAACAGATGTTCAAAAAAACAGTATCGTTAGAGAAAACTCCCCAAAAACCACTCAAGCTTACTATTAAGTTTGAGCATGGCATTCCAGCTGCAGTTACTAATCATGAAACGCAAGAAACTATAGCTGGCACATTGAAGCTTTTTTCTTATCTCAATGAACTTGGCGGACAGTATGGCGTTGGGCGTGTTGATATGGTGGAGAATCGTTTTGTAGGAATTAAATCACGAGGTGTTTACGAAACGCCGGGAGCCACCATTCTGTGGAAAGCTCATCGTGATATCGAATCGCTTACGCTTGATCGTGAAGTTGCACACCTGAAAGACTATTTGGGACTTAAAATAGCTACGCTTATATATAACGGTTTCTGGGAAAGTCCTGAAATGAAATTCCTTATGGCCGCCATTAATCAAAGTCAAGAATATGTAACTGGGCAAGTTACCATACTGCTGCATTATGGCAATGTGATTATTATTGGTAGAAGCTCTCCGTATTCGTTATATCATGCAAAGCTTTCCAGTATGCATGAAACGGGTGGCTATAACCAAGTTGACGCTCAAGGATTTATTAAAATTCAAGCATTACGTTTAAAGCAAAGTACTGTACAAACTTTATCAAAATAAATAATAAGAGGTTAAAGGAATACTATGAACACAGATATACAAACAATACTACATAAAATAAATGGCACGCACGTGCCTCATGTAAAAAAAGTAGCAGTCGCTTTTTCCGGTGGACTCGATTCTTGTTTAGCAATTGAGTTGTTACGCAAGATATATAAAGCACAAGAGATTATACCAATCACTATTGATGTTGGCCAAGGCAAACAGGAAATGGACGAGCTCCATGAAAAGGCAAAACAGCTGGGCATTGCACCAATAATTATAGATGCAAAAAAAGAGTTTTCAGAGCTATGGCTTACCAAAGCGATTGAGGCAAACTCAAACTACAATGGCTACCCGGTTTCAACTTCTATGACAAGGCAATTAGTTGCTCGTGTTGTGGCAGTTGAGGCGGTGAAATTGGGTTGTGATGCTATTTTGGAAGGATCAACAGGCAAAGGCAACGATCAATATCGTATGCATAATGTATTTAAATTTTTTGCGCCACAGCTTGAAATTTTAGTGCCCGTGCGCGATTTCGATCTTACCAGAACTGAAGAAGTAACTCTTTGCACGTATTGGAACATTCCGGTTACTGAACAAATAACTGGCGGTGACGACAAAACAATGTGGTGTCGTTCAATAGCTTCGGGTGCAGTAGGACTTAATCAACAAATACCGGATGATGTTTGGCTTTGGTTAACGCCACCTCAACAAGCACCAGACAAACCTACTGAAATTTCGATTACATTCAAACAAGGAATTCCGGTTGCTCTGAACAACCAGACAATGCCACTTGATACACTGCTTGAAAATCTCAATGAGGTTGCAGGCAAAAATGGCATAGGCCTGATCGATATGTTCGAAGATGGCATCATGGGTTTGAAAAGTCGTGAGATTTATGAAGCTCCAGCAGCAACAGTCATTTTGAATGTACACAAAGATCTTGAGCAAGCGTGTCTGACCAAAGAAGAGATTCAGTTCAAGAAAATGATTGATGCTCAATGGGCCTATTTAGTGTATCACGGCTTGTGGTTTCATCCTTTAAAAGAGGCTTTGGATGCATTTGTAAAAACAACGCAACATTTTGTTAATGGTACTTATGTGATCGCGCTTTATAAAGGCACTATGACGATCACGCAACGAACGTTACCTACATCATTGTTTTATCCTGAAGTTCGTTCAATTACCTCAAGTGCATTTAATCAGCAATGGTGCACAAACGCGGCTAAAATTATGGGACTGCCCATTGAATTATTAGCGCAACGTTTGGCAAAGGAGAAACAACTATGAAAAAATTGTGGAACAAGGGAGTTTCTCTTGCGCAGGAGATAGAACATTTTACTATCGGTGATGATACGCAACTCGATAAGCAGTTGATTGTGTATGATTGCGTGGGCAGCATTGCTCATGCGAACATGCTTTGCTCGATTGGTATACTAACATCTGATGAATTTAAACAAATTAAGAGTTGCTTGCTATCAATTATTGAGCAAGACCAACATAAAACATTTGTTATAGAAGCATCAGATGAAGATGTACACACGGCAGTTGAAAATTATCTGAGCAAACAACTTGGTGATCTTGGCAAAAAGATACACACAGCGCGTTCGCGTAATGATCAAGTAATGCTTGATCTCCGTTTATACATGCGTGAGCATTTGTTACAACTCATGCAGGAACAGCTTAAACTTGTTGATTCATTTTTAGTAATGGCGCAAGAACATCATGATACTCCTATGCCAGGCCGTACTCATTTTCAACGAGCAATGCCATCATCGTTTGGCTTATGGGCGGGAGCATTTGCTGAATCATTACTTGATAACACCCTGTTATTGCAACATTGTTATGAACTTATTAATCAATCGCCGCTAGGTTCAGCAGCAGCTTATGGAGTAAATCTTCCCATTGATAGACAATTTGTTGCAGATGTATTGGGTTTTGCAAAAGTGCAAAACAATGTTTTATATGTAAGCAATAGTCGTGGCAAATTTGAAAGCATAGTCATTCACACTGCTACTCAAATCATGAATGATTTAAGCAAGGTTGCTGCAGATTTAATTATTTTTAGTGCGCCTGAATTTGCTTATGTTGTGATTCCTGAACAGTTGTGTACGGGAAGCAGTTTAATGCCACAAAAAAGAAATCCGTGCGGCCTTGAATTAGTACGTGCAAAAGCTGCAACTACCATCAGCCATTTATTGCAAACACTTGAAACTATACGTGGATTACCTTCAGGATATAATCGCGACTTTCAAGAAACAAAACGCCCGTTATTGCATAGTTTGCAAACCACGCAAGAGGCCCTTACTGTCATACGCCTTACGATAAACAAACTTAAAGTAAATCGTGATGCTTGCTTGAATGTTATGACCGCTGACCTTTTTGCAACCGATTATGTTTTGCACCTAGTTCAAAAAGGAATGCCATTTCGTGATGCATATCGCCAAGCAGCAACAGAACTAGATAAAATTCCTATGATTGATCCGGTAAAAAACATTGCCAATAAAACACATCTAGGAGCAACTGGACATCTAGGACTAGAACTAAGTCATAAAGCAAGCAAGGAGTACGGCGATTGGTTAAAAGCAGAGCAAGAGAGAATAGAGGAAACGATATCTAAACTTTTGAAGGAGTAAAACTATGATTAAACAAAAATTAAGCAAAAGACAATCAGCGATACAAGAACTCATTAAAGCAAATCCTATCGAGGATCAAGGCATGTTAATAGAGTTATTGGAAAAACAATATGGTATCAGCACTAATCAAGCCGCGATTTCTCGAGATCTGCGCGATCTCAATATTTACAAAAGAGCACGAGGCCAGACAATGGTTTACGAGATTTCTGGCGTAGATGCTGTTACCGAAATGTTGCATTATGCAGTACTATCGGCACAGCATAATGAAGCCACAATTATTATCAAAACAATGCCTGGTACTGCTAATTTTGTAGGAGAGTTTCTTGATACACAGCAAGATCTACCTATTTTAGGGACTCTTGCTGGTGACAACACCGTTTTTGTCGCCCCATTGAGTACCAAGAATATAGAAGAAGTGTTTAAAAAACTTTCTCAACGACTTAAAATAAAGGAATAAACTATGTCATTTTTTTTATTACTCATAAGCGCCTTGTGCGTTGCGAGTTTAACCTATATTGCATGTTGGTATACCAAAATAAAACTGCCCTTTTCTTGCATGTCTATTTCATTAATTATGGGATTGTTAACAGCAGGTATTTTATTTTTTGTTACCAAATCAACTCCGCTACAACAAGAATCTAATCTCATGATTGTTGGCACTAGTGGCGATTTTCCTCCGTTTACTTTTTTCAAGGAAGGAATCCTAGTTGGCTTTGATACCGATTTAATAGAGGAAATAGGGCATCGTCTTAATAAAAAAATTGAATTAAAGAACTCACCTTTTAGCACGCTGCTTCCTTCTTTACAGCTTGGCACTATCAACGTAATCGCATCAGGATTAACTGAAACACCTGAACGAGCTCAACAAGTACTTTTCACAACCCCCTATGTTGAAAATAATCCATTAGTGATCGTAAGCCTGAGTTCATCTCCGGCAAACAGCATACAAGATTTGTATGATAAAGATGTCATTGTAAATGAAGGTTATACCGCAGATCTTTACATGTCCAACATTAAAGGACCACATATCAAACGATTAAAGTCTCCGGCTGAATCTTTTCTTGCGCTTAAAAGTGGTCGCGGGTTTGCCTTTGTTACTGCACAAAACACTATAAAACCTTTTTTTGATCAGTATGATGCGCAAGAATTTCATGTTGCATCTATACCTGGAACTGAAGAAAGCGCTTCTCTTGCAATTGCTCCAGGACACACAGAACTGCTAAAACAGATACAGGCAACGCTGGATCAGATGAAAGAAGATGGCACTTTGCAAAAATTAAAAAATAAATGGGGTTTATAAACAAGGAGAAAAATTATGATTATGGATGGTTATTTTAAATGTCTTATCACGCTGTGCATGCTTTCGGTTGTGCATATGCATTGCAGTGAAAATTCGCCACCAAACACAAAGCAACCTTTGAGTTTAGCGCAAAGCATTTCCGTAGGAGGCTTAGCTGGTGCTGCAGAGGTAACATTTCCAGGACAAATATTAACATATGCTATGGCGCAAAAAATAAGAGAAAAACCATTTATTTTAAGTCATTCATATAGAGGCTTTCAAGCAAACGCGCTTGGCGACATGTCGATCACTGCAGCACAGAAAGTAATATACACAGGAGGCGTTCAATGGGGCCAGAAATTAAAAGGTGCCAAGCTCTCTGAGTGGGAAAATACTGGCATATCATTTGCTGCCGGCGTAGGTGGTGCAGTAATGGATACACCATCAAATGCCGTTCAACTTTATTTGCAAGATGAAAAGCATGCAGGTAAAAGTACCATACAAGCATGTAAAGAGCTTGGGAGAAAAAGCTTTCGCGGATTTACCGCAAACGCTTTTTTAAAAGAAGGACCATTTGCAGTAGCTTGGCTTATGTTAGCGCAAAAGGGAGAGCTCGTCGCACAAGAATATGTTGGCAAAAATCTGGGAGCAACAATTCTTGGTGGTCTTCCAGTCGGCATTGTTACGGCTGTAGCTACTCAACCAGGTGCGGTTATAAGAAACAAAATGCAAAATGATTCTAGCAAAATTACCTACAAAACAACATTGCAAACTGCAGTGAAAATCTGCAAGGATGAAGGAAGCAAGGCTCTTTTTAAGGGATTGCCAGAAAGAGGTGTGCGCGTTGGTATTGCCGTGCCATTACTTGCAATTTATGCGAATTTGCTTGAAAAATATATTTGTAAGGAGACAACAGCATGATAAATTTTTTAACACTTAAAGATTCGCTTGGCAACTTACTGCAAGGAGCTGCTCTCTCGCTGGAAATAATGGTTCTTGCATTTATCATAGGCATTGTCGGTGGAACATTGCTTTCTCTCATGCTTTTATATGGAGGCAGAGCTATGAATGTTATTGCGCACACTTACGTTACCATCTTTCGTGGTACCCCCATGCTTGTACAATTAGTTGCTCTTTTTTTTGTGTTTCCTTATATCGGCATTGTAATACCAGCTTTTTGGTCAGCCGTAATTGCTATTGGCATGAATAGCGCTGCTTATGTGAGTCAAATTATACGTGCCGGTATCCAAGCAGTTGGCAAAGGACAAATAGAAGCGGCAAAAACATTAGGCTTGTCACACAATCAGATTACCCGATTCATTGTACTGCCTCAAGCAGTAAGAACAGTATTTCCTTCGTTAGGCAATGAATGCATAACACTGATCAAAGATTCAAGCTTAGCTTCAGTTATTGGTGTTGCCGAGCTAAGCCATCAGGGATCAATTATTATGAGCAGAACATATGATGCATTAACTGCATATGCTGGCGTTGCAGTTATTTATCTGATTATGACTTCATGCGCTTCATTACTTTTACATATTGTTGAACGAAGGATGCATTATGTTAAAAATTAAAAACCTAACAAAATCAATACAAGACAAAAAGATAATTGATAATTTATCGCTAGAAATTGATCGCGGAAAAATCGCTGTCTTGCTTGGTGCTTCTGGTGTGGGAAAATCAACGTTATTGCGTATGCTAAACAATCTTGAGACAGCTGATTCTGGTACGGTTGAATTGGATGACACAGTATTAGATCTTGCTAAAACAACCCAGACTCATACAATCGGGATTGTGTTCCAAGGATTTAACTTATTTGAGCATTTAACGGTTGAGCAAAATATTACGCTTGCGCTTGAAAATGTTGCCCATAAAAATAAACCAGAATCGCAACAGATAGCGCATCAATTACTCAAACGTTATGGACTTGAAGATAAAGCAAAGCAACACGTTTCACAATTGTCCGGCGAACAAAAACAACGTCTTGCTATTGCCCGAACTTTATCCCTTAAACCGACCATCGTATGTTTAGATGAGCCAACATCAGCGCTTGATCCTTTGCTTACAACATACGTTGCCGAAACAATAAAAGAACTGGCGCATCAAGGATATATTGTTCTTGTTGCGACTCATGATACAAGTTTACTTGAAAAAATGCCTTGCGCTATTCATCTCATGCATAAAGGAGCTATTATTGAGTCAGCCGATTCAAATGATTCTTTTGCGCATAAAGGTCATTATCCTCATATCGCATCCTTTGTCGCAGGTGGCATAGCAAGCTTCGTTAAGACCCACACAAAAATGTGCTAATAGGCACCTCACTGAGAGCAGCAGCTCGGCTGCGAAATCGAAGGGTTAGTGCCCAAATTAATTCGCACAACCCTTCAAGTGCGCGGCCTAGCCGCTTCCTTCAGGGAGGTGCGAAAAAATATGCATGGCTTAGTGAAGGATGCTATAGTTCTCAAAATTAAGCGCAATACTCGATGAAAGATTTTTTTCAATACTTGCAGATTATGCATAGCTTTGAAGGTAATCTACTCCATTTAAACGAAGAAGAAACAAGAAAATTAGGTGGTTTCCCGTAACAACTCTTGTAATTCACTCAGCGCCAATTTAAACACGAATTCTGAAGAATTTGCTGTTGAATCATTTGCACATAGAGTTTCATAATATACAAAATTTTCAATTGATGTCGGGTCAATTTTGTCAGCCAACTCTTTTAAATCTTTCAACGAATCAAAAAGTTTGAAGGCATCAAATGCGCGTATTGTTAATTTTAGCGATTGAAGATATTTCAAATCCTCAGGTGTAGGTTTTTTTTGAAGATATTTTTCTAGAAGAGATGCTTCTGATTTTTCATCAAGACATAGGAGAATTGAAAAAGAGGCAAGGTCAAAAAATTCATAACATATACTTGCTCCTTCCCAATCGATAATTGAAAGTTTTTGATTAACAAAAAATATATTGCGCGGATTTAAGTCACAATGAGAAAATACGGTGGGACGCGTCTCATTGATTATTTTTTGTTCAACTGTTTTTACGATTTCTGCCACTTGTGTTATCAGAGGAGAAAGAGATGTTTGTTGTCCAATGAGTCTATCGTAAATTTCTTTCATATAAGAAAAAACATTATTCGCAGGTAGGTCCAATTGAATATGACTCATGGTGTTGAGCGCCTGCGACATTTTATTTAACACTTCAATGTTGCGTGCTTGGTCAATTGATAAGGTTTTGCCTTCAACAAAGTCCATGATGATTAATGTGTTGTCATCGTTGTGGTAATAAAGTGTGGGAGCAAAGCCATTTTTTGCAGCTAAGAAATGCGCTTGTACTTCGCGTTTTCGTTGTGCGGGGAGAGCACTGAGGATGCTAGCGGCATAGCTTTTTCCATTTACTGTACAGCGAAGTGTGCGTCGAGTGGGAGATAGGCCACCACACAGCGGTACGACATCCATGCTTTCTATCGAAATGAAGGAGGAAAAAGCTTTATGCAGGGCTACTCCATCTTCTTGCGATGCTGATACAGAACAGCATAAACAAGCAGGTAAGGCTATTGATCGATGAGGCATATTTGCGCTTTCTAATTAACCTAAATTGTAACTTATAAAAGACTTATGCTCATAACTTAACATAACGCGAGTTCGATGTAAAAAACTAGAAAAAATGGCTTCGTAGGACTCTTTAAAATTTTCTGAAGAATTTAATACTATGAGAGCTTTAATTGGGCTGAACAGATTTCTTTCTACGCAACAAACTGATCTTTATACAGATGTGCCACTTCTTCTATCGTCGTTGCATCATCAGCTGATTTATCGGTGCTATAACCCATAAATCTTGGGAATCGCAATGCATAGCCAAGTCTTTCTGCAGTTTTGCCTGCAGCATGCACAGGGGACATCGTAATTTCATCTGCACGAATAATCAATACAATTTCAGGAGATACCCAAACATCTGGCTCGAGCCCTTTATCGCAGATAACATTTTTTGGTTTTGCATCAACCTTGATTGCATTACATTTTTTCTTGAGCTCAATCCATTCATCATCCTTGAATCCGGTGCCAATTTTTGCAACCGTTTCAAAACGATCCTCGGTTTTATTATACACACCCACCAAACAGGCGCCAATTCCAAGCGACGTTCGCTTTCCTTCACCTGCATAGTACCCAAGCACTACGCAATCGATGGTATCTTCAAGATGACCTTCTTCTTGGCGTTTTAATTTGATCCAATTAAAGTTACGTTTTCCGGGCTTATAAATTGAATCTTCTTTTTTGACCACCAAACCTTCAAGCCCTGAAGCTATGTTTGCTGCAAAATAATCTTCAAGCTCTTTTGGTGTGTTGATCTCTTTTTCTTCAATAACTTGAATTGCATCATTTTTGAAATTCTTGAAAATCTCGAGCAATTTTTGTCGTCGTTCTTTATGCGTTTTGCTCATGTATTCTTGACCATCTAAGTAGAGCAGATCAAAAATAATTACTCGCAATGGCAACTGCTCCATAGCTTCTTCGATGCCATGCTTACGTTTACGTTTTACCGTTTCTTGAAAAGGCAAATAATGGCCTGAATGCACATCGTAAACTATTGCCTCACCTTCACAGATAATATTTTGTACATCCAAACCTTCTATTGCTGCTTTAATATCAGGAAACATGGCCGACATATCTTGTAAATTGCGGGAGAAGAAATGAATGTTTGGAGTAGAAGAGGAAGCATCCATGTGAATTTGCAATCTAAAACCATCTAATTTAGGTTGCGCAATGCAATGGCCAATTTTTTCTACAATTGCACGTGCTGTTGGCAATCGTTCTGCTGCTGCAGGACGAATAGGAATGCCAATGTGAATAGACATGTTTTTGATTGCATCGATACCATTTTCTTTGAGCGTGAACGCAATTAAACCAATATCGGCGCAAATATTATACGCATCTTCAATTGCATCATGGAGTGATTTGTCACCAACTTCCATCCAAGATAGCGCATCAATGATGGTCATATCAGAAAAGCCAAGGCGCAATTTACCAAGCACCACACGCACAATATATTTTGCTGCAACTGGAGAAACTTGCGCAAGCAGATCACTCAACTGATTTATTTTCTCTTCTTGGGAACCGGTGCCTTCGACTTGCTCAAGTTGATGTAATGCGCCGTAAACATGTTGCACAGAAAGCTGTTCTTGAGTTTGCCAATCACCCTGAGCAACCACCAACCCTAAATCACCCAGCTCTTTTGCTTGATCTTTAATTTCATTTTCCGGTTTTTGCAAAAGATCAGCGATCGCTTTGATCATATTTTTTTCAGCTACTTGAAACTGCGTGCCAATATGAGGAGGATTGAGTTGGCCAAGGGAAATATTACAAATAATTGAAGCTTCTTCCGGTGTAGCTTTTTTGAGTAAATCAGCAAGAATTTTGGTCATCTCTACGCGACCACTTGTCGCCTCTATTTGTGCAAAGGATTGCGCTACATCATTAAATTTCATAAATTTTGTCTCCGCATGATGATGAAAACTTTTTGTGTATAAATGTACAGCAAACAGAAAAGCACTCAAGCAAAACAATGCTACGCTTATAGATGTGATACGTTTTTTAATATGCATATGTGACAATGAATTACATTAAACATTATTCAAAAGTATTTTTTTCTTCTTTAATTTCTTGAGTGAAATTATTGGTCTCTTTCTTAGCTTTTATTGTTTTTGTCGCTCCATTCTTTAATGCAGAAAAACAACAGCATTGAACCCTTACTTTTTCTTGCAAAGTTAATTCTCGCGTTGAAACAGCGGATAATTTGTCTGTGAAATCTACTCCAGCCACATCGTCTACAACGTGCCACGATTTATTATTAACTGACGCATCTTCATCTTCTGTAAATCTAATCACTTGACCTTTGTTGAATATATCCGTGCGACGAACAAGGTCATGACGATCTTTAAAATGAAAACTTGCCGATCCTGGAAATAGCGTAGGCGCTATTCTTATTTCAGGGATAGGGGCACCTGGCTTTAAACCCAATTCAATTCTTAGTTTTTCCTCACCCTCAGCTTGTAGTTTGGCTTTTATTACTGCAAGAGTTTGCGCAAATGCAGCATCAGATTCTCCTGAGGATGCAAAACAGCTTGTTTGAATCAATATTATCGATAATACAAACAACCTCATAACAATTTTATGTATCATGACAAATCACCCTTATGTTTTAGAAACTATTTTATTTGTAAGTGTATAGCAAGCAGAAAAGCACTCAAGCAAAATAGAATTATGCTCAAGTCATCTCTTGCATACTATATTCAATCTCAAATGTTTTTTCGGCAGTCTTAAAAGATAATCCAACAAGAATAATATGCTTGCCAAGCCCCATAAAGCGCTCATAATATTTCTTGTCCAAAATCTGTTCAACTGCTTTTTTGCTATCGACATTCAACTTCAATTCAAAAATATATACAAATTGTTCTGTAATAATAACAGAATCAACTCTCCCCTTATTGGTCAACACCTCAGATTGTGATTCTAAAGAAAGCAGACTCAACAAAAATTGAAAAAGAGAATGATAGTAACTTTCTTGCTGTATATGCAAAATCGATGGAATATGCGCAAATAATGTTTTGAGAACAGTACAAAATTTTTCTATATCCTTATGCTCTAATGATGCTAGTAGCTGTTTGGATAAAGTATTAATTTTTACCGATCTGGTGTGGGACAAAGTAGCAACAAGAAATTTTTTAAATGAAAGCTCCAGCTCATAATTAGGAAACCCAAGCCTAAACGAATCATCAACACCGTTATAATCGACAATGGTAAGGTATCCCGCTTGAAAAAGAAGAGGAACTAACGGGATATCGTCTAATGCAAAGGTGCCCAAATCATCAGGAGTCAATTCTTGCGAGGATACTCTTGGCAGCTCTTCATATTGCGTATTGATGTAATGTATTAGAAAAGTAGGCGTTCCCGACTCGAACCAATAATTTCTTAACTTCGCCTTGCTTAAATAATGAAGCACAGAAAATGGGTTGTATACCTTAATTTCGGCATCAGAGAATCGATAACCATTGTACCACTTTTGCATACTTTTTAGCTCATGATCAACAGAGGTGTTATTTTGTTGAGCAACATGCTTTAGATGCTCTGCAAAGTAGATTTTAATTTCCTCGAGAGTATAACCTAAAAGATCTGCAGCTTGTGGCAATATCGTCAAATCATCTAAATTATTGATGCCGGAGAAAATTGATGTTTTTGCAAATTTAGTAACTCCAGTTACAAAAATTTTGTGAATATGCTCATCCATGCCCTTGAGCGCATCATAAAATTCTTTCAACCTATCTCTTACCTGTTCAGCTAACTGAATATCTTTAATGTGATCCAAAATTGGCTTATCATATTCATCGATTAATAAAACAACTTTATTGATTTTAGATAACTGTTCGATTAAAGATTGAAATTGCTCGCTTGGGGTGCTTCCAAGCGCAGAAGCTATATTATATTGTTTGGCAACTTTGGTGAGCGTGTTAGCTAAAGTGATATCAAGATGCTCAGGCGTTCTATGTCCGATAAGTGAAAAATCTAAATGTATTACTGGATACTCTTGCCAATCATAATCACTTGACCCTATCCAGAGATGTTCAAACAACTTTTTGTTGCCTGAAAAAATCTCTTTGAGCGTTGAAATAAGGAGAGATTTTCCAAAGCGGCGAGGTCGAGATAAAAAATAGTATGACTGTTCAGTAATCAAATCATATATGTCCTTGGTTTTATCCACATACACAAGATTTTGTTCGATAAGTTTAGAAAATGTTTGTATCCCGATCGGCAATTTTTTCATTACGCTCTCCGCTATACGCTTTTAATCTCAAGCTTCTTATTATTCTCTTTTAGATCTTAATGAATGTAGAGCAAAAACAAAAGCGCTCAAACAAAATGGCATAACGTGAAAGTTTTTGCATTTTTTAATCTTACCTTGAATTTGAATTTTTATATTTCAAAATTGCAGCAACACCTACTCCTAAGAAAGCCGTTGATCCAAGCACTTTAGCTAATGTGGAAAAATATGTTTTTTTTGTTACTTTTACCGGCTTATCACAATTTTTACTTTCATTATTTTTAAGATTAGCAATCGTTTTCAATTCACCAGACACGGTAGTCTCTTCAACTCTCATATGCCCCCATATTGGCCTGCACATGGTAACTTCTCGAGACGTTAAATCAGCTGACACGTTTTGGCCACCCATCTCGATCGAATGTTGCGATCTTCCATATTTCGTTTCTACTACTTCATGTTGCTGACCATTAAAGCATATTATTTGTCCCATTGAAGCATCATAACGAATAAGAGATTCGGCAGTAAAGTTTTTTGGGGCTTGCGAACAAAACATGCTTATTGCACTTGCAAGTATCATACATGTAGTTATTTTTAAAAAGTTATTTTTGATCATCGATTATCCTTGTTTTTTTTTGAAGCATGCATACGCGCCCGCAGCTATAGCAGCAACTGCTGCTAAACCAGTACCGATCATCAACTTTTTTGCGAATGGTGAATATTGGTAGGTTCTCTCTTGATATGCAAACCCTTGACAAGACGATCCCCTGTCTTTACTAAAATGTGCTATCTGTTTAAGCAACAGTTTTGTAGATCCACAAAGCCCTGAATGTTCAAGCATAAGTTCTCTACTTTCCTCAGTCCCACCAGACCCGAACTCTGTACTACCTTTTTTAATCAATTCATCTCTAACAACCGTGTATTTTTGCTGATCAAAGATCAATGTATCTCCACGAGAGAATCCGGCACGAAACCCCAAGACGTCTTGCGCAGTTGAAAGAGAAAATAAGCCCTGACCAAAAACACCCTGAACGTTCTGATTGCCTGATCTTGCAGATATAACCCTAGAATCTGATGAACGCTCACTTGCAGAACTTTGTGCAGAAATTACCAAAGCTGAAATAAAGATTATTTTTAAAAAGTTATTTTCGATCATCGATCATCCTTGTTTTGATCGTGCTGATTTGTTTTTACTATAAACCCAAGCTCCAATGCCCAATGCAGCAACAACGCCCATGCCGACTTTTGCCAATGGTGAATAGTAAGTTCTGCTTCGTGGACACACATCGCTTCCATGCATTGACCAATCCCAACGACGAACTTGTGAATTATCTGGGCCAACATAAACATCTGCACCACCACGAGTAATACCTTGCGCAACTAAATTAATTTCTTGGGTTCGCAAAAAACATGTTTTATGCTTTTTAAGAGTAACCCATCTTGAAAGAACATTCCCATTATCCTTATCATAGGCATGCAGCTCATCTTCAGTCACTTTATAATTATCGCCTTTAAAAGTAACAGTCTTGCCTTTCAAGCTTGATTCTTGTTTCATAAGTTCCTGAGCAGTAAAATTTTGTGGTTCTTGTGCACGAAACGACAATGACGAAGCATAAGAACTTGCACACACTTGTATGCCCATGATCATCGCTGATAGCGCAGTAATTCTTACAACATTATTTTTTATCATGACATTATCCTTATTTTGAATTTGAAGTTGTAGATTTGCTTTTACGATAAACCCACGCTCCAATGCCTAATGCAGCAACAACTCCCATGCCGACTTTTGCCCCAGTTGAAAGAGAACTTGCTCTACGCACAGGAACAATAGAAACATCCGGCTCTATGTTAATGGCAGGAACATCTGGCTCTATATCATCTGGCTCTATGATGGCAGGAACATCTGGCTCTATGTTAATAGACGGCTGCCGAGCAACAGATAGCTTTATTTTAGCTGGCTTTGCTTCATGCCTCACTCTAAAACAAAACTTACTCCCGCTTGCTCCATTCAAAGGCCGATCTAATATTTTATCTCCACGCTTAGCACCACAGGGACGACCAATCTCCAAGTCTCCTGTAATATCAATCACTTTAGATCCTTCTTTATCAGGCCTTCTCAAAGTAATCCATCTCGACGCAAAAAAAGAATCTGGCACTGTGCCATGAGCTGAATCATCAGTCACCTTATACTGATCGCCTTGAAAGGTAATAGTCTTGCCTTTCAAATTTTCTGCTTGCTGCATAAGTTCCTGAGCAGTAAAATTTTGTGATGCTTGTGCAAGAGACGATGATGACGAAGCAGAAGAACTTGCACACACTTGTATGCCAATCATCAAGGCAGCAAGCGCCATTATTTTTACAACATTATTTTTAGTCATCGAAATTATCCTTATTTTTTGCTAGAGCCCTTAATCCATGAATAAACTTTAACACATCCGGCACCAACCACAAAAGCTGATGCTAAAGCTACCATGCCATATCCCGTTAATTTTTTCTGCTTTCTCTGCCTTCTATCAACTAGAATTCTACCGTCACGAAATTCAGCTCGACCTTCTATCGTATGAACATTATAAGTGAAATCACCATCTTTACCTATTGCAGATAACGTTATTTTACGATCGATACTTACACATGTCGGCGTATATGTTTTCACTAAAGAATCTTGCTCGACGCTCAATGATTCCCCTGTGGTTATGTTGAGCAAAATTGTTCCTTCTTTTACCTTAGGCTTAGCAGTACCCGCAAGAACAATTTGTTGCCCCGGTTGAAATGATGCAGGAAAAAACAAAACATCTTCAACGGATTTTACAGGAACTTTTTTTCTTTGATTTGCTGGCAACATTGGGCCAAAATCATCTGCAGGAACACTTGCTTGGATGCTGTGCATAGATGCCATTAACATTACGACCATTATTGCTTTATAAAATCTATTCATGGGAACCTCACATTCAAAAAACTGTTCTATATTTATATAATGATACCAAAAAGCCTTATCAAACGCACAAAAATCTTATTTTGACCCGCTGCAGGAATAAACTAATGCCGCCATTGCCATAGCGCCCAAAGTAATACAAGCTTTTGGTAAAAATCCTAAGGTGATATCTGACCTAGAGTTAGTTTCAGAAATAATGCCTTGCCCTTTATAATACAATTCGCAACGACTAATCACTTTACATTCACGTTTGATCACAAATCCAAAGAATGTAGTTGGTGCTTTTGCTAAAATAATGGTGCGATAGTGAGCGGTAAAATCCGGGTGCTCATCTTTTTTTTCAAATAATGCATCTTGCGCGACCACCCACTGCGTGTTTTTATCAGAATCAAGAATTACCTTTTGATCTTTGGCCAATTGGTTAGGGCAAGCTACCAGCTCATCACACGTGGCTACTCGAGGTTCTTTTGTTATTTCGCATGTAACTAACTTTTTTGGTAACATTGATTTGAACTGTTTCATCTTAGCAACAATATCATGCGCAGCTTTTAAACCAGTTTTTTGTGCTATAGCCTCACATGCTTGCAACACAGTTGGTTCATCGTTAGTTTTTTTACTATCTTGCGCTTGTATAGTTGAATCAACATTCAACATACTGAAAGTCTGCGCGCCCGAAAGCAATGAAATCATGGCGATGAGTGCGATAAAACGATTTGAAATATTCATGAATAACCCCAATATTTAATTTATTTTGAACCTACACAATAAAGTAGTGCCATCGCAGCAAAACCACCTAAAGCCAGTAAAGCTTTTGGAAAAGTTGTGCAGCGTGTCTTTTTAGAACATTGTTGACCAATCCCATAAATCTTTTTTTCGTTATGGTTATAGTATTCAGCATAATGAAACTCTTTATATTCTTTGGTAATTGCAAATCCTAAAAATGTTTTTACCGGTCGAGCCAAAATAATTGTGCGATACGTGCACCTTAAAATTTCACCATCAAACCTTGTCTTCCCACCTAACATTCTATTCTGCGCAATTAATTCATCATGAGTAACAACCCAATGCTCATTATTTAAAAACACTTTTTGATCCAAGCATAACTGTTCCGGTAATTTTATAAGATCAGTAGCACTTGAGGCACAAATCTGCTTACTGTTACTATTGGCAAAATTATTATCGTTGAAATTAAGTTTTGGTAAAATAGAGGAATAATTCGAAACTATTTTAAATGATGAAGAATCATCTTCCCAAGCAAATAATCCTTGATCAGAAGACGCCTGGCTAACTTCAGTAATTTTATCGCGTGCTATACCACCAGAAATTGGATCCATTGAGGATGATAAATTATTTTTTCCTAAAGGAGTATCGAAAAGAAGGCATGTCGCAAGAGCTTTATCAATTTCAGTAGGCATCGATGATTTCGTAAATAACCCTTGATTAGTTGATTGCTCAGCCAAATGCCCAAATCCACTACCAATACTTTGTAAAGCTGTTTTGCCATCTTTAGCTAGTTGATTTGGTTTCTGGTCAAGATATGGCGCAACCACCATTTGGCAGATCTTATTACTAGCTAGATCTACTCCAGACATTTTAATTACGGATGTAATAACACTTGACTGTTGAGTTGTATTATCCATCATACCCAAAATAGGTGAGATAGTTAGCAATACAACCACGACTAGTGCGATAAAACGATTTGAAATATTCATGAATAACCCCACATTTAAATTTATTTTAAAATAATCTTGAAGCAAACATACAAAAGCAATCCCACATATATGATTTACCCGAAGAAGAATCTAATTCTTTTAATCGCAATGTTTTCAAAACCCCATGAGCAATTTCTGTCGTAATATCGGTCAAGTTCTTTGCATAAGAACACTGCTGATCTTTATACCATTTATTGTAATCAGTAAGTTCTCTTTTAAGATCATTTGGAGTGAATCGCACAAAAGCCAAAGTATCGGTTAATCTGGTGAATGCATCTATCGCAGTTGTGCACACATCTTCCGGAATTGGCTTACGATCCATGATGAGGGTATGTATCTGCGCAAAAGATTTTTCAACTTGTGGATGCGCTTGATCAAATTGTTGCTGCATTTTTAGTGCGAACTCTTTTTTTGCAATGTACTGTTTATACGCTTTATGCAGAAAACCTAACCCCAAAGCACATCCTGCAATACTTGCACCGACAGCATATGTTGAAGGTTCAAAAGCATCGGCTCTGCTAGGAATTACGAGCAATAAGCTTAACAAACAAAATACTTGTACTATTTTCATCAATTTCATAATAACCCCAATATTTAATTTATTTTGAACCACCTAAAGAATACGCTAATCCTGCAGCTGCTATAGCCACTAAACCAACTAAGGATTTACCCCACCACTTTAGCGATCGATACATCGCTGGAATTTTCAATTCTGCCACGATAGGAACAAATTTTTGATGAATTTCACTGCCTTTTGCAATGAGATATTCCAAAGGCTTTTTTACATTTGGATGAATGACGGTAGCGACTGCTCCAACGCCAACATCATTAGCTTGGAACTGTTCTGATGTCTCTTTATATTCAATGTCTTTGATGTCATTAAAGAATAAGCCATTCGATCTGTATAATCTTATTTTTCTTGTTTTAGTTACTTGATATTTAGGTGCAACGCGCAAGCTGTGACGCACATTACAAATCGAACGCGACTCTTTTATCGAATCGCATGCAACTATCCAAGTACTACCAAGTGTACCAATCTTTACTTGTTGTCCTCGTTGCAATTGATATTGGTAGATATGCAAAAAACCAAAAGATGGAAATTTTAGAACTCCTTGCTTTTCTGGCGATAAAAGTCCATGCACAATCTCACATGGGAAAGCCGATGCGGCTATTGTTGCCTTGCAACTGATAGTTTCATCATCTTGTGCTTTTGATTGTCCTTTTGAAGTGGCACGAGATGTAAACGAATCGCACATCTCAAACATCCCAGGAAACTCCATGCCATATGCTGGACCTACTAATGCCAACCCAACAAAAAATCGTATTATTTTATTCATGAATAACCCCACATTAAAAAACTATGTTACTTTAATCCTACATATGCTAATCCAAGCACCGCTAAGCAAAGTAACGATTTAGGTAAAAATTTCATTTGCATATAAGCTTTTGGAGAATTAAATTCTCCTCTTATTTCTGTTGGAGTTTTTCTTTCTTTATAACTGATAGTTTTTATTTGATTATAAAAAAGACCAACCGATCTTGATAATCTTATATTTCTTATTTTTGGCGGATATTGATAACTTGCATATTGAAATTCAGGATTATTATTATCATCTTCTACGGTCCACACAATTCTAGGATCTACTTCAAAAATAATTCTTTGACCTTTTTGCAATCTATTGTGCTTAAGTAAATTTGCAACATCTTTAAAAGCAATTGCCTGATCCATATCTCTTTGCTGGATTATCGTCATATCAACTGGCAAACAACTCTGTTTCATTTCCATATTAAAATTAATGTCTCTCTCTGTTTGAGCACCAGAACCAAAAAGATTAACGGAACTAAAACCGGTAGCATTGCTTGTAGCGCCAGTGCTTATTGTTGCTGATTTATTACCTTTATTATCATCAGACTTCATAAATAACTTTTCAAATTTCCTAATATGTCCCGGACCAACTTGTACAACCATGGTTCTTGTGTATCCATGATCATTTCCATTGTTGATAATAGCTTTGGTATCACTAAGAACAATACCCTGAAGATTATGCTCAATTTTTACTTTTGTTCCTTCTGCTTGCAATTCAGGATAAGCAGCAAATAATGTATCTCTTGTTAATGAGCATGCATCACCAAACAAAGAGCTTTGATTGCTCAATAAAGAACTAGCAGAGTCAAATAAAGAAAAAACATCGCCTGAACTATTTGTAGCATTTGTTGAGTTGCTAGAAGAATTAGCAATACCGAGTAAAGAGACCCCACTATTTCCTTTAGCAGAATCGCTAGCCTGTGCATTAAGAACAAGTGCCAATGAAATAATAGTTAAAAATCGTACAAAAATATTCATGATAAACCCCACATTAAAAAATATATTAAAAATTATTTTGTTCCTAAACAATAAGCAAATCCTGCTGCTGCAAGTGCAGCTAACCCAACAAATGATTTACCCCACCATTTGAGTGATTGGTAATCAGAACAAACATCTAATTGAGCCGTAATTGTTTTTTGCAATGCTGCCTTCTTTGGAGCATTTGTTTTTACAACACTTTCAAGAGCATCAATTTCTTCTTTTTTTGCTCCATCTTTTTTATCCATTGCAAGAACATCTTCATATCCATCATATTTTTGATCAAAAGATGTTTCTTTATAATCAATGCGTTGGATAGTATCGTACATAAAGCTTTTAGATTTACGTAACACCATAGATCGCGAACGAATTCGCATTTTCCATCCTGAAGAAAACGCATAATTATCCGGTAATTTAATTTCCTTGCACATCTTTTTGAGTTCTTCAAAATCTTCTTTTGACAACCATGCTGTATGCTCACTAAAAGAATCACTCGCAACTGTCCAAACTTCATCAGGTGTTTTATACACATCTTCGACATTTAAAGAAAATCTTATTTGGCAACCTTGTAATGTTTTATCGTAATTGATTAAATTTAGAACAGATCCAAACATTATAACGTTAGCAGTCGGTTGTTGAAACGTAATAGTTTTTGGTAAGATTGAAGAAGTCATTTTTTCAATCTTATGAACTTCTTCAAGAGCATGAGCCCCAAAAATTCCACTTATAAGCCCTAAAACAGTAAAAAAGCGCAATGCCTTATTCATGATAACCCCGCATTTATACAAAAACCCATTTATAGTTAATTATCTATTAGAATATCATTTTTAAATACTTATGCAACCGGTCCTTCCAGTTTAAATTTCCAGGTTCAAAGTTACATTTTTAAGGTTAGAATCAAAAAAAGGCCCGTTTTTTTATAGATTGGCTTGCCCAAGAAGTTTATGCCCCTCAACATAAAGCATTGATTTGTTGTATTACATTGGATACAATAATTATATAATTTTATGCTATGAAAAAATGAAAGTGGAGATGGTCATGTTTGAGGAAAACCATATGGTAAGAAGTAGAAATTATCAAGACCAGCTTATCGAATCGCTAAAAGATCCCAAAGAAGCCTTAGGTTATCTTAATGCCATAATTGAGGAATGCCATGATTGCGATGAAGACGAAGCACAAAAACTTTTATTACTTGCATTGAGTAATATTGCACAAGCTCAAGGTGGCATTGCTAAATTATCTAAAAAATCAGGATTAGGCAGAGAAAGTTTGTATAAAACATTATCTCCTAACGGAAATCCTAGACTTACTACACTTACTAATGTTATACATGCCATGGGATTTGATTTAAAATTTTGTATGCTACCAAAAAGATGACACGATGAAGATATAGTGCAATACTGTCATGCGAATTCCCTAAAAATTGTGCAACAAAAAAGCTCTCACTAAGCATTAGCCTAATGAGAGCTTTTTTTAAAATCAATTATAAGATCTATTTACGCTTGCGCATACGTTCTAGCAATAATATCTAGGTAAGGCTGCGCACCTTTGCGCAATGTACGCTCTTTGAGTAAAACTATTTTTGTTTTAAATTTGGAGTCGTTGATTTACCTTTAATCAGCAACCAACCTCCAAGGCCTACTGCAGCAGCTCCCGCTAGGGCTGCATATGGAACAACTTTTGCAATGGTAGTTTTTTCTTGACCAAACTCGGCAGTGATGTGACATGCATCTACTAACTGTATGATTGAACCATCATTTGACCGCTGTGTAGAAAAATGTTCAAAACCTTCTACAATGTAAAGATCATTTTCCGACCAAGTTTTAGGACGATACAGCGCTACAGTTCGGGACCTATATCCTACTGGCGAAAAGCCTCTATCCTGCACCCCTGTTAGTCCATAATCTTTTTTAACTTTCAATGAATTACCGCCCAACGTAATTTCAGTGCCAACATCAAACTGTGTGGCAGATGCAAGCAAACTTCTTTTATCTGGAAACACTCTTGGATTACTTGACAAAACACACAACTTTGCAGGTAAAAAGGCAGTGCCTATATTCTCAACAGAATTAGCAAGTGCAGATGAATTTGCAGCTGCACTGCCAAAACTCTTGGCTGAAACAACCATCAACAAACTTATCGCAATTGTTAACATTGTATGTATTCTTTTCATAGAAACTCCACCTGACATTATTAATTAAAAATATAAAAATATCACCAATAATTTGCACAAAAATGCGAATTATTATCTATTAGAATAACAAAGCAAAGAAAGAAAGAAAGCAATAGCCACTCCTGCTCTCGCGGTAAAAAAAAGCCCCGACTTTTTAAATCGAGGCTCATTTTAACCTTAAATTCTAGTTTTATGCTTGAGCATACGTTCTAGCAATAATATCCAAGTAAGGCTGCGCCCCTTTGCGCAATTTACGCTCTTGGGTCTTGAAATCAACTTCATACAAGCCAAATTTCATATCATACCCTTCAGTCCACTCGAAATTATCAAGCAACGACCAGAAGAAGTAACCACGCACATCGTAGCCATCATCAACTGCTTTTTTCAATGAATACAGATACTGCTTAATGAATATCGCACGACGATCATCTTTAGCATCAGCTAAACCGTTTTCCGTGATGTAAATTGGAATATTTTGTGGTGCAGTTATGCGATCGGAAGCATCTTTGATCGACCGATACAAACCTTCAGCATAAATACTATAGCGCATATCTGTCTTAATTTCTTCCGGTCTATAATCCTGATCAAATTTACCGTCAGTCAAACTCATATTCAGCAATGCATGTGAATAATAGTTGATGCCCCAGAAATCAAGTGACTTAGTTGCCTCTTTGTTTTCATATGAATAGAGCCCAACTGGAATACCAAACTTAAAGCTTCCTGAAGCAAAAAACTCAGTAATTGCATCATGGAACATGTTAGTAGTATAGTGACACACTGTTTCTTCTAGTGCATTACCAGGATGGAATGGATCAAAATGAGTAACGCTATGCACCAAACCAACTTGATGTTTGTTGCCTTTTGGCAATGCTTTTATCGCTTGATATGCTTTAATATGAGCTAGCAACATATTTTTCAATACACGTCCAGCGCGATGTACTGCTATAAAATTAAGACTTGGTACAGCCCATGGCAATACTGGCATTGGAGTATATTTATAAGGAGGCCATACACCACGCACATATCCTTGGAAAATATAAACACCGGGTTCATTGAATGTTGCCCACATCATTGCTTTATCGCCAAATTCAGCAACCATATTTTGCGCATATTCAACAAAGTATTTTATGTTTTCTGCTTTTTCAAAAGCACCCATATCTTCAAACCACCACGGATGAACAAAATGATGCAATGTTACCACAGATTTAATACCAGCTTTTTCTAATCTATTAAACAAATCATGATAGCGTGCAAGTGCTTGTGCATCATATTGGCCCTTAATCGGCTCAATATCAGCCCATTCAATTGAGAACCTAAATGCTTTAACCTTCATATCAACTAAACGTTGAATATCATCATCTAAATGATTCCAGAAATCGCACGCTTTGCCCGTCATTTCACCATGTGCTATACGAGGATTGCCATTTTCATCTTTAGCAAAATTACATGCAGTCCAATTGGAACAATCACCACCAGCAACTTGATACAATGATACAGCTGTACCTAAAATAAAATCTTTATCAAACGTAGTTGAATCGGTATCAATCTTTGACCAATCCCAATGGATTTCGCCAAGATCTACCGCAAAAGCACCATTCACGCAGAATAAAAGAGCAATCAATGCATTATGCTTAATATTTTTAATCATAAAAACTCCAAGAACATTATATTAGATCAGAATAACTTACTAACAAACAGTATAATACAATTAACGATTAAGTCGACTGGTGGGACAAATACAGCAACTAATACAAATGAAAATTATTTATTGGCGTTACCTTTAGAAATAAGATTCAATTTGACAAATGCTACAATGTTTTCACGATGCCAATAAATTCCCAAAACCGCCATGCTGATCATCAGTATCACGAGAGAACATGTTGAGTCTGTCAAAAACATAACAACCAATGGCAAACTCACCAGAGCAGTAACAGACGCAATTCCCACGGTTTTGGTAATAATGATAGTCAAAAGCCAGATACACAATACATAGGGTAAAACTAGTGGAATCACGGCACATAAAATACCAGCGATAGTCGCTATCCCTTTACCACCACGAAATTTAAGGAAAATCGAAGCACCATTACCTATCAATAATGCAAAAGCGCTAGCAAATATTATTGATTCAGTCACATTACACCAAGCAATGATGCGTAAAAATGCATAGGCCTTAAAACAATCAGCAAAAAAGACAACAAAGAAATATTTGTATCCTAATGCACGAGCAACATTTGTTGCGCCAATATTTCCAGAACCACGTGCACGTATATCATCAATACCGCGCGCACGAGAAATAAGAAAACCTGAAGGAACTGATCCAATAATATAAGCAAGAAATAATACCAACAACTCAAATAACATATTTAACTTTCTGTTGTACGAGTTTGCTTAGCCATAAATTGCTTGATAAACGACTTATAATAAAGTGCCGCAGAATATACCGATAAGAAAGTAGCAAGCAATAAAAGAACGAACTCAATATCATTCCAGATCATTGTTCCGTGTAAACCAAAACCCATGCTTTGATAAGGATTGATAATAATAAAAGTTAAACATATCATCTGCAAAGTAGTTTTTAATTTACCGTATGATGATACTTGAATAGAAAATTGATTTTCAAGAGCAACCTGACGTAGTCCCATCATAAAAAATTCTCGACCAATGAGTACAATCACCCAAACGAAAAAAATTTTATGGACAACCAATAAAGCAATCAAAGCGGAATAAACCAAAAACTTATCTGCAATCGGATCGAGCACAGAACCCAAGGCAGTCTCTTGACCATATTTACGTGCCAAATAACCATCTAAAAAATCGGTTAAACTAAAGGCAATAAAGACCAAGCCCAATAACATATTAATGAAAATATTATTAATCGGTAATAAATACACAAAGAGGAGTGGTAGTACTATTGGAGAAAGGGCCAGACGAATAAGTGTGAGTGCTGTGGGAAGATTGAGCATTTATTTCTCGAGCATATTTTTTATGGCTACGCAGGGACTCGAACCCCGGACCTACAGATTATGATTCTGCCGCTCTAACCAGCTGAGCTACGTAGCCTGAATTTCAAAACTTTAGCGCGTTTACTCCTGCGGTGCCCGCCATAGCTTTTTAGCGACGGCTGGGAGTAGTGCCCAAAGGGCACGTACCGAAGGGCTGAGTTATTTCAAAAAGTGACGCTTCTGGAGCAAATCAAACTAGAAAGTATTTTACTCTAAAAAAGTCCCAAAGTATACTAGATTTTCATCTTTTGCACATGGAAAATATCAATAACAAAATTAAATAAAGATTTTAGGAAGAATAGCCCGGTAATCAGAGTTGAAATTATACCAAGCATCATGGTTACTGCAAAGCCTTGAATCGGACCAGTACCAAAATAATAAAGCACAACACCCACAATAAAGGTAGTAATATTTGCATCCAAAATTACTTCCATAGCATCTGAAAAACCAGAGTTGACCGCTTTTTTCAAAGTTACCCCATCAGCTAACTCTTCTCTAATTCTCTCATAAATTAATATTGATGCATCTATAGCCATACCAACTGTCAACACCATACCTGCAATACCGGGTAAAGTTAACGTTGCTCTAATCCAAGCCATACCCACTAAAATCAATAACAAATTATAAATAAGCGCTATAAATGCAAGCAGACCTGCCACACGATAATAAAACACGCTAAATATAAACAATAAAGCCAAACCGACAAGACAGGAAATGACACCTTGACGAATTGATTCTGCACCAAGCGAAGGCCCGATTTGACGCTCTTCTTCAAAGGTAACTGGAGCAACAAACGCACCAGATTTAAGTAACATCGCTGTTTCATGAGCTTCTGCTGAAGATCGAACACCAGAAATCTCACCTTCTCCTGGAATAGCAGAATTAATTTGCGGAGCTGTAATCACCACACCATCTAAAACAACCGCCAACCTTCTGCCAATGTTCTTACTAGTCAGTTGATGAAATTTTTGGCCACCTTCTGCATTAAACTTAAATTTAACTACCGCTTCAACATTAGTTTTTCCACCCAAACCCGCAGAAGCTTCTCTGAGTGATGCACCGGTAATATCAGTATATTTTGATACTAAATAATATCCTTTTTCACGACCTTCTCCTTTACCAGGCAGAATTTCTTTATCCTTTGGTAATATTCCGTCGAGCTCGTATAAAATATCTTCAGGAGTATCTCCTACTTTTTCGACTAATTTGAATTCAAGCTTTGCAGCTTTTCCAATCATTGCTTTTGCTTGTTGCGGATCAGAAACATCTGGCAATTCAACAATAATATTTTTCTCGCCTTGTGCTGCAATAGTGATTTCAGCAACGCTTAACGTATCTAAACGTGTACGCAATACTTCAATATTACTTCTTACAGCATCTTTTTTTATTTGTTCAATGCGATGAGTAGGTAATTTCATCGTAAGAATATTATTATTCGTTGCGATTTCATAGGCGAATGATCTGCTCGTGTTATTTTTTAAGAAATTAGCAGCTGCTTGAGCATCTGATGGAGAACCAAAGGTAAGCATTATTTCATTTGTTTCTAAAGATTTTGCGGTAGGAATTGGTTGTTTACCCGCTTTAAGTCTAGTTGGTAACGATTGCATTGTCTCTATTAATTCAGATTCTACTGCTTTATCGGTTTGCACTTCGAGCGTAATGTATGTACCGCCCACTAAATCAATACCAAAACGCAATTTTTGTCTGAGAGGCAGAACAAAATATAATCCTACTGCTACTAGTACAATCCAAAATGATAATCCTGAAAATACAAATCTACGTGCTGACGTATTCATGCAAGCTCCTTTTTCTCTTTGTTCCAATTTTTAGAATTTTTACAACTTTTTTTATTTCAAATGCCGAAGAGGGGACTCGAACCCCTACGAGATTTCTCTCACAGCCACCTCAAGGCTGCGTGTCTGCCAGTTCCACCACCCCGGCGCTTTCAAATTTCTAAAGCAGCTTTTTGGTTCCACCCCTGTCCATCGTAGCTTGCCAAGCCTGAAGGCCTGGATAAGTGTAGATGGAACCCCGGCGCTTTCAAACACCAAAAATGTATCATATTTAAAGGGGCTTATCAAATTTAATCGCATTTTAAAGGACAAAAAAATGAACGGTTAGACGAATATCTTTTCCGTCTAACCGTTCATTTTAAATTTTACTAAAATACAGTATCAATTTTTACTATGCTCAGGTCCTTTCATAACCACCGGTTGATTGCCCTGCGCCTGCGGTTCAGACTTTTTAAAAAATCTTCCAATAGTAAAATCCCATGCTGACTTAAATCCAGAACTAATAAAGCCAACTAGCGTTGACACAGCATTACCGATTGTGTGAACGGCACGACTGAAAAATCCAACCTCTTTTTTTTCAGGTACTGCTTCTTTATGTTTAGCTTCTTTTTCGCCCGCTTCAAGCCCCTGGTGATATTCTTGAGCATCATGATCTAATCGTTGTTTTTCTTGCATGTCTTGCCAATGTTTTTTAAAATCAATTCCTTTTTCTTTGAGCGCCTTTAGGCTATCGTTAACTTTAGCAATTTGATCTTTGGACGAGGAGCCAAGATTTTCAAAATATTGTAAAAATGGACCTTGAATATATGTCGCGATATCATTAATATTTTGCCAATAGGTAGCCATACCATAATAAAGATCACGCGCATTTTTATCACTTAATTCTTGTGCAATATTCTTAAAGTTTTGCCACGACTGTTTTTCTGCATTTCGTGCGGCATTGATTTGATTAATAAGAGCGGTAATTGCATCATCAATAGCACTATCAATAGCGTTTATTTTTTGAATATCCTTTTGCAACTGCTCTAAAGCACTTTTTTCATTTTCAAATGCGGCTAACAACTCACGCTCTTCTTGATTTAATTCGCCTGCCTTTGTTCGCTCCGCTGTCATTTGAGCAATGGCTGAATTAATCAATTCATCCAACACACCACGACCTACGCCAATATCCATATAAAAAGGATCAAAAATTGTTTTATCCCATTCTGTACGTTTAGCAAAAAAAGCCAACCTTGAGTCCATGATTGTTTCGACCAAAGTCTTAATTTTTTCATACTGACTTTCTGCGCGCTGCCACCACATTCTTTTAAAAAGCCAATTACCTTGCGGTTCACTTAAATCAGCAGTATCAATCCCTGTAATTTCTCCATCAGAATCAGTTGCTGCCGATGGTTGTGGTGAAGCTTGAGGAACTGGCGCGGCTGGTACAGTTGACACTGAAGATTGATCTGACGTTTGAGCCGCTGCTGAAGTCACCGCCGCAGCGACATTAGGTGATGCTGGTTGAGTAGTCGCAGCAACATCTGCAGCTACTGATTGAACTTGTACTGGCTGTGCCGCAGGACTCGCTTGAGTCGCTTGCGCATTATCTGTAGTCAAAGTAGCCACCGCAGGCGCTGGTGCATCATCTCCAAAACAACCTCGCACCATTAACACACTACAAAAAAACAATTTGTATATTGTACGCATGAGTTTTGCTCCTTTTTTTTGCCTCATTCTTACGAACGGGGACCTGTTTTTTATCCCATTATGATGCCCCATTTTGCGAAAATGGGGACCCCTCACAAACGGGGACCAGTAAAATAACTGGATAAGTAAACAACTATTATAAAGTTAGTGATAGCTCTTTTAATTCATTATATAATCCCTTAGAAAGCTCTTCTGCTTCCCATGAGGTATAACTCCATCGCACGCCACTATCAACCCTTGTTAACACAGATCGATCGCTTTTAATATCAATAATATCAATGCGGACAACATTCATTAAAGGATGCACGTTTGATGGTGCACGTACAACACCCGCACGACCTAAAATACTATAAGCAACATTACCCTCATCCATAAAGCACATCATTACTTTTTTTTGCCAAACCATATTATGATAGCCAGTGTGATCTTTATGAATTGATATAAGAACACTTTCAAGTCCCTTAGGATAAACACATTGAATAGGCGTTGTATGAGGCAATCCTTTTTCAGAAAACGTTGCAAGAACCCCCACTGTTTTACCCGCTTTTAATATTGCAACTAAATCATCAGGAAGTTTTACACCAACATGCTTAGCCATATAATTTTCCCCACTATAAAAGGTTTTAATAATACATTAATCAAAAGAAATATTTTTTATAAAGACAATTTCACTACAATGTCATTCTCAACTGCCAAACCTTTTGGCGTTAATATTAACCTGCCATTGTTTTCAGCAATAAATTTGCTTTCTTGTAACGCAACAATTTTTTCTTTAACACTGCTTTGTTTTTGTTCAGAAAGATGCGCCATCAAATCCTCATAACAAACGCCTTGAGAGCGACGAAGACCAAGCATAACTTTTTCCAAATATACCTGTTCAGCCGATAAACTTTCAGAAAATACGGTAATATCTTCACCCCTTTCAATGCCCTCGAGATATTTATTTAAATTTTTTTGATTTTGTAAACGCGTTGTTCCATCAAATTCGCAAGCACCCAAACCAAACCCTTTATAGGGTTTACGATCCCAATATACTGAGTTGTGCCGCGACTGATAGGAGGCCCGCGCAAAATTTGAAATTTCATACTGCTCAAAACCATGTTGGGCTAAATATTCAATAGTCCAATAATAAAGGTCAACAATTTCATCATCACATGGCAAAGTTATCTGTTTCTTTTTTATGCCAAAATAAAGTGGCGTATCCTCATGCACCATCAAAAAATAAATTGAGATATGCGCTATAGGCCATGTAACTGCTGCGCGGATAAGATCTTGCCATTCTTGAGCTGAAACTTCAGGAAGGCCCAAAATAAAATCAACTGAAAGATTATCAAAATGATCTTTGGCCTGGTCAAGCACATTATACACATCTTGCGCTGATTGATGACGATTTAATTTTTTTAATGACTGATCTTTCAGACTCTGTACCCCTATACTCAATCGATTAATTCCCAAACTTTTCCATAACTTCAATTGTTCAGGGCGTACCGTACCAGGATTAACTTCAATAGTTACCTCTGCCGACGGGCCAAAAACAAATACATCATTAAGTATACAGAACGTGTCAAGTAGCAAATCATCCGGATATGTACTTGGGGTACCACCCCCCATATAGATCGTGTCCAACGGCAGTTTGGCTTGGTAACGAGCCCCAAAATCCTTAATTTCCTTTATCAGGGCATTATGGTAGCGTTGCATGAACTGATCGTGCGATGCAAGCGCAACGAAAGGACAAAAATTACACTTATATGGGCAAAATGGCCAATGAATGTATATAGAGCGCGTATCCGCATCATAATTATAGGGCACAAATTTCCTAATGCATCAAGTTTAGTTTGAAAGATTTATTAAAATAATTATTTTTCAACGCTCACACGTTGTCCAGTGATATGAGTAGAATGTTTTGGCTCTTTCTTTGTTGTGGTCTTAGTGCTCGCAGGAATCGTTCGAGACACAAAAGATATTGCCAATGCAAGATCTCTGTCAATTTGCGTCTGTATAGCCTGCATATTTGCAAATTTAATGGTGGTACTTCCGGAAAAAATAAGATGTAAATCTACAAGAAAGTCAGAGGAAAATTCTTTTTTTTCTAGATAACGGAGAAATTCCTCGTCCGTTTTTTCATGCTTATCCAACCCATAACGCTCATGCAAGTATCTTTTAAGCACTGACGTTAACGTCCCATAAAATTCTTTACCCTTATCTGCCGTAGCTTGATTATTCTTCTTTAATGATTCTAACCTAAGCAATGCATGCTCCCAAGGAGACAATACTATCTTTAAGGATCTATATCGCTTAATCACCAAACCAATTAATACGCACAAAATTAATAAGCCAATGGTAAGCAATAACATAAAAAAAGTTTTTGTTTGCCAAAAAGGAACATGCCACGCGTCATAAATCGCATACAAACCATGCTCATTCATACCTGTTGGTGCCATACTCTAATACCTCATTCGACGACGAAAAAATTTAATCAAATCACCCATAAAGTGTTTATTATTAGTCACATCAACGCAATCAACACCACAGGATGTAAATAATTTATCTTGCTCTAATCTTCGTGCCTCTAGAAAAACATTAATATTATGTAATCCTTTTGACTTAGCATGCACTATCCCACTATTATCACTTTCACAATCCTGAACGCACAAAAATCCTACCGCAGGAAATTTTTGCTCATTGGTATCAAGACAACGAATTGCAATGACATCATATTTTGCAGCGATGCCTTTTAAATTTTTAGAAAAACCCGTCGACGCTGACGCTATGCCGGGCAGGTCAGAGCTTATAAAATCTGATAATACAAATAAGATCGTGTCTCGCCTTTTTAAATTAGCTGCATAATTTAAGGCAGTTGATATATCAGTACCCTTTTTGCTTGGCGCATGAGTAAATAACTGTTGCATAATTGAACGGACATGCTTTCTTCCAGTAGCTGGCGGAATATAGTTTTCAATCTCATCAGAAAACAACAATAAACCAACATGATCTTTTCCTGCATCAGCAACCAATGCAAGCACACTAGCTATTTGGGCCATACTCATTTTTTTAAGATCAACACCCGAGGAAAAAAATGTCGAAGCAGAAACATCAACTGCTAATAACACCGTACGGTTTCGCTCTTCTATATATTGCTTGACCAACAATTTATCCATACGTGCAGATGCCCGCCAATCTATAAAACGAACATCATCGCCCATCTGATATTCTCTTATCTGATCAAATTCAAGACCAGATCCTTTAATAGCTGAGCGACTATCACCCACTAATGAGCCTGTAAGCAATCGAGACGTATAAATCTCAATCTCTTTTATTTTTTTTAAAATTTCTGAACTAATCATGACACAAACACCTATGCACTAAATAAAGAATCTTTTTTAAGTACATCAGGAATTATAACTGATCCATCTGCTTGCTGATAGACTTCCATCAACGCAACCATTAAACGTGGTAACGCAAGCGATGATCCATTAAGAGTATGAGTTAGTTGAGATTTATCATCAACATTTTTTTTATAACGAATCATGCCGCGACGCGCTTGAAAATCGGTACAATTACTCACCGATGAAACTTCATAATATGCATTTTGTCCTGGCAACCACACTTCAATATCATATGTTTTGGCTGATGGAAATGAACAATCTTGCATTGCAAGCAAGCTAATACGATAATGTAACCCTAGTTGTTGTAAAATATCTTCAGCGCATGCAACCATGCGATCTTGTTCGCTTTTAGAATCTTTTGGTTCACAAATAGTGTACAGCTCAACCTTTTCAAATTGATGAATACGAATTAAACCACGCTCATGAGCACCATAAGTGCCAGCTTCTCTCCTAAAACAACTGGTCCAAGCCGTCATTCTCAGAGGAAGTTTGTCACTCATTAAAATATGATCACGATACAGATTAGCTAAATTAACCTCTGCTGTTGGCGTCATATAAAGATCATCTGCAGGTATGGCGTATACTTGATCTTTAAACTTAGGAAAATTACTTGCTACTTCTAACGATTTTCCATTAACAATCGTTGAGGGCAACATAGGCTCAAAACCATGCTTGATGTTATTTTTAAGCATCATCATAGTCAATGCATACAGCATTTTTACCGCATCGCCTTTATAAAAGGCAAAGCCTGAACCGGTGATTCGTGCAGCAGCATCAAAATCAAACCATCCTAATGCAGCGCCTAGTTCAACGTGATTGCGTACCGGAAAATCGAATGTGGGTTTTTGTCCCACTGTTTTTACAACTTTATTTGCTTCTTTTCCACCTTCAGGCAAATCGGCGTCCGGAATATTGGGGCAAGAAAGATATAAGGTTTGAAACGATTTTTCAACTAAAGCAAAAGCGTCTTCTTTTCCTTTGAGTTCTATGCTTAAAGCTATCGACTGATCGCGTACTTCTTGGGTGATACCGCCCTTGCCAACTTTGGCTAGTTCATTCTTTTTTTGTCTTAATGCATCAATTTCATGGCTGAGTTTTCGAACCTCTTGATCAAGATCAAAAAGCGCTTGTATATCAAATGCAGGCTCTTTTTTTTTGAGTGATGCAATTACTCGTTCAGGTTCATTTCTTAGTAGAACTAAATCAATCATTAAATTGCTCCAACACGCATGGTGTTTTTCTATATTCATACCTTATATTAATTGGAACTAAGGATACTGAAAAAAAAGGGTATTGAAAAGGCCCAGGGAAAAATAAATACAAAAAACAATTGTTGCAATTTGAATTATATTTATTTTATAATAAAGTTAAGCGATACAGACGGTTTTATAGAGAAAGTATCCCTTATTAGTAGTCGCAAACCCTGAAAAATAAAGGATTTTTACATGAAAGTTATAAAAAGCCTCATACTATCATTATTCATGCTACCAATAGCTCTATTTCCTTCTGCTGACCCTGGCCTCCCAACGATTGAACCCGACACTCTTAACAAACTTCAATTTTTAGGAATACCAGTTAAGGATTTACTAGGAAAAAGAATTTTTACTTGGACTCATGTGGACAAAAAAACAGGATCCGAATATAGACAAGGGGAAGAAACAGAGCTGATAAATGGTTGGACACGAATCCCTCGCAATAGTTCCCAAAGACTACAAGATAATGAAATTGTGTTGGCTACAGAGAAATCATCGACTGGTTTTGTAATAGGCGTAGTTGTACAATATTCTGGAAACAAGGATCATTGGAATCAATATGTGGTACAAGTAAGCGCAGATAAAAGTATCATTGCTGTGGAAGGTCAAATAATGAGATTAGTTACTCCACTAGCTACTTCAGATATAAGCGATAAAAAAGCAAATGATTAGAGATAAGAAAGCAAATGATTAGAGATAAGCAGACTGGTCTTGTTATCTCAGATTAAACCTTAAAAACTTAAAAGAAGGAGCGTTTTATGAAACACAAAAAAATAATGTTATTGGCAATTGCGTTGATTGCAGTTAGTGCAAGTCAATTAATGAATGCTGAAACAGCAGCACAATTACTAGCAGCTCTAACACCAGTAGCAGCACCAGCACCTTGTAAAGCTGATACATATCGGTTGCATGGTTCTTGCCAACAGTGCCCATCAGGATCATCTACCTATGGAATAGTGGGAGCAACCTCTGCAGGGGCTTGCCTTACTGAGCCCGGATATTATTCGCAGGATGGAACGGCAGACACGTGTGGATTGACGTTCTGTCCGCCATGCCCGAATGGATTGTTCTCATCAACAAAAGGTTCACGATCTTGCACAGCTTGTTCCAGCGAAGATGCAAACGCCATCCCTAATTCAAATACAAGTACAAGGTTTAGCCCAGCGACAACTTCCAAAAAAGCTTGTAAATGCAAGTCAGGCTACAAGGATACTAGCGCAAGCACTGCTACAAGCATAAAATGCACAAAAAACTAAATTGTTTGGAAAATTGCGCCCCATGGGGGCATAAAAAAAGGCCGCATATAGCGGCCTTAAAGCGGAGTAAAAGCTTTTTTTAGGTTAAAGCATTCTTTTAACCAATTTTAACCGATCTCACTACTTCTCGTAGATTCTTACCTGCTTTGAATCTTGGAACATTTACCGCAGGTAAATCAATACGTTGTTTTGTCGCAGGATTAATACCTTTGCGCGGTGGTCTTGTGGAAATCCACCAGCTGCCAAATCCTGTTAATGACACTTTCTCTCCTCTTTTGAGAGTTCTCTCAATAATTCGGGTGAAAGATTCCAACACTCGAGTAATATCTTTCTTACTAAAGGTGGTCTCTTCACTGAGTGAATTTATCAATTCACTTTTATTCATAGGATACTCCTACAATCAATTAGGGTTAGTAATGATTTAAAACACTGCTTCTTCATACAACTCTCTATTTTTATTTTTACAATCCCTGTAACATAGAGTAATTCCATTTATATGTTTGTCAAATACAGCATATATTAATAAAATATTGAAAAAAAATCGCTCCAAGATTTTTCAGAACATTACAAAGAAAGCAAATTTTAAGCATGCAAACTTAATGTTCTAGATGAATTTTTATCGAAAGATGTACGATGCTTACAACAAAATTGATCGACACACACTGCCACATTAATCTGATGGTAAAAAAAGATTTCGATGTTGCACTACAAACACAAGAAATTAAAAATGCACAAGAAATTTTACAGCAAGCCGCTAACAATCAAGTAACTCGCATTATTAATGTCGGCACGAGTTTAATTGAAAGCCACAATTGTGTGACACTCGCAAAAGTCTATGAATCGGTGTATGCAACGGTTGGCATACATCCAAATGACTGTACAACTACCTGGCAAGATGATTTTAAAGAAATACAAAACTTAGTTAAAAAAAAGGATATTAATAAAATTGTCGGTATTGGTGAAACTGGTTTAGATCGGCATTATCCCGATTATAATTTACAACGCCAACGCGATGCATTTAAAGCGCAAATCGAATTATCACTCGAACATGATTTAGGTTTAGTCGTGCATACTCGTGATGCACGCGATGAAACATTACGATCCCTAGAAGAGTTCAAAGGACAAATTACACGCGGCATTATTCACTGTTTTTCAGAAGATCAAGATTTTGCTGCACAAGTGATTGCATGGAACTTTGTGTTAGGAATTGGTGGAACTATCACCTATCCAAAGAATTTATATTTACGCGATATTGTTGGCGCAACATCTTTAGATCATATCGTGCTTGAAACTGATGCGCCATTTTTACCACCACAAATTATTCGTGGCAAACAAAATCATCCGATGTATATTAAAACTATTGCTGAATATATCGCACAATTGAAGGAAATATCTCTTGAAGATGTTGCACAAAAAACTACACATAATGCATGCAGAATTTTTAATGTGAATGTATGATAGTTGAATACATTATTTGCCATGCAAGGACATTGTTATGAGCACAAAATTATTTTTCACCTACATTTTGGTGTCATTATGTTGCATACGCATACATGCATCGCACACTGCTCCGCCACCTCATACATCAGCGCCTGTCCCATTACTAGCACAAGCGTCACTGGCACAATCTAATAAAGTCACCCTTCCACCCATTGTGCAAGCTCAGCGGCATGCGAGTTCAATGCGTGTTGCATCGGGACGTCAAAATCCTGTTGCTCTAAAATTAATGCGCGCACCAGAACAAGAATCAATGGAACGAAATCAATCCACTCAACAAACAACACTAGCATCATTACAGCAACCAGTATCGGGACATCAAAATACTGTTGCTCAACAACCAAAAACACTCTTATCACCAGCTGGACATCCGATTGTGACTTTAGCCGATGGCCGCCAGATTGTGCTTTCAGCAAGCCTTCTGACGAGTGCATCAAAATACATGCAATATAGTCATTATTTCAACGTGCATGTTCCTCCTAATGAAATTAAGAGAAGAATAAATGATGAGAATGATACATTTTCTCCAACTCTTAAGAGTGTAGTCAACAGAGTTGTACAGGAAAAAGAAAAAGTAGATAAAAGAAACGCTGAGCTTCAACAAATTCCCAAAAACACTATCCTAGATCGAGCTAAATTTGTACATAGTAGTACCAATAGCCCATCTACTGCCTGTTGTGAGTATTGGTGCTGCTGCCCATGCTGTTATTTACCAGCCTATTTTGGGTATATATGTTGTGGTTACCAAAGCCGTGATCTCTGGGATCAAATGGGCCAACGCAACTATGATAAAGAACTCTACTTAGAATTCGCTGCAAATTTTGATGATTAAAAATTATTGAATTCACTTCATAAACTTCCGTATCTTTTTCTTACATCGATACAAAAAAAAGGAAACTATGAAGCGAATATTTTTTTTACTCACACTCAACACATGTGTCCTCGCATCACAAAATCTTCCTTCAGGCATGCTTGATCGCTATAAACTGTTTGATGATGTCATGGGAATTTCTGAAGATGAATTTAAACGATTAACTGGTGCAACATCAGGCCAGAAACCATCAATGCAAGCTGCAAAACAAATTATAGAGCAGCAACAGCAACTATATCCACGCGCGAACAGCATCACGCAAGGCAACTGGGCACAACCAACATTAGAACAATTGCACTTGTGCGTTAATGCGCGATTGATGAGTAAAAAAATTAACCCAGAAAATTTCGGCTCCCTACAACTCATCATTCACGATTTTAACAATCCTAAAAAAACGCATGCGCGTGCACTGCACGAACAGTTTCCTAACGCATTTTTTCAAATCGCATCAAATTTTAATGCACTTGAAGAACGCATGGGAAATTATGCATACAATTTAAGCAATATGAATGATGCGCCTGCGCATGGTGAAGAATCAGTGTTAGCTACAATGCCAGCTGCAATCTATCGTCGTTATTTACTTGAACCAATTAATCTATTATCTGGACTACAAGATATTTTTATGTTGGATGTAGATAACAACAATACGCCAATAATTAAAGGATTGAAAAAGCAAACCCCTATCACTAATCAAGACATGCATAATTTTTCTGTTGGCGTTCATCACCGCATTATTGCAACAAGTGGTTATAATGACGATAACAAATTACTCATCAGAGAAAATGATCCGTTTAATCGCCCTAAACCTGCATATAACAAATGGATGCCCGATACTGGCCCTGATGTAGTATATGTAAATCATATTTTTACTGCGGCACACAATATTAACCCAAAAGATCGTGATGATACCGAAATCACACAAGAACACAAAGATATTGCTCGCGTAATAATTTTAGCAACGTATGAAGCTTGCATACTTACTGCCGTTGATAATGGAGCAAAAGATCTGATTCTTATGATGCTGCGCCCAGAAGTCTTTAATAATGATCCTCTATGGGTGGCGCAAGCGGTTGATAGAATGTCCGATATTATTATCGCATCGGGACTGCATGTGCACATGATTGTTCGCCATAGACGCGCTGATGTTCAACAACAATTTGTCGATGCGATGCAAAGCGTGATTGATAAAATGGAAATTAAGAAAAAAGAGTATGCAACAAATCCAGAATTACTACAGAAAAATATCGCTCAATTTTTTGAGAAGAATGAAATTTGGATTTAGTCCACTGCAAAAAAATGTGCAAAAGACCTAGATCTAAAGTATAATTACCTTGTTTTTATATTTTAAATTTGAGGCCATTTCATGAATAAACTGAATCTATGTTTATTATTTTTCTCTACGTTCAGCTTGTCTAATGCACATGCATCACAAAATGCTCCGCCACCATACCAGCCGCAACAACAAGAAGATGTTCAAAAAGACGGCATGCCTCATTCTCAAGCTGTACATATATACGTACAGCCAACGCCCCCTTTGTCGCCACCACCACCCTATGTTAGCCCAATGGAACAACCTCAGGCCTCAGCCCAACCAGCGGAACAGGTTGCTCGCAATTTGGCAGCAATACATTATGCAAAACATGGAACAATATGGAAAAGATTAAGAACCGCAACCACAGGTTGCGATCCAGTTTGTCTAACTCTTTATAGTATCGGTTCACTTTTCACTGGCTGCTTAACGCCCATATTTTCTTGTGATCCTTGCCACTATGGTAGATATATCATTAGGAACAATAAACCTTCTTTTCAAAAATGCATTGAAAAGGAACGTTTTTTTCTCCCATATCCTACCTATCCAGAAGACTATGATGGGAATTCTTTACAGAGCTACTATGAAAAAAGAGACATGAATAACAGAAAAGACGAAACGGGCTCGTTGTAACTAAAAATCGCCACACATTCATGCAGCTACATTAATTTTTTCCGCATCTTGTGTGTCATCAACTGCAGGAGCCACTTTAGACTTATCAACTTTATACATATACACCGGCACATCTTGTGACCATGTCATAGACAATGTGTATTTTGTAACATAATGAATATGTTCATGATAAGGAAATTTTTTAAGAGTTATAATGCGTAAGTTATCTATGTCAGCAAGCTTATTGGCCAATTTGTACATAAATTCGAGCTCAAAACAGGTGGAACAGGTAAACACAACCGTAGCATCAGAAATATCTGTTGACAGCATACAATCATTAATAAATTCAAATTTTTTGCCTTTCGTTTTTACCAATGGCGATTGATCAAACATTTTGCGCATACTGTTTTCAGATTTAAACGTTTGATTATATACTTTTGGAACTTTCGCTTGAATCGATGTAGCACGTTTATATCTTGATTGAGAAAATTCTATGCCTACACTTTTTTTTGTGGGCGTCATTAAATACACATGCACAACAAATTTACCAAGACCACTACCTAAATCGTAAAACACATCATTTTTGGTCAACTGCAACTGATTAAGCAGAAAATTAACACTATCAAAAAGAATTTCGCCGTATACAGGAGAACCACCGGTTTTACTCACACACTGACGCTCTTCATTAGATATTTTTGCATCTAGATCATGATAAAGTTCAAGCATGATATTGTTATAATCAGAGTAAAAAAGAGAGACATCGAATTCACTGTAAGCATATACTGAAAAAAATAATGCAGTTGCTAGAAAAAAAGATTTTTGATACATCATTGATCATCCTTGAAAGACAATTGTAATTTGGAGTTTTTTTTGCAAAAGATAATCAAAAATATACTGGCAATAGAGCCATTTTGCAAAATCTAAAATTAGCTACAAACGGTTTAGCTTGAGAGGCATACTGCCCGCATTAACAAGCAGTCCCACAATGAACTAATAACTGCTCCATGAGGTAATTTTTATTTTTTTCGATTTTTCGACGTTGATCTATAATATTATTAGTTTTACTTTGAAAATCAGCTGGCCTACTTTTTATTGGCATAGTTTGATATTTCGCAGCTTCACTATGAAGATCAGCATCTAATTTTTTAATAAAATTAAAAAGAGACTGTTTTAATTGGGCTTTTTTGACCAGATCAGCCATAGTTTCTAATTCAACAATAACGTTATCTACGGTTAGCTCTAAATCACTATTTGAAGTCTTGTATATATCAAGCACTCTTGCTTCAGAAGCCTTTGACACTGAACCTTGAAGTCCACCAAAACCAAACATGCATAAAAAGGCTAACAAGGTGATTTTTTTCATATACGTAAACATTATATTCTCCTTTATCAAAAACTACACATAAAACTTATTAGAAACAAACAATAACCACAATTAGGCTATTATTAACGATTATTGCATAACTGAAATTAATAAGTCAAGGGTTTAAAATAAATATTTACCCTGGCAATGGCTCAAAAACGCAACATTCTTCTTAAGCCCACATCAAGCCAAAGATGGGAAACCGCTCCTGCTATGAAAAACGCTGCATCATACAGCAAAATTGTGGCATAGGCAGGAAAATATGCACTTAAAACAAGGGTAACCAAGCCAGGAAACAGAATCACAAACCATAGTTTATGAAAAAGCCCACGATGACGAACTATCATGGGCACTACTGATAAGACACTTATAAGAATAAAAAGTTGAAAATGGCCCTTGATGAGTAAAATACCAAAAACAAGAAGCACAACACGATAAAAAACCTTTTGCCCCTTACTTTTTATATCTATATCAGGAAACAAGGAACCAGCTAACGCAAATAATAACCATTCAGCCATAGTCGCATAGGTAGGATTATAACTTTGCAATGCATACAATCCCAGTCCATATATCGCAACTCCACCAACCAAATGACCTTTATATCCAGGCATTACTGATTCCTTTGAGTTACCGCAATATTTTATTATTTTGCTTTATAATATCCATATTTTCGACCATTAATCAATGTCTGATCATAAATATAGGACTGAGTATCAATGTCTTTTTTGAATCTGATCGACCAGGTATCACCATCCTGAACCATCACACCATGAAATGGAGTAATATCAGATGAAGGAGATAATTTTATGCCAAATTTCTGACTTACATCGGTAGTATAACGCACAGAAAGCCGAAAAAAATCTGCTCCTGAGAAGTTTTTAGCTATATATGACCGCAACCGGGCTTCACGCGATAATAACTGTGTTACTATTTCTTCCAGACTATTTTTCTCTAATAACTTTCTTCCATGTGTATGATCCAAATCTAATGCAATTCGCTTGAGTGCAGTTTCAGGAAGTTGCTTTAATTCTGATCTAAATGCTGCATCATTGGGTTCATATTGATCTATGTGGGCAATGATATCTTCATGTGATTTTAAATTATGTTGCCTCATCATATCTTCAGATGAAAAAATGGTGATATCAGGCAAATCTTTGCTTAACAGCTTTAATGCTCGTTCATAAGCTACAACATGTTCTAATGGTATACCAAATAATTGTGCAAACAAAATGCCATCACAAAAAATTAACATGCGGGCACCAGGCACATACACTTTTTTTATGTCATCAAGCATATGTTGCACATATTCGAGCGATTTTCTTTCAGCCATATCTGGTAAAAAACCATTAACTTTTTTTTCTTGATTTGCTGATTTGAACGGAAATCCGACAAGCAACATAGAAATTTGCTGATTTCTATCCACAAAATGTTGAATATTTTGGACACATTGATCGATGCCTATAATCGATGTTGATATAGTATCAATTGGCATTCCAATACCGCGCGCGTCTATATCATAAGTAACCCTGTAGCGATCTAACGCTGCGTATACTTTTTGCGCCTGTTGCAATGCATTTTTTTTCTTATGATCAACGTATAACAATACCATAAAAAATGTTGCAACTATTATCCCAACTACAAGTAAAAATGGCGAAGAAATTCCATTATTTTTTGTTTGCTTATGCATATAAACCCTTCTGTTTTAATTGTTTTTACCGGATGCTACAAAAGTTGTAGCATCCGGATTTTACAAAATGAGTATATCTATTTTTTCAGATTCAATTTTTCTGAAGATATGGTAAATCTAATCCATTAATGGAGCAAGTTCTTTGCTGCACGTCAGATTCTTTTAGTACATCCTTACTATGTACTAACTTTACTCCATCATGCTTAACCACTAATGCAGAGTGCCATGGAGTCCCCTCACAACCCTTTATCATCGGAGTTAGCACTTTGCCACCGCTTAGATCATCCCGGTTACCATAAAGCGTCAAGTAAACAGTATCTGAAAAACCTGGTGTATGCTCTTTTACCATTTTACTTTTTCTTTGAGCACCTGCATCAGCGGCCATCGCTAATGATTTTGCACATGCTTCTATCTTCTTCTTAGTAAAAGCTTTTCTATCTTCTGGAGCAAGAGAATCCCTAAGCGCTTTAAGCTCACCTTCCATGAAAGCGCCAACATGCACCAGTTTCTGAGGATCACACGCGTTAACCTGCATATCTGCATAATGCTGTCTGTATACTTGAGATAAATCAGGCCCAAGTTCTACATGCGGTTTCAATGGTTCTACACAGGTAGATAATGCAGCTTCATATCTTTGTATCTGTTCTGGGCAATACAACGGCTTACCAAGCTCCTTTTGCACAATTGCATTGAAACCATTTTTATCATCCTGGTAAATATAAGGCTCGCGAGAAATAACAAGCTTAGAACCCGGAGAGTATATGCTTTTTATTTCTTTACTAACATGCTGATGCGTACGCAATGCAAGCCATTCACCTAAGCTGAATTGTCCTTTGAGCTTGTGGCTTGCTATTGGGAAGGCTGTAAGTATTCTAACAATCGGCTTATTTTCACTTACACAACGATGTACCGTGCTCTCTATGCCATCACGCCCTTTAACATCAAGCGGATGTCCTCCAACACCCAATATGAAGTTAGTAATCAATCTACTTACTTCATCTGGGTGCTGTGTAGTTGGTTTTCCAATTGTTGACAATCCATCAAGATAACGTTGTGCTCCTTGCGGTACATCTTTAAGACTCGACCGCTCACCAGGCCAAGAACTACTCGCTGCTGCAGACGCAGCAGATAACTGCTTTGCAGGCGCGGAACAATGCACCCTCAAAGCCAACAGTGATAATGACAATAAAATATTAATATATACTTTCATAAAAATCCTCAATTCGCTATTAGAAAATTAATTAAAAAATTGACATAGAAATGGCTAGTGCCACCATCACGAAGGTCCATTCTGTCGATTTATTTAAGATTGATTGAGCTGAAAAAATGCCCTTGCATACAAAAAATTATGCATACAAATTACAAATGCTAAGCAAAAAACACACAATACAAAAATTGCGTATAAGCAAAAACATAACGTACTATGACAGCTTACTGCTCATCAACATCAAAAAACGAAAATGGAAAAAAAGAATATTAAAAAAATCGATAGCCAAAAAAGCCAGCAAAATAAGAATAGAAGTAGGAAGGGAAAAAGATAAAGGAAGCACTATGGATGTGCTTTGATAAAAGAATGCTATGAGCAGAACTAGATGTCTGAGTACGACTAAGTTCATCTATATGAACTAATCGATTTTTCATGCCATCTGTCATGAATCGTCCTTTGAGTTAGAGATTAAAATATAACATAATATAGTAATCAGTTTTTCATATAAAACCATGAAAGTCAAATAGAAAAAAAGATGGATTTTTCTATCAAGACATTAAAAACATGATTTCATACCCCTACACATTTCTACCCTGATAAAACCCTTAAAGCTTCAGCTTTTTACCCTTGCTTCACAATATTCTTGCTATTTGAAAATTATTCTGCTAAAATAGTTAGTATGAATAAAAAAATAAACAAATCTCACACTTTATTGTCGTCATCTCAAACATCGGGGGCCCAAGCTCCAAGTGTGGTCTGCACCAACACCAATTTCTATGCTTATTTTTACTTTTATTTTACCAAAGCTGGGGATTGCTGCGTGCCTAATTAATATGTAAAAAAATTTATGGCAAAAAAGCGAACCCCAGTTTACAAGCTGGGGTTTTTTAATGTTTAATTTTTAACAAAGCGAAGGATCAAAAATGAATATAAAGAAAATACTAATCATAGGAATCTGTGTTACATCAATAGCAGCCTATTTGGTTTTCAAACAATTAAAAAAAAGAGCGACTAAAAGTAAATACACCATTGGCATTTTGCAAACAGCATCACACCCGGCACTCGATGCAACACGTGAAGGTTTCATCAAAGAACTAACAACTTTACTTAACTCTGATGTTTCATTCACCATATACAATGCAGAAGGTTCACCTGCGAATGCCCATATGCTTGCCCAACGATTGCACAATGATGCATCTATAGCAGCAATTTACGCTATTGCTTCTCCAGCCCTTCAAGCTGCTGCCATCGTTGAGAATGACAAACCAATAATATTTGCAACAGTAACCGATCCCAAAGTTTTGGGGATCGAAAATGCACATAATATATGCGGTGTAAGTGATATGATTAATATGCGCAAAGAAATAGAATTAATCGCGCAGTTAGCACCAACAGCTAAAACAGTGGCTATTCTTTTCAATAATGCTGAGCCTAATTCACTTGCACAAGTGCAACAAATCAAGCATGAACTTACTTCTGCAGGAATTATTCCTTTAGAAGTTGGTATTAGCCAAGAAAGTGATATCCCTGCCGCAACTGAAATGGCATGCAGAAAAGCTGATGCATTAATTGCGCCAGCAGATAATACCGTTGCTTGTGCCATGGAACTGGTTGCATCTATAGCTCTTAAATATAAAAAACCATTATTTGCTTGTTATAATCAAGCCGTTAATCAAGGAGCACTGGCCGCTCGAGGCTTTGATTATAATAAAGTCGGAGAAAAAGCAGCTCAATTGGCTCATGATGTCATTATAAAAAATGAAAACCCAGAGCATATTGGTACGGTACAACTAGAAAATGATATTATAAGCATCAACAAAAAAACGTTGCACATGTTAGGATTACAAATTCCTGAATCATTATCCAAATCAACTATCACCATAATCGAATAGGGAAAACATGAAAAATGCAAAAATAATAATCATAACGAGTTTTATACTCGCGTTATGTGCTAGTTTTATTATATTTAAACGCATCACCAAGCCAAACAAACAAGCACGATTTAGAATCGGCATCTTACAAACAGCATCACACCCTGCACTTGATGCCACTCGAGATGGTTTTATCGAAGAACTAAAAAATAGTTTACCTGGCGATGTTGAGTTTGTGATTCGCAATGGTGAAGGATCTATCCCAAACATTCACACCATCGCGCAACAATTTCATAATGATCAAAGCTTAAACGGTATTTTTGCTATTGCTACACCCGCTGCACAGGCAATGGCCACCGTGGAAACAACCAAACCTATCTTTATTGCTGCAGTAACAGATCCAAATGCCTTAGGATTAATTCATCCAAGCACCAATGTATGCGGCACTAAAGACATGATTGATGTACATACAGAAATTGACATGCTCACGGCATTATTGCCGCACGCAAAGACAGTAGGCCTACTCTACAACAATGGAGAAATCAATTCAGTTGCTTTAGTAAAAATTATGCGTGCAGATCTTGAAACACGTGGCTTAACCACTTTAGATTTTGCTGTAAGCAGCGAATCTGATTTACCGACAGCTGCAGACATCGCATTCTTTAAATCAGATGTTGTACTTGCACCAACTGATAACATGGTGGCATCAAGCATATCATTGCTGGCATCGTTAGCAGAAAAAAATAAAAAACCACTTATCGTAAGCGATAATATGCTCGTTAAGCATGGCGCTCTTGCAGCTCGAGGCGTTGATTATAAAGAAAGCGGAAAACAAACTGCGCAGATTGCATTACAGGTTTTGGTCCAAGGTAAAAAACCTTATGAATTGCCTATTGAACAAGCCGTATCAGATAAAATATATATAAATAAAAAAACAGTAGATACACTTGGACTACACATTCCAGAAACACTGCAAGAGCACGTTATATTTGTTGAATAAGGAAAGAAGATGTTAGAACATATAGCAATTTTTCAAGGTATCATCGAGCGAGGACTTGTTTTTGGACTTTGTGTCGCAGGAGTCTACATCGCATCGCGCATCATTAATTTTGATAATTTAGCAGTTGAAGGTGCTTTTGGACTTGGTGCAGCTTTAACTGCCCAAGCAATTGTATATGGATGCAATCCATGGCTTGCTCTAGCTGGAGCCATTGTTATTGGCGCATTATCAGGACTTGCAACTGGTTTGCTCCATACCAAATTGAAGCTCAACAACTTGATCAGCGGTATTGTCATTACTACCGGTGTCTTTTCCATCATGCTTAAACTTGCCGGATCAAATATGCCACTTTATGGAAAACCAACCATATTCTCCTATGCACCTGAATCATTGCTATCAGTTAAATTTCTACTAATCCTCGTACCATTAATAGCGGGAATATTTTTTGCGATCTCCTGGTTTTTAAAAACCGAAGTTGGCTATTTACTACGTGCTGTCGGAAACAATCCGCAAATGTTGTTGAACTTAGGTAAAAGTGTCCATTATTACAAAATTCTTGGCCTTATTCTTTCAAATACACTCGCAGCATTGAGTGGCGCATTATTTGTACAATATTTAGGCTACTTTTCGATCTGGGCAAGCGTCGGCGTGTTAATTATCAGTCTTGCTGGTCTTATATTAGCTGAAACCTTGAGCAAAAAATTTGGACTTATACTCATTGGCGGTTCAATTGCTTATCAAGCAATTATTGCGCTCACCTTTGAACTACAAATGGACCAGGATTGGAATAAGTTAGTAACGGCACTGTTAATTGTGCTACTTATTGTAATAAAAAATAATATGACGAAAAAATAAAGAGAGCAATCATGTTAGACTTAAAAAATATTAATGTAACATTCGGCACAAACCACGTACTAAAGGATCTTTCTGGCTCAGTACAAGCAGGAGATTTTATCGTTATTGTTGGCACCAACGGTGCGGGAAAAAGCACCCTATTTGATACCATTGCAGGAAAAGTTAAACCAACACATGGTTCAGTAATTATTGATGGCCAAGATGTAACAAACTTAGGTGAAATAAAACGTGCAGGCATAGTGACGCGCTTGTTTCAAAATCCGCATCTAAATTCCGTTGGCGTTATGACAGTTGCACAAAATCTAGCTATGGCCCGTTACAGCAGGCGGCGTGCAAATTTGGTTGACGGCATGGATGGTTTAACACCAGAACAGTTAGAAAAAATGCTTGCACCATTAGAGCTGGACACACAAACAATCTTACAAAAACCAATGAACGCACTCTCTGGAGGCCAACGTCAACTCATTGCATTTACCATGTCCACACAACACGCACCAAAAATATTATTACTTGATGAACCTACTGCTGCACTTGACCCTCAAGCCGCAACAAAATTATTAAAACTTGCACATCAATTCACGCACAAACATAAAATCACTACGCTTTTGATCACACACGATCCACAAATTGCACTCAGCATTGGCAATAAGATTTGGATTTTAGAAAATGGAAAAATTACCAAACAGTTTGGCGCTGAGGATAAAAAGAACCTTAGAGCAGACGATTTGATTGGCCATATTGATTATGCTGCGTTAGCACAATAAAAATAAGTGTCTTTTTAAGCACAACGCAACATAAGCTTTCATTTACACGCCGCAGCTAAAATATCGCTTATTTCTTTAGATGGATGAACATATTTTGCTCTTCCTGGATCCCAACACAAGTCATTAAATTCTTTAATTGCCCCGCACCATTGTCCTTTTGTATTCCATACGCCAAGATCTAACCCAAAAGCATAATCACTATATCTATTATAAAAAGATGGACGCACGCGGTGTTGCAAGAGACCCTTAAATCCATTGCTTGGACCTTCTGCCCAATAATATAATCCTTTGGGCAAATCATGCTGACAACCATTATCATCATGGCCTACATACCTTATTCTAAAATCATTAGACACACGAGGATCATAAAAAGAAGCGCCATCTAAACGTATAAGCACTTCACCTTTCTTATTGCCTTGCTCATCACGCACTGTAAGCCATCCAGACATAGTATGTTTTGGGTTCTCTTTATTAGGCCACGCACCAAGATATGCAAATAATGATCCGAATTTTTTTTCAGCAATACCTGTTGGCGTTGTTTTTTTTTGTGCTACTGCTGAACCAAAAAGTGAACTTGATGCGTACAATAGGACAAACACAAATACATTTTTTATAAACTTCATTCGAACCTCCGTTTTTTTAATTTTTAAACCTACTTTACTCCTTAAAACTAACTTTAAGTATTTAATCTGGCATCGGACCTTGATCTTGGTCGACATTTCCATGTTGAACATTTTCTGGGAAATGATACTGATCATTATAAGCAGGTATACCGAGTGGAGGGGTAACACCAAATTCAGATAACATTAATTCTTTGGTATAGTTTCCTTGCGTCTCCATAAAATCAGGCTTTGAAACCTCAACCATAATCGCCTTGTGCACCTGATCATTTATTACATCATTTCTTATATCAATACCTGCATCATGAAGCGGAAAAAATAAATCAAGAATATCTTCACTTGGAGGGTTAATTTGACCACCAGCCGCCTGCTCTACAAAAAAAAGCTTGTTTTGACGCACCCAATTTGATCTCTCTTGTGCATCATCTACATGTATACCTCGCTGCCTTAATTGGTCAAATTTAGCATACACTGGTTGCATATGAACATGAAAAATAATCCTATCTTCATTGTCCCTTACTAATTCTTGTATTCTTCTTTGTTCTTGACCTAATTCTTCACCATCATCAGGACCTGCAGCTTGAGCAAAATGAACAGGCAATAATAGAAGCATTGGCAAAAGTTTCGTTAAGTGTTTTAACTTCATAATACATTATCCTTCCATTAAAAATCTAAAAATAGTTATTTTCTCCCTTTTAGCATAGCAAAAAAAGGGCCCATAAATCAATTCAATTTGTAATTTTATTAGAAAATGGGAATTCAAACCTAGAAAACTTATTTATAGAAGAGAAAATGCCGAGAAAAAACAGTATAAAAACCTATGATAACCGCATTAATTGCGTATCGGGATAATAAAATTCAAGAACAGCCTTATGGTCATGCCCTTGGCGTATCATCTCTTTAGCGCCCCACTGGCACAAACCAAGATGATGGCCATAACCTCGGCCTTTAAAAGTAATAGTAGACCCACTTTTTTCTACTGAATAGTGAAAACTTTTAACTTTTTTATTCAGCAATGAATAGATCTTTTTTCCATGTAATGGATTCCAATGATTTGCTCTAAAACTTACTTGTTGCACTACTCCTGCTTTGTCTTTTTTTGAAATCTTGATGTCACGAATTTTGCGCAAACCTTTGATCTCTTTTTTGATGATTTCCTCCAACTCAGCAACTTCGTACTCTGCCACCCATGAGAAAACTTTGAAATCTTTGCAATAGGTACATGGATAAGATCTTGCTAAATAAGGAGCTTTATTAAAATCAACCCCTTGCATATGCTTGGTAATAACACCACCACAGCACGCATCAAACATTGCGGTAATCGGTTGCCCTTGATAGGTTAAAAATAATCCTTTAGTTTGTTCCACTGCTTGTTGATGAATATCAACTACTTTTCCACCGCCATACGTCTGATGTTTATTCGTATTTTTAACATGATAATGGCGTTTCATATTTTTTGCATTTTGCACCATGGCAATCACGTATGTACGGCACGCTATAGCAAGCACTTTATTAACTTCTAATGACCATCCCGGCCAACTTTCAGTGCTGAGCACCGTAGCAACATAATCTTCAATGCCTATACAATTAATCAACTTATTTGAAGTTCCTTCAGCTAGCAACCATATAGATCCACGATAATGCTTATCATTAAACGTTACGATATTATCAACTGGAGTAATATAGGTCTGCAGTGTATACATTGCTTTGCCATTAATGGAAATTATGCCATCCTGATTTGTTTTTATTACAAGTGTATGTGCCTCTATTTTTTGTTTTTTTGATGGCTCTAAAGGATTCATAATGATAAATCCTTTTTTAGAAGATAATTTCCAAGACTCTGAGCTTAAATCTGGCGTTTCATCTAAAAGTACACGAACAGTAAAATCTTTTGCTGCCCGTCCAAGTGATTTATCATCTTGTTTTTTATTTTCGATTTTATCTTGAGTTTGCGTGTGACTAACATCAATATTATTAGCTAGGGTAGAGTGGACCATCGATTTGTCATTGTGCGCATGTTTAAGCACAACCCGTTTCTTCTCACGAATAATCTCTAATGAATCTGCGTAATGCTGCCCTTGAAACATCACATCACCGTCTGGTGCTTCTATGACAATATGATCAGCCAGCACTTTTTTATTATTAAAAAAAAGCTTGCCATTTTTCATCGTCACCATGAGCGATTGGCTGGTAAGTTTTTCTCTCTCTTTTTCTGACGATGGATATCTAAGTATAAACCCGCCATTTGATTGCAAAAGCCAAGTCGATTTTTTAGCACGCTGCTCATGAGCAATGATAAACGCGTTGTGGTCATCAGAACATTCAGCGTATATTAAACCCGAACTGATTATTAATGAAAAGATAACTACAGCGAGTTTATATTGATTGATTTTCACGTTTGAGTGTTTCCATAAATTCATGAGGTAATTTTATTTTTTTATCGATGCCATAATTGGCCATTGCGTCTGCTTCAATATTATCTTCACGGAGCACATGCGAAAGTTTTACATGCAAACCATGCAACCATCGCTTTGCAACTGAATACAACACTTTGAGATCTTCATTTTTAACTTTATATTGACCATTCATTTGACGAATTAAAAGCTGTGAATCAGAAATGATATGAATAATATCACCAGGTTGTACCTTTTTTTTGATTTCAAAAATTCCTAAAAGGAGCGCTAAATACTCAGCCTGATTATTTGTTTTGTTGCCAAGAAAAAAACCGTGCTTTGCAAATACCTGATCATCTTTCAGAATATAAACACCCGCTCCTGAAGGGCCAGGATTATTACGAGAAGCTCCGTCAATGAAAATCTTCCAATGATGAATTTCCTTTTTTTCCGCTTTGGAATTTGATTCGGTTTCAAAAAGAGCTAGCTGTTTTTGCCCCATCTAATTTGCCCCTTTCTTACGAACGGTGACCCCAAAAATTGGGACCCTTTCATAGTTACTCACCACTAGTACCCGCTTTTTCTACCCCATCTATCGATGGGGGCCCCGCTTTTTCAAGCTCAGAACTATATAATAAACGATAACAACTTTTACATTGTAATAATGCACGTTTACGCAACATAGATAGATCTTGCTCAGTTATTTTATAAAAGCATGCACTGCAATTTCCATGAAGCACCGGCACCACAGGATCAGTAACTCGAGAGCGCATCATCGCATATTTTTCCAGCCATTCAGCTGGCACAGTTTTTTCTTTACTTGGTCGTTGATTATTTTGTTCATCTAATTGCGTTTGCAATGTAGAGATCTCTGATTCCTTTTGTTTGATTGAACCATTAATGTCATCTGCTTTAGTTGGATATTCAGCTTGGGCAAATTCGAACTCTTTTTGAGTCGATTCAAGTTGATTCCAAGCTGACACTAAAACTTCTTCTAGTTGATGTTGTTTGTTTTTAAGCCCATCAATTTCATTTTTCAATGCCTGGTATTGCTTATGATCAGTTAAATTTTCCAACTGCTCTTTTTTTTGTTTTTCTCGTTGATCCAAAGATTTAAGCTCAAGCTCTTGTTTATCAACCTCTTTTTTAGCATCATGCATTTCATTTTTAGCTTTTAAAACTACAGCAGCAAATTCTTGCTCTTGATTTTTTAAAGCTTTAATTTCTTGATGCAATTTGTCTATCAGATGTTGAAGATCTACGATTGTTTGATCTACTTTTATAAGTTCTATGAATGTGTGAAATGGAGTTTCGCTCATCTGCTTTTTTTCCTTCTTTGCGCCTTCGCTAATGCTTAGGCTAGATGAAACCCAAATATGCTTATATAAATTGCCTAATTCATCCTTAGCGACTGCTTAATGGGCCCACCAGGACTTGAACCTGGGACCTCTCGGTTATGAGCCGATTGCTCTAACCAACTGAGCTATGGGCCCGCTTATATTCATGTTAAAGAAAGGATGTATTTTTTATATACAGAGGATAATAGTAGACGAAAAAGCGATTTTTGTGAAGAACAAATTGCTTATACAATAAAAAAATAAAAAAGGGCCTTGATTTTTACATCAAAACCCTTTTCTTTTGCCTAGTATGTATTAAAATTCTTTTGGAGCCGAAGTTTGATTAAATGATGGTTGTGCAGGATCAGGATCGAACTGTGGTTCATCAATGTCAGGAATGCGAGCAAAATTTTTCTCCCTTTTCATTTGCTCTTCTCTTAAATATGCCTTAATTTGCAAGAATTCCTCTATTTTAAAGCCCAATTGCGCTTGAAGAATCAGCGTAGGATCATCTATTCTATTTTCAGATACCTCAATTCTTTGACGCATATCTTGTATTGGCATTCTTTGTGCATAGGTTGAAAGTTGTCTTCTTTGGGGCATTGAACACACACCATCAAGCTGCAGCCTGCATTGCGTTGCCACTCTATCAAAATTGATCTTAGCTGAACGAGCCACAGAATTAATAGCACGAGCCGCAACCTGAGATGCTCGCAAGCTCCCCATTATACCAATAAGAACACCTAGGCTTATTACGATTTTTTTAATCATATCCTTCTCCTTTAATTCAAAAGATCCATATATTGTAATAGTAATATATTTTGATCGAGAAAAGCAAGAGTGATATAAATTTCTTATCAGATTAATGTATTTAAGAAAATATTAGATTAAAGAACCATTTTTAATGTGTTTATTCATATAAAATTGTAACGCTTCTTGATATACGACAAGATCGGCATCAGAAAACAAGACAAAACGCACCTCTTGTAACCCGAAATTGCCTTTGTTAATTACTGCAAACACTGTTTCAATAGCAACTCGTGCAGCTTCTTCAATGGGATACGCATAAATTGCTGTGCTGATTGATGGAAAGGCAATTATTTTCGCATTTTCCATGCTTTGTTGAGTAACCTTTAACAAATCAGCATTAAATTCATGAGGTAATAGACCACCATAATTCAAAATCCTTGCCATTTTGCTAGCTTCTTGCAAAGAATTTCTATAAGCAGATGCTAACAGTTGTTCTCTATTCTTATTTTGCGCAGCTATTCTACAATCAGGACCAACGGTATGAATAATATTCTTAACATTTTGTTTTTTTAATTCAAACGATGGAGTTGCTACAGCTTGCCCAGTTTCTAAACGAACATTTGGTTTTATTTCTTGTATATTTTCTGCAATCCATTCGCTTAATTCAGCTCCTGCTGCATCATGAATTGCGCCATCTACGCCACCACCACCGAGCAATCGTTGGTTAGCAGCATTCACGATAAAATCTGCATCTTTTTGTTGTGTAATATCACCTTTGACTAATGTCAAACGGACATCCTTGCCTTGAGAGCCAGCACAAGCAAAAACATACTCTGACTTCATATCACCTGCATACATGGATAAAAAAGCGAGACAACTAAGTAAACTTTTTTTAATCGATGAAAAAATGGTAAACATAAAACTCCATTCTGTATAGTGCTCAATCTGAAAAATATTTTTTATAGCTCATATATTCTTTATCATATCAAAAAGAAAACAAGGGAACAAAAGGGCCAACTTATAAAAATTCAAATAGAAGATTTTGATTTTTGGGCTAAAAATAAGGGCCCAGTATCATTTATTTAAAATCAAAAGCTTTAATCAGATGAGCTACTAGAATCTGAAGAACTACTATCAGACGAACTGCCATCATACGAACTACTGTCATAAGAACTATCAGAAGAATATGACGACGATGATGAACTACTAGCTGACGAATTATTATAATGACTAGAAGGAGAAGTGCTAGAAGAATCTTGATTCCTATGAGAACCTATAGACCACGTGTTGTAAGGATTCATATCAGATATAGATTTCACGTGAGAAGAGACTGCGCTATCATGATGTCCGGAAGCAGAATAAACGCCATGCGGACAATTAGGACTTAATGGATTTAACGGACTGGTAATATTTAACGGATTTGTAGGATCCAAAGGGCAATCATTGCTCCCAGCCTTTGCATAATTTTCTTTTTTCTTCTTCTCTTCAAGCTCCTTTTGTTGTTTTCTTAAAGCTTTGTGTCGTTGCAACTGCTGTTGTAGATCAATTTCGGTTGCAGGCTTTTGGAAAAACCGTTTGAAAAATGATCTAGAAGCTGGCGCATTGTTTGCAGGAGACATTAACTGCGTTAAACAAACTCTTAATGTCAAAGCTTTCGATGTAAATTGCTTCATACCATGCAAAGTTAAACAAGAGACAGTTAAAGCGACATACAACAATCTTGACATAAGCAAATCTCCCGAAAATCAACAATAGAAATACAACAAATAATTTAAACTGCTAGTTCTAGCCTACTCTTTTCAAAAAATCTTTCAACCTGCAGCTATACCCCCACTCATTATCATACCAGCCAAATACTTTGCTCATATTCTTGCCGGTTGTGCTGGTCAACTCAGTGTCAATTTTCACCGCCCTAAAATTTTAAAGATACAGAATAATCATACAGCATCTCTTGTATTGTTATTGCATTAGAATGAAGAGTTCTTGCCATCTCTTGGTCAAATCGATCTCTGGCTATTGCGCTTGCTGCTAAGGTTATCCCGGAAAGAGGAAGCCAAGTTGTTGCCATTCCTAGAAGTCTATTATTCCAAGCTGACTCAGTCATAAGAATTCCCGTGGCAATTACAAAAACGCCCACCGAGGCAAACATGAGAGGTGGATACGGATTACTTGAAAAATCTTCAGAAGAATAATAGCCCAATCCCGGATTATCCCGCCTCATGCGCATTATTTGTTCGGCAGTATCAAGATATTTAACGAGTTGTTGAGCTGTTGGCTTCTGCTCATATAACAATCTGCTTACTTTTTTCACGCTACTTGTTTTAATTGCTTCAGACAATTCATCGGCTTGCATGGCGCAGCCCATTATTGAAAAAATACAAAAAAGAGTTTTTATTAATTTATGCATAGTATTAACCTTCGAAAAGATAAGATATTTAAAAAATTTTTTTATTGCTTCAAGCTCTCGCCATATTTTATGTTTTCGTCACACAATAAACCAAAACTATTTTTTTAAGTTCAGAACACATTAAGCTCCAAATACCTTTTTATGCCAATAAGCCTTAACGTCTTCATAAAACCATTTTTCGTTTTTCTTGTTTAAGAATATCTTTAATTGTTTCATATTCACTTTGTATCTATAGAATAAAGCTAGCAGCTCCATTAAATCCTCATCATTCAATGCATTACTAGAAATATATAAATACAATTCATCTCCACGACCATGAAATTTATCTATACAACTCAACTTCTTGATCCATTCAAAAAAAGCATCTTCATCTTTAAGAGAACAAAACTCTACGCCTTTACAAATCAAAATATTTTCACTCATGCTCAAACCAGTCTTTATTCTTTTCATTCATAAACACTTTAAGCTGATTTGCATCGAACTTATATCTATCAAATACACCCATAAGATTTAACAAATCATCATTCGGGATAGAATTTGATTCAATATAAAGATGCAGCTCCTTACCTATACCCTTTAATGACTTGATACATTTAATATTTTTTAGCCATCCAAAAAGCAGTTCTTCATCAAGCTTTGTATAAAACCGCAAGGGCGTACATATAAGAGTTATTTTTTCCATTATGTTGTCTTTTATTTTAAGTTCAAAAGCCTATTTTCGACAGACTGAAAATCCTTAATTCCTATCCACACACTTTCAGAAAATCTTTCAACCTACAGCTATAACCCCACTCATTATCATACCATCCAAAAACTTTACTCATATGAGCACCTGTAACTGAGGTCAGTTCACTATCGATAATCACCGAATGAGAATTTCCAATAAAATCTGATGAAACGAGGGGCAATTGGCAAACATCTACAATGTGTTTTAAAGAATTTTTGGAGGCAAGCATAAATGCCTGATTAATTGTATCAGCAGTAACTTCTTGTTTAGTTATCACCACTAAATCAACTAAAGAAACATCGGCAACCGGAACTCGTAAAGCCAATCCCTCTATGCGCCCATTCAATTCCGGCAATATTTTAGTGACAACTTTCATAGCACCGGTAGTTGTAGGAATAATATTAAGAGCCGCTGCACGTGAACGCCGTTCATCTTCTCCTTGCACATCAAGTAGCACTTGTGAATTGGTGTACGCATGTATCGTTGTCATCATCGCATGTTCGATGCCAAAAGTTTCATGCATAATTTTGAGCATTGGAGTAACTGCATTGGTTGTGCAACTGCCCAGCGAAACTATTGCATGTTTTTGTGCATCAAACAGATGATCATTTACGCCGGGAATAATAGTAACATCTTCATCATGCGCAGGTGCACTAATAAGAACTTTTTTTGCTCCTGTTTGTAGATGTTTGTTTGCATCTGCACGTGCAGTAAAACGACCTGAGCATTCAACTGCCCAATCGATTTCAAGGGATTTCCAAGGTAATGCAGCTGGATCTAGCTCTGTTAAAATTTTTATTCGGTGGTCATCAATAACTAATTCATCACCTTCTACTTTTACCTTGCCTTCATATTTTCCCATAGTTGTATCATATTGAAAAAGATAGGGAATCAAATCACGTTTTGCTGGCCCGATATTGATTGCAACAACTTTAATTTTTTGTGTTGTTTCTTTATCGCACATCAATGCGCGTAAAAAAGTTTTACCAATTCTTCCAAATCCATTTATAGCAATACGAATCATTATTCTTCTCCTTGTTGCGTATGCCAACTTTTTACTTTATCCAGCACAGCCTTCTCTTCAATTTCTGTAAGTACCGGCAATTCTAAAAGCAGTGGAATATGTTTCAAACGAGGGTGTAACGCAAAATCTCTGAGCACTTGATCACCCAACACACCTTTACCCACAACTTCATGCCTATCATTTTGAGAGCCACGTTTTTCGTTAGTATCATTAAGATGCAATAGAGCAATACTTTCTATGCCGATAGTTTCATCAAGCAACTGAATAAAGCTTTCTCTACTTGCGGCATCGATAATATCATATCCAAAAGAGTGCGCATGGGCTGTATCAATACAAAATAAGATTTTTTCTGGTTGCTCTAGCTTGGATAACAACAGCTGAAAATCAGTCAAATCACCACCAACTGATAATGCCCCATATGCACCATTTTCAATCACTATTTTTATTGTATGCTCTTTGCGCAAGATTTTATTTATAACGTGCGCCATTGCATCAATACCCTCTTGTCGTGTTTTAGCACCTTTTGCCGAACCTGGATGCAATACAATGTGAGTAAACTCAAGTTTTTTGGCTAATGCAAGTTCCCGATCTAAACTATAATGTTTTGTAAAGCGCACACCAGCAAGATTAATCCAATATGAGCCATGCAAGTAAATATCATTAAAATGTTTGCGGCGTAATTCTACATATGATTGCACATCTGCATCATCCAGTTGAATGAGGTTTCCAGTTGATTGCAATAATAAAAAGCATTGAAAAAATGGTAGCTCTAAACGCAAGGCCTTTTGCACAACATCTGTCAGCGTTGAAGTTAGGCGCACATGTAATCCGATTTTTCTTTGCCCCATTTTTTCAAATTGGGGACCCCAATTCTTCAATATTTTTCCTTAGAGTTCAAGTTGTTGCTGTAACCAGTTCGCATCAAAATATGGTTTTAACGCATCATAAAAATCTTTTTTAACATGAGTTAACCCAGCCGGCGTGTCAGACTCAAATCGAATTGTGAGTGCAGGCTGTGTATTAGAAACACGAACAAGTCCCCAGCCATATGGCATAATTGCACGCACACCATCAATGGTAATAGCATTGACATCTGCGCGTTGAGTTAATATATCTTTTACCGCTTGCACAACACTTTGTTTTTTGTCTTCTTGGCATGCTATGCGATATTCGGGAGAACTATATTTTTTTGGAAATACAGCCAACAGTTCATCAAGCGTTTTTTCCGCTGCAACCAGAGTTTCAAATAAACGCATCATGGCATAAATACCATCATCATACCCAAAGTAGGTATCGTTAAAGAAAAAATGGCAACTCAATTCGCCACCCAGCAACGCATTATTTTTTTTCATCTGGTCTTTGATAATGGAATGGCCCGATGGTGACATACATGGTTTTGCACCAATGCTTTCAAGCATTTCAATCAAACCGGACGAACTTTTCACATCAAAAACGACTGCAGCACCTGGATGTTCTTGCACAACTTTTTGCGCAAAAATGCCAAGCAGTTGATCACCAGGAACTAAAAAACCTTTTTTAGTCATAGGATCCATGCGATCACAATCACCATCCAATCCTAAACCAACATCAATATTTGTTCGCTCCAAAATATTTTTCACATCTACCATATTTTTTTCAACAGTCGGATCTGCTTCATGATTAGGATAGGTCCCATCAACTTCTGGGTAAAGTAACATTACTTTTGCCCCCCAGCCCATTTTTTGGACTAGATCTGATAGCACGGTGCCTGCTGCACCATTACCACAATCCACTACAGCTGAAAGTTTCATACCTTTAAGATGCTTGAAGGTATTGACCATCCACATCACATATGCATCAAGCATAAGATTTTCTTTATAGGTTCCTTTTACATTTGTATCATGCACAAGGTGCTGTTTGTATATATTTTTGATCTGTTGTATTTCTTTACCCCATATACTTTCTTTGCCCAAGCAAATTTTCATACCATTATATTCTTTGGGATTATGTGACGCAGTAATAATGATGCCAGCATCAAAAGGCTGGGTATGCATAGTAAAATAAAGCACGGGGGTTGGGCAAACACCGATAAACTCTACATCAAGTCCGCTATCCATAAGCCCTTTAGCCACATATTCTTTAATTGCTGGCGAATGAGTTCTACCGTCCATTGCAAGCGCAACTTTTTTTAGTGACGGCTTTTGCTGCAATAAATAATAAGCAATTGCCCGTGCAAGATCATATGTTTGGTCGATAATAAGTTCTGATCCTACTTTTCCTCTAATATCATATTCTCTAAAAATCACATCTTGCATAATATCTTTTCCTTTTTGGGCGTATAAGCTCAAACTTACTATCATGGTGATAAGTATACATATTTTTCTATAGAGGTGCATAACGACGCTCCTTGTATCATTGCACTATCTTTTGGCATAGATTGTACCGCCAATATTATAGAAAAGCTATGCAACTCAAGAAGAGGTTTGATAAATTATTGCTTGCTCTGTGCAATTTAGCCATAATCAATCAAAAAGGAGAATACCATGAAATACGTATATCTATCATTTTTACTTTCAATCAGTGTATGTCAAGCTGAACAACTCAACGGTTTTTCTGAAACATTAAAAACTGAACAAAAAAAAACGTGGACTGTGTTTACTTATATTGCTGCTGATAATGATCTCAATCCATACGCAATACCAAATATGCAACAAATGATGCGGGTTGGCTCAAATGATGAACGCACATTTTTGGCATATGTAATGGAAACCAAACAAGGTAAAAAATATGGCAAATTATTGCGCATTGATAAAGATGCCATTATTGAACTGACGCATGATGAAAATGTAGATAGTGGCAATCAAAAAACATGCTTTGACTCATGCGTAAAAGCTTTTACTCATTATCCGGCTGATCATTATGCTCTTATTTTCTGGGACCATGGTTCTGGGTGCCTTAATAAACCATTTAACGAACTGTTTAGAGGAATCGCTTATGATGAACCGCTAAACACCTATTTGAACGATAAAGATCTGGTGCAGATTTTACAAAAAATATCGCATGATGTTTTGCATGACAAAAAAATTGATATTCTTGGATTTGATGCATGCTTAATGGCAAGTGTAGAATTGCAAACATTATGCGCGCCGTACGTCAATTATTACGTTGCATCTGAAGAAAATGAGGATAGTCCTGGATGGGATTACACAGGAGCTTTTGAAGGGATCAATAAACATAGTACACCAAAAGAGGTTGCACAAGGATGGGTAAAAGCTTTTGCGCATCTATATGCACCACAAACAGATCTTTATACACTCTCGGCAGTTGATCTATCAAACATGCAAGCTTTGACTCAAAAGATAAATACAATTGCGCAGCTAGTTACACAATTACTTGATACCCAATCTGCAGACGGTATTTGGGCACTATTACAACATGCTACCAATGCCAAAAACATCACGTGCTTTGATACGAAAAACGAGGTTTATGATTATGTCGATCTTGATCATTTTTATGCCAATTTGATCCAAGAGTTTGCATCATATCGAACCACAACACAATCTTTTGAAATACAAAACAGATTAGATAATGTCGTTACATTACTAAAACAAGGACGAAAACTTATCGGTAATGCAGTGATTGCAAACACAGCAGGAAAAATTCATGCACAGGCAAAAGGCATTTCGATTTATTGGGCGCAAGAATTGATACATTATTCATATAGCTCATTACTCTGGACACACATGCACCCACATTGGCAAACGTTGATGGAAAAATATTTGTCCACCAAATTACTCTATTAATTTACGCATATTTTTCATACACCGCATTAACCTTGAGAATCGTACTTTTTCTTCAATGTAATAAAATTATCAAATGCAGAGAATGCTTTGTGTAGTTGCTCTTTGGTTATAAGCATTAGACTCTATATAAAAGCTATGCAATGCTATAGATACTTGTTATGCTTCATTTCGAATTTGCTATCAACATAACAAAGGAGCTTTTACGATGAAACATGCATTACTATTTAGTTTTTTAATATTGGGATTGAGTAATACGATTTTTTGCTCAAGCTCAGAAAAGCAACTCACCCCGAAATCCCAAGCCGCAGAAAATATGAGAGAAGCATGCTACAGTGATGAATCAGATGAAAAAACGTTTCTTGAATACCAAAAAAATTTAGTATGTTTAACATCACTGGATCCACAACGTGCAGCTCAAGAGTTATGCGAGAAAGAAGAATTTTTTGATATAAAACCATTTTTTAAAGGTGGTTCAGAACTAACCACCATGCAAAATCCCGATCAATATTTTAAATTTGGAGCACTAACGCTAACTTCTCATGGCATTGGGGCTCACGTCTGGAAATGTGCTACTATTTTGGGTTTAATAATAGCAAAAAAACCTGCATCATTTCTTAAAGTAACCTTACCTCATGCAAAAATAGATAGCGATGTAACCGGTGCCTCACGAATGCATATGGAACATTTTGGTGCTATGACAGATGCACATAGTTTGTCTAAAGCTATGGATAAAAGACAAGAACTTTCATTGCTAGAACTAGCTCAAAATTCTCCAATTGATTCCGCTGAAAAGGTACAACTTTTACAAGCTAAATTTAAAGCAACAGAAAAATCACAATAATTTTTGATCTACGCTATTAAGTTATGCATATTTTTCATATAGCGCATTAATAAATAACTCTTGAGGATCATACATTTTTTTCAACGCAACAAAGTCATTAAATATTGGGTATGCTTTGTGCAATTGCTCTTTAGTTGCAAGCAGCTGGTATGGCAGATAATACGTCCCTTTGCAAGCAAGCGCAGCATCAATTAGGTGCTGAGTCCACAAAACTGTTTTTGCATACTCTGCTTCTGTTTTTTCAACCGGAATATAAAGCACTAACGCACATGATTCTCGTCCAGAAAATGAGAGCATTGCTTCAGTATTTTTTTCGATATGACGAGCAGTTACATTGAGCAGCTTGACGCCACTCATTTTTACAATTTTTTTCATTTTTTTGATAAATGAGTTCAATTGCTCATAAGGAACAAAATATTCTTGTAAAATATAACGAATTTTATTCGTATCTTGTGGCAATGATTTCAATGAATAACTCATAAGATTATTGCGAGACATAGTTATTTTCTTTTGTAACATCAGTCTTTCCAACCACAAACGACAATTTCTTAAAAAAGATGATTTTGTAAATGCTGCTGCAGTTTTAGCTGAAGATTTATTTGACACTTTAGCTTTAAATCCATCAGGTGCATAATCAAACAAATCCTGATCAGAAGTTTCACTTTTTTTATAATAAATAACAAACGCTTTGTTCAGTAAATTCCATGAGCCAATTGAAAAACGAGCGGAATAAAATTCAATCTCTTTGTTGTCTTTTATATGCTCGATAAAATAATCGGCTAACTCATCTGCATCTATTTCTTCAGTAAATTTATCAAGCAGCATATCATCAACAAGTTTGAGAGTAACTTCTGTAATAATGCCAAATAATCCATATCCGCCTATGGCAGCACCAAATAGTTCGGCATTTTTTTGGTGATTTACGATAATAATAGTTCCATCACTTTGCAACAATTTAAATTCTTGTACTGTTGATATTAATGGCCCATGACGAAAATCTTGACCATGAACGTTCACGCCAAGCGAACCACCTATAGAAAAATCGTTATAAGATTGCATGCAACTCACTGCAAGCCCATGCGGCGCAATATATTTTTGCAATTGTCCCCATGTCATCCCCGCTTGAACGGTGACAGTTTTACCTAGCACATCTAACGTAATAAGATGATTTAATTTTGATAAACTGATTCTATAATTTTTATTTTTACCAGCAGTCGTTTGACCACCCTGACTTTTACCAGCACCAACAATCGAAATGGTTGTTTTATTTTTCTTTGCATCCTGCACTAAAGATGTAAGTTCTTCAACTGTTTTAGGCATATGCACATCATCAGACATCGGTATATCAAATAATGCAGCATTATCTGCACTCTGAATCATCATGGTAGGAAGTAACAAAATAAAAGAAAGAACTAATGTTCTAAAATGAGTAAACATAGATAACCTCTCATGTACTATGAATTTAAGCTTACTCTTATAATACCAAACCTTAGTTAAGCCGTAAAACGCCCTCCCTCAGATAAATACAATTAGAAAAAAACAAAGACAATCGCTCTCATGTCGCTAGCCTACTAACAACAGACATGCTAAACTATGAGAATCAAAAAACGTGCCTTGATGCCTACGTAAACGTTTTTCTTAATCAAAGGGATATATTTGAAGATAAAAAGCATGAGAAACATATGCATTGTTTTGATCTCCGTTCTGATGGCATTAACATTATGGTTATATAAAAGTCCTATTTTCAAGACAAATCCTTCAAAGGTTGGCATTTCTCAAATAACATTTAATGATCAAATTCGCCACCGAATATTACCAATAAAATTATGGTATCCGGTCAGTCATAATTCAAAAATCACTCCACTACATTGCGGAATCTGGAAATGCCAAAATGTAGCACAAGACACTCCCATTGCCACTGTTAAATCCCAATACCCACTTATTTTATTTTCTCATGGCTATGGTGGTTCAGGATTGGACAGTTCATGGTTTGCCCAATTTTTGGCATCACATGGTTTTATTGTTGTAACAGTCGATCATTATGGCAATACTTTTTATAATATGTTAGCGCAATCTTCAATTGCGCCTTTTGAACGCGCTCGAGATATTACTTTTGTCCTTGATCAATTACTTGAACATCCAGAATGGTCAACTCATATAGACTCAAATAACATTGGCATAGCAGGTTTTTCACAAGGGGGGGCTACAGCCTTATGGCTAGCAGGAGCTCAAACTAAATTTACCGACATAGAAAAAGAAGGTGGCCCTATAATTGGATTAGACGAAAAGAAAGAATTACCAAATACATTTGACGATAGAGATCAATTTGATGAAATCTTGATACATTTTAATATTGATCAAGCTAATGAATCCTTCAAGGACACAAGAATAAAGGCTGTATTTGCTATGGCTCCAGGACTTGGGGGAAAGAAAAATTATTTTACTTCTGAAAGTTTACAGCACATTAAAATACCCATATATATAATCGCTGGAGCACTTGACTCTGTAAATCCAATACTGGAAAATGCACAATTTTTTGCCAAACATATAAAAAATGCACAACTCACTATTTTACCACACGCTACCCATTGGATTTTTTTGAATGAAGGCAATGAATTGGGAAAAAAAACTAAACCTCTCTTAACAATCGACAACGAATCAATTGATAGAACACAGCTTCATGAAATCATAGGAAATATAGCCCTCAATTTTTTTGAAAATGTGCTGAATAAAAAGCGTAAAGAGCTATCGCATCACTTGCAAGAGTATTTCCCCAGCTAACTCTAGAGTCTTTATCTTGCTTAATTTCTGCATCTGAATCTAAATGCAGCGAGATGAGACTGTAATACAACCGCACCATTATTCTTTGCAACAAAAGATGATTTTTTTCCTCCTCTGTTGCTGCGCGCCCATAATATGCCTCAAGCACTTGTAATGCGCAATCTTCTTCCTTTTTACCTGTATCAGAAGAATGCCAAAACACTAACTCTGCCAGGTCGACATACGGATCATCCTGACCAGCCGTTTTAAAATCAATAGCGTAAAATTGCCCTCGAGCATAAAGCACATTATCCGGATTCAAATCACGATGACAAGCTGTTTTATATGAATAGCGTTGGAGTGCATCATACATTTTTTCGGTTATTTCAATTGATTGCGAAAAATAGGGGAATTCTTTAGTCAGATTACGATCAATTATCATGTGCAACCCTGATCTTACCGCATCTACCAGACTCCAATTGCTTGGAAATGCTAGACCAGTATGTATACGTTTTACAAGAGTCACCAACGCTTCAAGGCGATTTTTATCTGATGGAAAAAGTTCTTGATGCAAAAATTCCATAACAATTGCCCGTTCTTCAGAGGAAATCAAATAAATCCGTGGGCCATAACCTTGCTCAGAAGCAATCTTTTGGCACGTAATCTCTTGATGTAACGTTGAATAATTGTCATCATCCAAAAACCGTACAACGTACGATTGATCGGGGGTAATAACTTTTACTGGATACGCTTCGGTGTGGCCACCGACTAATTTTTTTGCAGTAATAGGTTTTTTAACACCAGGAATTTTAGAAACCAAAGCAACTGCACGTTTTTCGAAAGATTTTTGATGGAAAAAGTAAACACAGACGAATCCCACAATGGTTATTGATAGCGCCAATGTTATAATATATTTCGCGTATTTTTTTACATAGTCCATTTCATAAACTTTCTAAATGGTGTTGAGTAAGACGAATACTGTGCGATGTATAATAACATTTAAATAACATGCCGCACATTTATTGCAAGCACTGCGACTACATCACAAGCATCATGAACTAAACGATGACGTAATACTATCGCTAGCTCTTACCAAACAAGCATGTTAAACTTGCAGTATCGTAAGAATCAATACATTAAAAGAAAAAGCACTCATGATTCCATTAAAACTGCAACTCAAAAACTTTTTAAGTTATGGCCCCGATCTACAAACAATAGATCTAAGCACCTATCCATTAATCTGTTTGTCAGGAAAAAATGGGCACGGAAAATCTGCCTTACTTGATGCAATCACGTGGGCATTGTGGGGACAAGCGCGTAAAGTTACTGGAAACGCAAAAGCGGATCAAGGATTATTGCGCTTAGGCCAAACACAGATGATGGTTGCGCTTGATTTTGAATTTAATGGCGCTGTGTATCGCGTAAAAAGAGAGTTTGCTGTCACTTATGGAAAACCTCTTGCTGCGCTTGATTTTGGTATGGTACACAGTGATGACACTTTTATTCCACTGACTGATAAAACCATAAGCTTGACTCAAGATGTTATCGAACGAACCTTAAATCTTAGTTTCGATTCGTTTTCCAATTCTGCATTTTTGCGTCAGGGTCAAGCCAATGAATTTTCCAAAAAATCACCCAAAGACCGCAAAGAAATTTTGGCGACAATTTTAGGCCTTAATCAATATGAATCTATTCGTAAATTGGCCATGGAAAAAATGAGACAAGCAACTACAGATAAAACAAATTGCATGATCTCGCAAGAAAAAATTGAGCAAGAGCTACAACAAAATCCCGAAATTATTGCCCAATTGATTGCAACCGACATTAATCTAACAACTATTGCGGCACAAGAACTTGCTCTGGGTAACCAAAAAAAAGAACATAGTGATACACAAAAGCAACTCTTTGAGGATCAGAAAAAATATCAAGTGTTAGCTTTTCATCACGAGCAACTAAATAAAAAAGAACAAGAACATCTCAACCTATTTCAAACCAATGTTCTTGAATGGAAAACAGTACATAAAAAACAGTTGCAACTTCCCGATCCTAAAATATTAGAAACGCAAAAACAGAACCTCATCAATGAGATCAAAGAATATCAACAGGCTTTGCAAAAAAATTTAGAGATTAAAGAGGCGTACCTCAAACATAAAGAGCAAGCACAACAGGTTGCTCACAAGCTTAAAGAAACCCAAGCTGTAACTCTCAATCAAAAAAAAGTTGCCGTTGAACGTTTATTAATTGAGCAGCAAACGATAGAACTTGCACTTAAAAATCTCCTTAAACTTTCACAAGAAACTGAAAAAGAGAAAGTACAAAATAATACAGCACTGACAACTATACAAGCTACTTTGGCAACACAAACAGCCTTGCTCAAAAAACACACAGAACTCGAAAAACATTTTGAACGACGCAAAGAGCATTATCAAAAATTTTTAGAGCAAGGTAAATGGCTTACCAGCGAACTAGAAAATCTTGAACAAAAAAAAGAACTTGCCCACGATGATGACGATCCAAGCTGCCCATTGTGCGAACAAAATTTATCTGCTGCGCGAAAACGCTTTTTAAAACAGAAATTTGTCGAACAAGAAACTTTTTTACGTCATCGATTACAACGTATTACTAAAGTTGTCAAACAGCTCAAAATTATTTTAATTGATCAACACAAAGAGCTAGAAACATCTAAAAGACAGATCGAACAACTCAATGCACTACAAATCAAACAAGATGAACTGAGTAGAGTTCTTGATAAATTGACACACGTATTGACAGAAATTACATTAAATAAAGCGCTACATGAAAAAAAGTTACACGAAATAGCAATACAGATAACCTCTGAACAAACCGCTTTGAAACGTTTAATCGAACAAGAAGTTACGCTCATAGAACAAAACAGTGAATATAGTGTAATTAAAACAGCGCTCCAACAACTTGAAAATGAAGCAAAAAAAACAACATATAATCAAGAACTGCACAAAAAAGCAATTGCGCAACTGCAAACCGTCGAATTACAACTGGCAGAATATGTGCAGCTCACACAGGAAATCACGCTACAAACTCAGCGACAAAAAATAGTGAGCGAGCTATGCACACAACTCAAACAGATACGCGCAGAAAAAACAGCTTTAGAAAAAAATAGTAAACAGTATGCAGATCTGCCATTCCGGCAAACTATGTATGAACAAAATGAAACTGAACTTACAAACAAAGCAAAAGAACTTGCACATCAAAAAGAACTATTACTAAGTCAAAAAGCGCGACTAGAAACACAAAAAAATGCTTTAGAAAATAAAGCAAAAGAGCACAAGGACCAACAAAAAATAATTCTTGCACTGCAAGACCTGATGTATGATTATCAAGCGATTGCTGCAGCAACTGGAAAAGATGGCATTCAAGCATTATTAATTGAGGATGCTATTCCAGAAATAGAAAATGAAGCAAATAACCTTTTATCTCGACTAACCAATAATCAAGCGCAAGTATTTTTTGAATCACTACGAGATTTAAAAAAAGGCGGTAGCAAAGAAACTTTAGATATTAAAATTTCCGATTCAGCTGGCATAAGGCCTTATGAAATGTTTTCCGGTGGCGAAGCATTCAGAATCGATTTTGCTATTCGCATAGCAATTTCTAAATTACTTGCTCGTCGCGCAGGTACATCATTACAAACGCTGATTATTGATGAAGGCTTTGGTTCACAAGATGAAGAAGGTCTAGCTCTTATTATGGATGCTTTGTATAAGATCCAAGATGACTTTTCTAAAATTATTATCGTTTCCCATTTACCATCAATGAAAGATCAATTTCCTGTTCACTTTTTTATTGAAAAAGGTCCTAATGGAAGTACGGTGACAGTTATAGAACAGGGATAATCTTTAAAACCACAATAAATGCCATTAAATAAATTTCATGTAAAAGCAAAAAACCCTCGCATCATAATTTTCATTATATTGCGAGGGTTAATTTTTTTACTTAAGGTTAAAAAGTTATTCTACTGCTATTACCTCAGTAACATCAGGAACTTCTTTTTTGAGAGCCTCTTCAAAACCCAATTTTAATGTATACATAGAAGCTGGACATCCAACACAAGCACCATGCATTTTCACATACACAATTCCTTGTTCGAATTTAATCAATTCAATGTCGCCACCATCCATAAGTACACTGGGTCTTAACAGATCAAACACTTGTTCGATTTTTTTGAGGCTTTCTTCATGGGTCATGTAATTATACCCACTCTAACCTTGCAATAGTTGCAGTATCACTTGCTCTACGGCCCATAGGAATTACACGGGTATATCCACCTGGACGCTCAACATACTTAGGAGCAATTTCTTTAAATAATTTCAATAATGCCTCTTCTTTATAAGGTATTATTGAAAGAGCACGACGACGAGAATTGAAATCGTTACCTTTGCGAGCAATGGTAACCAATTTCTCTACAAATCTTTGTACTTCTTTAACGCGAGCTTTAGTAGAAACCAAATGACCATAGGTAATTAAGTGAATCGCTTGATTGCGAAGCACCGCCGTCCTATGGGGGTATTTCATGTTTAATTTTCTTTTACCATTTTGGTGCATCATAGTAGTTCCAGTTGCCTTTCAAACAAAGGTTTATTCTTCATCTTCTTTCAATACTTTTTTCAAATCAGATTCTTTGATTGCCATATTGAAGGAAAGACCAAATGCTTTCATGCTATCTTTAACTTCGGTTAATGATTTACGACCAAAGTTTTTAATTTTCAAAATATCATCATCTGACATATTAACTAGATCTATTACTCGTTTAATACCAGCATTGATTAAGCAATTATGCGCACGCACTGAAAGTTCTAATTCATCAATAGGTTTGAGCAATAAATCAACAGGAACACCTTTAAGACCGAGTTCATCTAAAACTACAGGCTCTTGTTCTTGTTCTTCTTCAGGCATTGCCGAAATATCATTAAATGGTATTTCCGCGCTAGCCAAGAAATGCTCAAGTTGTGTGCGTAAAACAGAAACAGAATAATGCACTACTTCAACTGGATTTTCTGATCCATCCGTATGAATTTTAAGCGTCAACTTATCATAGTCAATATCACCACCAACACGAGTTTTCTCAACATCAAATGTTACTTTTCTAATAGGAGAAAACATTGCGTCTAGATAAATACGACCATCTTCTAAAAACGCTTTTTTTTCAGGCCATTGCGCTGCACGATATCCTCTGCCGCTTTCAACGAAAAACTCAATATCAAGTTCTCCACCTGGAGCAACGTGAGCAATAACATGATCTAGATTAACTAACTCTAAATGTTCATCAGCTTTAATGTCGGCAACCCGAGCAGTCGCTTCTCCCTTAACATGAAGATGCATTTTGCCTGGTTTGCCTTCTTTATTACGGATAACGACATCTTTAATATTAAGCACCAGTTGCATGGTATCTTCTATAACACCTTCCACAACCGAAAACTCATTATTTACCCCCTTGATAATAACCGAAGTTACAGCCGAACCTTCAACGGCCCCTAAGAGTATTCGTCGTAATGCATTACCTAACGTAATGCCAAACCCTGGTTCAAGTGGTTGAGCAATAAGCTCACCAAAAGAACTAGTCAGTTCTTTTTTATTCCAAGTTAATCGTGGAATAGTTAAAGGTTTATACTCCTTCTTATCCATGTAATCTCCTGCTAATATAAAAAAATCGCCACTAACGTAATAAAAGAACAATGATTACTTAGAATATAACTCAACAATCAAATGCTCTTCGATTGGAACTTGAATATCCGCTCGAGCCGGATTGCGCAATACGCGTCCCTTCCGCTCAGTCTTATCAAGCTCCAGCCACTCTGGAACTTTTATCGCCATTTTCAATCTCTTATCAATCACTTGCTCCAAAAAGACCTTTTTATTAGCAACATTATCAGCTAATGTTATTACATCATTTACTGAAACTAAATAAGAGGGAGAAGAAACTTTTATACCATTAACTTTCACATGGCCATGAACAATAACTTGTCGTGCCTGAGTGCGAGTGGTAGCCATCTTCAAACGATATATTGTATTATCAATACGTCTTTCCAACAAGCTTAACAGATTTTCCCCTGTTGCACCCTCACGAGTTTGAATAGCAATGCTAAAAAAACGTCTAAATTGTTTCTCACGCACTCCATACATACCTTTAACTTTTTGCTTTTCAGCTAATTGCTTACCCCATTCAGATTGCTTTTTACCTGGACGCTTAGAGGGTTGCTCTCCACCTTCGGACTCCATAGGTTTTCTACTTACACGTTTCTGAGATTGATCTGCAAATCCCGCCGGTTTTCTTTCCATATCCACCTTACAAAAATACTAGAATAAAGTACCGCCAAATTCCTAAAAACTATCTATTATATTAGTGTTGCTTATGCTTTATACTCTACGTTTTTTAGGTGCACGAGTACCATTATGAGGCAACGGCGTTACATCCCGTAAAACAGTTATATTCAAACCTGAAGCCTGCAATGAACGAACCACTGAATCTCTTCCAGATCCTGGTCCTTGCAAATTTACTTCGACACTTCTAATTCCCATGGTTACCATTTCTTTTGCAAGAGTGGTACCAATTTGCGTTGCCGCAAAAGGAGTACCCTTGCGGGCTCCTTTGAATCCGAGTCTACCCGAACTACCTTGTAATAAAACATCACCATCAGTAGTAGTAATTGAAACAAGGGTATTATTAAACGAAGATTTCACATGTGCTACTGCTAAATCAACCTGTCTTTTGGTTTTTTTAGACTTTTTCTTGTATGCCATTCTATCCTTTATACAAGTAACAATTGCATTTCTAATTTACTTATTATTTTTTAGTTACTTTGCGTTTTAGAGAAACCGCACCGCCAGCTTTACGAGGTCCTTTACGAGTTCTCGCATTTGTTTTAGTACGTTGTCCACGTACAGGTAAACCTTTTTTATGGCGTAATCCGCGATAACTGCCAATTTCCTGTAGACGCTTAATATTCATCGCTATCTCTTTGCGCAATTCACCTTCAGTAACATAATTATTTGTAACTTCTTTCTGAATAGCAGCAATTTCATCATCTGACAAATCTTTTACGCGCTTATCAAAGCTTATTTTGAGTTTATTCAAAATATCTTGTGATAGCTTTAAACCTATACCAAAAAGATAGGTCAAACCATATTCTATTCTTTTATTGGAGGGTAAATTAACACCTTCTATTCTAGCCATACAATCCCTTGTCTGTAGTCAATTATCCTTGACGTTGTTTATGCCGAGCACTTTTTTTACAAAGAACTCGCACTACACCGGCACGCTTGATAATGCGACATTCCTTACAGATTTGTTTAACAGATGTTCGTACTTTCATCGCTTGATCCTTTACAACCACTAACTATATTTTAGTCCCCTTCTAATAGAGACCCCAACATCACGCTTTATAACGTAATACAATTCTTCCTCGGGTTAAATCATAAGGCGAGAGCTCTAATGCCACTTTATCACCTGGCAAAATTCTGATGTAATGCATGCGCATTTTACCAGAAACATGTGCCAACACCTCATGTCCCCCTTCTATAACGACACGAAACATAGCATTGGGCAACGTTTCCTTAACAATACCATCAACTTTAATTACATCTTCTTTTTGTTTCATAGAAATTCTCTAATCCTTAGCCCGCACTTATTTTTCTTGTTAAAATTTTTGGCTCCCCCTCAGTAACCACAATGGTATCTTCAACATGAGCAGCCCAACTTTTATCAATCGTTCTTACCGTCCAACCATCCTTAGCTATATATACTTCATAATTACCCATGGTAATCATAGGTTCAAGAGCAAAAGCCATACCAGGTCGCAAAATCGGTCCCATTCCTGGTTTTCCGTAGTTTAAAACTTCTGGATCTTCATGCATTGATTTACCAATACCATGACCAGCAAAATCACGAACTACACCTAAACCATTTTTTTCAATTGTTTGCTGTATTGCTGCTGATATATCAGACAAATGATTTCCCGCTCGTGCTTTTGCTATTCCGTTATTTAAAGCTTGCTCAGCTACGTCAATCAATTCTTGCAAGGCTGCGTCAACTTCACCCACAATAAATGATCTAGCCATATCTGCACAATATCCCCTAAATGAGGCACAGATATCAACTTTGATCAAATCACCTGCCTTGATTTTTTTTTGTGCAGTGGGTACACCATGAACAACCTCATCATTCACCGAGATACAACTAACATGTTTATATCCCACGTATCCCTTAGTTTTTGAAGTCAATTCTCTTTTTGCCAATTCAGCAGCAATCCAAGAATCGATATCAAGTGTACTTTTTCCAGGAATAAGCATTGATGGCAATTGTTCAAAAATTTCAACCAATCGCTGCCCAGCTTCCTGCATCTTTGCAATAGAAGCTTTATTCTTTAATGTAATCATTTCTTAAAACCTATATCTACCAATTTTTTGAAACTCTCAAATACGTCTGATAAAGGTTTTTCAACATTAAGCTCAAGCACCTGATACTGTGCACTTTTATAAAAATTTAAAAGATCATGTTGATGTTTATTATAAATCAGCAACCTTTCTCTAATAGCGCTTTCCTCGTCATCTTTCCTTCTAATCAAGACGTAATTACAAATATCACAAATCATTGATTTTTTAGGAACCAACGTAGATCCAACACCAATCGAATAAATAGCCTGACATTCAATATAGCTACAAATATATCTGTTGCTTAATCGTGATACAACATTTTCATCACTTATAAGCAACCTTATAATTGAAAGCTTTAATGTTTGATTTCTGCTTTTTAAAAATTCATCTAATGCTTTTGCCTGGGCAACTGTACGGGGAAAACCATCTAAAATCACAGCTGGAACTTTTCCCATCTGCGATTGTAACCACTCTTCTACCATACTAGTTACAAGACTATCAGAAACTAGTTTACCAGATTTTATAGCAAAATCTATCTGTTTGCCAATTTCAGTTTGATCTGCAATATGCTTTCTGCATAGATTTCCAGTTGATAGCTGAGTCCACCCTAAATTCCTAATACATAGCTCAGATAATGACCCCTTACCTGAACCTGGTGGACCAATTAATATAAATAGGTCTGTCCCTGAACTCAACGTGCTACCCCCCTGGCTTTCATTCTTCCACTGGATAGAAATCCTTCATACCTGTGCTCTATTAAATATGATTCAATTTGAGCTGCCAGATCTAATGCTACTCCCACAACAATCAATAAAGCCGTGCCTGTTAACACGAATGGCATATTGATAAAAATATTCATAATGTTAGGGGATAAAGCAAGAACTGCTAAATAAATTGCACCAATTAAACCTATACGAGTCAAAATATAATTGAAAAACTCAGCCGTTTTCCTACCTGGACGAATGCCCGGTATAAAACCACCACTTTTTTTAATATTTTCCGCTAATTCGTCTGGATTAAAAACTAAAGCTGTATAAAAGAAGGAAAATAGAATAATAAGGATAAAATCTAAAACGTTATATAAAATGCCTGTATAAGTAAAATGTTCAGCCAGTGTTTTGAAAAAATCAAACCGAGCAGCTAAGGCTGTCGCAATGAATAATGGAATATTCAGTACAGCATTTGCAAAAATAACCGGCATAACACCCGCTGTATTTATTTTAAAGGGAATATAAGAGCTTTGACCACCATACACCCTTTGCCCAACAATGCGTCTGGTATATTGAACCGGTATTTTTCTTTCACCTTTTTCCAAAAAGACAATGCAAGAAGCTATCCCAATGAAAATAAGAAGAATTAACACAGCAGCTTCCCAGCTCATATAATTTTCATGTACAGATCCCAATACCCTAACAACATCGTCAGGAAATCGCGAGACTATACCTGCAAAAATTATCATGGAGCTGCCATTACCAATTCCAAACAGTGAAATTTGTTCACCAAGCCACATAGTTATCATAGACCCAACGGTTAATGTTAAAATAAACATTAATCGAAAGCTCCAATCAGGCTCAAGAACCAAATTATACTTTTCAGCAAGAACTGCAAAACCTAATCCTTGCATGATACTGACGCCAAACGTTAAATAACGAGTATACTGATTAATAATCTTACGACCATATTCACCCTCTTTCATCAACTGTTCTAAAGAAGGAATAGTCATACTTAACATTTGCATCATAATCGATGCAGTTATATATGGCCCAATACCCAATGCAAAAAGAGTACATTGTCTTAATGCTCCTCCTGAAAATAAATCTAGATAAGCAAAAAAACCACCCAAACCAGTCGTCTGATTCATAAGTTGTTGTAATGCAGTAATATCTATACCTATTACTGGTATGTGACTACCAATACGATGAACAATTAAAATACCAAGCGTAAAAAGTAATTTCTTACGCAATTCCGGTACAAAAAAAATATTTATAAAATTCTTAAGCAAAACCACAACTTAGATCTCCTTGTTGACACGCGCCTCACCACCAATATCCTTAATTGCCTTCAAAGCTGACGCACTAAAAGCATCGGCTTGAATACTTAATTTTTTTGAAAGCACTCCGTTTCCTAATACCTTCAATAATAAGCCATTCATACCTTTGTGAGACTTTATTATTCCTTTTTCTACCAATATCTCTTTAGTGATCAAAGTTTCGGCATCAAATACGTTGAGTTGCTTTAAATTAACAATAACAAACACATCTTTAAAGTTGTGATTGTTAAATCCTCTTTTAGGAAGACGTCTGAAAAGGGGCATTTGTCCACCTTCAAATCCAATTCTGACGTACCCACCAGAACGAGCCTTTTGTCCTTTATGACCTTTACCAGAGGTGCCTCCAAGCTTACCACCACGGCCAACTCTTTTTCTTTTTTTTACTAATGGATTTAATTTATTTAGTTGAAACATCTTGTGATCCAATCATCTCTTGAACAGTTATTCCTCTTTGCTTTGCCAAGACACTTGCAGTACGCAATTTTGCTAAAGCATTTAAAGTTGCTTTTGCTACATTTTGGCGATTTGAAGATCCCAAAGATTTAGCTAATATATCTTTAATGCCAATTGCTTCCATAATCGCACGCATTGCGCCACCGGCAATAACACCGGTACCTTTTGCTGCTGCCCGAATAACAACTCTGCTTGCACCATGATGACCTAAAACATCATAAGGTATTGTCGTGCCACGTAAGGGAACAGTAATCAAATGTTTACGTGCTTTACTGGTTGCCTTAGCAATCGCTAAAGAAACCTCACGGCTTTTACCTATTGCGATACCAATTTGCCCATCCTTGTTACCAGAAACAACAAGTGCAGAAAAGGAAAACCTCTTACCACCCTTGGTTACTTTAGTAACGCGGTTAACGCTTACTACAGTATCAACAAAATTATTATCTTTCCTCTCAATCATTTCCGTGCATCCTGCTCGTTAGAATATATCTCATTAAATTTTCAATCCGCCTTCACGTAAACCTTCAGTGAGTTCCTTAACTCGACCATGATAGAGATATCTTCCTCTATCTAATATAGCTGCACTAACATCATTAGCTTTTGCTCTTTTTGCAAGTTCAAGGCCAATTGACTTAGCAATTTCTTTTTTACTACCAGTCACATCTATTTCTAATGAAGAACAACCGACAATAGTTTTGCCCGTTGACATATCAACTATTTGAGCATAAATATGTTTTAAACTTCTAAATACCGATACTTTTGGTAACTCAAGATTGCTTTTAAGAGTATTTCTAACACGGAGAACTCTTCTCAATGTTTTCTTATTTTTCTTTTTCTCAATACTCACTATATATACCTCGCTAAAATCATAACTTTATGTACTATGCAGCTTTTGTTTTACCAGCTTTACGAGCAATAACATCAGTTGACAATCTAATACCAGTTCCTTTATATGGTTCTGGTGGGCGCAGAGCTTTAACCATACTACATATATGACCAACTAAAAATTTATTAGATGATCTAAACATAAGTTTTTGCCCTGTTTTATCTATTTCTAGAGTAACTTCTTTTGGTAGCTCAAAATCAATTTTATGACTAAAGCCCAAAGAAAATACTACTTTCTGTCCAGAAGCTGCCGCCTTAAAACCTAATCCATTAATTATAACTTCTTTTTCAAATGCTGCATCAGCACCTTTTAGTTCATTAGCTAATAAAGCTCTGTGCAAACCCCAAACTCGATTAACATCACGTTGAACATTGCGCGACACTTTTTCGGTTTTAGGTAATAACGATAACTTATTATCATCTATTTGAACAGTTAATACATCTGGCAAAAGATAAATACCTGCGCTCTTTTTACCTTTAAAATGAATTTCTTGTCCCTTAACCTCAACCTTAAGAGCGCTAATATCTATAGGTTTTCTACCAATCTTTGACATACTAAATACCTTTTTACCAGACCGTACAAATAACTTCGCCGCCAACACCCAAGGTCTCAGCCTTTTTATGACTTACAACACCTTTATTAGTGGTAAGTATAGAAAGACCTAATCCACTAATAACAGGCTTAATACTCTTAGAACCTGTATATGAACGACGACTAGGCTTGCTTATTCGTGTAATTTCGTGAATTACTGATTCACCATCAACGTATTTAAAAAACACTTGCACTGCTTTTTTGCCAGATTCATCAGTAATGATACTACAATCTTTAATGAATCCTTCATCTTTCAAAATTTTTGCAATAGCATGCTGCATTTTTGCGTAAGGAGCTATTACAAAAGGTTTAGAGACTAACAATCCATTTCTAATTATAGTTAAAAAATTTCCAATAGAGTCTATCGACATTATTGTCCTTCCATTCCAAATGCTTTTACCAACTGGTTTTCTTAACACCTGGAAGAAGACCTTCCAAAGCATTTTTTCTAAAACAAATACGACACATCATTACCAATCTTATATAACCACGTGGTCTTCCACACAGTTTACAGCGGTTTCTTTTTCTAACCGCAAATTTAGGAGTTTTATTTGATTTTTCAATCAATGACTTTTTAGCCATTATATTACCTCAATCAACTATTACTTAGGCCTTGCGAAACGGCATACCAAAACTTTTAAGCAACTCATAACCTTGTTGATCATTTTTTGCTGACGTATGAATAGTAATATTCATACCATGAAACTGGTCAGTTACTTCATAATCAATTTCTGGAAATATAATCCATTCCTTAATACCTAAATTATAATTACCTCTGCCGTCAAATTTTGAAGGAACTCCTTGAAAATCACGAACCTTAGGTAAAGCTAATCCAATTAATCTATCAAGAAATTCATACATTCGTTTTTTTCTTAAAGTAACCATAACACCAATTGGCATATCCTCGCGCAACTTAAATCCAGCTATAGATTTACGAGCTAAAGTTTTTACTGGTGCTTGTCCAGCAATTTTACCAACAATATTCATTACTTTTTGCAAAACTTTACTGTCTGCCACAGCTTCCTTAACACCAACATTCAAAACAATCTTGTTGAGCTTTGGAATTTCCATGCTATTTCTCAAACCAAGCTTCTCTTGTAGTTGAGCACGAATTTCTTGTTTATATTTTTCTTCTAGTCGCGCCTTGTTCATTCTTATCCTCAACACCTGCAAACTTAAAATATTTCTTTACAATTATTACACATGCGCGCTCTATAGCCTGTCTCTAATATTTTAGTATTAACACGGCATGGGGTTTTGCATGAACTACACACAGGCATAACATTAGATAAAGCTATAAAAACTTCTTCCTTTTTGATTCCAGAAGCTTCACCTTGCTTGCGAGCCTTAGCATGTCGCGTAGCAATAGCAATACCCTTAACCATCACTTTATCTTTTTTCAAAGACAAAGCAATAACGGTACCCTTTTTGTCTCTATCTTTTCCTGTCTTGACCATTACTGTGTCGTTTTTTTTAACACGCGCCATCATACAAATTCCTTACAAAACTTCTGGGGCTAAAGAAACTAATTTTAAATAACCCTTTGCCCTTAATTCACGAGCAACCGGACCAAAAACACGTGAACCAATCATTTCCGCATCTTTGATAATCACAGCAGCATTATCACCAAATCTAATATAGCTACCATCATCACGGCGATGCGCTTTTTTTGTTCTCACTATAACCGCAGTTACAATATCACCTTTTTTAACCAGACCCCCTGGAATTGCCTTTTTAACTGAGCATATAATCGTATCACCCAGAAAAGCAAAGCGTTTTCGCGTGCTTCCAACTATATGAAAACAACACAATTCTTTAGCTCCAGAATTATCAGCTACATCCAAATAAGATTCTTTTTGAATCATAACTTCCTACCTTACTTATTGATTAATCGTATGTGCTGGAACAACACGGGCTAGGTACATATACTTTGTCTTAGAAACAGGACGGCCTTCATAAAATTCAACCATATCACCTTTTTTTGCTTGCTCACTTTCATCATGAACTTTATATTTTTTTGCTTTATGCATTGTTTTATGAAATACGGGATGAGTGTAGGTTCGCACCATTTCAACAACTATAGTTTTGTCCATATTGTCTGACACAACCTCACCAACAAAGGTTCGTATCTGTTTTTTTTCTATTTTTTTCATATGTACCGTAACCTTTACGCTTTAATTGAAGTTGCTCTTTTTTCTTTTTTTTGAAGGTACGTGGATACCTGAGCAATATTTTTTCTAAGTTTTTTAAATTGTGAATAATCTTTAACGTGTGTTGTCGAAGCATTTAATGTTAGCCCAAAGAGTTCACGCCTTAATACATCAAGTTTCTCTTTTAGCTCCTGAGGACTTGACTGTTTAAACTCTTCTTTTAGCTTGGTCATCTTCATAGTAAGCTACCATCGATTAAAATTGAACTTCTTGATTCTTTTTGACAAACTTTGTTTTCATAGGGAGTTTATAAGCAGCCGAACGCAAAACCTTGCGCGCATCAACTTCATTTAATCCACTAACTTCACAAATCACTCTACCTCTTTTTACCACAGAAACCCACACCTCTGGATTACCTTTACCCTTACCCATACGTGTTTCAGCAGGTTTCTTAGTAACAGGTTTATCAGGAAATACTCGTAAGAATAAAGATCCAACTTTTTTTAGATTTCGAGACACAGCCACACGCATTGATTCAATCTGTTGCGAGGTTAACCAGAAAGGCTCCATAGCTTGCAATGCATATTCACCAAAATGAACAGTCTTTGCACCTTTAGTTATACCTTTTCTTGATCCTCGCATCACTTTTCTATATTTTGTTTTTTTTGGCATCAACATGATTTATTCTTTCACCTGTTATTTGCCCTTTCTAAATCGGAAAGGGACCCTCAAACTTGCTGATATTCGCCTTTGCAAATCCAAACTTTGATTCCGATTTTACCATATGTCGTAAGGGCTTCAGCAACACCATAATCAATGTCAGCCCGCAATGTATGTAAAGGTATAGACCCAACACGAGTCCATTCGGTACGTGCAATTTCAGCGCCATTTAAACGGCCAGCACAACAAACCTTGATACCTTTTGCTCCCGCCTTCATCGCAGAAAGAGCAGCTTTCTTCATAGCTTTTTTATAGCTGCCTCTTTTTTCTAATTGATCTGCAATGCTTTTTGCTACAATAGTAGCATCTAACTCAGGCACCTTAATTTCTTGTACAGAAATTTCAATATTATTCTTTTTAAGCTTAGAAATAAGTTGATTGCGCAAAAAGTCTATTTCTTGACCTCTTTTACCAATAACGGCACCAGGACGAGCAGAATGTATTATCACTCTAACGTTATCTCCGGCCTTTTCGATTTCCACACGAGAAATCTCTGCCTTCTCTAGAGTTGCGTCAAGAAATCTTCTAATTTCTAAATCTTCTAAGGCTAGTTTACCATAAGAATTTCGGGAAAACCATCTCGCATCCCAATCTCTATAAACGCCTAATCTAAATCCAATCGGATGAACTTTTTGACCCACCGTTAAGCCTCTTTCTTTTTCTCAATAGATTCAACAATAACACTCATGTGACTCAACCGTTTTTTTTGAGGATTTGCACGACCCATTGCGCCTGGCTTGAAATAGCGAAATATAGGGCCCTGATCAATGCGAATTTCCTTAACTACTAAATGCCCAGCTTCTAATTTACCTAACTGAAAAGCATTAGCAGCAGCAGATTTTATTATTTTTTGAATTGGTACAGCCTTTTGCAAGGAACATGTAGATAACCAATCCAACGCATACTGAACATTTTTACCGCGAATAACATCAGCGAGCGGTCTCAACTTATACGGAGAATAACGAACAAACTTAGCCTTAGCTACATATTGCATGGTTTCAAAACCTCAAATTATAACTGCAGATGTAATTCAATTGTTGTTTACTTATTAAATTTTACCTTAATTGTCGCACCGTGGCAACTATGATTATATATTAATCTTCCTTAGCAGGAGCCGTTGCACCAGCTTGACGTTGTCCACTATGCAATCTAAACGTCCTCGTAGGAGAAAATTCTCCTAAATAATGGCCAACCATATTCTCGGTAATAAATACCGAAATAAATTTTTTGCCATTATGCACTGCTAAAGTTAAACCAACAAATTCTGGAGTAACCATACTTCTACGCGACCATGTTTTAATCACTTCGCGCTTACCACCTTCTCTAACCTTATTCACCTTATCAAGCAATGCTTGTTGTACGTATGGTCCCTTTTTGGCCGATCTAGTCATATGTCCTGTACCTCATTCAACAATCAATAAATTATCTATTTCTTGCGTCGTTTCAAAATCAAAGGATTTTTACGGGTTCTTGTTCTTGTTCCCTTACATCCTTTACCCCAAGGAGTCATTGGATGTGAACCAGATTTTGAACGACCTTCACCACCACCATGAGGGTGATCAACTGGGTTCATAGCCATACCACGAACATGAGGTCTAAATCCTCTGTAACGTGTTCTTCCAGCTTTTCCCCAACTAATATTTTTATAATCAGCATTACTTAATACACCGACTGTAGCCCAACAATCACCCAGAACCATACGAATCTCACCTGATGGCATCTTTAAAGTGACATGTTCACCACTTTTTGCAACTAACTGTGCTGAAGTACCTGCACCACGAGCAAACTTGCCGCCTGATCCAGGAGTAATTTCAATATTGTGAATCATAAATCCTGATGGAATATTTTTTAATGGCAAACAATTTCCTGGCTTAGCTTCTGCACTAGCGCTTGCGATAACTGTATCACCAACATTTAAACCTTCAGGCATCAAAATATATTTCTTAGCACCATTTAAATATGATACTAAAGCTATCCTTGTATTACGATTTGGATCGTATTCTACAGCAATAATTTTTCCGGTTATATCGCGATCAGCTCTTTTAAAATCAACCATGCGATATTTTTGAGTTGCTCCGCCACCTCTATATCGGATCGTTATTCTACCGTATGAATTTCGTCCACCTCTTTTTTTCAATCCGACAACAAGGCTCTTTTCCGGTTTCTTTTTCGTTAAATCGCTTGTATCTATAAAAGTTTGAAAACGTAAGGAAGAATTTCTCGGTCTTCTACTAACTATTGTCATTGTTAATCCCTAATCACTCAGCCAAAGTCTCGTTTTGACTTTTTATTTTATTCTCTTGAGATATCACACCTGCACCAGCTTGGTCGAGTAGATCAAGGGAGTATCCTTCCGCCAAAGTAACAAAAGCCTTTTTAATTAAAGGTCCTTGCACCTGACGTCTACTTACCTTACGCATCTTACCTTTACGCACTGAAATATTAACACTTTTAACCTTTACATCAAAAAGCTTTTCTAATGCTTCTTTGATCAAAGGTTTATTTGCGTGAGGATGAACTTTCAATACAAGCTTTTTAAGTATCTTATTTAACTCATAAGCTTTTTCAGTAATTACTGGTCCTAAAATAACATCATAAATTGTTAAATCCATCTGCCAACCATTTCCTTAAAGTGGTCAAGATCTTTTTTGAAGACTATCCAGTTTTCACTGCGAACTAAATCAAATGCATTTGCTTGATCATAAAACAATATTCTTGCATTTGGAATATTAATGAACGATGCATAAGTAAGCGAATCATTAACTGGCATGAATATAGTTACTTTATTGTCAGCTAATTTTGCATTTTTCAATACATCATATGCAAGACGAGTTTGAGGCTTATCACCAGTTACATTCCAATCTAAGTATGCAACTTTACCTGCCTCTAACTGATTAAAAGCTATTGCACCTAGAACTGTTTTTTTAAGGCTCTTAGAAACTTTCAATGTTCGCACTCGAGGCTGTGGTCCGAAAATCACACCACCTTTACGCCACAATGGTGAACGCAAAGATCCTGCACGAGCACGTCCTGTTCCTTTTTGTTTCCAAGGCTTTCTATTTGAAAACGCAACCTCGGAACGATCTTTACAACCAACTGTTCCTTGACGCCAATTTTGCATTAACGCTCGTACCCATATAGAAAATCCTACCATGGACATGTGCTTAGCTGGCGCCTGTAAACCTAATTCTTTAGGTGAAAGCGTATCGTACGATTTTACTTGTTTATTTTCAGCTTTTGCTATTTTTTGTTTAGTCATAATTTACCTATGCTTTCCTGACAAATACCAAAGAACCAGTTTTTCCTGGAACTGAGCCTTTTACCAAGATTATATGTGCATCTCGTTCAATCTTAACGACGTTAAGTTGTTTCATAACAACTTTTTCAACACCCATATGACCAGGTAATTTTTTACCTTTAATAACACGACCACGAGATCTCATGAAACTCATACCACCTGGAGCTCTTCCCATGGTGTCACCATGACTTCCCGGAGGACCATTAAAATCATGTCGGCGTATAACACCTTGAAAACCAGAACCTTTGGTCACACCTGTTACATCAACACGATCAGCTTCAGTCAATTGTGAATAAAAATCAGCAGATTTACCAACCACAATATCATTCATGTCTGACACTTGCACTTCTTTTAAAAATGCAAAATGTTTTTTTGGTTTTTTAAGCCAATCTATAGCAAAACCTTGAGCAATATAACGGTCTCTTGGCAATCCAATTTGAATTGCTGAATAACCATCACGCTCTTGCGTCTTCACTTGAGTTACTACCCAACTAGAAACATCAATTGCCGTAACGGGGACTACTTTATCCCCTACAAACAACTGGGTCATTCCTACTTTTTTACCCCAAAATTCTTTTGTCATTGAATGACCTTTCTCGCGCTACTTAATCTCAACATCAACACCAGAGGATATATTTAGCTTCATAAGCGCATCCATAGTTTTATCTGATGGAGCCACAATGTCCAAAATACGTCTATGGGTTGTAAGCTCAAACTGTTCTCTTGATTTCTTATCAATATGTGGAGATCTCAATACAGTAAAGCAACGCTTTTTATTTGGTAAGGGAACAGGCCCCATAAGCTGTGAGCCTGTTCTTTTTGCTGTCAAAACAATTTGTTTAACCGCTTTATCTAATAGTCGATGGTCATAAGACCTTAACGTTAAGCGAATCCTCTGTTTCTTCATGAAGTTCCCGTATCCTATTCGATAATTTCTGTAACAACACCAGATCCAACAGTTCGTCCACCTTCACGAATAGCAAAGCGTAAGTCTTTGTCCATCGCCACATTTGCAATCAATTCAACAGATAGATCTACGTTATCACCAGGCATAACCATCTCACGGCCCGCAGGCAAGGTTACAACACCAGTAATATCAGTCGTTCTAAAATAAAATTGTGGTCTATAACCAGTAAAGAATGGGCTATGACGTCCGCCTTCATCTTTACTTAAAATGTAAACCTTACATTTAAATTTGGTATGAGGAGTAATTGAACCAGTTTTAGCAATAACCATACCACGTTCAATATCTTCTTTTTTAGTACCACGTAGTAAAAGACCAACGTTATCACCGGCTTGAGCATCGTTCAAAATCTTTCTGAACATTTCAACACCAGTTACTGTGGTTTTTTCTTTTTTACCAAAACCAACAATTTCAACTTCTTCGCCTACTTTTACTTTTCCTTGCTCAATTCTACCAGTAGCAACAGTACCACGGCCAGAAATTGAAAACACTGATTCTACAGGCATTAAGAAAGGCTTATCAATATCACGAGCAGGTTCAGGAATAGAAGCATCAACTGCATCCATTAATCTTTGAATTGATTGCTCACCCAAATCGCCCGCATCGCCTTCAAGAGCTTTTAATGCAGAACCGCGAATAACCGGAATTTTATCTCCAGGAAAATCATATTTCTTTAAAAGATCTCTGATTTCTTCTTCGACCATATCGATCATTTCAGAATCATCAACCATATCGCATTTATTAAGGTAGACAACTAACGCAGGAACGTTAACGTTTTTTGCCAAAACGATATGTTCACGAGTTTGAGGCATCGCACCATCAGCTGCCGAAACAACCAAGATAGCGCCATCCATTTGAGCCGCACCTGTTATCATGTTTTTAACATAGTCAGCGTGACCAGGACAGTCGATATGAGCATAGTGACGCTTGTCAGTCTCATATTCAACGTGCGAAGTTGAAATGGTAATACCACGCGCTTTTTCTTCTGGCGCAGCATCAATTTGATCATACGCTCTAGCTTGTGCCAAACCTTTTTTTGCAAGATATTTAGTAATCGCTGCAGTTAAAGTTGTTTTACCATGATCAACGTGACCAATCGTACCAATATTTAGATGGGGCTTTTTACGCTCAAATACATCTCTTGCCATCGTCGTGTCTCCTAAAAAATACGTAAAATATTAATTATCCTAATTTCTTTTCTCTACAATTATTTCTTTGCAACAATCGCGTCTATCACGTTCTTTGGAACTTCTCTATAGCACTCAAATTCCATCGAATAACTTGCGCGACCCTTACTCATTGAACGAAGAACGGTTGAATAGCCAAACATTTCTCCCAATGGAACTTCTGCAGCAATAATTTGCTTATCGCCCTTAGCATCCATGCCAAGAATTCTTCCTCTACGAGAATTCAGATCACCCATTACGTCACCCATATATTCATCTGGAGTATCAACTTCAACCTTCATAATAGGTTCAAGCAGGACAGGGGATGCTTTTGACATTGCTGATTTAAACGCAAGCAAACAAGCAAATTTAAATGCAATTTCAGATGAGTCAACGTCATGATAAGAACCATCTGTTAAAGTTCCACGAATATCAACCACAGGATATCCACCCAAAATGCCAGCAGTTACAGCTTCATCAAAGCCCTTCTTGACACCAGGAATAAATTCTTTTGGAATAGATCCGCCAGTAACCTTATCAACAAACTCATTACCTTTGCCCCGTTCGAGCGGTTCAAACGTCATCCAAACATGGCCATATTGACCTTTACCACCAGATTGCTTAATAAACTTACCTTCAGCCTCAGCTAATTTTTGGATCGTTTCTTTATAAGCAACTTGGAGCTTGCCTTGAACAACTTCTACTTTGTGATCAGAACGCAAACGATCAACAATAATCTCAAGATGCAACTCTCCCATCCCAGAAATTTCTGTTTGACCCGTTTCTTCATTAAAGGAAAATCTAAATGACGGATCTTCTTGCATCATTTTTCTTAATGCTAAGCCCATCTTCTCGTAATCACCTTTATTCTTCGGTTCTACCGAAGAAGATATAACCGGAGCAGGAATATCGATTTTTTCAAGCATAATCAAATTGCTTTCATCACACAATGTATCACCGGTGATAGCATCCCTAACACCAATAACCGCTGCAATATCTCCAGCGCTTACTGATTCAATTTCTTCGCGTTTATTTGCATGCATCTTAACCAAACGACTTACACGCTCTTTAGACCGTGTGCGCACATTATATACGTATGATCCTGCTTTTAATTCGCCAGAATATATTCGAATAAAGTTAAGAACTCCAACAAATGGATCTGTCATAATTTTAAAGACTAAAGCAGAAAACGGCGCTTTTGGATCAGCTGGCCTTTCAAGCTCTTCGCTCGTTTCAGGAGAAATACCCTTAATAGGAGGAACGTCGAGCGGAGATGGCAAGTAATCAATAACCGCATCAAGCGCTAATTGAACCCCTTTATTTTTGAAAGCTGTTCCACAAAAGGCCGGTGTAACTTTTCTTAACAAAACACCTTTACGTAAAGCGGCTTTTATTTCTGCAAGAGGAATATCTTCGCCATTCAAATATCTATCAGCCATTGAATCATCAAAATCACAAGCAGCTTCTACAATCTTTGAACGCAATGCCTCTACTTGATCTTTATATTCAGCCGGCACTTCCTGCCATACAATATCAATACCCATATCACCCTCGAATGTCGCCATTCTACGGGTTAATACATCTATAATCGAAGTAAAATTTTCAGAAGCCCCGATTGGTATTTGCATTGCAACAGCATTAGCACGCAGCTTATCATTAATATCGGCAATAACTCTAAAATAATCTGCACCAGTACGATCAAGCTTATTAACAAAAATAATACGCGGAACTTTATAACGACTTGCTTGCTTCCAAACAGTTTCAGACTGAGGCTGAACACCAGCTACTCCGCAAAAGACTGCAATAGCACCATCAAGAACACGCAATGATCGACCAACTTCAATAGTAAAATCGACGTGCCCAGGAGTATCAATAATATTAATTTGATTATCTTTCCAAACACAAGTGGTCGCAGCTGAAGTGATCGTGATACCACGCTCACGCTCTTGCTCCATCCAATCCATGACGGTTTCACCCTCATGAACTTCACCAATCTTGTGAGACACACCAGTATAAAAAAGTATGCGCTCTGTGACAGTGGTTTTACCCGCATCAATGTGAGCCGCAATTCCTATATTTCTATATCTATCTAACGGATACCTACTCATTATATACCTTTAATTACCACGCAAAATGCGAGAATGCACGATTTGATTCTGCCATTCTATGCACGTCTGTTTTTTTCTTAATTGCAGCACCACGACCTTCATAAGCATCTAACATCTCATGAGCAAGCCTTTTTCCCATAGTCTTATCTGAACGAGAATGCGCAGCATCAATAAGCCAACGCATAGCCAAAGCTCTGGCTCTAAATGGATTTACTTCCATAGGTATTTGATAAACACTACCACCCACACGTCTTGCTCGAACCTCAATAATAGGCATTACTTGCTCAAATGCCTTATTAAACAAAGCCAAAGCCTTCTCTTGATCGCCTTTTGACTTGCTAATTAAAACATCGATAGCATCATACACTACCTTATAGGCTACGCTTTTTTTTCCGCAGACCATCACAACATTGACAAACTTCTGAATAAGCTGTGAGCCATAGCGCGGATCTATTCCTATTTCTCTTCTAAATTCTGATTTTTTATGCCTAGGCATATCTTAATCCTTGTCTAATTTTTTGCCCCATCTATTTTGCCCAATTCTTGCAAACAGGGACCCCGGTTTTTATGTTTCCAGCCGTCGCACAAGGCTATAGCGGACACAGCAAAAATTGGGGATCAATGGGGACTCTTATTTATTTTTTTGTCTTAGCCGCTACCTTGCTCTCACGCTTTGCACCATACAATGAACGTGATTGCTTTCTTCCTTCAACCCCTGAGCAGTCTAAAGCACCACGAACAATGTGATACTTAACACCAGGTAAATCTTTTACCTTTCCACCGCGCACTAAAACCACAGAGTGCTCTTGCAAATTGTGACCTTCGCCACCAATATACGCCGTCACCTCAATGCCGGTAGAAAGCTTAACTCTGGCAACTTTACGTAACGCCGAATTAGGCTTTTTAGGTGTAACCGTGAATACACGAGTACACACACCACGAGCTTGTGGCGCTCCCTTTAAAGCAGGAGCCTTTGTTTTATATTTTACTTTTACACGTCCAAAACGACATAATTGATTTACTGTAGGCATAGTATAAAAGTCCTACCTTTATTAAAAAAGTTATAAAATTAACCTTAAAAAACCTAAATGAAATCGCAATTTTTCTACAAACGAAAGAAAAAACCGATGAAAGTTATTAGTATTTTACTCTTTTTGAGAATTTATTCAAGAAATATTACCAATAAAATGCTTTCACGCACAGTTTAAATAGGTAAAACATGTGATTTTGCTTTGCATATAAACCCAAATCACACTTTACAAGTATACATTTTTAAGATCATATCAGCAACTAAAAATGCAAAAGTCATAGCTGCAATTAGCCTTGGCTTGCTATTATCACCACTTTACAGGTACACTAGCAGGAAGTTTTAATTCAAAAGTTTCATATCATTTGTGATCACAAGGAGTTCTTTATATGATCAAATCATTATTATCACTATCGCATTCGCTTTTCTTTTTAGTCTCTGGAATAATTGGACTTGGATTTGTTATCAGTTTTCATGAACTTGGCCACTTCCTGGTAGCAAAATTATTTGGCATAAGAGTACAGACATTTTCTATAGGCTTTGGACCAAACCTTATAAGCAAAAAAATTGGAGAGACTAATTTTACAATATCAGCTATCCCACTTGGCGGTTATAATGATTTTTCTAGCCCTGAAGGTCAAGAAAATGACAAACTATCACTAACAGCTAGGCCCTATTATCAGAAACTTCTAGTAATATTGGGTGGCATTACTTTTAACATTATATTAGCCTATCTAATTTTTACCGTGCTTTTCATGACAGGACTACCATCAACGCCAATGCTTCCTGAAAATTCTTTGCCAACAATAAGTAAAATTGAGGATGCATCTCCTGCCCAAAAAGCTGGATTAAAAGTCGGTGACACTATTATTGCCGTTAATGGAAACCCAATTAATAATGATACAAAAAAATTGTTAGAAGCCATTCAATCAATACCCGGACAAGAAACACAATTTATTATTGAGCGTGAAGGAAAACAAGAAACATTACCAATCACCATCGGCTCACAAAATCATCTAGGTAAAACGCTTGGCCTGATAGGTACTCAATTCACGTTAATCCCATTACCAAGCAAACCACTTTTTGAATCTATAAAGAGCGGGATACAATTAACTAATAAATACCTTGCTCATACTTTTTATGCTTTTAAATACATTCTATCGTCATGCGATACGAGTAAGTTAGCTGGCCCTATTTCCATATTTGCAGCTACATCAAAAGGTGCTGAACAAGGATTGAAAATCTTTCTCATCTTTTTAGCAATAATCAGTGTAAATTTAGCAATATTAAATCTTATCCCATTACCGATTCTTGATGGCGGACAAGTTCTTTTCTATACCATCGAAGCGATTATTGGTCGTTCAATACCAGATCGCATTCGTGAATATATTTTCATTGGCACGTGGATTGGTTTTATGCTGCTCACGATTTACTTAGTAGGCCAAGATCTCATGCGCATGGCTGGACACTATATTCAACCAATGCTTAACTTTATTGGTCTAGGTAAATAATTAGCGCAAAAAATACGCATGAAAATAGGCAAGCTGTTAAGGCTTGCCTATTTTATTTTCATTAGATACGTAAGTTGATTTACGCTGCGTCTGAAGCTATTTCTTTTGCAATTTGAGCAAAATGTGGGTGCTCAGGGCCTGCATATACTCTTAGTTTTCTAAGAATATAACGGCTAAGAATATTTTTTGGTAACATTCTTTTAACTGCTAATTCAATAATTTGATCAGGGCGTTTCTCTTGCAATTGTCTTGCTGTTAAGGTTTTTAAGCCACCAATCCAACCACTGTAGCGATCGTAGGTCTTATCTTCCCATTTATTTCCAGTCAAAACAATCTTATCTGCGTTGATTATCACAACATAATCGCCAGAATCAGTATGAGGAGTAAAATACGCCTTATCTTTTCCACGCAATCTATTTGCAATCTGAGTAGCTAAACGACCCAATACTTGACCTGTAGCATCAATTACGATCCACTCAGGCTTTCTTGCTTCTTTTTTTAAAAAGAACGCTCTATTCATATCCATGTATAAACCTTTTCTACCAATGAACTACTTTTGCCCCATCTATCGATGGGTACCCCATATACTAACGGGACCCAATTTTAACTTAAAGATTGGGATAACATTTTATAAAAGAATAACGAACGAGAAACTTACAGATAAATGTAAAGGAAAAATCAGCGTAGGTCAAATAGATATTTGACAAAAAACCCTAAGAAATGCTATAAATAGGTTCATGTTTATTATATATACCTCACTAAAACACTTCCCTACTTCCATCAATAAGAAAAAGCCCTAAAGGGCTATCATTCTTTTTTTATTGCAAACTCTCGTAAAAACCTGTTTGAATTGAACATAGTATACTCTCTATTAGCGCATTAATATTAAGGAATATCATGCATAATAACTGGCTAGTCCTTTTGCCACCCTGTATAGTTCTTCTATCGGCTTTCATTACTCAACGTCTGAACATTTCACTTTTAATAGGAATTCTTGCGGGTTCATTAATTGCCACTGACTTTTCTCTTGTTAATGGACTTACTCTTTCGATGCAGAGGTTATTCTCTATAGTCAGCGATCCAGAAAATATATCTTTATACGCTTTCTTATTCATAATTAGCATCATCATTGTGCTACTCAATAGAACGGGTGGTGCATTTGCTTTTGCTACCGCACTCACAAATAAAATACGCTCAAAACGAATGGCCGAAACTTCATCTTTATTACTTTCTTTAACATTATTCATTGATGATTATTTAAACGGTCTCACCGTTGGCTACGTCATGCGTCCCATTACGGATCGCTTTAACATTCCGCGCGCCAAATTAGCATTTTTGGTTCAAGCTATGACCGCGCCTCTTGTTATTCTCGCACCAATTTCAAGTTGGGGCGGCGCTATTACTGGTGCACTTGAACAGGCTGGCATAGGTGCACTTGGAACCCACAATGTTAAAATACTTGGTGATCCATTTTTTATATATATCGAAGCAATTCCTTATATTTTTTATTCGTTTATCATAATTGGAGCAACTTGGTTCATTGTGCAAAGTCGTATATCATACGGCCCAATGCGTGAACACGAAAAACTTGCCGACACAACAGGCAATCTATTTGGAGGGAAAAAACCCTTACTCGATTCATTTGCAAATAATGATCACGCTCAAGGCTCATTAGCCGATCTTCTACTTCCTCTTATTACGCTTATTGGTGGAGTAGTTATTGGCAGTCTTTACGCTGGAGATTATTACCTTTTTGGCGGCAAACATAGCTTCATTGACGCCTTTAAATATAATGACAAAATATTATTTATACTTGTGATGTCTAGCATTATAACTTTGATTGTCAGTTATCTTTTTGCTTATATACGAAATAAAATTGCCTCCCAAGATACACTCAAAATGATCAAAGAAGGATATGATTTAATATATTCTGCAATTTTCATGGTCATATTGGCAGCGACTTTAGGCACCATTTTAAAAGCAGATTTATTAACTGGCCAATATTTAGCAAATATATTGCACGGATCTTTAAGCGCAATGTTCTTGCCTTTGATATTTTTTATCATTTCAACCATAGCTGCCGCCATAACAGGATCTTCATGGGGCACCATTATGCTTTTAAGTCCTATTGCCGTTCCTATGCTTATTACTCTAGCCCAAGTTCCCATTCCAACTACACCAGATAGCTTACCTTATCTTTTACCCGTTCTTGGTGCCATTTTTTCTGGTTCTGTTTGTGGCAATCATATATCTCCTATAGCTGATGTCACTATAATGACGGCAACAAGTTCTGGTTCATATCCATTAGATCATGCGCATACGCAATTTTTGTACATTGTCCCGGCTATCATCTCTTGCGCTATTTCATATCTTTTGTCGGGATTTCTCGTTTCATATCCATTGGCTATTCGATTACTGATTCCGCTCATTGTGGGCCTACTTCTCTGCTGCGTCATGCTTTATTCTATGCATGTTATCTATAAAAGGAGAAATACATGATGAGACATAAAATAATTTTTTTCTTGCTCGCATGCTCTATGATATCGCATGCATTATCTGAAGAAATCGCTCTAGAAAAAAAACGTGGACTTAAAGATTTGGTTGGCGTAGTCCAAGAGGGCGCAGCACTAACGCTATCAACTGTTACACAAAGCATGAATGGGATAAAGACAGAACTACACGAGCTCAAACAAACCGTTGAAAAATTGCCTCAAAAAACTACCGAAGAATTTCATTTAACCCCAGCAAGAGTTGCCTTGGTAGGATTGGGATCGGTAAGTGCTTATGGTGGCCTAAATAGATTTCTTAATCTTACAGCCCCTCAGGCAATGCACAAGCTTGATAGCTTACAAACGCTGGTCAGCTTTGCTTTAATTAGCGCTGGATTATTCCTGATTCTCAAGGCTAAATCAATAGTGAACTATTTTAATGAACCCCGCACACCACATACAATGCCGTGATATCGCCCCCTCCAGAAACCTAATTGATAAATTTTAAATAGAAAATAATACCAAAATTGCACAACCTTAACTTACATGGTATACTTCTTCTATATCTAATATTTGATGGGGGATCTCATGATGAAAAGAATTTTTTATGCAACTCTAACTCTATGCTTTATATTTTTGTCCACAAACCTTGAATGCATGCTTGTTAACTCCAAAGAAATTGCTGAGGACGTTAAAGGTGCAATTATTGAAGCAGGAAATCAGGTAACAGCTGAATTTAAATCGGTGATTGAAACAACTAAGCCTTTATGGCCTAATAAATATTCATGCCTGACCATTTTGGCGTTTTTAATAACCACAGCTGGTTTATTTTTTATTTTTAAAGGAATCATGCGTATGATTAATACGCATGGCAGAACTGAAGAAGATTTAAAATCAATACAAGAAGACAAACATTCGGCTAAACGTGGACTCATCAAAATCATTATTGGTCTCATAATTGTCTGCATAGGTATATATGCGATCCACAGATTTGGGGCATAATAAATAGAAAAGGCTTTGTTACACTTTTAATGAATAACAAAGCCTTTTTCATGCTATAAAATAATTTTTTTATGCTTGAGACATTTCCTCATCATCAAAATCCGATTCTTCATCCTCATTTTCAAATTCATAATCTTCATCGGATTCCTGAGCATCATCGCTCTTGATCATCAGAGCCTCGATATCATCTGCTTTCTTTGGCAATTGTTCACTCAAACAGACAACACCATCTTTTACCACCCAATAATCATCCTCAATGCGCACGCCCAAAGATTCTTCTGGAATATAGATACCAGGTTCAATGGTAAACACATCACCTTCTTGTAAAGGTGTTTTGTAATCACCAACATCATGCACATCAAGACCGAGATAATGTCCCACGCCATGAGTGAAATATTTGTCGTATCCCTTTTTGGCCAGGTAAGCTCGAGCCATATGATTGAGAGATTTATCAGGAACATCTGCATTATTCAACCAATAACCAGGCTTAGCGATACTTGCAATGTATTCTTGTGTTTCAAGCACCATATTATAAATTTCGCGTTGACGCTTAGTGAACGTTCCTGAAACAGGGTACGTTCTTGTAAGATCTGAACAATAATGATTGTATTTAACACCGATATCAACAACAACCAAATCACCATTTTTCATCTCAGCACTATTCACAACGTAATGAAGCACGGTACTATTTTTCCCACTGCCCACAATACTTGGAAATGATGGAGTTCCACCTGCTGCTGTGAAAATATATTCTAAACTGGCTTGAACTTCACGCTCTAACACACCATGCTCGATAGCTCTTGCTGCCGCTTCGTGCGCCATCATCGCAATTTCAACGGCAGTGTATAAATTTTCAATCTCGCGCTTATCTTTAATTCTACGTTGTTGGGCAACTATGGAAGAAACGTCAACAATAGATGCACCCAACCCCGGTAC
>Ga0206920_1004_pt1 | contig 102943 bp, 99 predicted proteins | sample Alteio_BWOrgHeat_65_FD_152934 | JGI IMG/M metagenome (GOLD analysis project Ga0206920, IMG submission 152934) | Enriched cells from forest soil in Barre Woods Harvard Forest LTER site, Petersham, Massachusetts, United States -... | ecosystem: Environmental > Terrestrial > Soil > Temperate forest >...
TTCAAAAGAGAGCCGCCGATTTTTTGATTAAAGGCCAGCAAGGTCACCACGATCAGCAGACCGAAAAAAGCCCAGACCGCTTTAATGAGATTGGGGTCGATCGGCATGGGATAAGTCAAAATACCCACGCAACCTAAAATCAAAAGGAGATAAAGATCAAATACACGGTCTACCAAAGTGCTGGACATGCTGGTTCCGGTGGAAAATTTCAGGTCTTTATTGAGGTAAAGAATTTTAGCGAAATCGCCCGCGCGGCCCGGCGTAAAGTTACCCATGGCCAGAGTAGCCATGTAAATCAGAAAGCAGTTCCAAACCGAGTAGGTCTTGCCCTGCATCTTAATGAGATAGCTCCAACGAATGCCCTTAATATAGATCATCACCAAAAGCCCGGCAAGCCCGGCAGCGCACAATAAAATGTTAGTGTTCTTTAAGTAAATCCAGGTCTTCGGCCAATCGACTTTTAAAACAACGGGAATAAAGAAAAGGACTGCAAGAAAAACGGGGAGATAGCGTTTAAACATAATCATGATTCCTTAACGATTAGAAAAATGACAGGCGAAAGAGCCGCATTATATCCGAAACATCCTCAAACCAGCCTTGGCTTTTCGGTAAAAATCTAACGGGGTGTGGGTAAAAGTCATGTTTTTCATGACGATTTTAGGACGCAAATAAAAAGATTTATAAGCGTACTTGAGTAAGTCAATCAGTTCGTCCCGTTTCATGTGTTCTTCCCAGAGACGGGGTTTGAAATCCTCAGTGGGATTCTTGGCGAACTCCGCCCAGTAATCCTCGTCAAAGCGTCCTTCTTCGAGCGCTTTGTAATAAATGGCCGTCGCCGGGAAAGGCGTCAAAACGGAAAAGTGAACAAAGTCAGGATCTAATTCTTTGGCGAACTCGATGGTCTTGAGCGCCATCTCCCGGGTCTCGCCCGGATTGCCGATCATAAAATAGGCCAGTGTTTTCATGCCATGTTTGCGGGTAGCCGCGAACATTTTACGCACGTGATTCAAATCCAAATCTTTGAGCAGAGTCGCTAAAACTTCTTCGTTCCCGGACTCAACCCCATAGTGAATGCGATCGCAGCCAGCCGAAGCCAACTCCGCCAGCATTTCCTCATCCATACGGTCCGCGCGGGCGCGGATATCAAAGGCGATGTCGAGCTTGCGTTTCTTAATCTCTTCGCAAATTTCAAAAACTCTTTTGCGGTTCACGTTAAAGGTATCGTCATAAATAAAGAACTCATGAATACCCAGCTTGAGGCAGGCTTCCATTTCATTAACGACCGCGGTGGCTGAATGACTTCTAAAGCGGCGCCCCATCGTCGGACGGTCGCAGAACAAGCAACGGTAAGGACAGCCCCGGCTGGTGAACATGGTGGTAATGGGGTTGCGTTTAGCGATAAGGGAATAATATTTATGAACCGGCGTGAGTTCGCGGGCCGGGTAAGGAAGTCCGTCTAAATCCTCCACCGGCGGCGCCGGAGGGTTATCTTTAATTTGTCCATTGGCATCTCGATAAGCTAAGCCGAAAACTTTGTCATAGGTCATTTGGCCTTCCAAAGCGGAAAGCAGCTGGGTAAAAGCTAATTCACCCTCGCCCTTAATGGCGAAATCCACTTCGGGCATCGCCAGGGTTTCTCTGGCGAAAATATGAACATGCGGCCCCCCCATGACCACTTTACAGGCCGGGTTGGCGCGCTTGGCCGCCTGAGCCACCATGCGGGCATCGATAATAGTAAAAGTCAAAGCCTGAATGCCCACCACATCGGGGGCGAATTCCTTAATGCGGCCTTCCACTTCTTCCTGGGTAATTTCCTCGACCTGGCAATCCATCACCATGATTTGGTGATTGGTTTTGGCCTTGGCGTAGCCCGCCACATAAAGAAGACCCAGCGGTGGATTAAACCCGCGTTCTTCATCGACGACAGACGGAATATTGGTGGTAATCATGTGTTCAGAAGGCGGGTTGATCATCAAAACTTTCATGGCTAACGACCTCTCTTAACTAACAAGTCGGCAAGCAGCCCTAAGGCGGCGACTTGCACACCAGCGACTAGGAGAAACGAAGTTGAACTCGGTAATGAAGCCCCGTGACAATAGGCGTTCAGGACGATCGCCAGGACTCCTACAAATATGATACCGCTCAGAGGGATAAAAATCTTAAGTGGTTTAAAATACATAACTACCCTTAAAACCAGGGAAAAGAAGTTAATTGTGTCCTGAATAGGCTTAATTTTCGACTGTCCCACCCTGGGCGCGTAATCAATAGGCCGGTATTTCACAATATAACCATGGCATTCCAGAGCGAGCGTAATGGTCGTGGTGAAGGAAAAACCGTTGGGGAAAAGACCCTCATAACGCAGCGCGATCGTTTTGCGGAAAACTCTTAGGCCCGAGTTAAGATCAGGTATTTTTCTGTCCGCTAAATAGTTTGCCCACTTGCCCAAAAGCCATTTAGGAAAACGGCGCAACGATGGGATGGCCGCTCCCGGTTTAGTCCGGGCGCCAACCGCCATATCAGAAGTACGGGTCATCTCAATTAGCGCGGGAAGTTCGGCCGAAGGATAAGTTCCATCCGCGTCCGTAATCGCGATCAACGGATATTGTGCCTGTCTCATACCGGCTTTAATCGACGCGCCATAGCCGCGATTTTCGCCCATTGAAATAACCTGGGCTCCAGCCTGGCGGGCCCGAACCGCCGTGCGGTCTTTACTGCCGTCATCGACCACTAAAATTTCGTGTTTGATTTTCGCTTTAGTTAAAACCTGGCGGATTTGCTTGACCACATCGGACACACCGCCTTCTTCGTTGAAGGCCGGAATAATAACGGACACAGCCTCGGCGTTCTTCACTTCAGTTCTACTTTCATTTCGGTGTAATGCGGTTTAGCCGCGCCTTTGTAATAAGCGACTCTGACTGTATAAGTGCCGGGATTAACCCAGGGCGAGAAAGGGATGGTGCCTTTGAAATACCAAATACCCGCGTTCTCATTTTTTCGGAAAATAAGCTCGGGACTTCCGAAAGTTTCCACTACGCCCACCACTTTGTCCGCCTCGAGAGGCGCGTTAATTTTCGCGATCGCGGGTTTGCCACGGTAAATCGGCATAGGTGTAATTTGTAATTCCAAACTTTCGTCCCGGATACCAAAAGTAGCGCATCCGGTTAAAAGAGTTAAAAAGAGAAGAAAAAGAAGCCGCATGATAAACCCTCGAAAATTAAGATGAACTCATTAGGGAAAAATAATTAAGTCTGTTAAAACCTGAATTAACCTTGAGCCGGTTGAGCGGACTGCGCCGCTTTAGCGGCCTGCCGTTGAGCCTGAAGTTCTTTAGCTTTGAGCAAAGCCTTAACACGGGCTCTTCTTTCACGCATTTCGCGGCTGGCTTCGTAAAATACAAAGTCATTCGCCTTGAGGAGCATCGTTTCCGTAATATAAATTCCCACGCCAAAATTAACAAAAGCCGGCAGGACCGCTGACAACGCGATCAAAGTTAAAAGCCAGAGACTGTTAGTCACTTGCGGCGCGCCCAAGACTGGTTTTTGAACAAAACCTAAATAGATTACAAAACCCATCAAAATCAGGATCACAAACAGGAAAAAACCCAACAAGCGGAAAGTTCCGCGCAGTTTCTCAAAAGTTCTTTCTAAGTCATCGGCAAAGTCTTTCATTTCGGTTCCAGACTGCTCGACCATTTCTTTCCACTGATCATTCCACAGCAAAACTTTCCTGCGGAGAATCACGCCAAATACCAAAACCGCGAAAGTAACTGACCATGTCAAAAAGGATAGAACAATAAAACCCAGGGAAGAGCTGATCTCTTGATTGAACATTTCTCTCACATCTCCATTTTCAAAATCGGTACAAATTCTACGAGTTCGTTAGCTGAACCGCAGCGTCCAACAAATCCAGCAAGCGTTGCTTCACTTCTTTCCACTGCTCGCCGCCCTCGCCGCTTTGTTTGGCTTGCTGCCAGGCGATGACCATCTGAGTTAAAGTGTTGTCGCCCTCGGCGATCAGCGCCATCCGCACCGCCAGCCGGCGGTTATTTTCCTCGGTTTGAAACTCTTCCCTTACTTTTTGAGACACCTGCTCTTGGGCTTCCGGACTAGCGACCTCAGCCTGCACCTGCTGACGAATTTCCATCTCAAGCTTTTGACGGATCGAGGATTCCAAAACTTTCAAAAGCTCATTTTGATCTGAGCCTAAATTAACCACCGGGCCCGCGGGCACAACCGCCGCAGGGGCCGATGTGGGTGCCGAGTAAACCGCAGCCGCCGGATTTTCAACCGGTTTGGCCGCTTCCCAATCCTCCTCAGAGGATAACTCAGTTTTAATACCCCTGGCCGCTCCAAAAATGAGCGGCAAAAACTCATCTACCTTATCGTGATAAACCTTAATCCCAACTTCCAGTTCTCTTAAATCGTCCGGCGTGTGGGCATAGATCAGCAAGTTATATTTCGTAACTTCTTTAATGCGCCCTACTTTGAGATGTTCGTAGAGTTTCGGTTCACGGACCTGGAGGAGCTTGAGGAACGCTTCCCACTGGTTTTGGAGTTCGATGGAGATGGGCATTGTGACTCCCGAGTTTCCCTCACTTGCCGCAAGAGACGCGGTAGAAGGGGCAATAAATCGCCTGCAAGCAATCCATCAGGGCCCAGTCGACGGCTGGCTTTCTCGCCCGCTAAGCCGTGTAAATAAACCCCCGTGGTCGCCGCCTCAAAAGCCGGAAGTCTTTGGGCTAAAAGCCCGCCGATGATTCCAGAAAGCACATCGCCTGTACCGCCTGTGGCTAACCCGCGGTTACCGGTCGGGTTCACCCGAACTTCACCTTGAGGACTGGCAATAATGGTGCGATGACCTTTCAAGACAACGAAAACATTATAGTCTTGGGCCAATTGCTTCGCAACTTTCAGACGATTCTGTTCCACCGCCATAATGGTCGTTTTCAGCAGCCACGCCGCCTCGCCCGGATGAGGTGTCAGAATGATGGGACTTTTAGCGGTCTTCAGGATGTCCAAGTGACCCCCCAGCAGGTAGAGGGCATCCGCGTCTACCACCATAGGCACGGTCAGCTTCATGATCAGGTCTTTGACCAGCTGACCTGTCTCCCGTTGACGCCCGATGCCGGGGCCCAATACCACGGCGTTCACATTAACCGCTAAATCTAAAATTCGACCCGTAGCGCGGGGAGAAAGAAACCCGCCTTCGATTTCAGGGACAGGGGCGGTCATCGGCTCCGTGAGTTTGATTTCCAAAATCGTGTTCAAACTTTCAGGACAAGCGACCGTCACTAACCCGGCGCCTATTCGTTGGGCGGCGTAAGCCGAAAGGGTCGCCGCTCCGGTTAATCCGCGGGCGCCAGCCACCAACAAAACCCGTCCACGGGTTCCCTTGTGAGTGTGCTCGTCATAACGCGGTAATGATTTTTGAACCATGGATAAATCAGATAATTCCTGGTGAATAAAACTCGCGTTTAAAAGTTCTTCAGGAAATCCAATGTTGACTATTTTTAAATTACCGACAAAAGAGGAAGCCGAGGATGAATAAAAACCAATTTTCGGTAATCCAAAAGTAACAGTGTTTTGAGCCACGAGCGCCTCACCCATCGGCGAACCCGAATCCGAAGACAGGCCGGATGGAATATCCACCGCCACTACGGGCTTATCTAGTTTTCTAGTCAAAAGAATAAGATCACGATAAAGCCCATCGACCGGCCGGGAAAGGCCAGTTCCCAAAAGACCGTCCACTATCACATCGCATTCTTCTAAAGCGGCTTGAATCGCTTTTATTTTTTCATGGGCATCCAAAATCAGAATGGGAACTTTGGCAGTCTTCGCTTTTTGATACTGCTTTTTGGCTTCTTCCGTTAAATCTTCTGGCTCACCAACCAAAACCACTACCACACTAGCCTTTTTTTGTTTCAAAAGTCGGGCCGCCACCAAAGCATCTCCCCCGTTGTTTCCCTTACCGCACAAAACGCCGAAAGTTTTTTTAGAAAGTGGAGAATAGAGTTCTTCGGTCGCTTTCACTACCGCCGTGCCAGCGTTTTCCATCAGTTTGGCGATAGTTAAGGCGTAATCCTTAACAGCCGACTCGTCGATTCTTCTCATGTCCTGCGCCAAGGCCAGCTTCATTTCGTTTCTTTCGCTTTGCTTTTGATTTCATAAACAGCCGAGGTAAAAAACTGAGGATCAAACCGGTAGTTGGTAGCCAAAATTCGGTTTTGTAAATGCGGGTCCTGCATTAAATCTGTCATGACCGGCTCCACCACGGAGTTATCCACATGAATTAAAACCGCGCCAAAACGCGCCGTCATGTTGTCCCCCACCGCGTTGATCCGCGGAGTATAAAAACTATGAAGAATCACATATTCGCCCGGATGGGGCATAAAAGGTTTCTGGGAATAGTCCAATAGCGTCACCGTTCTGCCCGCCCAGTACTGAGTTTTTGGAATTTCATCCGAATAAATAACCGCGGTGGGCGGCAGCGTTTTTAAAAATTCAGCCGATCGCTTAATGTCGCCGAAAGAATCCATTTGCCCGCCGATGGCCGCCGAGGAAAACACCGCGGAATAAAGCAGCGTCACAGCCAATAAACCGTTTTTAATAAAGTGATAGGGCATGGAATTCTGCGGGTATTTGAGCCCATTTAAAAAGGTTTCCAATTGATACCCTGCCGCGACCACCAGGATCGGCAAAAAAGGCATCAAATGCCGGTCCTGGTAAGTGACTGGCACTAAACGCGAAATAAAAAGAATCGCGAAAATCTGAACATGGATTCGGCGGAAAGATTGACCCAAATCGTCCTCCCGGCCCATCATTTTCGCTAATCCCAGAATGGCGAAAATATATACGAACGGTGTAAAAACGTAAAAGGGCTGGGTGAGATAAGCGTAAAAGTGATAAACGAAATTGAAAAAAGGAAATCCTTCAGGCACGCTGGTCGTCGTCAACCCCGCGCCTTCCCGGTAAGCCGAAAAAAGTAAAAATATTTTTTCACGCACCAGAAACAAGGGCAGCGCCCAGGAAACTAAAAAGACCGCTTTACGAACCCATGACCGGCCCTGGGTGACGCGGCTTTCCAAAACCAATATCCACGGCAGCAAAAGCAGCCCTTCAGGCCTCACACAGGCCGCCGCCACTGCCATTAAACAGGCTTCCATCCAGGCTCTGGGATTGCGGTCCAAATAGGCTGCGGTTAACCTTTCCAACGACCACCAAAAAAGCAGAAGAAAAGTCGTGTCCGGCATCACCTTGAGCGACCACTGCCAGAGCAGGGGCGAAAAAAGCGCCATCAAGCAGACCATGGCGGACATTTCCACACCCATCCAGCGCCGGGCATAGCGCCAAAGCGGAATTAAAATCAGCAGTCCAGCCAGACAGGAAATAATCCGGCCCCAGAAAATACCGCCCAACCCCAGCCAAGCTCCCAATTGGAGTAAAACCGGATAACCCGGCAAAATCACAAACCGGGGAGTCTGCACAAAATCTTTTGAGAAATAAGTCAGTGAAAGAATAGCGTCGGTATTTTCCGAGCCGGATAAACCCAAAAGCGGCAGACGGGTTAAGAGACCGATGACCGCGACAAACCAGAACCATTGGTTTTCCGTTAAATGACGTTCCGAGTGTTTCCATTCAGGGCTCATGCTTTGTCGCTTTCAAAAATAACGGTAGCGGTAGCGTCCCGCTTGCTGTGAGCAATCGTCAGATGAACATGATTAATTTTTCTCTCAACCCGGAGCTTTTCCATGATGCCGTGCAGCTTCAGGGTGGGTTTGCCGCTGAGTTCTTTCGTAACCTCAATATGAGTCCACTTCCAGCGTCCGCCAAACCCGTGGCTGAAAGCTTTGATGACCGCTTCTTTAGCGGCGAAACGTCCCGCCAACGACGGATAAGGATCTGATTTACGGAGGCAATATTTGGCTTCAGAGGCCGTGAACAAACGGTCAATGAAACGCTGACCGTGTTTCAAATGAGCTTTCTTAACCCGCTCAATCTCGATTAAATCCACACCCATGCCGACGATCATGTTTATGCCTTTACAGTGACTTATACCGGTTTCATTTTATCGTTAAACAACCCCAAATAAACACACCCGAAAATAAAAAACCAAGCCAACTAACGCTGGCTTGGTTTGAATAGCGGCATTTTTTAATAAAAGGAGCAAAAACCTACTTCTTGTAAGCTTTCGCCTTTTCAACGGTTTGCAAACGGGCTTCATTACGGGCCAAAGCATGTTTTTCTTTCACAATGCTTACGCCTTCGGCTTTCGAGGCCAGCTTCTCTTCCGCTTGCTTTTTAGAAAGAGTCGAACGTTCTACATCGATCTTGTCTGACTTTTCATATTCTTCAGCCAAAACAATAACGGATGTCGGATTCACTTCCACATAACCGCCGGCGATGAAGTAAAACTCTTTCACGCCATCTTTAGTGACTTCTAAAGTTCCCGGCTTCAAAGTGGAAATAAGGCGCATGTGATGGGCCAAAACACCAAACTCACCATCGCCGCCCGGAAGAATGACCGAAGTCACGTCTTCCATAACGGAGGGGCTGTCGGGTGCGACCACTTGAAGCTTAAAAGTTTTAGACATATTGGAATCTTTTCCTTTTAAAGTTTCTTAGCGCGTTCGAGCACTTCATCAATGCTGCCCGCCATATAGAAAGCTTGTTCCGGAATATTGTCATATTGACCATCTACCAGGCCCTTGAAGGAGCGCAAGGTATCAGCCAAAGACACATAACGGCCAGGCGTACCGGTAAATTCCTGGGCCACAAAGAAAGGCTGGGACAGGAACTTTTGAATACGGCGGGCGCGGTTAACGATTTGTTTATCATCGTCGGACAATTCATCCATACCGAGAATCGCGATAATGTCGCGCAATTCTTTGTAGCGCTGCAGCGTCTGCTGAACGCGGCGGGCGATAGTGTAATGTTCTTCACCGATGACCAAAGGATCCAGCATGCGCGAAGACGAATCCAAAGGATCGACCGCAGGATAAATACCCAGTTCAGTTAAAGCGCGGTTCAAAACGGTGGTCGCGTCCAAATGTGAGAAGGACGTGGCCGGCGCCGGATCGGTCAAGTCGTCGGCAGGCACGTAAATGGCCTGAACCGAGGTAATCGAACCTTTTTGAGTAGAGGTGATGCGTTCTTGCAACTGGCCCATTTCAGTGGCCAAAGTTGGTTGGTAACCGACAGCCGAAGGCATACGGCCCAAGAGCGCGGAAACTTCCGAACCCGCTTGAGTGAAACGGAAAATGTTATCGATGAATAAAAGCACGTCCTGGTTTTCCTCGTCGCGGAAATATTCAGCAACAGTCAAACCGGACAGGGCCACACGCTGACGGGCGCCTGGCGGCTCATTCATCTGTCCATAAACCAGAGCGGCTTTATCCAAAACTTTGGATTCTTTCATTTCGAGCAGCAAGTCGTTACCTTCACGGGTACGTTCACCGACCCCGGCGAACACCGAAAAACCACCATGCTGGGTGGCGATATTGCGGATGAGTTCCATGATGACGACGGTTTTGCCGACGCCGGCTCCGCCGAAGAGACCAATCTTACCGCCCTTTTGATAAGGCGCTAAAAGATCGATAACCTTGATACCGGTTTCGAGAATTTGCTTCTTCGTGGATTGTTCCACGAGAGGAGGCGCTTGGCGGTGAATGGGATAGCGTTTTTCATGTTTCACTTCACCCAATTCGTCCACCGGTTCACCCAGGACGTTTAACACACGGCCCAATACTCCGCGTCCTACAGGGACGGAGATCGGAGAACCCGTATCGGTCACGGTCATACCGCGGCGCAATCCGTCGGTGGAGCTCATGGCGACCGCGCGGACCGTTTGATCGCCCAAATGCTGGGCGACTTCTAAAGTAATGTCGATTTTTTCCGCCGGGATTTGTAACTTGAGGGCGTTATAGATAGAAGGAACTTCCCCTCCCGCGAATTTAATGTCCACCACGGGGCCGATGACCTGTACGACTTCCCCGGTTTTGGTTTGAGTATTGGCAACGCTCATAAATCTCCTCATTCAATTAAAAAATTTAAGCTATCGACTACTATTCTAAAGCTGCAGCTCCACCCACGATTTCAGCCAATTCCTTCGTAATCATGGCCTGTCGGGCGCGGTTAAATTCCAACGTCAATCTCGTGATCATTTCGCCGGCATTCTTGCTGGCCGATTCCATTGCGCTGCGCTTGGCTCCCATTTCAGATGAGAAGCTTTCCAGCAGCATGCGGTGAATCTGTGTGGCTAAGTACTGAGACACCAAGGTATTCAAAATGGTATCCAGGTCCGGCTCAAATTCATAATCGCCCGCTGTAATCGTTAAAGTTTGTCCATCACCAGGCAGGTTTTCGAGACGAATCGGCAAAAGTGTATCCATCGTGGCCACTTGTGAGATGACGCTCTTAAACTCCGTAAACAACACGATGACGTTCTTGAACTTTTCTTGAACAAACAAAACTTCAATTTCATCGCGGATTTCGAGCACCGTGTCATAAGAAACATTCGGGAACACGCCCAACCATTCTTTGCGGATCGGTACATTGCGGCGGCGGAAAAAGTCCCGGCCTTTTTTACCGATGGTCAACAACACCGTATCCGGGTTTTCGCGCAAGTAAGCGTTGGCCTGGCGGATGATATTGACGTTAAAGCTTCCGCACAAGCCGCGGTCCGCGGTGATCACAATCAAAGCCGTTTTGCCCTCGTTACGAACGGCCAGCAACGGATGAACCTCTTCACCCATTTTAGAGGCGAGGTTTTTCATCACGTCCGCCATGCGAATCGCGTAAGGACGAGCGCCCAAGATGCGTTCCTGGGCTTTCTTTAAACGGGCCGTGGCTACCATCTTCATGGCCTTCGTGATCTGCCCGATGTTTTTCACGGTTTTGATCCGTGATTTAATTTCTTTAATCTGTGCCAATGGTTAAACCCTTTTGTCCGCTAACGCGGGGATCAATAAAACGTCTTAGTGAACTCTTCAATGCCGGTTTGCAATTTGGCTTTGAGATCATCGGCCAAATCGCCCTTTTCCTTAATTTCAGCCAACACCTTCGGGTGTTTGGATTTCAGGAAAGAGATCAAGCCCGCTTCAAAAGCTTTCACTTTGTTCACCGGTACGGTGTCGAGGAAACCATTGTTCGCCGCGAAAATCGCCGCGACTTGGTCTTCCATTTCAACAGGGGCGTACTGGGATTGTTTGAGCAATTCGACCAAGCGCGCGCCGCGGTTCAACTGGGCCATGGAGGCCTTGTCGAGTTCCGCGCCGAATTGAGCGAAAGCCGCCAATTCGTTGTACTGCGCCATATCGAGTTTCAGTTTACCGGCGACCTTTTTGGTCGCTTTGGTTTGAGCGTTACCACCGACGCGGGAAACCGAGATACCCACGTTAATGGCCGGGCGGATACCCGAGTTAAACAGGTTTGATTCTAGGAAGATCTGACCGTCCGTGATCGAAATCACGTTGGTAGGAATATAAGCCGTCACGTCACCCGCCTGGGTTTCGATGATCGGAAGAGCGGTCAAAGAACCGCCGCCCAATTTAGCGTTCAGTTTGCAGGCGCGTTCCAACAAGCGTGAATGTAAATAGAAAACGTCGCCCGGGTAAGCTTCACGTCCTGGCGGACGGCGAAGCAAGAGGGACAATTCACGGTAAGCCACGGCTTGCTTGGACAAATCGTCATAAACCACCAAAGCATGGCCGCCGTTATAGGTGAACTCTTCAGCCACCGCGCAGCCCGCGTAGGGGGCGATGTATTGCAGCGGCGCCGGATCAGCGGCTGTCGCGGAAACGATAATCGTGTACTTCAAAGCATCATGCTCTTCCAGGGTACGGATAATCTGCGCGACCGTCGATTGCTTTTGGCCGATCGCCACATACACGCACATCACGTTCTTGCCCTTGAGGTTCAAAATCGCGTCGATAGCCACAGCGGTTTTACCCGTCTGGCGGTCGCCGATGATCAATTCGCGCTGACCACGGCCGATCGGAATCATCAAGTCGATAGCCTTGATACCCGTGTGCATGGGTTCTTTCACCGGCTGACGATCCACCACGCCCGGCGCTTTAAATTCCAAGCGGCGGCTGGAGGAAGCGTTCAAAGGACCTTTTCCGTCTAGGGGAATTCCCAGCGGATTAATGACACGTCCCAACAATTCTTTACCCGTCGGAATTTCAGCGATACGTCCGGTCAAATGAACCGGGTCGCCTTCGCGCACTTTTTGCGTTTCACCCATCAACACCGCGCCGACCGAGTCGGTTTCGAGATTGAAGGTAATACCGTAAACATCATTGGGGAATTTCAGCAACTCACCGGCCATGGCGTTTTTCAAACCATAGATCACGGCCACGCCGTCACCCACTTTAAGAACTTCACCCACCTGGGTCAGGTTCGCGTCGGGTTTAAATTCCTCGATACGCGATTTCAAGATTTTCGTTACTTCATCCGCTTGAATAGCCATGCCATCCTCCAAAAAGTTTAAAACAGATTAGTCGATCTCAACCTTCACCAAACGCTGCTTCATGCGTTCCAATTGCCCCAGCACGCTGCCATCCATGCGCTGGTCGCCTAAATAAATCATCACGCCGCCAATAAGGCCCGGCTTTACTTCTTCACGTAATTCAACAGCCGTCCCGAACATCTGGGACAACTTCTTGGACAAAGCGTCTTTTTGCGAAGCGCTTAAAGGACTGCCGCTCAAAACACGGGCAATCGCCTTGCCTTTCATTTCGTAGCACAAGCGCTCGAAATGCTCAGCGACCGCGCCCAAATGCTTAATCCGTTTTTTGAGGATTAAAAGCATGAGGAAATTTTCCATCGTGCCCGAGAGTTTTTCTTTCAACACGCGGCGCAAAGCATCTAACTTTTCGCCCGCCTTCACCCGGGGGTGTTCTAAGGTCGTTTTCAAGTTTTCATTAGACTCAACGGTCTTTTGAATAGCCTGCATTTCGGCCGAAATAGCGTCGACCGTCTTTTGATCCCGAGCCACTTGCAGCAGGGCTACGGCGTATTTTTCTGCGATAACTGATTCCATTCTCAACTCTCCTCAACAACTCAGCCCGGTTAACCCGGAACGGTTAATTCTTGTTTAAGCTCAGCTCTTGCACATTCTCGTTAATCAGCTTTTCTTGAAGTTTCGCGTCTACCGACGAACGGATAATTTTTTCCGCGATAGAAACGGCCAAAACACCCACTTCTTTTTGAAGGGTTTGGGTTAATTGCTTTCTTTCGCTTTCGATCGCTTTGCGGGCGTCCGCCAAAATCATTTCAGCTTCTTTTCGCGCAGCCGCAATAGCTTCATCGCGGCTCTTGGTGGCTTCCTGGCGGGTCTTTTGCAGGATTTCCAGGGTGTTTTGTTCGAGTTCTTTTACCTTTTTATCAAAATCAGCTTTGAGCGATTCGGATTCTTTTTGGCGCTTTTCAGCGTTGACCAATTGGTCTTCAATGCGTTTTTGACGGCTTTGCATCCAGCCATTTAAATAAGGGAGATAGATTTTGGACGACAGCCACATTCCGACGAGGAAAGTAACGGCCTGTAAGGCAAAGAGCGTTAAATTAAATTCCATGGCATTCCTTCTTATAAGTAAGCCCCGGGAGAGTTGGACTCTCCCAGGACAAAATCAAACGACAAATCAGCCGACAAACAAACCTTGGAACGGGTTGGCGAACAAGAGAATCAAAGCAACCGCCAAAGCGTAAATACAAAGGGATTCAATAAAGGCCAAACCGATAATCATGTTGGTTTGGATCAAACCAGCGGCTTCGGGTTGACGGGCCATGGCTTCCAAAGCTTTACCAACAGCCGTACCTTGACCGATACCCGTACCAACCGAACCCAAACCGATAGCCAAACCAGCGGCCAAAGCGGTCAAGGCGAAAAACCAAACCGAACCTTCATGAGCTTGAGCCTTGGCAGCAGCAGGCGCCGCTTCAGCAGCCCACACGCTAACGTTCACGGCCAAAACCGCGAGCGCCAGGCAAAACGTCATCAAAGACTTTTTCATGACTGACTCCTTAAAAATGTATTTCCGGTGATCAGCGGGGGCTGGCCGGAAAACCCTCTTGCGAGGGTACTGCGATTTCATTTAAGCCGCGGCGTGGCCGTGGTCTTCCCCATGCTCGTCATGGCCTTCGTGGGATTGAACAGCCCCGCCGATATAGACCATGGCCAAAAGCATAAATACGAAAGCTTGAACAAAACAAACGAATACACCCAGGATGACAATCATCACCCGAAGGATAAAGGGAAAGGCCGCGACCGGCTTCATCGCCGGGTCCATCGCCCAGAAGACCGTGATGAGCAAAGCCAAAACCGCCAGGAGTTTTTCTTTAGCCATCATGTTCCCAAACAAACGAAGGGTCAGAGAGACCGGCTTCACCAGCTCACCGATGACGTGAATGATCGGCATGAGAATGAGCAAAGCGCCTTGGATGACTATCATGAGTAAGTTCAAAAGAAAGTTGGGCGAATTAGTCGGCAGTTTGGGAGGCAAGAAATGCTCAAAGTACTTCAAACCTTTTTCTTTAATGCCCCAGTAATGGGTGGAGAGAAACACAATCAAGGCCATACCGAGGTTGACGTCAATACGGCTGGTCGGGGAAACCGATCCGGGAATCAAACCCATCAGGTCCGCGAAAAAGATAAACATGAAGAGCGTATAAAAGAGAGGAAAGAAAAAAGCGGCGTGTTTGCCGACCAGAGATTCAGCCATGCCCTGTACAAATTCAATCACCATCTCAATAAAGTTTTGCGCGCCGGTCGGAACCAATTTGGGATTGCGCTTGGCCAAGGCCATCAGAATAAAAATAACGGCGAAAGTGACCAGGCTCATGGTGTAAGGATTAATAAAATTGTCAAAACCCATCGCGGCGAACAGTTGGGTTTTAATGACGAGGGGGCTTTCAGCCTGTTCCATGTTCATTCGACGAACGCCTTTCAAAAACGATTAACTCAGAGTGGAAAAGTGAGGATTGTGCCGTAAAACTTAGTAAAAAGCCTCACGAGCGGGCGTTAGTGTAATCGGCGACCTAGGAATGGTCAACCCTCAGGCGGAACAACTTTGAAAATTTTCCGTGAAGCGCCTCAGAGAACCAAAAGGCCTGTAAAAGGCCCGACAGGGGCGTTCTTTTTTTTCACTTCGCGGTCTTTAAACCAGCCCAGACCAGCACTAAAAGAAACCAGGTGTAGCTCACTAAAGCCCCTAAAAGACAGAAAACCGAGACTGTCAACAAAGCCCAAATAATAAGGGCGAATAAAACCCAGCGGATGAGGTGATAAATACGGAAAAGGCCCGGGCCTTGGGTCTGACCAGCGGCCAAAACTCGGCTGACCATGCTTTTGAGGCCTAAGAGATGAAGGGGTGATAAGAAAGCGCCTAAAAAAAGACCCTTAGCGAAATAGAGATATCCCGTGCCGTAAGCGATAGCGGCCAGAAGAAGGCTTCCCACCAAGCTGCCCAGACAAACCCTTATCAGAAAAGCCCCGGAAGGACCTGCGGATTTAGGCTTTCGGGCCATCGTTCTTATCGTTCGGCGTGTTAGCGTTCAAAGTCTTTAAATCCTCAAACAAAAGCACATAGCTGGCAACAACCCCCAGAATCATGCCCGCCACAATCACCCAGGTACCCCAATGAAAAAGCTTGTTCAGCCCCCATCCCAGAAACAGCCCTACAAAAATGGAAAGGGAGAAGTTTATTCCGAGGGTGGAGAGTCGTAAGAGATTGGCGCTGGTGGATAGTTTTCTCTGATCCATTGTCCGTCCTTTTCAATGTGGAAAGCCGCTTTTATATAGATGCCTTCCGGGGGTAAATAACCTTCAGCCTTCAATCTATCTTCCTTCACAATCACCAGCCCTAATCCGCAGTCATCTTTAATGTCGCGGGGCCGGGGAATCAGTTTAAACCGCATCTTGTGGTCTTTTAAAATGGACTCGGCATGCATGGTTTCGTGGGTTGTATGAAACAACAGAACAAAATGCTGGTCGGTTAAGGATAAACGGCTGGAAGAGGCTGCCAACGATTACCTCCCACAGGGCCATTCCCCTTTAGCGGCCGGGGCACCCTGAGTTGTTTCGATCAGCCCGGAAAATCGGTCGGCGAGACGTTTTCGAGGAATTTCTTAAACTCGCTCATCTCTTCTTTGTACTTTTCTTTATCCACGATGGTGGCGTTAATGACAACTTTTTCAGCCACGAAGATCGGCGAATGGGTTCGAAGGGCCAGGGCAATGGCATCTGAAGGACGGGCGTCAATTTCAAAGCGTTCAGCGGTTTCGTTGTCTTCTAAAACCACTTTGGCAAAGAAGGTGTTTTTATCGATGTCGTTCACGATGACCTTAACGACTTTAGCGCCCAGAGTGGTGATAATGCTTTTGAGCAAATCATGGGTCATAGGGCGGGGCAAAACCTGATCATTGAGTTGAATAAAAATAGCGGTGGCTTCGGCCACGCCGATCCAAATGGGCAAATAGCGCTTCTCATCCTCATCGGTCAAAATGACAGAAGGGGTTTTTAAATTAGGGTCAACCGCGATACCGCGGACTTTCATTTCGATCATGACTTCAAGCTCCGAGAAACATGTTCTATAACTTAATTGTACTGCAATGATGCGACGGGATTATCATCATTTCAAGCCTAGGTGTCTATGCTCTTTTCCCGCCAATGTTAACGACTATTTAAAATCGACCTCGGCAAAAACCTGAGCCTCAAAACCGTAAATTTTCGCCTCTTCTTTCCAAGCGTTTTTGGCTAAACCGGCCTTCACACAGGTTTGTTCTAAAAAAGTTTTAGAGTCCCAATGATAATCCATCGCCACCTGGGGCAGCAAAAGCCCTGACCGGTTTCCTTTGCTGATAATCAAGCCATGCACACCCACCTTCACCTGTTCGGGTTTGATCTCTTTGGGCTGAGTTAACACGGATATTTCTATCTCAATTCGGGAAACTTCATCTTCGCGCACCGGCGGAAAACGAAAATCCTGCAGGGCCGCGCAAACCGACGCTTCTTGAACCGCCTCCACCAAAGGTTTGCTGGGATAAGGAAAGCCGATGCAGCCGCGCAGTTCACCTTCCAGCCAAAGGGTCACAAACACTCCCCTTTTTTCACGAAGCAGCTGCGACAACGAATGCACAATGGGTAATTGCCGGCCCTTGAGCACGGTGGTCTTAATGGCGTTGCGGGCCAATTGAAGAAGAAGTTCTTGGTCTTTTTTGGAAACCACTTCACTGGGATTCACTTAAAACTCCAATTTTACTTTCGGCTGAAAGCCACAGCGGAATAACCCACTACCCGTGAATGATCACCCGTTACATCGCCCGAATTCATATAGGCCAGCAGTTGGGTCGCGTCCGCGCCAATCGCTTTAGCGTATCGGAGCAGGGTCAAAACGGGCTCTTTGCCGCAGTGCGTACAGTAATAGTCCGGATACTTTTTCGCCATTATTTTTTTATCCGTTTCGCCGACTTTTGCCTCATTGCCGGTTAGAAGCGCCGTTAAAAACTCCTGATCCGCTTTCACCGCCGTTTCATAAACGGGATAGTGGGAAAGGTCTGAAGAAGCCACGAGCAAAAACGGTTTTATTTTCCTCAGCTCCAGTAAAGCTTCTACCAGGGGGCGCACCGAGTTTTCAATTCCCTGTCCCATCACCATAGGAACCACTTGAGCGCCGGGGCAGTAACGTTGAATAAGAGGAAAATGGACTTCTACCGAATGTTCTTGGGCAAAAGCAGGCGGGATATCGGCGATGTGGTGACTCTGGTTAATTAAAAACTCGCAGGCTTCTTGATCCACCGGCAAGTCACCCAGCGGCGCTTCCACCGCGTCTCCCGAGAATACCGAGACCCCTTTAAACGACACATAGTGACTGGGCCCTACTACCACAATGGTTTTAGGCGCGGAAGATAAAGAGCGGTAACCCAAAGCCGCCACTGAGCCAGAATAAACATAGCCCGCATGAGGCAGCATCAACCCTTCCACTAAACCTTCTAAAGATTGGACAGGGGTTTTCTCAAAAGCGTCAAATTGACGCGAAAGTTCTTTGGGTTTATTGGGATAAAATTGACCCGCCACGACCGATTTAAGTTTCATGGCTTATCCGTGAAGGAAAATTAAAAAGATAAGTTGATATTAAGCGTGGATAACTTTAGAAATTTTGTCGCGGGTATAAGGCCAGGCCGCGTCCGGCAGAACCGCCATAGAACCAGCGGTGAACATAGAGGTTTCCAGGGGCACCCAGGACTTGCAGCCTTCATAGGCAGACTTCACTGGCAAATCCGAAGGCATGGCCAACAAATAAGCGCGGACAATAAAAACATAAAAACCCTGCCAATCGCCGTAGTTAAAACGTTTCTCAACCGCCTCATCACTCATCACGGTAAAGGGAATCAATCTTTTAGCGACTTCCCAATCAGTAACCTTTTCCACGCGGTCAGCGGTGGCATACAAACGGAAATGAATGCGTTTGGGGTCTTTGTTTTCTTTTTCAATCGCGGCCAAGCGGGGGCGCCAGTCAGGTTTAATCGCCTGAGGGTTTTCATGTTCAAAGGTCGGGTAAAGGAAGAATTCCGGATGTTCGGGTTTGAACTCCCCGTTTTCTTCGGCAATGCCGCCTTTTCGAAGAAGAATGGTTTGTTTCCCTTCTTCGAGAGCCTTTAAAACCACGGCCCATTCTTTGAGTGCGATATTATTTTGAAGTTTCATAGTGAGACGATTATGAGAATTTCAGAGTTAACTTTCAAGCGCAAAGGGCTCTAGCTAGACAGGGCCATCAAAACACCGCCCGCTAAAGCCAAAAGGGCGCTGCCCAAAACCTTCGGCCACTCATTAAAGTGAAGTTCCTTAAAAACAAACAAAGACCAACCGGCGTAGACCAGCGAGCTTGAGTTCACAATCGGCACCGCCCGGGAAAGCCCCAGCATTTGAATGGCCATTAACATGCCCGACATACCCAGCACCCAAAGCAAAGCTGACACCAGCCCTAAACTCAAATTCACTGTGGTGAGGCCTTTAGTTTTATGAATCACGGGAATCAAAATAGCCGTTACGGCTCCGCCCAAAACCAAAACGATCAGCACATCTAACTGACTGATTAGCGGCTGGGGATCCCATTGGGGAACCAACCTAATCGGTAAAAAGTAAATGCCCCAGAAAAATCCGGCCAAGAGACTTAGCCAAATTCCCTTTTTAAGATTCCCCTCTTTAGCAGACGGGGCCGAAATGCTGGTCACCCAAAGAGCCCCAGCGGAAAGCAATACCGCGCCGAGCAAAAGCAACGCTAAGGACTTCAAGGTGGTCGCCTCACGAAAAATAACCAGCCCCAAGACAATATTGAGCAGGGTGTTAAAGTTGAAGTAAACCACACCTTTGGCCAAACTAATTTCTTCTAAAGCTAAACCCGCCGCGGCTTGTCCCAATCCCCAGAGCACTCCGGAGAGAAGCGCCGCCCAAAACCATTGGGGGTGAGCCCACAACAATTGCACTGAGTTCCAGCGCAGCAAAACGATCACCAGCAAGCCAAAGCCCATTAAGTGGAAAAAAGAAAATCCTTTAGCGGTCGAAAAGCGGACCGGCAGCATATAACTGCCAATACAGCCAAACCCCACCAAAGCCCATAAATAACCGCTCATTGAATTTCTCCGTGATTAAGAACCGGGTGATTGTAAGGCAACCACCACCCTGCGTAATAGAAAGAAATCAATGACTCGGGCGGACATGATAAAAAGCAGCAGAGCCGCCGCGGAGACGTGGCCGTAAAGAAAAGCCGATAGGGATCCCAAAATCCACACGCCCAGTTGAAAAATCGTGGTTGAAACCGCTACCACCTTGGCTCTTTCCTGCTCGCCGATAATACTCATCCAGATCGCCGCGCTCACCGAATAATAAAAGGAAGAACCCATTGCCCCCAAGATAACCGACAACAAACAAATCCAAAAAGGGGTCAAAAAACCCACAGGAGGTATCAGTAACACCGCCAATGCCGCCAAACCAAAGACCTGGTCCAAGCCTAAAAGTTTCACCATCCATTGCGGGGAAAGCCGCGGAACGACAAAAAACAATAAGCCGCAAGCCACATAAGCTGAAACCTGTGCGAAGAGAGAAAGCGAAGTGTCTTTCACGCCCATGTGCTGAACGAAGTAAAGCGAAGCGTAAATGATCCAGGTCGCGAAAACCCATTCGTCCAAAATCTTCGAGGCCAAAAAGGGAACCGCCGCTTTTTTCCGCAAAAGGTTTTTAAAGGTATTCAGGTATTGTTCGAGCCCTTCCTTGATCCCGTGTTTCCATGTGGGTGGCACGCGCTCAAAAGCGCCTGAATGCGGAATAAAAACGGCTCTGATGGTGATGCCTAGAGCGACACAGACGAAAAACAAACCGAACATTTCATGACAAGCGGTCGACAAGCCTCTTTGCTCTTTCCAATATCCGCCTAGAAGGGGAAAAAATAACAACCCAGGCGCCAAATTAATGATTTGTAAAACGGAGTAGCCCACCGCTCTTTTTACTGACGAAACGCCCTCAATCAACAAGCATTGATAAGCCGGCCCCGACCCCAAATTAAGCGCGATAAAAAAGAGCGCCGCCGCACCCCACCATTTATTCTCCGCGAAGGTCATACAAAAACAGTATCCGCCCCAACTGAGCACGTCGAAAAGAAACAGGGTTTTCTTTCTTCCCCAGACATCGGCTAAGTAACCGCCCAGCCAAAGAGCCACCAAACCAAAAGGAATAAACATGAAGCTATAGAGGCCCACTTCCGTATTGGAAAGCCCCAGCGAAACCAAATACAGACTCCGGAAAGGGCTGATCATGGCGATAGGGATGACCCACAAAATTCCAACATAGATCGTCAAGGCCGGGGTCAAGGGAAGTGAAAACATCTCTTTGGTTTTTTTACCGTGCTCAAATAAAAAGAAAATTGGTTTTTTAAAAATACCGTTGTTAAAAGATGACATGGGCCGCCCGTAAGTTTTAACTGACGAAAATAACTACTAACTGTCCTACCGCAATCGTTATTATAGAACCAGCTTTAGCGCGAACCTTTTAAGAACACCAAATCAGTCTATCAAGGAATGGAATGTTTTCAGACAAACATCCTTCGGCTTCAAAACCGTCCCATTTTTACGACAATCCGTGGTTTTATTTCGTCCCCCTGACTATGACTAATTTCATTCTTTCTTACGTTTCCTTATCCTTTTCCGCGAATCTTTTCATTGGTGTTTTAGGCTGGGGAATTCCGACCATTTTAGGTTTCTATTTTTTCGCCAGGAAAAAAGTGGAAAATCAGCCTCTTCACCTCCAGGAAAGTCTCCCTTCTCTCTCTCTCGGCTGGTGGTTAGTTGTTGTTGGTTTGGCTCTCATCCCCCGTTTTTATCTGCTGCTTAATAACTATTGGCCCGTCTCCGACGAAGGTCTTTTCTCCTTCCTGTCTCTGGAGCTTTCCCGGGAATGGGAATGGATTTTGTTTTTTTCCAGGGCTCAGGCTCCTCCTATTTTTAACTGGGTATCCGCTCTTTATTTCGACTGTTTCACGCCTTCCCTTTTCATCTTAAGGCTATTCTTATTCGCGCTGGCCGTCATCACGCCCATTTTTATCTACACCACGGGCAGGCATTTTTTCTCAAAATCCATTTTCCTTTTTTGCTTTCTCTTTTTCTCCTTCGGTTTTTATTCGCTTTATACCTACAAATACTTTTTGGGAACGCCGTTAACTTTCCTAGTTGAAATGATGACTTTTTACTTCCTGGGCTCACTTTTAAAATCCAATCCTCCTGAAAGAACCTCACTACAGGGATGGCAGTTGGGTTTGATGACCGGCTTAGGTTTTTGGATGGCGATTCAATGGCCCCTGGTCTCTTTCCTGATCGCTGTGACGGTTATCTTCAAATTCAAAAAGAAAGCCTTCTACCTTTTTGGGTTGTGGCTCCCTATCGCTTTATCCTTTCTCCTGTTTTGCCTCGCCTCTTATTTTCAAAAAAATGGGCAGCACATGACCGAACTGCTGGCCCTCCCCGGGCCGGGCGCGTGGCAGGAACGAATCAACGATTCGCTTTATAACTGGACTTCTCTTTTCTGGGGCTGCGACATCAAAAATTCTTACGGCCCGGTTTGGGGCGGCATGATGGATCCCATCTCAGGTTCTCTGCTCTCGATTGGCTTCTTTGAATTAGTGCGGCACCGGAAAAACCGCTTTTGTGTCTGGATCCTTTTCGCTTTTTTCCTATTTATGATCCCAGGGCTCATCACCAATCGATTTGAGATTTACCGCAACTCGCTCACCTTGCCGCTTCTGATTCTCATCTGCGCTTTGGGTTTACAGTCATTGGTGGTTGAAACATCCAAACCATGGAGATTTCTTTTAGTTTCGGCTCTTTTAATCCCCGTAGCCGGTTTAGATATGTTCCATATGTGGAAGACCTATCAGCCCGGGCCGAAAGCAGGAAGTAATTACGCCGTCAATTCACCGCTATATTCAAAAGCTTTTGACCTGTTAAAAGAAAACAGCCTCGCCGAGGGCCCCGGTTACTTTTATTGGGGGTTTAATAACAACATTGAGGACCCTTCTCTGGATGTACTGACCTACGGGTTTAACGCCGCTGAAAACCCTAAAATTCCCCAGCAAAACATCCAATGGGGCGCCTTTATCACTAACGCTAATTACAAACCCTTTTTATCGGACCTCTATCCGATGGCTAAGTTTCATTGGTTGGCGCCAGATGACTTGTGGAATCAGGGCGGACTAGTCTTAGTCATTGTCGAAAACAAAGAAAAAAACTGGGAACAATTTAAGAGTTGGAATAACTTCAACACAGCCCTTCACTCCGTGACCAACAGCTACTTGCTTTGCCCGTTTGACAGCAAAGAAACTTCCAATTTTGAAAAATTTTTGGAGACGGAAAAATACACGGGGGGCGATCGGTTTTTAGAGTCGGTTTTCTATGAAAAGCTGATTTACTTCCGCCGTCACAATCCCAACCACCAACAATTGATAGATTGGATCAACCAGGCCGTTCACAAAGGCTATCCCGCCGCCCATCTTTTAGCGACCGAGGGTCTTTTGTACCGCGCTGAAGGAAACTATACCGAAGCTAAAAAGCTCTTCAAAGAAGCTGTTGCTTCCAGACTTAATTTGACCGACGCGGAAAAAAATCTGACCATTTTGAACTCCATCAAAAAGACACCGTAATTACTCGAGGTCTTTCAGCATCACCACAGCATTTTCCTGGTTATCGCTGTAATATTTTTTGCGGATAGCGACTGTCCGAAAACCCATCTTGTCATAAAGCTTTTGAGCCGCCTCGTTACTTTCACGCACTTCCAATGTCGCCAGCCTGGCGCCCTTGTTATAGGCAAAGCGCAAGCAGTACTCCATCATCTCAAAGCCCAATCCCATTTGGCGGAACCGGGGAGCGATCGCCAGATTGATAATGTGCGCTTCTTGCGGAGCTTCCCAATAGCCCATGTAACCCACGACTTGGCCGTTCATTTCACCCACAAAGTAGCGGGCGACTTCTCTTTTGAGCTCTTCCTCGAAAAGTTCCTTCGACCAGGGCGAGGCCATGGAGGCTTTTTCAATCTCGACAATTTGATCTAAATCTTCGGCGATCATAGGTCTGAGAATCATGGTTTCTTTTCGTCCACGGAGGGAATACGTAAATAGAGAGGTTTTAAGGTTTCGAGCCCTGGTCTTAAACCGGACTGCCATTGGTGATAAGCCAGCCGGGCAATGCTGGAAGCTTTGGGGTCGTGGAGTCCCGCCTCCACCCATTGGCCTTTGGCGCCGAGAGATTCTTTGATTTCTTTTTCATATTTCAAAAAACCCGCGCCAATCACCCAGGCCTTATCCCGAATCAAATCTTTGAGCGCCTCGATTTTTAAAATGGCGGGCGCCGTTGTTTCGCGAAAACTTTCTTTTTCAATCAGGTATTGCCCCACAAAACACTCGCCCCGGCCGGCGTCAATCAAGCCAAGCGCGTTACCGAGATGGCCCGCGGCCCGTAAGTTTTCAGCTAATCCATCCAGCGTAGAAATGCCAAACACGGGCAAGTGAGACGGCATGGCCAATCCTTCAGCGGTCGCGATACCAATACGGATACCCGTAAAACTGCCGGGTCCTAAAGCCACAGCAATGGCCGTAATGTCTTTGCCGGTGAGGCCATTGGATTCCAAAAGGGTTTTTAAGCCGGGTAAAAGCGTGACCGAGCTTTCTTTATCCGAGGATAAAAGAAGCTCAGCTTTTTCTTGGCCCGTTTTCAGATCCCATAAAGCCACGCTGGAGACGCGGGTAGAAACTTCTATAGAGGCCAGCAAAGGATAATCTCCTGAACTCGGGGAATAGATTCGTTATGACCTTCCACAATTAAACGGCGGCCCGTCTCCGTATAAGGCTCAAAAGCCATCTTGATCATGTTGGGCGGAAAGAGATTCTTAAACTTGTCGCCCCACTCCACAACCACCACGCCCTCACGGCTGAGCCACTCCGACCAGCCGATGTTTTCTACCTCTTCCGCTTTATTCAGCCGGTACCAGTCAAAGTGATACAGGGGCAAACGGCCCTCATACACATTTTGAAGATTAAACGTCGGCGAGGTCACATTGCCCTCAAAACCCAAACCCTTGGCCATACCCTTCACAAAAAGAGTTTTACCCGCGCCTAAACCGCCGGTTAAACACCACACCTCACCGGACTGGGCTTTTTTGCCAATCTCTTCGCCTAATTGAAAAGTTTGTTCAGGTGTCTCGCATAGAAAACTGCTGGTTAACAAAGAAAAGTCCTTAAAACAAAATTTGAACCACAGAGTTCACGGAATACACAGAGTAAAACAATTGATTTTCATTTAATACAAAGGAAGTTTTTAGTTTACGTCTTACTCTGTGAACTCTGAGTACTCCGTGGTAAAAACACCTTTATTTTTTAGCGAAATGGTCAAAACCCTTAGCCTTCAAGGGGATTCTTTCACCCTTGCGGGTAATAAGCGTAATGCCCTTAGCTGCCGGCACCATACGCCCAATGGACTTGAGCGGAGTACCCGTTTCAGCCGGGACTTTTTGAATGACTTGAGAAATATGAGTGAGAGGCACGGTGAACAAAAGTTCATAATCTTCCCCGCCGCTCAAAACGAAATCGAGGGGATTCAACCCTTCCGCCTCACAGTAAGCCTTCAGCGAAGACGAGATCGGCAAAGCTTCTTCATGAATTTCAGCGCCGAGTTTGGATTCGTCGCACAAATGATGAATCTCGCTGGAAAGACCATCGGAGATATCAATCGCCGCTGTCGCCAAACGTTTAGTCGATAAAGCCCGGCCTACCGTAAAGCGAGGGGTCGGAGTTAAGTGGCGTTTAATTAAAGCCGCCGTAATGTCTTTATTTTTCGCCGAGGGGTGCTGCAGCGCGTGTAGGCCCGCGGAGGAGTCGCCTAAGTTCCCAGTCACTAATAGAGCGTCGCCCGCCTTAGCGCCGTTACGGCGTAAAGCCTTGCCCGATTCCACTTCGCCGATCAAAGCGATATTTACCACAAAGTTATCGCTGCCTACGGTGTCGCCGCCCACGATTTGAGCGCCAAAAGCCTCGCCCATCCCCTTCATACCTTCATAGAAAGCTTCCACATCCGACATGGGATAGTCTTTCGGCAAGCCAATGGAAACCACAGCCACCGTGGGTTTCGCGCCCATGGCCGCGCAATCGCTAATGTTAACCGCCATAGTTTTAGCGCCCAACTGCCAGGGAGTAATTAATTTAAAGTCGAAATGACGGCCTTCGACCAGCATGTCCGTGGTAAATACCAATTCGTGGCCTGAGGCGGGTTTAAAAATGGCCGCGTCATCGCCAATCCCCGAAATCACCGAGGAGTTTTTGGTTTTGAGGGACTCGCGAATTTTTTCGATAAATCCAAATTCGCCGATACTCTTAATGGTTTCGGGCTTCGTTTTCTTAGGTTGTGTATCGGCCATTGATGTCGATATAGCCATCCGTTAAGTCGCAGGTATAAACGGTGGTTTTACCCTTTCCTAATCTCAAGTCGACCAAGATGGTGACGTCTTTTTGCTGAAGAATTTTTTTAAGCTTTGCCCTAGACCATCCCTTACGGGGTTGTCCGTCATAAAGCACGTAGCCGCCGATAGCGACCTTGGCTTTAAATTCATCCACCGCCGCGCCTGAATAACCCACCGCGGTGAGCACCCGGCCCCAATTGGGGTCCGCGCCAAACACAGCGGTTTTGACCAGGGGTGAATGAGCGATAGCCTTCGCGGCCATCAGCGCTTCGGAGTCTTTCTTCGCGCCCTGAACCGTCACTGTCACAAACTTAGTCGCCCCTTCGCCATCCCGAATCACATCCTGGGCTAAGTCCAACGAAACACCTTTGAGGGCTTCCGCGAAAGCGCGGTAATCCGCGCCCGTTGTCGTAATCGTTTTAGCTCTCGAAGCGCCGTTGGCTAAAACCACCACCGAGTCGCTGGGAGAGGTATCGCCATCAACCGTAATACGGTTAAAGCTCATATCAACGGATTCTCTGAGGGCTTTATCGAGCAAAAGTTTGGAAATCGCCGCGTCAGTCAAAATGTAAACCAGCATCGTCGCCATGTTGGGATGAATCATTCCCGAACCCTTGGCAAACCCCATCATCCAAACCGGTTTTCCTCCAATGGTGAAAGCCCGGGCGCTGGTCTTGGTGACTAGATCGGTTGTTAATATCGCGCGGGAAAAATCGTCTCCGCCCGCGGAAGAAAGCGCGGCCACACCCAACCGGACGCCTTTTTGAATTTTAGGTCTGGGCACAGGCACACCAATCACACCCGTGGAATGAACGAGCACTTCATGCGCCGGAACTTTTAAGAGTTTTCCCGCCCAGCCAGCGGTGTCATAAGCGTCTTTATAACCCTGACGGCCAGTCAGATCGTTGGCGTATTTGGTATTTACCACCACCGCCCTCAGCGGCTTGCGGCCCTTGAGCAATTCTTCGGTTCTGCGGGCGGGAGCGGACTTCACGGCGTTCTTCGTCACCACGCCGGCCCAAATGGCCGGAAGCGCGGAGTAAATAAAGCCCATATCGAGTTTTTGTTTCGACTTCAGCCCGGCGTGAATGCCCGAGGCCAAAAATCCCAGCGGTAAAGGAAGGGTGAGTTTTTTCATATCCAAAATCCTTGAGTAAAGATGACGCATTCTAACAGGAGGCCTTTCAAAATGCTTTTCAAACCACTACGATGTGCCCCATTGAAACGAGGAGAAACCGCATGATTAGCCCTTTAAAAGCCGTCCTTTTTGATCTGGACGGAACCCTGGTGGATTCGGAAAAAGACATCGCTGAAGCCGCCAATTACACCCGGGAGCATTACGGATTACAGCGGGTCCCCGATACCACCATTGCCCAATATGTAGGCAACGGCGTTTACACTCTTTTGGAAAAAAGCCTGGGCACCACCGATCAGGCCCAAATTCGGGAAGCTTATGAGATCTTCCAGCAGCATTACCGGATTCACCTGGCGGATTTCACCCGAACCTATCCCGGTACTTTTGACCTATTGGATCTTTTAAAAAGTAAAAACATCAAAATGGGCGTGGTGTCCAACAAACCCCAGGAATTCACTACCTCGGTTTTAGAAAAATTAAATTTGGCGTCCTACTTCGAGGTCGGCTTTGGCCCCGAAGCCACCACCAACCGTAAACCCCATCCGGAGCCGATTTTAGTGGCTTTAGAAAAGCTAGGCGCCCAACCCAGCCAATCCGTCATGGTGGGCGACTCGATTGTGGATATTCAAGCGGCTCAGGCGGCCCAGGTGAAAGTCGCGGTTTTGACCCACGGCTACGGCACCCGGGAAGTTTTAAGCTCCGCTAACCCGGATTGGCTGGTAGATTCCATGCCCGCTCTAATCGAGATTTTCAAATAACCCAGAAAATAAAAAAGCCGCCCCGAGGGACGGCTTTAAAAGAGTAACGTCTTCCGGCTTGTTATTCCCAGCGCCTTAAATGCTTGCGCGCGGTCGCGTTTTTCGGATCGAGCTTCAGCGCCTTATGGTAATAGATCCGGGCCGATTTGAAATGATCGTCTGCCTTGATGTAATACTCATAAATAATACCCAGCATGGCGTAATCTTCCGCTCTCAACCAGGCCTTGCTGTTGGGGTCGTCGACCGCTTCTTTCAGGTATTGAACAGCCGTTTCATAATCCTTCGCCTTATAAGCGCGAATGCCTTCACGATAAGTGTTCCAGGTGCTTTCGCTCGTAGTGGGTGCCGGCTCCACACCAGTCGTCGCCGTAGGCACGGGAGCGACAACCGCTTCCACCGTCGGCATCGGTGAGGCCTGCGCCACAATTTGTACCGTAGGCGAAGGTGTCGGCTGAGCCGCCACGACGGTCGCCACAGGAGTGGGTTTCTTTTCTTGCTCGCCAAAAATGAGGCTCAAAGAGATCTGGTTGCTGGTACCGAAATCACCCAACGTGGTCATGGCGTAATCCAACTGCCAATCCATATAACGGATGCCCGCGCCTAAAGAAAAACCAGTGAGTCCCGACACGTTAGCGTAATCCGCGAAGCGGTAGCCCGCGCGCACCGCGATCAGGCCCATGTACCAATATTCACCGCCGAACCCGAAACTGGAATCGGACGGGGTAATTAAAGACCAATCGCCTTCCGCGGTTAAGTTAATACCGTTCAACGGGCAAAAGGCATTTTGTCCTAAAGTCCGGTCAAAATTAATTTGATAAGCCCATCCCGTTTTAAACATCGTCGGCAGAGAAGAACCATCCAGGTCCCAACCCAGGCCGCTAATTACCGCCGACAGCGACATCGGCGTTCCCGGCATTTGGTAGAAGAGGCCGCCGTCAAAAGACGCGGTTTGATCCGGCAGGGTTTGTTGAATATTGTCATAGATAAAATGGGCGGTCACACCCAGTCGAAAACCCTCCGCCAGGTGCAGTCCATAACCCCCGTAAATATTCAGCCCCAGGGGTGAATAGGTTCCGCTGGCCGCGATACCTGAGGGCGAGATGGTATAAGTAGGAATGCTTCCGAAATTGAGATAATCCGCGCCAAAAGACAGACCGTCGCCGCTTTCCAATCTTTGGCTGTAAACCAAATGCTCTGCGGTCAGTCCCTGCGCCCAGAAGTTTTGAGAAAAAGAAAAGTTTGACTGCCCAACCAGCCCAATAGCCGCCGGGTTGATATCCACTTCATCGTAAGCGTCCGGCAAAGCGCTCAAAGCCCCGCCCATACCCACATTACGAGTGCTGGGAGAAATCGTCAGCCAGCTGTTCCCCGAAGCGTTTGAAACCGTTTGAGCTTCCGCAACGGAACCCAAAAAGATAATTCCCGAAAACAGTGTGGCTATGAGAGTGGCTTTTTTCATCGGGCCAGAATCACTTTCTGCCAGGTTTTGCCGGCGGTTCCATCGCTATAAGTGACCTTCATGCGGATGTTATAAATACCCGGCGGAACACTGGTTGTGCTCCAGCAAGGCTGATTGGTGCCGTTAATATCCAAGTGGGCCACAAACTCGCCCGTCATGGTGTAAATATCCCAAATCGTTTCAGTGGTGGGCTTATCCGGATACAAGCATAAGTTTCCGCCGCGGGGCACCGGCACAGGACCCAAAACAACTTTACCCATCTGGGACAAGGGTTCCAAAGGCGTTACGGTCGGCGTAAAGGTGTTGGTAGGAGTGGGCGTAATAGTCGGCGTATTTGTAATGGTAGGCGTGTTTAATGTGGCCGTGTTTGTCACAGTGAAGGTAGGCGTACTAGTCGAGGTCAGTGTGGCCGTGTTGGTGAAAGTTGATGTCACGTTCGAGGTATTCGTCGCCGTATTGGTGGGGGTACTTGTCGCCGTTTGAGTCGCGGTGTTCGTAAAGGTTGAAGTGATATTGGAGGTATTGGTCGCGGTATTCGTTGAAGTATTCGTGGTGGTTTGGGTCGCCGTATTGGTCACTGTATTAGTGACGGTTTGAGTAGATGTATTAGTCGCGGTGCTGGTCACTGTATTGGTGGAAGTGATAGTCGCCGTGTTCGTAAAGGTCGAAGTAATGTTGGAAGTGTCAGTAGCCGTATTGGTAGCGGTGTTGGTTGAGGTTTGAGTTGCGGTATTCGTCGGCGTATTGGTCACCGTATTGGTCGCGCTATTCGTAGCTGTACTCGTGAAAGTGGAAGTGATGTTGGAAGTATCCGTCGCTGTGTTAGTAGCGGTATTCGTCGACGTTTGAGTAGACGTGTCAGTCGGAGTATTAGTCGTCGTGTTCGTGGCGCTATTGGTCGCGGTATTAGTGAAGGTCGAAGTGATGTTGGAAGTATCCGTCGCTGTATTAGTAGCGGTATTCGTGGCGGTCTGAGTCGCCGTATCAGTGGGAGTATTCGTAACCGTGTTGGTTGCCGTATTGGTCGCGGTATTGGTAAATGTCGAAGTCAGGTTAGAAGTGTCGGTGGCCGTATTGGTAGCCGTATTCGTCACTGTTTGAGTGGCCGTATCCGTTGAAGTATTGGTGTTCGTATTTGTCGCGGTATTGGTAACCGTATTCGTACTTGTATCAGTAGACGTATTGGTGGCGGTGGATGTGGCCGCCGCCGTATCCGTAGTGGTATTGGTGGCCGTCTGGGTCGCTGTGTTGGTCGCGGTGCTAGTCACCGTATTGGTACTCGTATCGGTGACGCTGTTAGTCGGCGTATTGGTTGAGGTTACCGTAGCGGTGTCGGTGGCAGTATTAGTCGAGGTATCAGTTGAAGTGTTAGTAGCCGTATCCGTCGGGGTGTTGGTTGAAGTGACTGTAGCCGTATCGGTAGAAGTATTTGTCACCGTAGTGGTATTCGTAAACGTATCGGTGGGTGTGTCCGTAAATGTGTCTGTTGGTGTATCGGTGAAAGTGTCGGTAGCCACCTGGGCGAAAAGGCTGTTATTAAAAGCTAAAAATAACACGACTCCAAAACCCAATGCTAACAGACCGTTTGAGTTTCGCCGCGTCATCTTCATAACACTCCTGAGGGGTTCAATGCCGAAGGCTCGATGCTATTTGCCAAACACTTTATCGAACCAGAAGAACAAGGGCAACTTCTTTGTCAGTTCCAAAAAACTATCTGATAGGGGGGACTAGCGGGGTCGTAAAATCCATGTTAGAAGCGCTTCGATTCCTCCCAACCCAGCATGGCTTTTTTGCGGGAGGAGCCCCAACGGTACTCCCCTATCACTCCTGTTTCGCGGATAACCCGGTGACAGGGGATCAAATAAGCCACCGAGTTCTGTCCCACAGCCGTCCCTACCGCCCGGGAAGCGCTGGGTCTTTGAATGGTCTTAGCCACATCCTGATAAGACTGAACTAGACCCGTTGGGATTTTCAAAAGCGCTTCCCAAACCTTGATTTGAAACGCCGTTCCGGTCAGCAAAACTTTCAGGTCACCTTGAGCCGCATTCTTTTCGAAAATTTGCCGAATCATGCTTTTTGTGCTTTTAGAGTTCTCACGCCACCGCGCGTTCACCCATTGACGCTTCATCTGGATCAAAGCCGATTTTAGGTTTTTATTTTCTAAAAACGAAAGTCCGCAAATACCCCGGGAGGTGATGGCGATCAACGCGTCTCCAAAGAGCGTCGGATGAACACCCCATTCTATTTCCATACCCTTCCCCCGAGCTTTGACCTCGCCGGGCGTCATGGCCTCCACAGTAATCATCAAATCATGAAGCCGGCCCGGGCCCGAAAGACCGGCGTCATAAGCCGTTTGCATTACACTACGCGATTCTAAAAGTCTTTGTTTCGCGTGCCGCGCCGTTAGGTATTGGACAAATTGTTTGGGACTAACTCCAGCCCACTTTTGAAAAAGCCGTTGGAAATGAAATGGGCTTAAGTGAGCGGCTTTGGCGATTTTCTCCAAAGACGGTTGTTCCAGAAAATGTTTTTCCAGATAGCGGATGATTTTTTCAATACGGTCGTAATCGTTCATGGCTGCCTTCTCAATGAAATTGTTAGGGAAAATATATAAGTGAGAAGACTAACAAACCACCCGTTTCTTGCTGACTTAAATGGCCGGCCATATCCAAAAAACGAGGCCCACGAGCGCGATAAAAGCGCCGCTGAAGACCTCGCCATATTGCTCGAACTTTCCCAATTTCACGTTTTGAAGTCCAGTCGTAGAAAGCACACAAAGAATCACATAGGTAGCGATAGTGCTCATAGCAAAGACCGCCGACATGAGGGCAATAAGACCAGCCCCATACTTGCCCGCGGCAAAAAATGCCGGGATACCTTCAACCATGGGCGATGAACCCAGGATTAGAATGAGCGCCGTACGATGGGTGCTTTTATGATCATGTTCGTGGTCATGATCATGGGAGTGGCCGTCGTGATGGTGATGTTCAGGGTGTTCGTGCCAGTGACTATGGGAATGACCGTGGTCGTGCGTGTGGCCGTGACCGCCTTGGCGCATCTCGAGTAACGCTGAAATAGCGATCCAAAGCCCAAAAGCGATGAGCGCCACACTGGACGCCAAATCCACTAAATGGCCAAAATGCGTCGCTACGGCCGCCCCCGCGAACCAAACTACCAGGGCAATCGCTAAAGTAGAAAGTACATGACCCGTCCCGGCCTTAACGGCCGCGCTAATCGTTTCCGATCTGCTCCAGCCCCGTTGCCGGGCAATCAGCGTAATGGGTACCCAGTGATCCGGAACGATGGTATGAAGCACACCCACCACCGCCACCGCGCCAACCAGCAAAAACTCAGGGCTGTAAGTCATTTGATTTTCCTAAACTGACAAATTAGATTTCGAAGTGCGCCCGTCCCGAAACAATACCAACAGGACCGCGGGATTGATTATAAGCGGGGTTTTGAATTCCCTGAAAATCCAAAGTCAACCCGACCGATTTCACCGGCTTATATAAGTAGTAAAGCTCCACCACTTCCTCAGGCCCGTAGTTCAGTGCCCCATCACCAATATTAAAATCCGTACCGCCCGCCGCTAAGTAAGCCTGATGAACGCTGGAAAGCCCGCTCATGGCCAAACCCAAGCCAATTTGGTCATCCGCCCGGCCCCACACTGAACCCTTGAGCGAAGTGCCCAATGACACGTTTTGATCGACCGCCACAAATTCCCAGGTTTCGGTATTGCCGTCGTTCCAGCCCGCCCGGGCAAAAAAACCCCAGTCGGCATTGAGCGCCTGTTCCCAATTCAAACCAAAACCATATTTGTCCCGGTAATCCCGGGTTTGGGTCACATCCGGATTCACCGGGGAAAGATTCAACGCGGCCTGGTAACTGCCCATATGAGCGTGATTCACATAAGCGAGAAAGCGAAGCTTTCCAGCTCCAGTATCATTGCCGTAACGCCATTCCAATTCCACATTCTCTGAATGCGCCCGGGAAATATTAAGATCGTAGTCGGGGCCATTGGCCACTGCCGAAACCAAAACTTCCGCCGCCCTGATCGCCCAGGTCTTTTGATTGAGTTCACCGACCACCCCAACGGTATATCCATGCGTATCCGCGGCGAAATCCCAGGCCAGGTTATCCACAAAGGTGAGATTGATGAATTGGTTACGGGCGTCATGAGCGTAGGCGTTATTATCAAAAAAATCATTCAGCGCGAATTTCCCAGCTGTTACCGTCACACGGGAAATGTCTTCTTTAACACTTAATTGATTTTGATCGTCGTCAATTTTTTCCTGCTCCCCGCCCAAACCAAAGACCTGCTGAGCGTAAAGACGGGCGGTGTTGTAAGTCGGGTTTGAGCTTCCCACTTTAGAAATTTCACCATTTGAAAAATCACCCAATCCGCTGACGTTACTAAGCCCCGTACCCGCCGGAATTTCCGGGTTGTAATAAACAAATCCGCCATCCCAAACTTTGAGGCCCAAAAAAGCCGTAGCGGTGAAAGAAGTCGCCAATTCCGGCCCCGGATTGAGACTAAAGGTTCCCGAATAAGCGGCGGGAAAGGAACCGTGATACTGGGGCAGGATGGTCGTTTGAAAATGAAGGTTCCAGATTTGAGGGATGAAGGTTTCGTTGGTGGCGTCTTCCGCTAAGGCCGCGTTAAGAATCCCGGTAAAAAATAAAAAAATTAAACAGATGAGTTTTAAAAAACGCATGGGTCTCCCTTTTGAAGAGCCACTAAGATGACCTAAATTGATTCGTTTAACTGTTAATAAAGCGTAAAAAAGTGAACGGTTATTCTATTTCCCGGGTAATTTCCAACGATCCAAACTGAGCCCGTTCGGATTTAGCCACGGATTTCAACGGGGGTATCTCAACAATGGTCAACTTGAGTTCTTTTTGAGGAAGGTGAATGGCCAGAACTTCACCGGCTAAAACCTCCTGGGAAGGTTTGATCGCCTTGCTTCCCAAGAGAACTTTGCCCTGATCACACAGCCGTTTGGCCAACATGCGGGTTTTGGTGATACCCATCAGCTTCAAATAAAGATCAACCCGCATGGTCAGCTCATTTCGAGGGTTTGCTGTCGTCCTTACCGAGGAAAAACCTCAGGCCGGCCTGCACTTCAAAACCGTTAAAATCCACCGTGCCCGCGCCGCCGCCAGGATTCGTCAAAGGCGAAGGTAACAAGGCTCCGTTGCTGCTGGTCACAGGGTTAAAGCTCAGCAGCCGGTAATCCATACCCAGATCCAGCGCCGTGCTCTTTTGAGCGTCCAGCAAGAATTCCAGCGCCGCGCCGGCCTTGCCGCCAAAATTCGTCGCTGAGAGATTGGTGTTTTGCTGGGTGCCCGCGATGGTCACGCTCGAGGTCAGCAAGGTATAGACCCCGCCCGACGCGTTCAAAATAAAGTTGGTGCTCTCATCCAAAGGAATCAAAACCTTCAGGTCCAGTCCAATTCCCGCCGCGGTCGAATCCCATTGTTCAATACCCGCTGTGGCGGTCACTGATTCAGAGAACTTCCGAAGAACTTCAGCGTTCAAACCGATTTGAAGAGTCGTATCCAGTGAATAATCAATTCCCGTCTGAATTCCCAAACCAAAAGGAAAGCCCTGCGTGGTGCTGGTAGGCGAGTAGTAATTGGATAAGTCCGAAGTGTCCGGCAAAAAGCCCTGCGCGTATACAAAAGGAGTAAGGCTGCCGCCCGCCGGCAGGCTGGGGTAATTATCCGAAGCGAGGTAGCGTTTTTCATCCTCAGCGGTCATGGTCGTCGGCGCGCTGGTAGAGGCCGATGTGCCCGTCGTGGTGGACGAAGCGGTCATAAAGGTTTCAGCCGAAACCACCTTGCCGTCTTCCACGATATAAGCGTTTTTCTTCAATCCATCGATCCAGGTGTTGATCCCGTTTTCCTGTTTTTGCTTTTTCAAAAAGGCCTTAATGTCCGCCGCCGCCGAGTCAAAATCTGCCTTACCGCGGGAAGTCACTTTCACCACATAAATTCCCTCCGCAGCTCTCACCAGCCCAACGCCGGGAGCCTTCAAGGCAAATACACCGTCCGCTAATTTGGCGTCGCCGATTTCTCCGCGAACTACTGTTCCAACTTCCCCGCCATCCGCCGCAGAGCCTGGGTCTTCCGAGAATTTTTTAGCCAGAGCGGCAAAATCCGCGCCGCCCTTCACTTGTCTCAGCAGGTTTTCCGCCTGGGTTTGAACCTGCTTCACTTCTTTCGCGGTCGCCTGAGAGGAAACACGGAGCAAGATGATGGAAAACTTAACACGTTCATAGTCATTGGGATGTTGTTCGTAATATTTTTGTGCGTCAGTGTCGGTCACCACGACTGAGGTCGGCAGTTCCTGCTGCTTAGTCCGCATCAAATGGGCGGCTTTAATCCGGCGGGTCATTTTGTCGTGAATGTCCTGTTTCAGATCATCCAGGGTGATGCCTTCGGCTTTCAGACTGTCGTTAAATTCCTGCTCGGTCGGAAAATTTTTCCGCATGGCTTGGATTTGATTATCGACCTCGTGGTCAACCTCGCCTTCCTGCAATTCCATTTTTTCGCGGTCCGCTTCCTCGGCTAAAAGCACTTCACGAATAAAGGATTCCGCGACCTGCTTTTTCCCCTCGGCGTATTCGGCGGATTCGGGTTTGGGCATTTTGCTTTGCTGTGCCGCGAAATATTGCTGAATGGCCTCATCCATTTCGCCTTTGGTCATCGCATCCTGATCCACGATCAAAGCGATGCTGTCGACTGTTTTGGCCGACACCACGGATGCGGCGGTCAGAGCCAAAATAAAAGCCGCGGCCAAAATTAGAATAGTTTTTTTATTTCTCACGATGCCCCTCCAGGGCGGCTCCGACTACCGGCGCCATGTCTTCTTTAACTTTAATCTTCGCGTTCTTTTTCAAAACCATCATCCACTGATCAAACCGCTCGTCCTGAGCTCTCTTTAAAAGCGCCTCATGTATTTGACCTTGAACCTCAGCCAGGGTTCTCATCCGGCGGGGACGCCACTGAATCAATTGGAAGAGATGATACCCAAAATCATCCTTCACCGGCTTTGAAATTTCTCCCGGTTTGAGTTTGGCCAAAACCGTCAGATACCTGGCCGGAATCCGGTCTGTATTCATAAACTGCCAGTCCCCGCCCTGCGCCGAGCCGGGATCCTGCGAGAAAGTCTCCGCAATCTTCGAAAAATCATTGCCCTTTTTCAACGCGGCCAAAACCTGCTGAAACTTTTCATAGCGCTGAACCACTAAATGTCTGGCTCTCACTGCCGCGGGCAGCCAATAGTCGCCCAGATGGGCCCAGTAATATTCCTCTACCTCGCCCTGGGACACTTTGGCTTTATCGTCGACTTCTTTTTGCACCAGCTTTTGCGCCAACTTTTCTTCCAGCAGTTTGTGCTTCCAAACCGCCACACTGACGCCTTCGTTCTTAAGAATCACGATAAAATCATCGGGCAAATCTTTTAACGCGCCTCTAAAGGTCTCGTCCACTTCGGCCTGGGTCAGTTTCAACCCCAGCCGCCGGGCTTCCTGCACCATCAGATGGCGGTTAATCAATTGCTCAAAAAGCTGAAGTTTAATCGCGCGCATGTCCCCTTCGGAAACCGCGCTGTAGTAAATCTTCATCAGCCGGAATTCGTTGTCGAACTCCTCCAGCGAGATCGGCTCGCCGTTCACGACTACCGCTACTTTAGACGCCTTCACGGGCAAAGGTGACACGTCCACCGTTGGTTCAGAGAAACAGCCGGATAAAAAAAGGCCTAATCCCGCCAAAGCGAGAAGGCCTTTAAAGACTGCCGTATGAGTTTTAATAGTTAAATCACCCAATCATCACCGCTTCAACGGCGGAACCGAGGTTCCGCCGGATTTGGTTTTTCTGCCGGAATCTAAAATTATTTCTTCTTACCAGCGGCAGCTTCAGGCGCCGCGGAGGGAGCCATACTTCCAGCGCCCTTGCCATCCAACATCTGCTGGCTGGGAGAGAGGCTGTCGAGATACTTTTTGATGATGTCCTGGTTGCGGGTCACTTGACCGCCCGCTTGCAATTGATCCAGGAACTTTTCAGCCTGGATATTTTGCTTAATTTCTTTTTTGATCGAAGCGCTGATCGTGGAATAAGCCGGCATTTTCTGTCCCGAAGCGGCTGCTTGAGCCGAATATTGGGTATACCACTTCTTCAACTCGTCATCCGAAACGCTGATGCTGTCCACTTTATTCGCCGCGTAGCCGCGGGCCAACAAAACTTTCTTATAAGCGTCTTTGTAGTCGCCTTCAATGCGCTTCACCGCGGCCAAGTCTTGTTCCAGCTTGTCCTTTTGGTCCTTGATGCGGATATCGGATTGAATCAGCTTGTTCTTCAAGAACTCGTCAAAATTCGGGTCCGAATAGTTGGCTTTTTGAGCCGCTTGTAAAATGAGTTCTTGGTTAATCAAAGTTTCCAAGACCGCTTTCACTTGCTGGGTGTTTTCAGGATCAACCGGGGTGTCAAACACGCGCAACAAATCCAATTGCTTCATCCATTCACCGAAGGTGATGTTTTTACCGTCAACCGTGGCCACGACCTGGCTGTTAGAAATACCGGCTTTGTTACCCGCGAACTTATCGCAAGCCCAACCCGCGAAAAAGCAGGCCACTAAAGCGGCGGCATAGAATCCGTACTTAAAACGAGAAGACATAAAAATCCTTTCAAAACAGCGAAATGACGGCCTCAAAGAAGGCGGTATCGTAACACGGGCCTATAAGGGTCGCAAGGCTCAAGCCACCCTAAAACCCTTATAAAACCCCATCTTCTTGAGAATTTGGAAATTTCGCCGTACCTTTTCCCTAAGGCAGTTTTTCGTCTTCGATGCGGCCCGGCGGAAAACGCTCAGCATGGAGGAGGAAAATCATGGAAAAGATACTCTTACTCACCGCTCGAGTTTTTTTCAGCGCCATTTTCATCATGGCCGGCTACAGCCATGTGATGAGCAACCAGTTGATTACTTACGCGGCGTCAGCTGGCGTGCCCTCGCCGGCCTTGATAGTACCCATGGCCGGGCTCTTAGCTTTTTTTGGGGGGATGAGCATTCTGCTGGGCTATAAAGCCAAATGGGGCGCCTGGTTCATCGTGCTGTTCTTAGTACCCGTCACCCTGGTCATGCATTCTTTCTGGGGCGCTACCGATACCCAGGTCGTGATGATGCAGATGACCATGTTCCAAAAAAACCTGTCGATGCTGGGCGGGGCTTTGCTGTTCGCCCACTATGGTTCAGGCCCTTACAGTCTGGATACTTATATCGCGCACTTTGGAAAACGAAAGTAGTTATAAATCCTTCGCTAAATCCTGAAACAGTTTCTGGACCGCGTCCATCTGCTTTTCCGGTCCCTCGTCGCCCTTCATGACTCGGAACGAAACCGAGTTGGGATCCTGGGACGAAAAGCGGATGCGTGACGGCGGCCATTGTTTAAACCACTTCTCAACCTTTTCAGAAGGCGGGGTTAAGTCCGGATGCCATTGGACAGAAATCCATCCGCCCTGCGCTTCTAACCGTTGAATACCGAGCTTCTTGGCCTGCGGCCGGAAGGCCGCGACCTTAATGAGCATTTGGGCTTCGAGCGGCATGGGGCCAAAACGGTCAATCAGTTCTTCCTCGATCTCTTTGAGTTGTTCCAATTCGCTGATTTCCGCCAACCGACGGTAGAACTCTATCTTTACCGTTTCATCGGGGATGTAATCCTTCGCGAAATAAGCGGTTACACCCAGAGATAAGAGCGGCGTAAAGTCCGTCGCCGTCTCCTCACCCTTCATGCGGGAAACTTCCTGGCTCAACATACGGCTGTAAAGGTCAAACCCAATCGAATCCATATTCCCGTGCTGTTTGGCGCCCAGTACATTACCCGCGCCGCGGATTTCCATATCCTTCATGGCCACATGCATACCAGAACCGAGAGTGGAGAATTCTTGAAGCACTTCCAACCGCTTCTGCGCTAATTCGCGCAGGGTCGTATTGCGGGGGTAAAAGAAATAAGCATAAGCCTGGCGGTCCGTGCGGCCCACCCGGCCCTTAAGCTGATAAAGCTGGGCCAAACCAAAAGCGTCCGCCCTTTCCACGATGAGCGTATTCACATTGGGCATATCAAGGCCCGACTCGATGATCGAAGTGCAGACCAGAACGTGATATTCCTTGTCCACAAAATCCATCATGACCGATTCCAGCTCATGCTCCGTTAACTGACCGTGGGCTACACCCAACTTAGCTTCAGGAATCAGTTTATGAAGACGGTCCGCGATGCGTTCGATGTCTTTCACATGGTTATGAACGTAGAAAACCTGGCCTTCGCGGTTCATTTCGCGGCGAATGGCTTCCGCCACTAAGCGGTCATCTAAAGGCGAAACTTGCGCCGCCACTGACATGCGGTTTTTCGGCGGCGTATCAATCACTGAAATTTCACGAATACCGGACAAAGACATATGAAGAGTTCTGGGAATAGGCGTAGCGGTGAGAGTCAGTACATCCACATCGTATTTGAGCGACTTGAGTTTTTCTTTTTGAGCCACGCCAAAGCGATGTTCCTCGTCGATGATCAATAGGCCTAAATTAGCAAACTTCACGTCCTTACCCAGCAGACGGTGAGTGCCGATCAGAATGTCGACTTTACCTTCGCGGGTTAAATCCAAACTTTTTTTAATTTCCGTCCGGCTTTTGAAACGGGACAGCATTTGAATTTCGACCGGGTACTCGGCCATACGTTCTTTAAAGGTGTTGTAATGCTGTTGGGCCAAAATGGTGGTAGGCACCAAAAGAGCGACCTGCTTCTTACCCTGCACCGCTTTAAAGGCCGCCCGCATAGCGACCTCTGTTTTGCCGTAACCCACGTCACCGCAAACCAGCCGGTCCATGACCTTCGTGGATTCCATATCCCGCTTAATATCCTTCACCGAGTGGTACTGACCCGGGGTCAGTTCATAAGGGAATGAATCCTCAAACTCATTCTGCCAGGGCGTGTCCGCCGGATAAGGCGCCTTCTTTAAAACCTGGCGGGTCGAGTAAAGCGCCATGAGTTCTTGAGCAATCGCCTCGACTTCGCGTTTGACTTTGGCTTTCGCGCGGGTCCATTGCTCCCCGCCCAGTTTGGTCAGGGTCGGCGAACCCTCAGCCCCGATATAGCGTTGAATGAGCGCGATCTGGTCAGAAGGCAGGTAAATCTTCTCGTTATCCGCGAATTCCAGCTGAATATATTCTCGCGTAATGCCGTCAATGGTCAGCGGGGTGAGCCCTCTATATAGACAGATACCGGAGTCAACGTGAACCGTCCAATCGTTGATGGAGATTTCATTGAGTGAGTTCAGCGGTTTTCCGCCCGAAACCGCCCGCATCCGGCGGTGGCGCCGGCCGCGGTAACGGCGGAAAAGATCATGGTCCGGCAAAACCATCAGATTCAGTTCGTCGAAAGCGAAGCTTTGCTCCACCTCACCCAGAATCATGTGAACCTGAGGATGGTCTTTAACCACGATGTCTTCAATTTTTAAAAGTTCGGTCAAACGTTCCCGCTCGCCCTTGTTATGGCACCAGAGCAAGACCTGGGATTTTCTTTCCAGCCAGCGCTGGAGGTCATTCATAAATGAGGGAAACTTGCCGTAATAAGGCGCGATCGAACGGCCCTGGACTAAATGGGATACATCCGGCTTGCCGCTCAATAAGTCTTGATCTAATTGGCCCATGGCGGCAGCCTGCCCGCTCTTGAGGGCTTTGAGGATGAACTTGGTATCCGCGAACAAATCCTCAGTCGGAAAAAGGTCCGCCTTCTCCTCAATCGCCTGTTTTTCGCAGGCTTCTAATTTATCTTGTAACTCTTCCCACTTGCGTTCAAAGGCCAGCGGTTCCATTAAGAAGATACGGGTTTGCTTGGGCAGATAGTCAAAAAGACAGGCGCGTTTTTCTAAAGCACCCACAGCCTTCCATTGCCAGCCCGGGAATTGAAAGGTGGTATTAAATAATTCCAGCGCGTCTTTGGCCCAGCGGGAATCCTTCGCGACTTTGGCTTTTAACGCCTGACGCAGGTTATAGCGGGTCTCATCGTTCATGACAATTTCATGCGCGGGGAAAACAAACACTTCATCCAAATTACCGCTGGAACGCTGGTTGAGCACATCCAACGGACGTACTGAATCCAACGTATCGCCAAAAAATTCCAACCGCACCGGCCCCGAGGGCGACCCCGGCGACGCGATATCTAAAATACCGCCGCGCACCGCGAACTGGCCTAAGCGCACAACCTGCTGAACCGACTCATATCCCATCGCGATTAGTTTTTGCTTCATGTCCGCCGGGGCATCCTGCCCCTTGCGAAGAATAATGACCTGATCGACCCATTCATCGGGCGGCAAAGTCTTTTGCAGTGCTCCCATGAGCGGCGCCACCACGATGCAGGCTTCTTCTTGTAACAGTTGATAAAAAACTCTCTGGCGTTCGCCAATCAGGCTCGGGTCGGGTGTTTCCACGTCCTGGGGAAGAATTTCCCAGGACGGGCAAAGATAGACCGGCACCTGCGGAAGCCAGCTGGCGATATCATCCTGAAGCAAAACCGCTTCTTCGCGGGTGGGCGTCAAAATAAGCCATGGATTTTTTTCCTGAAGTTTTTCGTAGAACCAGGACAGCAGAAAAGCCTTTGCCGAACCCGGCACCCCATGCACTAACGCCTGCGGAGTTTTAGCCTTGAGGCTGTCCAGTGCCTCTTGCGCCGCCGGCCAATCGAGCTTTTCGAAAGCGAAAGGATTTTGAGTTTTATTAACTTCAGTTTCCAAGTCTCTGTCCTCAACAAAAATGGTGATCCCCAAATTTCTCCGAAATTTTAGGGATGGCGGACTTCTTGCTAAACTTCATTTTGAAAGTCCGCCAAACGCACTTAGGGCTTTCAGTGAACGCCGCGGCGCGGCGGAACCCGAAAACCCTTTTGAAACGATTCAAATGTGGAAGGAGTTTGCCTAGAGACCGATTGAAAGTCAATCAGACATAAAAAAAGCCCGCCTAGGAGAGAGGCGGGCTTATACAGCTGGGTTATAAGTTGTGCTTAAGACGCCTGCGACAAAACCATGTGATACATGCAATCCGGACAGAACAACAAATGTTGATTCAAATGCATTTTCTGCTCGTCGGTCAACTTTCCCATTTGATACAAAGCCATCAATTCTTTGATTTCCATACATTCACGATTCATATCGTCCTCGCTTTCCGGCTCCGCGTAGTGGAAGGAGTTTCATCTCTTCCGGCGCGGTGCCCTGGCCGCCTATAAGGCGGTCGGCTGCTGTGCGTTGAAGTAGGTATCGCTGACAGGCGGTGCGTGACTTCTTACGGTTCTATAAAGAGCATCAACTATGCCAAAGACTGAATGGCCTTTTTATAAGGCCTTTCAGCTTCTAGACGGAATGCGGCCCTTTTAATGCGTTACATTTTGGGATAAATCTGGCAAGAAACCGTCACGGAAGGAGAATTTTTGATGGTTTTTGAACAGCTAAAACTAAACCGAAACGCCCCAATGGAGAAGGGTGACCACCAGCCATAAAGCCGTGGCCGAACCCAGGGGAACGGTCAAGTTGTCATCCAACTCGAAAGAAAAAAGCTCAACTAAAGCCGCCGCCACGCCGCCCAAAAAGGCCACGCGCCAGTCAAAGAACAAAACCCAGGCGGTCACAAAAGCCACGAAGAAAAAGCCCAAAGAACCCTCTAAAGACTTTTGGAAAATGCGGATACGGCCAAAGTTTTTACCGCTCAATTCCGCCGCCGCGTCACCTAAGGACAAAAAGAACATCGCCGCGATCGCCACGGGCCGGGGAAAAAGAAGAATGACCGCGAAGAAAGCCAGGCAGAGGAAAGTGGAACCGTTAAATTTGTCGACTTCGGTACGGCGGATGAAAGCGGAGAAAAACTGCATGAATTGGGAGTTGAACTGGTGATTCTTTAAGCGCAAAAGATCAAAAATAAAGGAAACCGCAAAACAGCTGCCGGATACCACTAACAACCAATGATGAACGTCGTTCAAACTCAGATTAAAAGGCGGATAGAGATAGGCTAAAGGAAATAGAGAAGCCGCTAAAACGTGATACATCTTGCGGAAACCCTGGAACGTTTTAGTTTCGGTTAACTTTTTCATCTCAACTCCCTCAAAATGAATCGCGCATCAAGTTAGCATGCGGTTTACTTTTACGAAACGGCTTTTTGACAAAGACCTTACAAATCGCCGGATTTAACATTCCCTTAACTTCATTATAAGCCTTTTAAGCCCTCACCCTGCGTTTTTGGACTTATCGCTTTTCGCGGACTTTTCCAGGAAGTAAGTTAGATGCTCCAGTTCCGACGCCAAATCCACACCCCGCACCAGAACCGACTTGGGAACGGATAATGCGCAGGGCGCGAAATTTAAAATCGCCCGGATACCCGCGTCCACCAGGTCATCCGCCACCCGTTGAGCCTGGCTCGCCGGTACGGCGATCACGCCGATTTCTATTTTTTTCTCGCGAACCACTTGTCGAATCGAAGGCGTTGCCCAGATGCGGACCCCTTCCAGTTCCCAACCCACTTTAGAAGGATCCACGTCGAACGCCGCTTCCACTTTGAACCCGGCTTTAGAAAAACCGCCGTATTGCAAAAGCGCCGTGCCCAAATGGCCCGCGCCGATCAAAGCTAGTTTCCACCCTTTATGCAGACCCAGAATCTCGCGCATTTTCTGATCAAGATTTTTAACGTCATAGCCCACGCCTCTTTGGCCAAATTGGCCGAAGTAGGCCAGGTCTTTACGGACCTGAGCCGGATTAATATCCGAAACCGCCGCCAATTCTTTTGAGGAAATGACCAACTGATTTTGCTGGGAAAATTGCGCGAAGCTTCTTAAATAGCGGGGCAAACGGGCAATGGTCGGCTCGGGAATGTTTTTTCGTTTGGAGGCAGCTGGTTTTTTAGCCAAGGGAACCCTTTGAGTGACTTAGAAAATCAAAGCTCATCGATGGACGAGCGTTGGATGCTGTGCTGTTCTTCTAAATAAAGCTGGCGGCGGTGCAGGGCTTCGGCCACTTTGTCTTTGAGCGCTTTGTTTTTAAAGGGTTTGGCCACATAGTCGCAGGCACCCCGGCGCAAAGCCTCAATGCCCACCGAGAAAGAACCATAAGCCGTCATCAAAATCACGAAGATCGCCTTATCCCGGGCCTTTAAATATTGAAGCAGCTCAATGCCGGTCATTTCGGGCATGCGTAAATCCACAATGGCCAGGTCATAGGCGGTTTTGCGCTGAAGGGCAATGGCCTGGGTCGCGCTGGTAGCCGTATCCACCCCATAACCCGCCTGGGTCAAAATGGTTTGAATCAGCTTGGCAAAATCGGCCTCATCATCCACCACCAGAAGTCTGGCTTTACGGACTTTGGTTGATGGTTTTTTAGCCGCCGGTTTTTTCTTTTTCTTGGTGGTTTTGGTCATAGCTCCAAATCCTTCGAGGTCTTCTCAGCTTTATTATAGTAAAAATCCTCGGATTCGTCGGCCTTATCCACCCTCGGTTCCTCTACGGGAAACAAAAGCGTAAAGGTAGTGCCTGTGCCCACCTTACTTTTCACCTCGATGGAACCCCCATGTTCATCCACAATACGTTTCACAATAGAAAGACCCAGCCCCGTTCCCTTCCCAAAATCCTTGGTAGTGTAAAAAGGCTCGAAAACCCGGGAGAGCTTATCCGCCGGGATGCCCTTTCCGTTGTCCTGAATGACTATTTTAATCTCACCCCGGTGATCCCCCGCGCTCAAACGCATGGACTGAAGTTGAAACTTCGCGGTCAAAGTCACCACGCCGCCCTTAGCCAGTGAGTCAATCGCGTTTTCAATCAGGTTTAAAAGCGTCTGATAAAGGCCTTCGGGGTAGCCTTTAATTTCAGGCAGTTTGGGGTCGATATCTAAAATGAGATGACTGTTCATCTTTTTGAGTTTTGGCTGAACCGCCGCCGAAACCGCGGCCATGATTTTAGGAAGAGAAACCATTTTGATCTGCGACATACTTTGACGGCCGTAATCCAAAACATCCCGCACCGTCCGAATGGCCCTTTGCACATATTCGTTTATTTGATCCAGACTCTTATAAGTCTTCGAGCTTTTAGTGATGGTACCCATGAGCAATTCCAAATTGCCTGAGATAAGGCCCAGCGGCGTATTAATACCGTGGGCGATGCGCCCGGTCATTTCTCCCATTTGAATCAGGTGGCGCTTTTGTTCCAACGCCCTTTCCTTCACCCGCAAACGTTCTTCCCTCATCCAAACCTGCCGCATGGCGATAGTGGTAACGATAATCATGAGGACGGAAAAGAAAAACCAGCGGAAACCCTGCTGCCAATACATCGCCTTGCGGACTTCGGGCGGGGAATGCTCCAGCAAATTTGAGACTAAGTTAATTTGAGTCGCGCCGAAAGTACTGGAAAGATTCCAAACATAGTCGAGATAAAAGAAGCCCAAAAAGACCGCCAGCAAAATGACCGTCACCATCGCCGCCATGCGGGGTTGTAAAACCAAAATGGCGTGAACCAAAACCAAAAGAAAAAAGGGCGCGTAAAAACTAACCGGCCCGCCCGAAATACCAATCCAGAGGCTCACAAAAACCCCGTCCACGATAAAAACCACCGGCATCAGCCAGACCACCAACCGCTTCGTCTTTCCCAAAACCCCAAAAACCAGGCTGAGCACCATGCTGATAAAAAGCAGCTCCCATCCCGCTGAAACCGCGGGAGACGAGTGAATGTCTTCCGACGCCCATAAAAGCAAACTCATGAGAACTAAACAGATGGTTCGGATTCGGATCAGGGTTTTAAAACTAAGGAAGTGGGTTTCGGTATAGGGCAAAAGTAATCCTTGGGTTAAGGCGCTAACGCAGGCTTTGGCTGATCCAGTTCAAATAATCACTGTTTCCCCCGGCAACGGGCAAAACTAAAACCTCGCAAACTTCATAGGGGTGATTCGCCTTAACCCACCGGGTCAGCGCGGGCAATTTGCTTTTAACAGTTTTAATCAGCAATAACTCTTCTTTTCCTGTTTCAATCTTGCCCTTCCACCAATAACGGCTGGTGATACCAGGCACACGGTTCACGCAAGCGGCCAACTTTTTTCCCACCAAACCTTTTGAAAGCTTCTCGCTGACCGAACGGCTGGGGCTGGTGACCAGAACCACGAAATATTTCACCGCGCTATTCCTCTTCCCCGTTACTTAAAAGGTTGAACATTTTTTCACCCGTGGAAGAGAGAGTCGTCTTGACTAGGGATAAAGCGGGGGCTTCGTTTTCGGGTTTAGACCCGGGTAAAGCATAAACCTTAATACCGCCCGCCACTTCCACTACCTCCGCCAGATGGTTTTTCGACAACATTTCTAAACGGCGGGAAATGGAAATCATATCGAGGCGCATAAAAGACTGTAAATCGGAGTTGGACGCGACAGCCCGGCCGGACTTGGCCAGGAAATAAAGGAGTTTGCGGCAGACCATGTCTAACTTGAGATGTTCATTCACCGCCTCAAAAAGGTCCTGAAACTCCACCCGGGCCGCCTGACGCCGGTAGCCCCGGTACATGCCTTCGGAGAGTAAATAAAGAAACCGCCTGGGATTACCGCCCGCCAGGGCCAGCGCCAGAAGCAGCGCTTCGGGTTCAAAGAAATGATCCGTCGGATTTTTATATCCGGCCATTTCCAGCCTTTTGGCCAAAACTTGTTTGAGTTCGGAAGTGGAAAACTTTTCCACCAGAACGATATTTTTGAAAAGGCCCAGAACGGTCAGATCCCCGCCATCCTGCACAATCGACCTCACCTTGGCGTAAAACTCTTCCTGCAATGAAATGGCGAACCCCACATTGGGCAGTTCCAGCAGGGGTTTAATCTCTTCCAGTACCTGCAATGTTTTTTCCGACCGGGTCAAATGCCGGATACGGTCATTTTTTATTTTTTCCATCCCATCCACAAAAACCAGCAGCGGTTTCTTGAGTTTCAAAACCATCTGGCGGATCAGGGAGAAGACCTCGTTTTTACTCAGACCTTCTTTTTCCAAACGGCGGCTGACCAATTTCAGATCCATACCCTGGACTTTGGGAATCACCACCAGCATTTCTTTTAATAGCTCATTCAGAAAATAACCCGCGTCATCAATGGGAACGCCGATATTGACCGAATAAAATTGATCGGGAACCCGGGATTGAACCGCCCGCATCAAACTGCTTTTTCCCACACCAGGCTCGCCCGCCAACCCCATGTGGGAAAGTGAAAAGAGCGAAGAGCAAAGACGGTCAATGAGAAACTCGCGCCCCACAAAGCAATTAAGGTTTTCAGGATTGAGCGACAGGGTGGTAAAAGGATCGTGCTTGAGCTTGAAATGCTGATAAGCCGCGTGAGCTTTTTTAGACGGAACGGTTTTAGTTTTCGATGGGGCCTTGCGTTGTTTTTTCACTTCGACATCCAGTGAACTAAAGTTAGCGGCTCATCGTCAACCGCTGGCGGACTACAGCGTAAGGCGTGTGCATTCCGGACTTTCCTTTAATCTGAACCGGCGGCAAGGCGGTTAATTCAAAATCACGGTCGGCCACATGGGCCATTTCCTCGTTTACTAAAACCTGGCCATGCTTGGCGATACCGCAAAGACGGGAGGAAAGATTGACGGTGTCCCCGATCAAAGTAAATTCCATCCGGTTCGCTGATCCTAAATTACCCACAATGGCTTCACCTGCCGTGATGCCCACACCCAATCCAATATCAATAGGATAGCTGTAAGCCACTTTAAAGGTTTGATTGAGAAGTTCAAACTTGTCCTGCATGCGCAGCGCCGTATGGAGCACCGCCTTGGCCGCGTCCGCTTCGTTGCCATAAGGTCTTCTAAAGTAAGCCAAAATCGCGTCGCCGATATATTTGTTAATATCCCCGCCGTTCTGGGTAATCACTTCTTCCATGGCCGTAAACATTTTGTTGAGAATATCGACGGTTTCTTCGGGTTTGAGCTGTTCGGTCATGCGGGTAAAGCCGCGCACGTCTGAAAAGAGAACGTATACCCTTCGTAATTCTCCGCCCAATTCGTTGTTCATGGCCTTCTTCACCGCGTTAGCCGAAACCTTCGTCCCCACGTATTTTTCTAACGTTTGATGTGAGTCTTTTACCCTCTCCATGAGCGCCCGGTATTCGCTGGCGGAAGCCCGCAGCAGCCTTCCCTTGTGGCTGGAAAGATTCCAGGGAGCGATGGCTTTAATCCGGAGAAAGTCATAAGAAACCATTTTATTTTCGATGAGATATTCTTGAAGATCGATTAACCAGAGGTGGCGCAACCGCCAGGCCAAAATGAACCACCAGATGCCGATAAGCGCAAAAGCTGCCGCGCCGATGTATTGAACGATGAGAATATCTTCTGGGAAATACAGGGAGGCGATATAACCCGCTCCGAAACTAAGAGCGACCCACAGAATTAAAAGAGGAATAACACGCAAGAACTTGTGGGGTTTGCTTTCGGAAGAGCTATTGTTTGCCATCGGGACCTCATAAAACCTATGAATTAGTCAGGTAAATAGTTTAACTAAAAAAAGGGTCAAATGATACCGAACCACTTCAAATCCTCAAGCCGGGACAGCTATAAAACACACACTTTGTGAAGATTTAAACGTTCGTGAGTTCTTGTCCTGCGGTTTTAAGTTTTGCCAGGCTCTCAACGCTATGGGCCTCCATATAGCAGCGCATCAGAGGTTCGGTGCCCGAGAAGCGCACCATCAACCATTCACCGTTTTCGAGCAAAAATTTAGTTCCGTCGATTCGGATGATTTCTTTCACCTTTATTCCGGCAATTTCGGTGGGGGGATGGTCTTTCAGTTTCGCGGTCATCACTTCTTTTAAACCATCACGAAGTTTGATATTCAGGCGGTCTGTATAAAAGTATCCGTATTGTTGATAAAGCCCTTTTAGAATAGCTCCGAAATTCTTTCCTTCATGAGCCACCACTTCGGCCATCAGCAAACAAGCCAGGACACCGTCTTTTTCCGGCACATGTCCATGAACGGTCAAGCCGCCTGACTCTTCTCCACCGATAATGATCGATTCTTTTGCCATCTCTTCAGCGATGTACTTAAATCCCACCGGTGTTTCAATCAAACGCACATTGTTGGCCTTCGCGATAGCATCGATCAGATGAGTCGTCGCTACGGTGCGCACCACAGCGCCTTTCCAATCACGAGTCTTCATCAAATGAGCGAACAGAATCGCCAAAACCTGGTTGGGGCTGATATAAGTTCCATCCGCGTCAATCACGCCAAAACGGTCCGCGTCACCGTCATTCGCCAAACCCAAATGGGCCGGCCAGGTTTTGACTAACTGAATGGCTTCGGTTAATTCTTCCGCTCCCGGCTCGGGATGATGACCGCCAAAGAACGGGTCACGGTTTTTATGAAGAACGTTGATCGTCACGCCATTTTCTTGAAGCAGCGTGTCTAAATAACCCGTACCGTTGCCGTGCATAGTATCAACGACGATTTTCAGGCGGGCTTTCTTGATCACGTCAAAGCGGACAAACTCGCGGATGCGGGCAAAATAGTTTTCTTTAGGGTCAATCAGTTCTACCAAACCCTTGGCCACCGCCTGGTCATAGGGCATTTCCAAAACCGGCTTACCAGATTTTTGTAATTCCACCACGCCGTCTTCCAAAGCTTTAGTCACTTGGGTCGGGGCCGGGCCGCCGTCCGCGCCGTTAAACTTCAGACCCTGATAGGCCGCCGGATTGTGGCTAGCCGTAAAGTTAATCGAACCCGCTGTTTTTCGGCGAAGCAATTCAAAGGAAACGGTGGGCGTCGGGGTGCCAATCGGGCAGACATAGCTCTTAATACCGTAACCCGCTAAAACCTCAATCGTGATCTTTTGAAACTCTTCAGAAAGAAACCGGAAATCCCCGGCAATCACCAGGCCCTTGGAAGCTTCGCCGGATTTTTGGAGGTACAACGCGATGGCCGCCGTGGCAACTTTGACATTCGCGAAGGTGAAATCTTCCGCCATAATCGCGCGCCAGCCCGAGGTACCAAAAGTGATTTTTGCCATGGGATTTCCTTAATTTGTATTACAAACCCGGCCAAAGACAAAAAAAGTTTAGGGGAAACAGGAGGTGAACACAATGCCCATTGAACAAAACAAGGCCACTTTTCACCACCAAGGCACCAAGACACCAAGTAAGGCAAAAACAAATATCTATTCATTTTCTCTTTCGCTGTTCTTGGTGTCTTGGTGCCTTGGTGGTGAAATAGGTTTATATTAGAAAGCCTTATGACTCCTCCAACTGACAAAAACCCTCTCACTCTTTTAAACCGCGTGTTCGGCTATTCGGCTTTTCGGGGCCGTCAAAAAGAAGTGATCGAGCATGTCCTCAATGGCGGTTCCTGCCTGGTCTTGATGCCCACCGGCGGCGGTAAAAGCCTTTGCTACCAAATACCCTCTATGATTCGCTATGGCCTGGGCCTGGTGGTTTCACCCCTCATCGCCCTGATGCACGATCAAGTTGATGCCTTATCTCAAAACGGGGTAGCGGCTGCCTTTTACAACTCCACTCTCGACGGCGCTCAAAAAAGCCAAATCCGCAAGCTGGCGCAAACCGGCGAGTTGAACCTCTTATATGTAGCTCCCGAAACGCTCAATAGCCCCGGCTTTCAGTCTTTTATCCAAGACCTGCCCTTAAGCCTCATCGCGGTGGATGAAGCCCATTGCGTTTCCCAATGGGGCCATGACTTCCGCCCCGACTATCTGGAAGTCGCCAACCTTCGCAAGCACTTCCCCGAAACGCCACTCATTGCCCTTACCGCCACCGCCGACCCTCAAACCCAAAAAGATGTTCGTGAGCGGCTGGGCTTATCAAAGGACAAAGTTTTCGCCTCCAGCTTCGACCGGCCCAATATCCATTACCAGATCGGCAACAAAGAAAAAAGCAAAGAGCAGTTGCTCGACTTCATCCGGTCTGAACACCTAAACCAATCCGGGATTGTGTATGTCCTCAGCCGAACCAATGTGGATGAGACCGCCGTCTGGCTAACCCAAAAAGGATTAAAGGCCATGCCCTATCACGCCGGACTCAATGCGGATGTCCGCCGTGAGAATCAAAATCGTTTTTTGCGTGAAGAAGGCTGGATCATGGTGGCTACCATCGCCTTCGGCATGGGCATCGACAAACCCAACGTGCGTTTCGTGGCCCATTTGAACCTACCCAAAAGTTTGGAATCTTATTATCAGGAAACGGGCCGCGCGGGCCGCGACGGCGAACCCGCCTCCGCCTGGATGGCCTACTCTTCATCCGATGTAGTGAAACTGCGCCGCATGATCGAAGGCAGCGAGGGCACCGACGAGTTCAAAAAGATCAGCCGTCAAAAGCTAGACGACATGCGCAACCTCTGCGAAGCCGCCCAATGCCGCCGGCAAGTTCTGCTGGCCTATTTCGGAGAGGAACACCCTGGCACCTGCGGCAATTGCGACAACTGCCTTCAACCCACCAACACCTGGGATGCCACCATCCCCGCCCAAAAAGCCCTCTCCACCATCGCCCGCACCGGCGAACGCTTTGGCGCTGGCCACTTAATTGACGTTCTCATGGGTAAAGAAACCGAAAAGGTCACCCAGTTCAGCCACACCAAGCTCTCCGTCTTCGGCGTCGGGAAGGATTTGGACAAAAAACAGTGGGCTTCCCTCTTTCGCCAATTAGTCGCCGCAAAAGTCGTAACGGTGGATGTGGAAGGCTACGGGGCTTACAAACTCAATCCCCAGTCCTGGGCTGTTTTAAAAGAGGGTCAAAAGGTATTTCTGCGGGAAGAAGCTAAAGCGGTAGGAAAAGCCAAACAAACTCGTTATACCAAAACCGAATCGGGCTCCGAGAGTAACGCAGGCCCAGTAGACGTCTATCTTTTCGAAGCGCTCCGCGCCCTGCGTCTCAAACTGGCGAAAGCCCAAGGCCTGCCACCTTATGTCGTCTTTCACGATAGCGCGCTGCGAGAAATGGCAGCCCGAAGACCGGCAACTTTGAACGAGTTTGCCCACATTCCAGGCGTAGGGGAAGCCAAACTCAAACGCTATGGCCCAGCTTTTGTGGAATTGTTGAAGAAAGAAAATTAGATATAAAATTATTAATAAAACTTCTGAACTTTGGGAAATTCCCACTCACTATCCTGAGAACCTTTATCTATCCGTTCGTAGCGAATCCAGTTCTTGCCATCAAATTCATAGCGAATATAAGCCGTTGTCTCTGCATAGGGATCGGCCCTTCTCTGACAGAGGACTTTCCCCTTTCCCTTGGGATTAGGTAAGGCTTTCCAAATATCTTCCATGTTGTCACGAAGATCTATCATTTCTTTTTTCGACGAGGAATTATCTTTCGAACTTAAGCAAACAAGGTATCCGTTAACCACTTCAAAATAACGTGTGTAAGCACCCTGTCCAGTCCCATTACCAATTTCATAATCTTGTTCAACAAGATAACTTGTTCGATCAGTGCCATAAAGATCATCTACTTGCAACCCGATCCAGATAGCTTCATTGGCAAAATATTTATCCAAGCGAATAGTCTCTAGAGTCTTACCGTCTTTTGAAACCAATCTAAGGAGGGCGATTTTGTAATTGTCTGGAGGGTTCTCCAACTGATCCCATCCAGCGTCGATAGCCTCTTGACGACGAGAGGGATCTTTCCAGGTTTTGAACGTTTTATCCTGCAAAAGTTCCAGGTAACCATCTAATCCTTCAGTCGCCAAGTCCAGTGGAATTTTTCTAGCTACAAAGTAGTCATTGTCGTTGATCGGCGCAGGAGTAGTGGTTGGTTTGGCAAAAGCGACTGTCGAAGCAAAAAGAATAACCAAAAATAAATATTTTTTCATTGTTTCATCTCCGCAATACAAAGAGCTCAAACCATCACTACCCATTTCAGGAAATGAATATTAAAAAAATGAAAGTACCAAATTTAAATAATCACGACTGCCATTTTTTAATCTTATCCACGAAAGACGCCACCAAATCCTTGGCGCTCTTTTCGCTCTCCGCTTCGGCGCTGACATGGAACAAAGCCGCGTCGGCATCGGGCAGAATCATGACGGAAGAACCATTGCGGCTGATCTTCACGCCATCCACCAGTTCCCGCTTTTCGTTAGCCGTATCCTCGATCAAATGGCGCATGATGGTTCCCTTGAGTTCCCACGAGCAGGGAACCTTTTGAGAATGCTGGGCCTTCTTGGGAATCTGTTCCAAAAAGTGCGAGATGGGCTGGCCTTCTCGCGCGATAAATTCCATCAATTTAGCGGTCGACATCATGGCGTCCATAAAAGGCGCGAAGGTCGGGAAAATAAACCCGCCGTCCGGTTCACCCACCAAAGAAACGCCTTTTTGCGTGGCCGCTTCCATCAAGGAATAATAATTAGTGCGGCTGCGACCAATATGCCCGCCGTTGGTCTTGGCCAACTCGTCCAAAACTTGCGAGCTGTGAATGGGCACCACTACCTTCGAACCCTTGTGGGTGCGGAAGGTATAGAGAGAGAACAAAGACAAAAGCTCCCTGCCCTCTAACAAGTGGCCCTTTTCATCGACGACGAAAATTTTCTCGGCGCCAGCGTCAAACAAAACTCCAAAGTTCGCGCGCAGGGTCGGCACGATATCCGACAATTGCTTCAAAGCCGCGTGAAACTCCTCGGGCGTCTTGGTGAGCTTGGTCTCATCCATATAAGCGTTCAAAGCCACCACTTCGCAGCCCAACTTGCCCAACAGCATCGGGAAAATCGGCGCGGCCGCGGAGAAGGCGTAGTCGATGACCACTTTGGGTTTGTAATCATTGATGGATTTTTTATCGAGCGCTTCTAAAAAGCCCTCGTGATAAAACTCCAGCATGCGGTGAGGGAAACCTAATTCACCCGTTTCTTCCATAGTCGCCCGGCGGAAGTCTTCACGGTAGAACAGGTTCTCAATACCCTTTTCTTTGGCAGAGGATAAAGCCAGACCCTGGCCGTCAAAGAACTTGATGTCGATATATTGCTTATCAAAGGGGCTCTTACGGGCATGCAAGCCGCCCGCGTCGGTCAGCTTGGGTACCGCATAACGAGCCACGGAGATCGGCATTTCTTGCAGGTCATGCACGTTGACGCCCGAGGACAAAATACCGGAAATCAGCGCGCGGTTAATCATGCGGCTCGTCTTGTGAATATCCCGAGCAGTGACCACAGTGGAACCCTTGGGTAAAGATGCGCCATAGGCCGCGCCGAGCTTCGCCGCGAATTCCGGCGTGATGTCGATACCGGCCATGCCGGTCACACCATGCTGCCCGAAAATAGACCGGGCCCACTTGTCGCCCCAGATGAGCGAGGTGGAAAGCTGCGCACCGTCTTCAACGACTTTATTCGGCCAAACTTTAACTCCCGCTTTAATGACCGCTTCTTTACCAATGGTGCAATTGTCCGAAATGATCACGCCTTCAAAAATGCTGGCCTTCTCTTGAATGTCCGTACCGGTGGAGATAACGCATTCGCGCACTTCGGCCTCAGCGCCAATCGAAACGTTACGCCATATGGTGGCGTTCGTCAAAACCGCGCCTTCTTCCACCTGACAGCCGTCGCCCAATACGGAATTGGTAATTCTAACGTTCTTGCCAATATTGCAATTGTTACCCAGCACAACCGTGCCGGTTAATTTAGCACTGGGGTCAATGTGACAGTTTTCACCCGTCCAGATTTCTTTACCGATTTTATTAGCTCTCGCGCCCGGCATGCCAATTTCCACTTTGCCCGCGAAGATATCCTGATGAGCCAAACGGTACTGATCCAGGTTACCTATGTCGGCCCAATAGCCGTCGGCAATGTAGCCGTAAAGGGGCATCCCCTCTTTGAGCATGGTCGGGAAAAGGTTTTTCGAAAAATCGAAATCGGTTTTTTCAGGGATCATGTCGAGCACTTCGGGTTCCAAAATATAAATGCCCGTGTTCACCGTATCAGAGAAAACTTCGCCCCAGGTGGGTTTTTCCAGGAAGCGTTCAATCTTGCCAGCCTTATCCGTAATGACCACACCAAAGGCCAGGGGATTTTCCACCCGAGTCAAAATCATAGTGGCTTTAGCTTTGTTCTTTTCGTGAAAGGCAATGGCGGCAGATAAATCAAAGTCGGTCAATACGTCACCGGAGATAACGACGAAGCGTTCTTTGCCGATAAGCGATTGGCAATTCTTCACCGAACCCGCGGTGCCCAAATCGCTTTCCGCTCCCTTGTACTGCATTTGAATACCGAACTTGGTGCCGTCATGAAAATATTCAGTGATCACTTCGGGCTGGAAGAAAACCACGCCGATCTGTTCGGTCAGTTTGTGTTTTTTGAGAAGCTCGACAATGATTTCCATGATCGGTCGATTGACCATCGGAATCATGGGTTTGGGAAGGTTGATCGTCAAGGGTCTCATACGAGTCCCGAAACCACCGGCCATAATGACTGCTTTCATAAACGCACCGCCTTTGAAAGAAATACCCATCTGAGGAGAGACAGGACAGCCACTTTTTCTGGCAGGAAAAAGAGGAGAATCAACGGTTTGAAGCAACATCAAGGGGAGACCAACGACAGGATTATTTTAGCCATTTCATAGTCAAAATAGAACTTTTCTATTTAGAAAGGCGCTGGCAAAATAGGCGCCCTTGAACCCGGTTTTGAATAAAGAAAGTTTAAAGCAACCTTTCAATTTTTGAGATAAGAACCTATTTTACCCCCACATAACTTTGAGGAGTCGACATGAGCTTTAGCGAACAAGACGTTTTGACCGTACTAAAAAAGATTCAAGACCCAGACCTGCACCAGGACATCGTTTCCTTGGGTTTTATCAAGAACATGAAAATCGAGGGCGGCAACGTGGCCTTTGATATTGAACTCACTACCCCGGCCTGCCCGGTGAAAGACCTCTTTAAGAAGCAAGCCGCCGAGGAAGTCAAAAAGATATCGGGTGTGACGGACGTCATTGTCAATATGACCTCCAATGTGAAGCAAGCTCCCACCGGCATTAAGAACGTCAACATGCCCACTGTAAAAAATGTCATCGCGGTTGCCTCCGGCAAGGGCGGCGTGGGAAAAAGCACCGTCTCGGCGAACCTGGCCTTAGCCTTAGCCAAATCCGGCGCCAAAGTCGGTTTGATGGACGCGGATATTTATGGACCTTCTATTCCCCGCATGTTGGGCGTGATTGGCCAGCAACCCGGTACAGACCCAGTGACTAAAAAAATGATTCCCTTTGAAAAACACGGCATCAAGTTTATGTCCGTCGGTATGTTACAAGCGGATTCAGACACTGCCCTCATTTGGCGCGGGCCCATGGCCAGCAAAATGATTCAGCAGTTTCTCGGTGGCGTGGAATGGGGCGAGCTAGACTATTTGTTGATCGACCTTCCCCCGGGCACGGGTGACATTCAGTTAACCCTGACCCAATCCGTTCCCTTAGCTGGCGCGGTCATTGTGACTACCCCGCAAGACGTAGCCCGCACCATTACCCAAAAGGGTTTAAGAATGTTCCAGCAAGTGCAAGTGCCCATCGTGGGCATTGTGGAAAACATGAGCGGCTTTGTGTGCGAACATTGCCATGAGACCACCAATATCTTTAAGCATGGCGGCGGCAAGAAAATGTCTGAGGATTTATTGGTGCCCTTCCTGGGTGAGATCCCCTTGGAACCGATCATCGCGGCTGACGGCGATTATGGCGTGCCCACGGTGGCTGCCCATCCCGAATCCGCTTCGGGCAAAGCCTATGCCCACCTGGCAACCCAAATGGCCGCCCAGCTTTCCATTATCAACGCGGCAACCGCTAAGGTAATTAACCGCCCCAAAGAAGTGAACACGAACGATGACAAGGTCACCGTGATCACCTGGGAAGACGGAAAAATTTCCCGCTACCCGAACCGCTATTTGAGAAGCATGTGCCCTTGCGCTCAATGCGTGAATGAAGTCACCGGTGAGCGCATGATCAGCCTCGACTCCATCGACCCGCAAGTGCGCTTGGTCGCGGTAGCCCCCGTAGGCCGCTATGCTCTTCACTTTCAGTGGTCTGATGGTCATGCCACCGGACTTTATTCTTTTGATACCCTTCACAAACTGGGCGACTAAAACTCGCCCTTTTGCTGGATTTTCACAACGCGATTTCCCTTATAAATCGGCCTGTCAAAAATAGAACGCGAGTTCTATAAGGTTAACTCTTTTACCCGATTTAACACCCCCACCCCTGTTGAAGTGCCTTCCAGAGGAGTACCTTAAATACAGGAATAAGCATTTAGAGAGAGGTGCTGTTATGACCACTACCATTCCTAAATTTGAGAGTCGCATTAAGATCCTCACCGACTACAAATACGACGCCGTGAACGAACAAACCGAATTACTTTGGCGCTGCGACCTTTGCGGCGAACTAGTCCACCGGAAGGAAGGCCTACCTGGCCATTGCCCTTCCTGCCATGCCCCCCAAAACGAAATGGCGTTAGTTGAAGAGGATTGACAGGTTGAATCCCGCCTAAAAAAGGCCCTTCGGGCCCTTCATAAGTGATAAACTTTTGCGAATCGATCCCCACTCGAACGTGAAAGTGAATCCATGTTCTTAAGTAAATCCTTCTGGCTGGGAGCCTTTTGCGCGCTCCTGGGCCTGCTCACGCTCTCCGAAATCCTGCTTCGACTTACCGTCCCCACGGGCTTCTGGTACCGCCAATTGGATATTTCAGGGGATATGACCAGCCTTCCTGAGGTCAGAGACCGTATCCTTTATTCCCACCCTCTGGAACGCCCTATATTCCTGCTGGGAGACAGCATCCTGGGTGCCAGCGCCCTGACCGAACACCGAATTCCCCAGGCCCGAACCAAAACCCTCACCCGTGCCCTGACGGCCCAGCTCAGTTCGCGGCAGCAAACCGCTTTAAGTTTGGGGTCAGACGGAAACCTTCTGACTGACATTCTGGCGCTTAATACCGAAATCCAACCCCAGTCCAATGATCACATCCTCCTCATCCTCAACTTCCGTATGTTCGCCCAGGAGTTCGCCGAAGGGCCCAAAGGCCTCTCCCGGTACTTTTTAGAAACCAATCTGCCGCCGGACATTCAAGCCCGGTTAAAACCCGAAACCCCGCCCAGCGAAGAAAGCAAACTCAGCGATGATCTGTTTAACCAGATGGCCGAACATTGGTTCCTCTTCCGCGAAACCCAGATGATGAAGACCCTCTGGTACTACCCCAGCCAAAAAGACTTTTATCAGCACCTGTTAGAAAACACAGTTGGCCGTAACGACGCCCAGGCCGACATGATGGAAGCCGCCCTGAAACAAAAGATCGCCACTTACTACCAGCCTTATCTTTGGGACAAAACAGCTCTTCCGTTGGTCTGCCTTCACAAGATTTTAGATTCCTGGGCCGCCCAGCAGGTTCATGTCACCGTGGTTTTGTCCCCGCAAAACCAAAACTTTTTGGGCAGCTACTTGGACAAACCGAGTTTCAAAAAAAATCGCGCCGCTTTAGCCAAACTCATGAAAAGTTATTCGGCCAAGGGGATTCACTACCACGACTGGGCGGACCGCTATCCTTCCTCGCTTTTTCTCGATCATTGCCACTTAACTCCCGAAGGCAATCAACGCTACTCCGTGGAGTTGACTCAACTTTTAGCGGGAGGCCAAAAATGAACCAGCATCAATTCGTGAAAGGTCTGGGCCTGGGCGCCGTTCTCTTTCTTTTGTTTTTAGCGATCCTGCTTTTTTCGGGCGATCTATCCGCCTCAAAATTTATCTATGTGGATTTTTAATCAGGAGAACTTGGTTTGATCTTTAACACCAGTTGGTTTCTTTATTTCTTTATCGTTTTTTATGCCCTGCTTTGGGTGGTGCCCAACGCGCGGCTGCGTTTTTACTATGTTCTCGCCTGTAGCGCGGTGTTTCATTATCACTTCGCGGGCCCCGCGGGTATTACGCCCATCATCATCATGGCCGTCATCACGTTCTTCCTCGCCCAATGGATGGACAAACTGCCCGCCGGCAGCACAGAAAAGAAACGGGTATTTACCCTGGCTCTGCTGGTTCCCATCTTCGGGCTCATCTTTTATAAATACAGGACTTTATTGATTGGCTCTTCCGCTTCCATGATTGGTGGCGACATGGGTAAAACCCTGACCGAATACGCCGTTCAGCCCGCCATGCCCCTGGCCATTTCCTTTTTCACCTTCGAGTTCGTTCATTACTTAACGGACATCTATCACGGCAAAGGCAAACCCGTCACGAACCCGTTTAAATTCGGCATCTTCTGCATTTTCTTTCCCTCGATCGTGTCCGGCCCCATCAAGCGCTTCCAACCCTTTTTGGCCCAGATGGAAAATGGTTTAGAAAGACCACGGCTGACGATGGCCGCCACAGGCCTGGCCCAGGTGCTTTTGGGTTTCTTTAAAAAGCTGGTTATCGCCGACAACGCCACCATGCTGATTCACCTTTTGGAAAAACGGACGGACCTGACTTTCGGCCCGGTCTGTCTGCTGATGTCGCTCTTATCGATCCGTATTCTTTTCGACTTCAGCGGTTACAGCGATATCGCTATTGGACTGGGCAAAATGATCGGGCTGGAACTGCCGCCCAACTTTAATTTTCCCTATATCGCCCGCAACATCACGGACTTCTGGCGCCGGTGGCACATGTCGCTCAGCTCCTGGATCCGCGAATATATCTATATCCCCATGGGCGGCAACCGCGTCGGCCCGCTTCGAAAGTTCATTAATTTACTGACCACCATGTTTGTCTGCGGTCTGTGGCATGGCGCCAGCTGGCATTTTGGCATCTGGGGCATTTATCACGGATTAGGCCTGACCCTGCACAATGCCTGGGAAAAGATTCCACTGACCCGCCGTTGGGCCGCCTGGGGCCCCAGCCGTTGGATTGATATCGCCATCACGAATATCTTTGTGGCCTATGGCTGGCTGCTTTTCTTCTATCCGATGAATGAGGTTTTTAAAATCACCAAGTGTCTTTTTAAGTTCTAAACTGTCTCCCATAGCCGCACTATTCCCGAGGAGTCCTTCGTGAAAAAAACTCTCGCCTTCACCGCTATTTTGATTCTGGCTTCAGTCCTACCCGCCTTCGCTTACAGCCCCATGGAATATTTCAATAACTTAGTGGCCGGCGTGGGAAAAGGATTCAAAGACGGCGAGTTCAACAAAGCCAAGTTTAACGAACCCAGCGGCATGACTTTTGACGACGAGGGAAAACGCCTCTTCGTGGCGGACATGCGTAATAACCGTATCCGCGTCATTAATATGGATGAGCAAAACCGGGTCGACACGGTCGCCGGTAACGGTAACGCCGCGGAAAAGGACGCTTCTTTATCCGACGCCTCTTTTAACGAACCCTGGGATATCACTTACGTTCCTCAAAACCGTTTGATGGTTTACGACAACGGCAATCACACCATTCGGGAAATTGACCTGAACGCCAAAACGGTCAAAACCCTCGCCACCGTGGGCACTACCGGTTTGTGGAACTTAACCTACCGCGCTCAGGACAACAGCCTTTATTATAGCGACCCTTCCGGCGGCACCATTTCCCGGTTCGACCTGAAAAGTTTAAAAGCCTCCGTTGTGATACATGACAATTCCTTACTGCCCCATCCCAAGACGCTAAAAATGCTAAATGGCAAACTTTTCTCGGCGGATGCCGCCAATCTTTACGAAGTTCAAATCGATGATAAAAATCCCGCCTCGGTTCCCGCGCTGGCCCTGGTCGCCAAATTTACGGGCATTCAGGCGCTTACCTTCACCGATGGATCCATTTACGCCCTGGGCGGCCCCGGCGCGCTCACTGAGCTTGCTCCTGAAACCAGACCGGTTTCTTTTATGACGCCCTGGAGTTTCATGGCGCCTTTCAACGACGGTCAGGCAGAGGAAATGCTGATAGCCAACGCAGACAAAATGTACGGGTTCGCCTGCTCGCCCCGGGAACCCCGGAAATTTTATGTCGCGGGTAACGGCAACAGTATCCGTAGTTTTAAGGACTATTCTTTTAGCGCCGGCTGGAAAAGCGACGGCAACGAGTTTAACTATCCCGCCCTCAAACCGCCCAAAACCTACCGCATTCTGATGGTGGGTGATTCTCGCCTGATTACCTGCCCCGTCTTAAACCCCAAAGACGTGAGTCCTTATATACGAAACAATACTTATTCCAAACAATTGGAATTCATGCTTAACCTCGAGGCCTCGCGAAACAATGTGGATATGCATTATGAAGTCATCATGCTGGGGCACGTCAACGCCAACGCCCTGCTGTTCGGCAACTATGAGATACCCGAAGCGGTCAAAAAATATGACATCGATATGGTTTTCCTAATGGCCTCTTTAAACTATCAGGATTATTTTTACCGTCCCCTCACCGCCGAAGGTATCCCCGCCCAAAATGAGGATTCTGAATTTTTAGCCAAACCCATTCCCCAGCGCCTTCCTGCCGGCCCAGCGGGACAGCTTTATAAAGATAGCGAGAAGAAGGGTTTATTAAAAATAACCACCATCATGGATTATTCTTTGCTGGCCAATGTGGACGACCCTCAAGTGCGGGAGGATCTCAACGGAATATTCGGGCATCCTCTGGATCTTTTAACCCAAAAAATGAACGCGATCCGGCTCAAAAACGGAGCCTCCCCCAAATTGATTCTGGGCTATTTCCCCTGGGATCAGTTGCCCTTAAGCGATGAGTCTTATGAAAGTTTTTGGCGGGATATGAGCCAAAGATACGGCGTTACCTACCTCAGCCTTACCGAGGGATTTAATACACTTCGGGACGCTTTTTCCCCCGTGGAGCAGGAATGCTGCGCCCATCACTACACCACTTATGGCCATCTTTTAATCGCTTATCTTTTGGGCCATGCCTTTATTGACCAAAAGCTCATTCCTTTTGAGCCAAAAAGATAAATTCGTAATAAAATGAACTCACTAATCCTCTGGAGGACTTTGATGAAGAAATGGCTAACTCTTTTACTTTTTTTGGTAGCGATGCCAGTGATGGCCCAATCCACCCCAACCCCCACGCCGCTTCTGGCGAAGTGGGTCGCCGCGAAAGTTCCCTGGGACTTGTGGTTTAAAAACAACGCCCTCTTTAGCGACAAAGGCGACTATGTCCATATTTTCTGGAACGCCAATGACTTTAAAGCCAATTTCGAGGTCAAAGACAAAGAAACCCGTTTAGCTGAGGCCGCGGTTTACCTGGCGAAGAATCTTTTGCCGACCACATCCAAGTCAGACCTGATCAAGGTAGATATTGTTTATGTTCTGGAACGCGACAGCTATGGTTTGCCCAAGTGGGACAGTCTTCAACAAGTGGTGCACATTGAGTTTTCAAGGGCGAAAGTACTGAAGGGTAAAAAATTGCCGGACTTTACTACAACAGCTCCCGCCAAAGTCTTTGATAAGTTTCAACTATTCTAGTTTTAAAAACCGAAAAGCCAACACAGCCGAAAAGCGAAAGCTTTTCGGCTTTTTTATTGCGCCTTGGCCTCGGCTTTTTGAAGTTTGGCGATCATTTCGTCCGGCGTGATAAAGCCTACTGCCCGCAAATCTTTACGTTCATTTCCGTCAGCGCCCAAGAAAATCAATGTGGGCACACCCTGAATACCGTAGTGTTTCTTCAGTTCTTCCACCGGCCCTGAGGAATATTGGGTCAAATCCGCTTTTAACAACACCCATGGTTTCAGTTCTTCCCTGACCCGGGCATCAGGAAAGGTTTTAATTTCCAACTCTTTACAGGGCAGGCACCAATTGGCCGAGAAGTCGATAAAGACCGGCTTTCCTTCTTTTTTAGCCTGTTGAATGAGCGAATCCTGATAAGCGGCGAAATTCAATTCCACCGGTTGAGGCCAGGCACGGTAAACCAATAAACCCATCGCGATTAAAAAGACGCCAAACGCGATTTGAAATTTCTTAAACCCCGGCATTACCCCTTTACCCGAGAAAACAAACCCGAGCAAAATGCCCGACAAAATCAAATAGACCGGCGTCAAAACATGGTTCCAATGTGGCGGCATCACCGCGTTGAGGAAATATAAGGGCATGCCTAATAGAATCATGCCGAAGATTTTCTTCACCCAAACCATCCACATCCCCGACCGGGGCAATCTTTGAATTTCAGTGGAGAAAAAGCCCAGCCACACATAAGGGAAACCCAGCCCCAAAGACAGCGTGAAGAACATAATAAAACCGAGATAGGGATTGGCTTTCGCGGCCACGAAGGTCAAAAGACCAATGGAAAAAGGGTCTACACAGGGCGCGGCCACAATACCGAAGACCAGGCCCATGCCCAGCGCGCCCAACCAGCCGCTGGTGCTGGTGTTGGCGATACGGTTTAAAATCCAGGACGGCGCCTGTATCTCATAAACCCCGAACATTGATAACGATAGCGTTACTAAAACGAGCGAGATACCGACAAGCACTAAAGGGGATTGCAGACTGGAACCCAAAATTCTTCCGGTCAAAGCGGCGGTCACTCCTAAAGCCGAATAAGTCACCGAAATACCGCACACATAAGCCACGGCCCTGCCCAGAATCACTAAAGGCTTTTCGGCTTTTTGATTGCCAAAATAAGAGATCGTTAAAGGAATCATGGGATAAACACAGGGCGTTAAATTAAGCGCCAGCCCACCGAGGAAAATCAAAATGAAGGTGATAAGAACACCATTATTTTGAAGATACTTTTGAATAATGTTGTCTTCTGGAACATTGGAAGAGTTATCGCTGCTGGATTGAAAATATTCGGCATTCGCCGGAACAGAGGCCTGGCTGGCCAAACCCACTTCTAATGGCACAGCTAAATCGATGATAGCTGGCGCTAAGCAAGACTGATCGTTGCAGGCTTGCACCTGAAGTTTCAGCGGAAGATGAATCGCCCCCGGTTTTAAGCGCGAGTCTAATTTCACGTCACCATAAAAGGTGACCGCCTGCTCATAAACCGAAAAAGGTTGCGGCAGTCCGGCCAGGCTTTTCTTTTTGCCAGCCGGATATTGAGTGTCAGGCTGTAAAACGCCCCACGCGTTTTTATCTAAAATCAGATTGGCTGGAACCAGAAAATCGAGAAGCCCCTCATGGGCGTTAATATGCCAGCCTTCTTGAATTTGAATGACGACCGCGATTTTTAAATTCGAACCGGGCTGGGCCGGGCTGGCGGAAGAATAGGTCTTTACATCCAGCACCTTAGCGCTGTTGATAAGGGCCGCCCGCGCGCCGGAAAAAGATAAAGCACACAGCAGGGACAAGATGACGATTTTAAACGGGTTTGTTTTCATGATGTTCATTACCCTTTGGACGCCGGTTTAGTTACTAAGGGCTGAAAATAAATAAGCCCGAATGATTCGGGCTTATTTTAGATGAGACTTAAATTGTAATGCGAGGAAAAGACCTAGTTAATCTTGCGGGTCGATTCTCTTTCAATGAGTTTGGCCTGCAGGGTAGTTGCCCGGGCTGCCAATTCCTCACCGCTGATGATTTGGAACATCTTTTGAGCGGCTAATTTCCCCATGTCATAAGCGGAAAAAGCCACCGTGGTCAAAGCCGGCTCATGATAGGCCGCTTCTTCCATATTATCGAAACCTACTACAGAGACTTGTTCCGGCACCAACAGATCATTTTCTTTCAAAGCGCGGATAGCGCCCATGGCCATCAAATCGCTGGCGCAAAGAATAGCTGAGGGTTTGCGGGTAGCTTTAAGGATTTTTTTAGCCGCCAGGTAACCGCCCTCTTCCTCAAAATCGCCGTCCGCGACCCATTCTTTCTCAAATTCTAAATGGTGTTCGGACAGGTTTTCCTGGAAAGCCTGAAAACGTTCCAGCGCGTTGGTGGTGGTCATGCGGCCGTTGATAATGCCGATGCGTTCATGCCCTTGCTTCACCAAATGATCAATCGCGATCTTCACCCCGCCGCGGTTATCAAAACCAACGTAAGGCAGATCCTCATGACCGGCAATTTTGCCATTAATCAAAATAAAAGGCACATTCGCTTCGGACAATTCGCGAACCGAAACGTCGGTAGACCAGGCGTTCAAAACAAACATACCGTCCACGGACCCATCGCCTAACAACGTGCGGTAAGAAACCTGAGCGCGGGCTGTTTCAGTTAACGGATGCAGCAAAAGGCGGTAGTGGTTTTCGGCGGCGACCGCTTCCAACCCTTCCATGATTTGGGTAAAAAACGGGCTATGAAAAACAGAGGTGTGATGCGGAGCGATAACGCCGCAAATTTGAGAATGCTTTTGACGCAAACGGCGGGCGTGGGCCTGGGGTTTGTAATGTAATTCTTTAATCGAAGCCAAAACTTTCGTCCGGCATTCTTCGCTCACCCAGCGCTTGTTATTCAAAACCCGGGAGACTGTCCCGATGGTGACTCCGGCTTTTTTCGCCACATCTTTAATAGTTGCCACTGTTTCGCTCCAACTTTCAAAACGTTCTTTTTGTACCGTAGGATCGGTATCCGAATGCTGGGCATTGTAGTGGCACTAGCCTCGCTATAGCCAGCACAAACCCTATTCGTATAGACGTTCGTTTTTAATTTTTCAGGCCTGTCAATTTATCTAACGGCCTGTAATGGGAAGTTAAACATTAACCTTACTTCTGACGCAGGGTCAACTCCCCCACATTAAATAGAATCGGGTAATTTCCCTGGGCGTCCGCAAGAACTTTTTCACCCTTTTGCCAAAGTTCAATCGATGAACTTCCCTTCGGTAAAATGACCTTGAGCGTCACATTGGGCGGACAATGCTCGGGAATGACCCAGGTATAAAGCGCTTCCGTACCCGTCAATTTGCTCGTGCCAGCCTCAAAAGCCTTCTGCGCTCTGAGATAGGCGCCGATCTCGGTAAAAGTACCGACCCAAATGTCTTTAGACTGTAAATAGTCCAGGACCTGTAAAAATATTTTCTTGGGAACCGGCTGCCAGCCCCAGGGTGTGCCTTCCACTCCGTGGATCATCCAGACCAGCCAATCGCCATACATCAGGTCTTCGTCAATCCAGCCCTTATAAGTTTCGAAGGGGTACTCCGTCATTGTTACTTTCGCCGGGATATTGAACCAATCAAAATTCTTTTGGTCGGGCGATGTCATTTCGGGCGCGCCTCCCCGGGCGATGAAGCTCGTTTTTTCTACCCAACTTTTAAAAGTGGGCGGCGCCTCGCTAAAGGGATAAGCGAATGAATAAAATGGGACGCCGAATTCTTTTTGAAGAACATTTTGTGCTCCTACCACCTGGGAATTTTCTTCCTTCGGTGTCAGCGCGGTCGCGTGCAAATGATCCAGTGTGTGGTTGCCTAATTCGTGGCCCGCTTTGATCGCCTGGCGCCATTCGTCTTTTCGGTCAACTTTGTTGGCGATGATAAAGAAGGTCGCGTGAAGCTTTCGGCGGTTCAGTTCAGGAATCACAAAATCCAAATGGATGGGGTCGTTATCGTCGAAGGTGAGTGAGGTGGCCGCTTTGTGTCCGTTCCACGGCAGAACCTTTAACTGAGGAAAATTAGTATCGCCATAGACAGAGGAACTAAAAATCGTGACAAAGCCTAAAACAAAAACTAAAAACGGAAATTTGTTGAACATAAAGGCTCCCTCAAAAAAATAGCCCGACCGAGGGGGCTCGATCAGGCTATTAGTTTAACTAAAAAAGAGAGTTTAGGCGTCCTGTTAAAGCGCCTTTTCGCCTTTTTCACCCGTACGAATACGGATAGCGGTTAGTACCGGCGACACAAATATCTTTCCATCCCCGATTTCGCCTGTGCGGGCGGTTCGGGCAATAATTTGAATCACTTTATTCACCTGCTTGTCGCCGACGACCACGGTGATCGCCAACTTCGGCAAGAGACCTTCCACGCTTTGGCCGCGGTAAGATTCCGTAATACCCTTTTGGGTACCATGACCCTGAACTTCCGATACCGTCACGCCGGAATAACCCACAGCCTTCAAACCGTCCAACACCGCGCGAAGAGCGCTGGGTCTGATGATCGCTTCAATTCTCTTCATGTACATCCTCCTGTTTAGAGAAACCTGATTAACCTAAATTCTGGCTGTAGCCTTCTTCGCCATGCTGAGACAAGTCCAAGCCCAATTCTTCTGATTTCGCGTCGACGCGGAAACCAACGGTCTTGCTGACAATAAAGTACAAGATAACGGTGACCACCACAGAATAAAGCGCCGTGGCACCCGCTGTCTTCAATTGAATGAGAACCTGTGTAAAGTGGCCGCTGGCAATCCATCCATCCGCGCCCGCCGCGTTAACAGCCTTGGTCGCCCAGATACCGGTCGCGATCGCGCCCCAGGTACCGCCCACGCCGTGAACGCCAAAAGCGTCGAGAGAATCGTCATAGCCCATTTGAACTTTAATTTGAATGGCCATGTAACAGAACACGCTGACCAAAGCACCGATCCAAAGCGCGCCGCCCACATTGACGTAACCGCAAGCCGGGGTAATGGCGACTAAGCCCGCCACCGCGCCCGATGCCGCGCCTAAAGAAGTCGCTTTGCCATGATGCAAGAACTCGATCAAGCACCAGATCAAAGCGGCCATCGCGGCGGCGGTGTTGGTGGTGACGAAAGCGTTACAGGCCAATTCATTAGCAGACAAAGCGGAGCCGGCGTTAAAGCCGAACCAGCCGAACCAAAGAAGACCCGCGCCTAAAAGAACCAGGGTCAAGTTGTGAGGAACCATGGATTCTTTTTTGAAATTTTTACGGGTTCCCAGGAGCAAGGCCAAAGTCAAAGCCGAATAGCCCGAGGACATATGAACGACCGTGCCGCCGGCGAAATCCAACGCGTCTTTAAAGTAACCACCGCCCCAGACCCAGTGAGCGATAGGGTCATAAACAACCGCGGCCCAAAGAAGAGAGAAAACCACGAAACCTTTAAAGCTGACACGTTCCGCGTAAGCGCCCGTGATCAAAGCCGGAGTAATGACCGCGAACATCGCCTGAAAGATCATGAAGGCGTAGTGAGGAATCGTCGGAGCGGCTGGATTGATCGCGCCAATGTTATTGAGCATCATCCAGGAGAATCCTCCGGCAAAATCGTTGCCGGGACCGAAAGCCACTGAGTAGCCCCAGATAACCCATTGAACGCTGATCAGCGCCACCAGGAAGAAGCTTTGCATAATGGTGGCCAAAACGTTTTTGCGGCGAACCATGCCGCCGTAGAAGAAGGCCAAACCAGGGGTCATGAGCATGACCAGGGCCGCCGAGACCAGTACCCAGGCCGTATCGCCCGCGCTAATCGGCGAAACCGCCGGGGCCGCCGTCACTGGCGTGGCTGCCGCGACTGGGGCCGTTTGCGCCATCGCGCTAACCGCTGTCAGGAAGGAAAAACCAGCCATGAGCGTCAGGACCGATTTCTTCTTCAAGACTTCAAAAAATCGTTGAAGAGCTTTCATTCGTCAAATCTCCTTATCAAATTAATCCCCTTTTAAGAGGATATGAAGTCGCTACGTAAAGCGAGTTTCATGCCAACTTATTTGGGGCTTATTCGGGGCATTGGAGGGGCGAAGAAGGCGTCATTCTACGATATTTACGCTGGTTTTGTAGGTTTAAACAAAAATGTAACTCATTCTCAACATTTAATCGCGGCGCTTCAAAATAGATTCCTTTTTGTAAAAGCGCTTTCACGCCTACCGCCTGACCGCCTCCTGAATTATGATGGGCGCCATCTCAAGGAGCCAACGTGCCAGACCTATTCGAAAAAGCTGAAAAAGCCCGGGCCCATTCCCAATTTGAAACCGCCCGAAAGACCTACCAAACCCTTTTACGTTCTTCACTTGATCAAGAAGAAAGGGCCGACGCGCTTTTGGGCTTGGCCGATGTGGAAAGAATCAGAGGCTATTTCCCTGAGGCCTTAAAACATTACCGCCAAGCGGGGCAGCTGTTTAAAACCTTTGATCCTACCGCTCGATTAGACACTCAGGTCGGCTGGGCTCTTTCAGCCCGCGCTTCTGGCCAGCCCTGGCCGGCCCTTAAAGAATTAACGAAAGCCTTAACCCAATACCGAAAACAAAAAGACCAGCAAGGCGAAGCCTTTACCCGTTGGGCCTTAGGCGGCACCTGGCGTATCGCCGGAGATATGAAAAAGGGATTAAAGGAACTTCTTTTGGCCCGCGCTCTTTATAAGAGGATTAAAGACGCCGAGGGTTATTCCTATGTGTGCTGCGCCCTGGGCGGCATTTACCGCATGTTGGGTCAATATGATTTATCAGGCCGGTATTACCGAGAAGCTAACCAGCGGATGCGCCAACGCCAAGATACTTTCGGTATCGCTTATTCTTATTGCGGCTTGGGTAACGTTCAGCGCATGGCGGGCCGTTTTAAACAGGCCCTGCCCTTCTACAAAAAAGCTGAAAAACTTTATGGCACCATCGGCGACCGCGTCAGCTATGCCTATACCCTTTGGTCCTTAGGCACGACCCACAAGCTTTTGGGCCAACACACTCAAGCCCACGAGGCTTTTCACAAAGCGGACGCCTTATTCAAAAAGACCGGCGACACCCGGGGACGTATTTATGCCTTATTGGGCCATGCTGAACTTGAATTTTTAAAAAGGCAAACCCCTAAGGGTTTGAAGTGGTGGAAGGAAGCGAAAAAAATTTCAGACCAAAGCCATTACTTGTGGGAAAAGCTGCATGTGGAATCGCTTAAAGATGGCGCCGTTCATAACTTAAAACCAAAATATCTAAAAGCCGGTTCTCGCTTTTATCCTAAGTCTCTGCCAATCAACTGGCCCTAAAACAAAAAAGGCGGCTCCTTTTCAGGAACCGCCTTTCCCGTCTTGAATTTTAATCTTCGATACTGTTTTGCAGCCGCTCAATGCGTACGTCCAAAGACGGATGGCTGGCAAAGAAAGAAAAACCATCTCCGCTCGAAATTTGAAGAGCCTTCATGGCCGGAGCCGGTTGCGGCACTCCCTGTAATTGAGGCTGCTCCTGCGCCGTCTTCAAAGCTTTGAGGGCATTGATCATCTTGAAACGACCGGCCAATTTAGCGCCGCCCGCGTCCGCGCGAAATTCTCTCCAGCGGGAAAAAGCCATCAAAGGGATCATACCGATAATGCCGAAAACCTGTTGAAGCACCATGATCAGCATGAATTCGCCGAATCCACCGCCGCGGCGGTCGTCGTTGCGCATCAACGTCATAGCCACCACTCGAGCCAAAAACATCACAAAAGCATTGATGACACCCTGAAGCAGGGTCATCGTCACCATGTCACCGTTCACGATATGGGTAATCTCATGGCCCAAAACCGCCTCAATCTCATCTTGTCCCATGGAGTTAAACAAACCGGTCGAAACCGCCACCAAAGCGCTGTTGCGGTCCGGACCTGTGGCGAAAGCGTTCGGCGCCGGGCTTTCAAAGAAGCCGACTTCCGGCATGGTATTCATGCCGGCTTTTTCGGCTAAACGATAGACCGTTTGAACCAACCAGCGTTCCTGGTTATTGCCGGGATTCTCTGGATCGATAACTTGGACATTCATCAGGCGCTTGGCCATCCATCGGGATATCAAAAGGGAAATAAAAGCTCCCCCCATACCCCAGATAAAACAGATAACCATCAACGAACCATAATTAGAACCTTGTATCAAACGGGCAAAACCCGGAAAGAAAAAGCCGAGAACATAAAGAAGAATACTGATGGTTGTTACGACCAAAATGTTAGTTAAAAGAAACAAGCCAATGCGGCGAAGCCACATCATAGAAAAACCTCCGAAGTTGATTTCATGAATACGTGAAGCAACGATAAGTTACAAAGACTGGCTAAAGTTTTCAAGACAGCTCAAAAAGAACGGAAACAGCCCTATTTAGGCTGAATGAGGGGCAAAAGAAAATCTCGAACCGCGCTTAAAGACTCTTCGGTGATTTGATGTCCCATCGGGAACTCTTTCAGAATTGGGTTGTAGCCGGCTTCCTGCAATGCCTTCACCGCTTTGCGCGAACCTTCCACCGGCACCACCTCATCACCCGTACCATGCACTAAAAGAATCGGCGTATCGAGAGGAACCTGGGCTTTGGTTAAAGTTTCCCAGGGATCCGGCATATAGCCGCTCATGGAAACAACCGCCATGATTTTGCCTTTGTAATTCATCCCCGCTTCCATGGACATAACACCGCCCTGAGAGAACCCCATGATGATAATCGGCTTAATGGTTTTTTCTTTACCGGGAGCTGGACGCAAATTGGGGTCATTGGAGAAACGATCCATGACTTTAAAAAGATAGTCACGGCTTTGAACATATTCGTTTCGGTTATAGGTTTGAAAATCGTACCAGGCATAAGCCATGTCGGGATAGCCGGGTAAATGCAAAGGAGCGTCGGGCAAAACAAATCGGCAGCCTGGCAGTTTCAATTCATCCGAAAGAGGCGCCAAGTCCTCGCCGTTGGTGCCCAGGCCATGCAAGACCACCACAATCGGCGTTCCATGTTCAATAACAGCCGGATCCAGTACTAACGTGTGATGACCCTGGATGATAACGTCGGAATGAAGCATGAATTACTTTTTCAAAGCGGCCAAAGCCGCTTCGCGAACCTTAAGGTCTGACTCATTTTTGCTCAGATCGACCACTTTGGCTTTTAAAGCCGCGTCCGGCAATTCCTGCGCGCCTTCAATACCCGTGATTTTGGCCGATTGAATAATCTCGTCATCTTTGAGCTTACCCGAGGATTTGAGATTCATCATTTCTAATAAAGTCGGCACAGCCTTTTCATCTTTTAAACGGGCCAAAGCGACTGCGGAATCATAACGCAAAGCCTGATCCGAGCTTTCCAAATTCTTTTCTAAAGCGTTTTTTGCCGGCGCGTACTTCATGGAACTCAAAGCACCCACCGCCATGCGCTGAACCGTTTCATCTGTATCGGTCATAGCCGCCAAAGCGGCTTCCCCGCCCTTAGGGTCTTCAATATTGCCCAAAGCCCAGAGGCTGTAAATTTTCACGTCCGTACTGTCGTCATGAATGGCCGCGCTTAAAGCGGGTACCGCCGACTTTTCTTTTAAACGGCCCAAAACCAAAGCCAAATATTCGCGCAGCCGGGGATCGTCACCCTTGGCGCCGGTATAAACATCCACCAACTGGGCGCGCAAAGCTTGATCAAATTGAATGTCCTCGTTTTGGTTCAACATGCGGGAAAGTTCATAAGCGGACTGCCAGCGGCGGCTCGTGCTGTCGCTTTTGAGTTCTTCCAAATATTGCTGGGCGGTTTTTGGTTTTTGGAGCGCCATGGTGCCCAAATAAAAGATGCCTAAGGCGATCAACACAATGACTGCCGGCACGATAAACAGCTTCACAAATAGGGAAAAACCGGATTCTGGCGCGTAAAGCGGGCCGCTTTCGGTAGAATTCTTTTGGTTCTCGCTCATAACAGCTCCTTCGGTTCTTCTGTTTTTTTAGTTTTAAATTCGTATTTATCGTGAGTCTTCAGGTCAAATCCCTCAATTTTTTCCGCGACTGGCATTCCCCGGTAAATCCCCCGGCATTGATAGCAAATCACAATGTCACCCAGGGCAAAATAGAGGATCAAATCCACAATCGCCCCGCCAATCAAAATAGGAATGAGGTACTGATTAAAAACCAGAGCCAATCCCACAATGAGTACCACCACCCACAAACCCAGCTTGGTATTAAAGTCTTTCTGGCGGTAAAGATCAGTACAGCCGCAAATACCGCAGCGAACTAAAGCGCCCTTGGCGTCCAGTTCTCCATTACCCGAAGCCTCACGGCCCTTGGAACAGCGGGTGCAAGGGATCAATCCCGCCTTCGGCATTTCGTGAAGAAAAATGCCGTTTTCACATTCAGGACAAAAAGTATTAAGTTCCATTACTTATTCCTCATCAATTAAAACGGTACGCCCGTTGCCAGCGTTAAATAAAGTCCCATGCCCTCGCCAATCATGGTGCAAACCATGGCAGCGTAAAGAATACCCGTGGCCGACTGGGTAGATTTCATATTCACCGTCTCCCAAATCCAATAGGCCATGCCCAGAGGCGGCAAAATACCCCAGGCCACTCGAAACAAAACAAACATGATTTCGCCGTACAACAAGTGCCGGCCCGGCTCGGTCAAAGGCTCCGCGCCCCAACCCACGAAAAGGGTGTAGTTCAAAATCAATTCCAGCGCCGTTAAAACCGTCAGAAGAATATAACTATTGGAATAGCGCTTCAAGGGCGTGATGGACAATTTGGGAGTCACCAAATACCAATGGCCCAGCATCATGGCCAAAATAACCGCCCCCATGACTAAAGCGGCAATGAACGAGTGAACCGCCTGAAGGATCAGGTGATCCTGACCCAGCCAGGGAAAATAAACAATGGCCGCTAAGCCGCTCACTACCGCCAGTGTAAAACAACTCCACAAAAACCATTGGCGGCGGATACGAAGGGCGACAGTAAAAGAGAGGGTAAAGAAAAGAGAGACGCCCAGGGCGATCGCGGCGTTTTTATAGGCTGGGTCTAAATCCGTACCAGCCATCAGAAGCAGTCCAATCGCCAGGGTTTGAAGCGCCACACACATAAACCCAAAAAAGCGGTAAAAGCCCTGGCCAATTTCCCGCAGGGCCACAAAAGGCAAAAGCGTTAAACAACCCCAGGCGATAAACGCGAAATAAAGAAACCCTATTTTCAGAACCATTTTTTTCCTGTGGGTTTAAATAAAGAAGGGCCCGGTCGCCCGTGCCCCTCGTCAATTAAGAATTTAAAATTCAAAATTAAGAATTATTGAATCAATGTTCGTAACCGTCGAAGCGGGGCATCATGACAAACTTGCGCCAGTCGCCGCCGTGAGCGTGAACAGCGTACATGTCCTTAGCGTTAAACTTTTCTTTGGGGAACACATAGACATAAGCTTGAACTTTTTCACCAGTTTCAGAAATGGTCACTTCGCGGACTTCTCGCATCAAACGGCTTTGTGTGGGAGCGTCCGAGCGGTAGCCTTCCTGGTTGTCGATAATCGCCAAGACCGTATCAAACTCTTCAAAGGTCATGACTTCGCCGTAAACTTTACCGGCGTTTTCTTCTTCCACGAGAATCGGGAGACCGGTGGGCAATTGGTAAAGCTTGCCAGCCGCTTCGGCCCGGGCCCAGCTCTTGATGTAAGAAACAATTTTGACGTGTTTTACGGCGTCTTTGAGGAAAACATCATAAACAAACACATAATTGGTAGTAGTCGCGGTCGTCATGAAAGCCTCCGAACTAGGTTTAGAGTGCAAATCATACAGGCAGGCAAAGGCAGTGTAAAGATACTCGGCTTACGAAAAAACCTTAGAAAGACTATGTAAAACGTTGGTGGGAGTGAGTTCCCGAACCTTGGTCCCCTTTTCTTCCCAGGCTTTGAGCCGCTGTTGATGCTCTTCCACGATGGGCTTTGCCGCGGACTCCGCAAAGACCGCTTTCATGTGCAGCGAAAGCTGTTCTTCGGTCGGCCGGTTTGCCCCGGTTAAGAGTTTGATGGAACCGTCTTGGGCACAGGCGGTCAGAATAAAGGAATTGCCGTCAAAAGAGTAAATCTCCAGGTTGCTGATGACCACCTTGCCGCCTTCTTTACCCTCGACCCAGTTAACTAAAAGCAAAGCGGATTTTTTATCAGGAGAAATAAAGATTCTGGCCCAAAAGAAAACCATCGAAGCGTAGGAATAGTCGCCGATAAGCAGATAGCCCTGTTGTTGTAACTGTTCCGTATAAATCTTCTGCCAGGGAGGCGTAAGACGTTCCGTCATGTCTTTAGGCGCCTGGGCCAAATGAACAGCGACTTTGGGCATGTGCGCGAAAGGCGACTCTTCCCCGCGTTTCTGACGCAGCGCTCTTTCGGTTAAATAGGTATAAACTGCTAAAGCGAACATCACGAAAAGAACAATTGCACCGCCTAAACCCATAACCTCACCCCATAAAAAAAGGCGGGCTAAAAAGCCCGCCTTGAATTGATTTAGCTTTTAAAACTGAACTTTAGGCGCTTCTTGAGCCGCCGCGTTCGCTTTGAAGTAAGCGTCTTTGACTTTGAAGCCAAACATGTTGGCCATGATGTTGCCGGGAAAGCTTTGCACTCTCACGTCATAGTCGAGCACCGCTTCATTGAAACGCTTGCGTTCGACCGCGATACGGTTTTCGGTTCCGGCTAATTCATCCTGAAGCTTCAAAAAGTTCTCATTCGCTTTGAGTTCTGGATACTTTTCCACCACCACCATCAAACGGCCCAAAGCGCTTCCTAAATTATCAGAAGCGGCAGCCTGATCGGCCGGCGTCTTGGCGTTGCCCCACTGGCTGCGAAGGCGGGTCACTTCTTCCAAAACACTGCTTTCGTGTTTCGCGTATCCCTTGACCGTGTTGACCAAATTAGGAATCAAATCGTAACGGCGCTGCATGTCATTTTCAACTTGCGCCCATTGCGCGTCGATGCCCTGGCTGGAAGCCACTAACCCGTTATAAGAACCGATCAGGGTAAAAATCAAAATAACCCCAATACCCAGCGCGACCCACAAACCGATCTTCGACGACATAACCGCCTCCTTGAAATTGAACTACTTGCTATAAGTTCCCATCATCTGCGTTTTAGCCAAAATAAAATTTTGCATCGCGGAGACTAATTCGGCCTTGGTCACTCCGGCGCTTAAATCCAAAACCTTATTCAGCGCGTAAAGTTCGAAGTAATATCGGTGTATGCCGCTGGGAGGACAAGGCCCGTCATAGCCGATTTTCTTGAAATCATTGGAACCCTGCAAAATACCGCCGGTAGATTCCTCATCGCGCGGAAATCCCTCGGTCAGCTCATATATATTCTCGTCCACTCCGGTTTTTTTAACCGGAATATTGAAAATCACCCAATGGATCCAGGTTTGGCTGGGAGCGTCTGGATCTTCCACAATTAAAGCGAAGCTTTTGGTTTGGGCCGGGGCGCCCTTCCAGCTGATTTCAGGCGAGATATTCTGGCCCTTACAGGTGTATTGATCGGGGATTTTTCCCCCCGGTTTGAAGGACTTGCTGAAAACATGAAAGGTCATTTTGGATTTCGCTTTCGGTGCCGCCAAAAGTGAGGAAACCGAAATGCAGACCATCAAAAAGCACGCGACGAGCCATCTGAGCTTGAACATAAAGTCTCCCTTAACCTTGCTTGTCCACATTATCCACGATGGCTTCAATGGCCCCTAAATACTTTTGAAAGGTGTGAAGAACATCCAAACCTGGGACTTTGACCCCTCTTTTGAGGTTATCGACTACCGTGAACGGTTCTAAATCAAACGCGATATGGGTTTTGAGCTGGTTCAGCGCCATCATCTTTTGAGCGGCGGGCTTCACGTTGTATAACCAAAGGGCATTCTTAAACAAAACCAGAAAAGAAGAGAGTGACTTAATCATCAACTCTTGAACCGCCCGGGGTTTAGACTCGGTCAAAATGAACTGGGTTTTCAATCTAAGCAATTTCCCCTGCAGCTCATGTTGAAGCTGGGTGCGTAAATGATCATTCGAAACCGAAATGCCCTCAAAAGAGTCAACCCCATAAAGCACCTGGTGGCTATGTTGAATGTCTAAAATCTCCACAGGGAAAACTCCGGCAAAATCCTTAACGTGATTTTGCGTCAAAAATAGAGGCGGATGGTTGCCTTCCTTAACCCATGGAACAATGACTTTAGAAAGGGATTGGAGTTCTTCGCTCATCAGGGTTTTGGTAATGACTAAAAGATTAACGTCCGAGTTTTTTCCAGCCGTGTCCCCCGCGGCCTGAGAACCGTACAAGACGATTGACACCAAGCGTTCACCCAAAATGTTTTTGAGTTCTTCGACTATTTTTTCTTTGGTCCACTTACCCATAAAGCGCTCCTTTTCAAAATCTTCTTCGCCTTGTTTCTAATTCGAAATTCAAAATTGTCTTCCCAATTACCAGCTCCCGCTAGCTCCACCGCCGCCCGAACCGCCGCCGCCAAATCCACCGAAACCGCCGCCACCACCGCCGCTTCCGCCAAAGCCACCGCCGCCCCAGCCGTCGTAATAACCGCCGCCCCAAAAACCTCGACGGTGCGCTCTAAAAAAAACATTGAAAAGAATAATGAAGAGCACAAAACCGACTTGAATCCAAAATCCTATATTAGAGCCGCCTTGAGGAACCGGCGTTTGAAGTTGTATCTGATCATTGAGGGTGACGCCTTCACTGGCCGCGATCATTTGAGCCACCGCCGCCGCGCCCTGGGAAAGGCCCTGGCCATAATCGCCTTGTTTGAAGTTCGGACGCATATATTGGCGGATAATTTCGCCGGCCTGGCCATCCGTGATGACCGCTTCCAAACCATAACCAACTTCAATACGCATCTTGTGGTCTTGGATCGACGCGAGAATCAGAATGCCGTTATCTTTACCCTTTTGCCCAATGCCCCATTTTTTAAAAAGGTCAGCCGCCGCTCCATCAATATCACCCTCATCGACGGATGGCGTGGTCACCACCGCGATTTGAGAGCCGGTTTGCTGTTCGACTTGAGTTAAAAAAGATTCGAGGGTTTGTTTTTGATCGGCGGGCACCACATTGGCAAAGTCATTCACATAACCTTGCGGGGATGGCCATTTATCCGCGGCAGAAGACAGCGCGGTAATCATTGCGAGAATAAAAAAGAGGGCCAGCGTTTTTTTCATGAAATAAACCCTAATGGGATAAACATCGGCTTCACCTTAAGGCTTTCGGCACCAAGTAACCAGTAGGTTTTATCGAACCCGAGCGGCGAAAACGCCTAAACAGGCGTCTGAAATCACCTTAAACCCAGCGGCTTCCAGCTTAGCCTCAGCAGCGGGGTGACTGATGCCCGTTTGAAGCCAAACCACTTTGGGTCTTTTGGACGCTGGCAGAGCGATAATTTCATCCGCCAGTTCAGGAATCGCGTCACTGCGGCGAAATACATCGAGAATATCTACTACTAGCGGTAGATCGTTTAGGCTGGCCAAAGCTTTCTCCCCAAGAGAAGATTCAATTTTTGGATTAACGGGATAAAGCTTCAAACCCCGTTGTTGAAGCACCGCGGGGATTTGGTAGGCCGGGCGATCCATATTGGCTTCGTTTTGCATGCCGTAAACGGCGACTGTTTTGGCGTCTTTCACAATTTGAAGGGCTTCTTGTTCGGTTAGCATAAAAACTCCTCTTAGTTGTACGAAGGATAAAGCTGATAAAGAATCCAGTAAACCACCACGCCCGTTACCGAGACATAAAGCCAGATGGGAAAAGTAATTCTGGCGATGGCCCGATGCTTGACGAAGTTACCCTTGAGGGCGTAACGCAAGGTCATAATCGCTAACACTGGCACACAAACCGCTAAAACCGTATGCGTGGTTAAAATAAAAAAATAAACCGGACGAATCCAGCCCTGGCCCGCGAAGTGTAAAACCCCCGCGTGAAAATGATAAAAGAGATAGCATCCCAGGAAAATGACGGAAGTCATAAAGGCCGAAACCATGCAAAAGCGGTGAGCGTTTTTGTTATGGTTTTTAATGAACCAAAATCCGATCAACAAGAAAACACCGCTGAGTCCGTTTAAAAATGCGTTGAGCGGCGGAAAAATCTCATAGTTCATGACTTTGTCCTCGAGTTCATCAAATAACGGATATCTTTTTTAAGCTTTTCAACTTCAGCGGCGTCCTGCCCATCATACATACCCCGGATCATTCCATTAGCGTCCACCAAAATGAGGCGGGTGGTATGAATGAATTGGAAGCCAGGCGTGCCCTGCGGGTCTTTTTGAGCCGTTAAATGAAAACCTTTTTGAATCGTCTCGTAAATTTTATCTTTGGTTCCCGTCAAAAAATGCCATTGATGGTCGTCTGCCTGCAAATCATTCGCGTACTGGCGGAAGGCCGAAACAGTGTCGTAGTCAGGGTCGACAGAAAACGAAACCAGTTTAAAATCAGGATTGCCAGACCAGTCTTTTTGCAAAACCCGCATCCACTGGCTCAGCATCGGGCATTGGCCCGCGCAGCGGGTAAAGATAAAATCAGAAACCCAAACTTTGCCCTTAAGTTCATCGCTGGAGAAAACTTTTCCCGTTTGATCTTTGAACGAAAACACAGGAGTTTTATCCATTGGATCAAAAAAGTGATCCGATGGCCGGTTATTCCAAACCCTCTGGCCCAAAAAGGCCAGGCCCGCAATCGATAACACCACCAGCAAAATTATTTTCCAGTTCAGTAGCTTCATACTTATTTTTTCTCCCCTGTTTTTTCGACCACGATTGATGAAAGAATATAAAAGAAAACAGCAAAACCCAATAGAACCCATAAAGACAACTGCAATCCGGGCACTTGATCTAAAACCGCGTTAGGGAACAGCCCCCGGCGTACTCCCGCCACCCCGTAAGTAAAGGGATTCACGGTCATAAAGGCCTTCAGCCACGGCGACGAGCTTACCGCGAAAACCGCGCCCGAAGCCATCCACATGGGCAAAAGAATCATATTCATAATGGCGTGAAAGCCGGGGGCCGAAGAGATAGTCCAGGCCAGCCAAAACCCCATGGCCGTCACCACAAAGGAGATCAAAAAGAGCGAAGCGATGAGCCCGAGAAAAGCGCCTAATTCAAAGGTGGCCCCTACTGTGCCAGCAAACACAAGAATGAGCAGACCCTGAAAAGTGGCCAAAGTAGCTCCGCCCAAAATTTTACCCATCACAATGGCCGCCCGCGAAACCGGAGCCACCATCACAGATTGAAGAAACCCCGCCTGACGGTCTTCAATAATAGAGGCTGTCGCGAAGATGCAGCTAAACATCATGCTCATCACAATGGTTCCGGGGAAAAAATAGGCTCTAAAATTTTCAATTCCAATACCCGTACCCAAAACGCCCCAAAACAAAAGCGCTGTTCCAACCGCGCCAAACCAGCGGCTGGGCACGCGGTAAAAGCGGACCAGCTCTCTTTGCCAAAGGGTATAAACGGTTAAAAAGAAGGTCATTCTTTATCCTCCGAGAAGCGCCGGCCGGTTTGATGAATAAAAACATCTTCCAGCGTGGGCAAACCAAGCGTGAGAGACAAAACATCGTCAGGAAAAGCTTCGAGAATAGGCGCCACGAGGTGATAGGCCTTAGGCTGTTCGATTTGAATCAGGTCACCCACGATTTGGGTTTTGATTTTGAGTTTTTCCATAAGTTTCGCGGCTAAAACCGTTGGTTCTTTGGATTTCAAACGCAATACTTCACCGCCAATTTCGGCTTTCAGCGCTTCGGGTTTGCCCAAAGCTACTTTGACACCCTTATCTAAAATCAAAAGCCTGTCACAGCGATCCGCTTCTTCCAGATAGTGCGTGGTCACCAAAACCGTCATGCCCTGGGACTGCCTTAAGTTTTCCAGATGGCTCCAAAATTCTTTACGGGCAGCGGGATCCAACCCAGTGGAAGGTTCATCGAGAATCATAAGCTCTGGATTATTGAGAAGCGCTTTGGCCAGTTCTACCCGGCGTTGTAACCCGCCTGAAAGTTTTTCAACTTTCTCCTTTTCACGGTCTTTGAGACCGACCCGCTCCAAATCACGGTCAATACGCGTTTGAAGTTCTTTACCCGACAGACCGTAGAGATGGCCCTGATGAACCAAATTTTCACGCACTTTGAGTTTTTTATCGAGGGCGGGCAGTTGAAACACGATCCCCATGCGGCGTCGGATGGCGATCTTATCCTGAGCCAAATCCATCCCGAAAATTTTGACCTGGCCGGGTTGAGCGGAAAAAAGCGTGGAAAGGATTTTAAAGGTGGTAGTTTTGCCGCCGCCATTGGGGCCGAGAAAACCAAAAATCTCGCCCTTCTCCACGGAAAAGGTAAGGTCTTGAAGCGCTTTGCGGGTGCCGTATTGATAACTTAAGTTTTGAACTTCCAACAGGTGGGACATGTGCGCCTTTACCGCTTATCGATCACCATGATGATAAAGAGCAGCGGAAGATAAGTAATCGACATCCAAAACAAACCCTTCGCTGCGCGGAGTGTTTTATCTTTGGCCAGCAAAACACTCTGCCAAAGGAAACCTAAACCTAACACAAGCGCGGACCAAAAATAAACCGATCCTGATATGTGCAGATAAGTGGGAAAAAGAGACGCCGGCACTAAAGCGGTAGCGTAAATGGCCGCCATTAACCCCGCGCTATGCCCTTCGGGATCCACCACGGTCAACATGGGCAAACCCGCCCGTTTGTAATCATCTTTATACATCCAGGCAATCGCCAAAAAATGCGGCATTTGCCAGAAGAACAAAATGGCGAAAAGCGTCCAACCCGCTGGGCCAATTTGGTTTTGCGCGGCGGCCCAGCCCATAATCGGCGGAATAGCGCCGGGAATGGCGCCGACGACCGTACATAGTGAGGTTATTTTTTTAAGAGGCGTATAAAGAACCACATAACTGACCAAAGCGCACATGCCGAGCAAAGCGGTCAAATCATTGGTTTCAAATTCTAAAATACCAATACCCAAAATAGAGAGAACCATTCCAAACCAAAAGGCGTTTCGTCCCTCCACCCGGCCCGAGGGTAAAGGTCTTTTTTGGGTGCGGAGCATCAAACTGTCCGTATCAGTCTCCAGCCATTGGTTTAAAGCGCCGCAGCCCGCCGCGACCGCGGTGGAACCCAGCAGGGTAAAGAACAGCGCGGTTTTATTCATGGGGCTGGGGCTTCCTAAATAAAAGCCCGCCAAGGTAGTGGTCAAAGCCAAAAAGTTAAGTCGAGGTTTGGTAAGAGTGACGTAATCCCGCAGATTTTTCAAGAAACCGATTCCTTTTGAAACAGACGGAAGCTATTGAGCGTTAAGACTAACATAGAAGCCAGAAGAGCGGCTCCCGTAATGACGTGCACTGAGGTAGGGATAATGGATTTTTCAGTAGAGATGACCAAAATACCCAGAAAGCACTGCAGCCAAACCAACAAAGCCGCATTAGCGGCCGGCCAAAAAAGTGACTTTTCGTGCGTGTATTGAGTGCAAACTTTAAAGGCGATCCAGTTCACCAAACCTAAAACCAAAAACGCCCCAATGCGGGTATGGCTAAATTGAAGTAAAACCGCCAGCGGCCAATCCGCTGGCAGTAATTGGCCGTTCGATAAAGGCCAGTCCGGTATGGCCAATCCAAACCCACTGTGGCGGGTTACCGCGCCGACTAAAATTTGAAAATAAATAAGAACTGTCACCGTCAAAGCGGCCTTGCGAATGGTTCCTGTTGACTGAATGCGGTGATCCCCGTCCTCGATCCAGGTTTTAGACGTCACCAACGACAAGCTGATAATGAAGCAGAAAAAGATTTGAGCTAAGCCCGCGTGAGCCACTGAGACTTCGGTGGGCAAATGGAGAAGAACGGTCACTCCGCCCAGAACCGCCTGAAGCAGCACCGCGCCCAAAGCCGACCAGGCCAGTTTTTTAACCCAGGCCCGTTTTTCAACCATTTGCGTATAAATCGCCAGACCAACCGTGAGAAGAGCGACTGTACCCGCCACCATCCGGTGCCCATGCTCAAACAAGACGCCGCCGCGCATCTCCGGAAAGAATTTGCCAAAAGAAAGGGGCCAATCTGGAACCGCCAGACTCGAACCCGTGCTGGTAACTAATGCCCCCGCCAGTAAAAGCACAAAAGTACAACCCGCTGTGATCAAAGCGTAGCGGTGAAGGCTGGGTTGATAGTTAGAAGACGCGTTATTCAAATCGGCCTACTTTCACTTGAAACAACAATGGCCCCGGAAAGTTCCGGAGCCATTCAGGGATTCACACCGCCAAAAACTTAGTTCGTCGCGGCAAAAGTAAAGTTGACACTCTTGGCTTCGCCGTCTTTTATATCCACTTTTTGAGGAGCGGATTCGCCGTACTTTTCCTGCCAGGCCACTAAAGTATAGCTGCCAGCGGGCAGACCGGAGATCTTGAAAGAACCATTGTCGCCCGTGACCGAGTAAAACGGATTAGTGAACACTCCGACGAAGCAATGCATCCAGCCGTGAACGTCACACTTAAACTTAACCGGCATTTCAGCTTTAGTAAATTTCTTTTCAGTCTTCATTCCTTGGTTCGGCTGACCCACATTGAAGCTGTCATTCGTCACCGCTAAACAATGGACGTTATGCAGGGTCGGATCGCTGTTTTCGATTTCCAAAGGCTGTCCCACTTGAATGCCAAACACGTGCGGGCTGTACATACAACCCTTTTGAACTAACTCCACCGAGGTGGCCGGAGCGGGATAATTACCAGCGCCTTCTTTCACATAAACGATGACGTTTTTCAGATCGCCCTTCGCGTCCGCGATAACGGTTTCGTCTTTCACTAAACCCGTGTGTTGAGCCTTACAAACCGGATCCGCGTCCACGCTGAACATGGCCGTTCCCGGCGCTTTACCCGTCAAAGTCACTGTTCCCGCCACGCTAGCCGTACCCAAAACCGCCGTGGCCTTGGACGCGCTGTTGGCCATCGCCATCAATTCTTCATCTTCGCTTTTTTGTCCGCAGCCGGCGGTTAACCCCAGGCTGGCGATCGCTAACAAAGCTAATAATTTTTTCAATTCCATCTCAGCGCTCCTTAAAAACTTTAAAATAATTCGCCAAACTTTTGGCGTTCTCACAACCACAACAGGATTTTTCACCGCGTGAATCAAAAATGAGGGAGAGTCAGAAACAATTTACCCCTGCCCGCTTTTTAAAAGCAAGCAGGGGCAAGTGGGTTAGTTTGCTTTACCGCTATTGAGCGAGAAAAGATAATCCCGCAAGAGTTCACGCTGCTTTTGCGAATTGCCATGGAAATACTGCGGCACAGGCGATTTGTCGTCCGGCTGCGGCCAGAAACTGGGCATACGAACACCGGGCATCAAATCATCCGGGTTTTTCAGCCACACTGCCACCCAATCCGGCTTCAAGCGAGAGTGAACTTGGAGCAAGTCAGGCGCGGCGGTCGACAGATCAGCGGGAATCTTATTGCCGATGATGTGACACTTAGCGCATTGGAGCTTATCAAACATGGCCTTGGTTTGAGAAGCGTCTTTAGCGCTCAACTTATCAGCGGCCATCGATTTAAACGGATAGACCTGATCTTCCTTTGCGTTGAAGTAAGTGATCACATTGCTGATGTCTTCATCCGTCCAATGGAAGCTCGGCATGTGAATATGCAACCAGGGGCGGATGGGATGAACACCCAACAAGAAGTCATGGAACCATTCCACCTGAATCTTCGCGCCTTCTTTACGCAGGTTCGGCGGAGCCAAGGACAGGTCGATGTTTTCTTTTTCGTACATTTCACGGATTTTGCCGCCTTGATCCTCGATCAAGTGACAGCCGCGGCAGTTGAAGTTCGCGATCACGCGGCGGCCCTTTTCGAGCAGCACGCCATTACCGTGAGTGCCCGCGATCATGTCATCCGGCACGTAGGTTTTGGTTAATCCCAAAACCGCTGTAGCGATCGCTTCGCGGTCTTCAGGGCTCAAACGGAAATTCGGCATTTTCAAGCGGTCTTGGAAAGCGACACTCTTGTCCTTGTCAAACTGACGCGGATTTTCGAGTTTCGCGTTCACAAACGCTTCATGTGTATGTTCGTATTCAGAAGTGCCGAAGTCTAACTGGCTGACCTGTTTGGTTCCCCAGTCAGAGAGTTCAGTTCCAATACCCTGGGCAGTTTCAAAACCCGAGATCATGTGACAGCCAAAGCAACCGTATTTGGTTAAGCTCTTTTGACCCAGGAATTGTTCACGGGCTTTTTCATCCATGGCAGCCATTTGCGTTTTAGCTCCATCAATGCCATACAAGGGCTTCAAGTAAGTCTGAATTAAGTCATCGCGGACAGCAGCGTCAGCCTGAGGCGCGCTAGCTTCGTCAAAAGTTTTGTTACGCTTCGACATCAAGTAGGCCGTCACATCGGCAGCTTCTTGATTAGTTAAGCGCATGACCGGCATGCGGGTATCCGGATTAAAGTGGCGCGGATTTTTGATCCAGGTGTAAACAAACGCCGCGGAAAGTTTGCTTCCCGTACCGGATAAGTCAGGCGCGAAATCAGCGTGATGCGAAGTCACATCATCAATTCCGTGGCAGGCCAAGCAGCCGATTTCCTTAAACACTTTTTTACCATTAGCGACGCTGCCAGCCGGCGCGCTTTCGTTGGGGCTATAGCCGCTAGAGTGCTCATATAAATACTGAACGATCGAATGTAATTCGGCCTTCGTCTTGGCCAAGCCTTCTTCATCCGAGTTATTGGTCTGTTGGAAAAAGCTCGGCATGCGAGCCGCCGGGTTAAAGGATTTCGGATCCCACACCCATTTCTCCACGAATTGTTGGTTCAGCTTGCCCTTCACACGAATCAAGCTTGGACCGGCTTTGGTCAAGCCTTCCAGATTTTTCACTTTATGACAACCCACGCATCCGCGGGTCACCATCAGTTCACGCCCACGATCCAGCTTCGGAGCGTTATTCACAAACTCTTGGTTGCCATGGCACTTCAAGCAGGAACCTTCGGTGTACTTCAAGGGCAGCATGGTGCTCTGAACGCCTTCAGGAGCTTCCCAGCCGTATTTATCTTTCCAAAGCTTCGCTTGTTCTTCATCGTTCGGAACGTGAGCGCAAGTAGTGAAATCAATCGCTTGACCCATGCCGCCGTGACAAATGGTGCAGCCCACTTTATCCATCGGGTGAGCGCTGGTAGGACCGACATAAAGTTCTAAGTGAGGGTGAGTGCGGAAAGGCTGAGGCGCGTTTTCAAAACCTTTTTTATCAATGCCCTGGTGACAGCTCATGCAGCGGTCAACCCGCATGGTTTTGGCGAAATAAAGGTCTTCCGGCAGGTTCTTCAAGATGACTTGTTGAACTTGAATGGTTGGGGCCAAGAAGTCGAGCAGCATGGCGTTGCGGAAATAGAACAAGAAACTAAAAGAGTTTTTGTCGATTTTGGCTTTCAGCAAATGAAAGTCCGCCATCATCTTGTTGATGTTGGAGGTTACTTCGTCGCGTTTAGCGTAAATGTCCGCCAAATCTTTGGCGGCCTGGGCTTTTTGCTGGCTCAAATCAAAAAGCTGCTGGGTATAACCGTTAGCTTTGTCTGTCTCCGCCTGAATTTTCTTGTTCAGCGAATCAGAATCTTTTCCTTCTTTGTTTTCTTCGCTATAGGCGTATTTGTCAGCGTCGAGCTGCGCCTTAAGCGGCTGATAGTCGACCGTCTTTACTTTGAAAATTTGCGTGTCGAGCTTGGCGGACAAATCATTCAATCTGGAAATTTCTTTTTCGTGAGAATCCAGATCTTTGTTAGCTTCTTTTAAATCAATGTGCAGTTGTTTGAACTTGGCGAAATCCATGTCAGAAACAACTTCTTTTGCCGAATCCACAGCCTGCGAGCGCTGTAACTGCATAAATTGACGCTGATAGTTTTTCCAGGGACGGTTGTAGTCTTTCCAAACCATCCAGATCACGCAAAGCAAAAGCACCAAGCTGGACCAAAGGAAAATCTTGGTCAGTGTTTTGCTGTTATAAGCTCTCTCGTCTTTAAAGTCGGCCAAGGCTGTTTCCTTCGCTAATTAAATATTAAAGAAAATTTCCGGTATCGCGATAACGTACTTCAAGTTAATCAACCATCTCAAAACCATCTTGATCGGCAAAGACGCCATGGATAAAAACAGGAACATCAAAACGCCATAGCGGGCCACACCTAATTTTTCTAAAAGCTCTTGGCACAAAGGAATTTTCTTGGTTAAGAGCGGCGGCAATGCCACTAAGTAAGCCCCAACCGCGAGAAAGCCCCACATTTCACGGATAAGGAAATTAGCCGGCAGGCCGATACCCAAAATGCGGACCCAGATGTATTCCGACAAGTTAACATTATTCAAAACAACCACTTTGTGCGGATCCCAATTTTCATAAGGCCCAAAGAAATTCCAGCCCGGACCGCGCATGAAGGTTCCCAAGAAAATCAAAGTGACCCAGAGAATAAAGAAACCGAAGAGGAATGGAATGATCGCCAATTTGCGTTCATTGAAGGTGTAGTAACCGGCGCCCTTGGGATTTTTGTCGATATAAGGAATGGCCATTAAGCCCACCAGAATCAAAGTGGGATAAACCACTCCGGCCAGCCAGGGATCGTAATAGACCAGCATTTCTTGTAAACCCAGGAAGTACCAGGGAGCTTTAGAAGGATTCGGCGTCCAGGCCGGCGTCGCGGCCTGTTCAAGCGGCGCGTGCAAGCACAAAGACCAAACCAGAAGAACAATACCGCCCACGATGGTGGCGATAAATTCGACATAAACCAGATCCGGCCAAACATAAACTTTTTTGTCAGAGGTTTCTTTTTCAATCGGCGGTTGGCCTTGGGCAATGCGACGGTCATTCAACACGCCCTGGCGGAACGACAACCAGGTGAAGAAGCCCACGGAGAAAACCATCAAGAAGATGGGAACGTTGTCCGGCAAAGAGGCGATTTCACGGAAGTGATCGCTGTAAACCATCGAGAACACGATGGCGCCGATAGCGCCCCACAAAAGCTTCACGGCAAAAGCCGGCTCGGTCCAAGTTTCCCGATACTTAATCATCGCCCAGAAAGCGATAACCGAAAATAAAAAGTATGACCAGGGTTGAAGCACAAAATCGATGGCATCAAGTATGTAATGCATGGTCCCTCAAAAAAACTAGTTTTTGCTCAAGCCGCAGATTACAGCGGACCCGAGATACCGCCGTCTTTACGAACGCGCCAAAAGTGAATCGCCATCAACGTGGCGGCCACAATAGGAACAACAACGCAATGAAGCACATAAAAACGAATCAAAGTCGCTTCGGACACAAAATGTCCGCCCAGGAGAGCAAAGTGAATGTCAGAGCCGCCATGTACCAAGTGCACGCCGCCGATTTGAATCATTGAGGCACCCGGCCCTTCATAACCCATGAAAGGGGTAGCGCGCGCCATATTGGTACCGACCGTAATAGCCCACATCGCCAGCTGATCCCAAGGAAGCAAATAGCCGGTAAAGGAGAGAAGAAGCGTGATCACCAAGAGAACAACACCGATCACCCAGTTAAATTCACGAGGCGGCTTATAGGAGCCCGTCATAAACACGCGGAACATATGAAGCCAAACAGCGATGACCATGGCATGCGCACCCCAGCGGTGAATCTCGCGCATAATGCCGAGAGGTACATGTTCACGTAAAGCGACGATATCGTAATAAGCGTATTCCGCCGTCGGGCGGTAGTAGAACATCAGCAAAATGCCGGTGACCGTGAGGTTGAGGAACAAGAAGAAGGACAAACCGCCCATACACCAGGTGTAGCTCATCTTCACGCCAGAATGGCGGGCCTTCACCGGATGCAAGTGGAGGAATAAATTCGACAGAACCGCCATCACGCGGTTACGCGGAGTATCCGGGTAGCCGTGGCGGAAAATGGATTTCCAGATTTGACCTTCAGCGATCGCTTTCTTCACCGCTTCGGGCGAAGGAGCTTGCGCAAACTTCTCATCGATCATTTTTTTCAGTTTATCCAACATGCGTCAGATCCTTTAGCGAGCTAAGATCAGCCCTTGTATTCTAAATAAGAGCCGGGCAAACCCCATTGGCCCAATTCCTGTTGAAACTTGATGCTCTCGTCAATTTGAATCAAACCATCATCCGTCATGGTGATTTGGAAACGTTCTAAAGGCCGGGGAGCCGGTCCCTCAAAGTTAACACCCGTAATGTAGTAACCGCTGCCGTGGCAGGGGCATTTAAATTTCTGTTCGGCTTGTAACCAGTTCGGCGTGCAACCCAAGTGCGTACAAATCGTGGACAGTGCGTAAAAACCCGTAGTCTCACGGACAATCCAAACGCGGTGACCTTCTTTATAGCGTTCATCCACACCCAAGGAATAAGAGCTCGGCGCGCCGGCGGCAAATTTCAGGGGCGGCTCAAAAGTCACGTTCGGGAAAAGGAAGCGAACCACACCGCTTAAAGCACCCAATGTCGCGGCCGTAAAAGCCACCCAGGCCAACCCTAAGAGGGATAAAAACGAACGGCGGTTCAATTCAGGATTTAAAGCGGAAGGCTCAGTCTCTTCAACGTGAGCGTGAGCTTTATGTTCCTGCGCTTCTTTATAAGCGTTGAACAAGAAGGTAATGGTCAACACGATCACATAGACAAACAAGGAACCTAAGGCGATAAAACCGAGGTTAATAATAAGAGAGCTGATTTCAATGGTGGAGGAAGGTTTCACTTCCGCGAAGGAAGTTCCGGTCATCAACAAAAAGGCCGCCAAGGCCAAGAAAGGAAAACGATATCGACTCGAGTTCATTAAAACCGCTCCGGTGAAAAACAAGAGATTTTGAGGACAAAAGCTTTCAGAAAACCAAGTCGAATCAGGTTGAAAGCAGGCCGTATTCTAAACAAGCGCATTATATGGGTCAAGCCTAAGGATGGCTAAAATCACACACAAACTCAAAAATCTTGACTAATTATTCCTATTTGAATGGCAGATGATTGGCACTTCGAAAACTACTTCAAAATCATCACTTTTAAAATCTTCGTCGAACTGCCTGTGCCGGTGACCGTAATCCGCACGTAATAAAGCCCATCCGCCACCGCCGACCCCATCCGGTCTTTTAAATCCCATTGAACGGTCGTAGTCACGCCCGTGAACTTGATGGTGTGCTCTACCACTTTACGGAACGAAATCGTAAAGACATCCAGTTCAATTGTGTGACTGCCAGGCGGTGTGATCAGGTCAAATTGAATCGGTCCGTTGGTAACCGGATTCGGATAAGGCGGTGAGTAAATCACATGAGTTGCCGCGGTCGGGGTCGGCGTATTGGTAATCGTCGGAGTAAAGGTCACGGTGGGCGTCCAAGTTTTAGTCGGGGTCAAAGTCACAGTGGGAGTATCCGTATTGGTATAGGTCAGGGTCGAACTAAAGGTAGGGGTAGGTGTATTTGTAATCGTCGAAGAGAAGGTGTTCGTCGGTGTTTGAGTAAAGGTCATTGAGTACTGAGGGGTAGGCGTATTCGTAAAGGTAGAAGTCGCTGTGGCGGTAGCCGTATCGGTAGAGGTGTTGGTAAAAGTCAGGGTGAAGGTGCGGGTAGGCGTCGAAGTGTAAGTTAACGTAAAAGTCCGCGTCGCGGTGGCGCTCGCGGTCAAAGTCGATGTCACTGTGGGCGTATTGGTAATGGTCGCCGTGTTCCCGCCAGGAGTATTAGTCACTGTATTAGTCAGGGTTAAGGTCGCCGTAGGCGTAATGCTGTTAGTCGCCGTAGTAGTTACGGTACGAGTCGCCGTATGAGTCAACGTGTTCGTCGACAAGGGTGTCGCCGTATTGGAAGGGGTGTTCGTAACGGTCGAGGTATTCCCTCCCGGAGTATTGCTCGCCGTATTGGTCTCTGTATTAGTTACTGTTTGGCTAAACGTCGGCGTCATCATAATCGTATTGGTCAAAGTTAAAGTCGCCGTCGCGGTGGTCGCCAAAGTGTTGGTCGGTGTATTAGTCACCGTCCGGGTAAAAGTAGCCGTTAACGCCGGCGTATTGGTAAAAGTCTGTGTTACCGTTTTAGTAAAAGTATTGGTCGCGGTAGAACTATAGGTAGAAGAAATGGTGTTGGTCGCGGTCAAGGTTACTGTTGGTGAAAAAGTTTTGGTGATTGTATTAGTAAAAGTCTGAGTAAATGTCGCTGTAGCGGTTAAAGTGGCCGTCTTGGTATAGGTATTCGTAATCGTGGGCGTGTTGGTATTGCCGCCGCCCGTTAAGGGGCAAGTTGCTCCCCAGGTATGGTTATTCGCGATATGGGTTCTAAAAAAGCCGGCATCGTCATCCACCACCGCGCTGCCCCAGCTGGCCGCGCCGCCATTGCCCGTGCCATCTTGCTGGGAGGCGCTGCCCGCGTAATTCGCGGGGTAAAAGAAGTCCATCACATCAGTTCCGTGATAATCGCCCGGACCCCAAAGGGCGCCGATACAGCCGTTGGCCACGTAAAGACAGATGTTGTGCGAATAACCCGATGTGTTCAATGGCGAATCATTCAAGAAATACTCAGGCCTCACGTCTTTATAGTGACCCAAAACATTTGTCATATGCGAATTGCCTTCGGGCATTTGCCACAGCATGCAACGCAGCGACAGGTCCGTGGTCAAGTATCCCAGCCAAGTAGCGTACTGCTGGGCCATGGCCCCGCCCGTATCCCAGTTATAAGTGGATTGGTAGCCGCCGTCGTAACCCGAAGGGTCGGTAAAGAAGAGGTCGAACTTGCTGCCCGAGCTGGGCTGGCAAGCGTTGAAGAAAGCGGCGATGGTGCCCGCGTGAGTGGATAAGGCCCCGCCGCTCATGCCGCTAGTCGTGGCGGGATTGGGAGCGGCTCCCCAGCCCGAAACGTGGATAGCCACTTTCAAATTGGCGTTATTCCCCGCCGACATCTCCTGGTCCTTCAAAAAGAGCATGGCTTGGCAATAGCCCGCCAAAGTATTTGGATAAGCGCTAAGCGAAACCCACGGCGTGGTACAGGAAGGTTTGGTAGCCGAGGCCACCGAGACTGAGTAAGTGCCCGGCGATCCGCCGCCTTGCTCGATACCACCGAACATATCCGGTTCGATATCGACGGTCACCACCTTACCCGGATGAGCGGTCATCCAGGTATTGATCTGAATGAGGAACTGTTCCCAGTCCTGGTAATACTCACCCATAAAGGTCGCACTGGTCAGTTGAGAAATATCGAACTGGCCGATCTGGTAATAGATAAATATCGGTTGGAAGCCCGAACCATTGGCCAAGTTGGCGAAATTGCCGATCGCCCCGCCGCTACCCGGATACTGCGCGTACCAACCCGTGCCCGTGCAGGCCAAACCGCCCTGCAGATAGCGGTACACCGCATCCCAGTTTGACGCGCCAGTCGGCACCATGTATTGGCTGACCGTGTTCACTTCCGCGTTCGTGCCCAGGCCATAGCTGTTCAACGCGTCCTGATAATCGTCGTCGACCAAACCCATCATGAAGGAACTAGGATAACCAGAAGGAACTGTACCGCCCACGGCCCAAACCCGAACAGGCGCCGTCGCGGCCAGCAAAAGGATCAAAGTAAGAATTTTAGAAACAGAACTTTTCAAAAGAACCCCGAAATCGATTTTTGAAAACCGCCTTCAAGCGCGTGAAATCAATCATATCAGTGTTTAAAATTTTCTGTTTCAATTGGTTCTTTTTTCGAGCCAAATCGTCATAAAACAATTTTATCCAAACCGAATCACTTATATGTCTTGATAAGCAGAACCCGGCCTAATTTGCGGGTAAAGGGTTCTGTCAAATAAACGACATAAGTTCCCGAAGCGCATTTGTCGCCAAATTTGTTTCTTCCATCCCAGGCGTAAATTTTAGAAAAGGCCGCGGTGAGTTGTTGGTGGTCGAGGTTCTTAATATTTTCGCCCGCGGAATTGTAAATAGTTAAGTCATAAATACCCGGGTATTGATTGATCGAGACCGAAATCGAAACTGGCGAGTTGCTGGTGAAAACATTTTTGGAAATAAAAAATTCATAGGGTAGCGGTGTGTTGGTAGCCGTACTGGTCGCCGCCGGAGTGAAGGTGCTGGTTTTTGTCGCGGTTAAAGTAGGCGTGTTGGTTGAAACCGGGGTTGGCGTGAATGTCCAACTGGCTGTCGGAGTAAAAGTGAAAGTGGAATTCAACGAGGTAAAGGTCCAGGTCGGCGTATTACTAAAAGTAGGCGTCAACGTCATGCTGGCCGTATTAGTCAACACAGGGGTTTCCGTCGGTGTCAGTGTTGCCGTAAAGACCGGAGTTTCAGTCAAAGTAAAGGACGCGGTCGAAGTAAATGAAAATGTCCCGGTGGCTGTCGGTGTATCCGATAACGTGCTTGTCGCGGTCCCCGTGTTGGTAAAAACAATCACCGGAGTATTAGTCGGCGACCATGTGTAAGTAGAGGTAACAGTAAATGTGGCGGTCTGTGTGGCTGAGGCAGTCCCTGTGCTGGTGGATGAATAAGTCGAGCTATTAGTCGGCGTTGAGGACAAAGTCGCCGTGGCGCTAGCGGTATAAGTCATCGTCGAAGTAGATGAAGCCGTGTTCGCCGCCGTATTAGTGGAGGTTGAAGATAAAGTGAAGGTTGCGGTGGGCGTCGCCGTGAACGTCATGGTGGATGTCGGCGTACGAGTAAACGTCGAGCTCAAGGTCGCCGTAGCCGTATTCGTCGCCGTGTTCGTCACTGTATTGGTAGCGGTGTTGGTTGCCGTTGAGGTGGGTGTGGCTGTATTTCCACAAGCCGCCGCCCACAGATGCGCGTTGGCCGCGTGCGACCGCATAAATCCGCCATCGTTATCGATGACCGCCGGCACGGTCCAACTGCCCGACCCTCCATTCGCCGTCCCATCCTCGCCCCAAGAGCTATAGAGCATATCTTCCACACTAGTGCTCGACGTGATGCTGCCCGCTCCCCACAGAATTCCAATGATCCCCGAGGCCATGTATTGGCAAATGTTATGAGCGTAGCCTTGATCGTTTAGAGGTGAGTCCGCCAAAAAATATTCGGGGCGCTCATCCTTATAGTGTCCATTCACGTCAGACATTTTGGAATTACCCAAAGGCATTTGCCACAAGATGCCGCGCAAATTCGTCAGCGTTGAAATTTGGTTTAAGAAATAAGCGTACTGATCGGCGATGCCCACCACCCCGCCCACACCCCAGTCATAAACATTCGGCGGGCCACCTACCACCGGGTTGTGCCCGTCATAGCCCGAAGGGTCGTTAAAGAAAAGATCAAACTTGCTGCCTGTCGCCGGCTGGCAGGCGGTCACAAAACTGGAAATAGTTTGGGCGTGGGCTGCCACCGTGGCCAGCGGATAAGGGTAACCCGTATTAGCCGCCGGGTTTCCGTTAGTCGCCCAGCTGGAAATATGAAACGCGATATGCACGCGGCTATTATTCGCCGGCGATACCACCTGATCTTTAATGTGGAGCACTGCCGCGCAATAGCCCTGAAAGTTGTTCGCGTAACCCGCCAGAGAAATCCAGGCCGGACAGCCCGGCGCCGCCAAGGCTGGCGAGGGAACCGTACAGCTGGCCACATTCATGGCAAAAAGTGTGGGCCCGAAGCCGGCGTAAAGATTGCTTTGTTCCACCGAGCCGGAAAAATCCGGTTCCAAATCGACCGTCACCACCGGTGTATAAGTCCCGGTCGTATTGGCGGTAATCCACTGGTCGATCAAATACATCGTGTAGGTCCAGTCCTGATAATAAAGTCCCATCCCTACCGCGTCGTTGGGCGAGGTGCCCCCTTCGTTCAAGACCTCGTTTCCGATCTGGTAATAAATGAAAACTGGATCATAGTTGTACTGCTTGCACAGGTCCGCGTGATGCTTCAACACATAGCCCACACCCAGGGGCGAATTGGACCAGCCGTTACCGCCCGTGGTTCCGCCGGAATAATAGCCGCCGTTCAAATAGCGGTAGGACATATCAAAAGAGGTGCCACCCACCGGCCCTTCCCAGGTATTCAGGGTATAAACCTGGGCGTTCACCCCATAGCCGTATTCGTTGTTCACGTCAGGAAAATAATTGGAGACCATGCCCATCACAAACGTATTGGGATAGCCGGAGGGAACCGAGCCGCCCATAGAAAAAACTTTTTCGCTGTGCGCGAAAAGTAAAAACAATGAGATAAAAAGTTTGAGGTGAAGGTTTTTCACGTCGTTCCCTAAATCGATTTTAGTGACTGCGGCAACAATTCACTGAACGCAAGTGTGGCGATTCAATCCTATCGGTTATTTTTTAAAAGTTGAGTGAATGAATTTTGACAGTGTTCGGCCGAGAAAAATAGAAAAGGAAAAAGCGCTATCACCAAAATCGAAAAACCAAGAAAGCGTTCCCATGAAAAAATCAAAAATTTAAGAGAACGTTATCAATTTTTAAATTTTAACCGCTCCTTTGAAAATTAATTTTTGGTGAATAATTCAGTAAAAATGACGGCCCCATCCCCGCGTCCGTGGGTTCTGGTTGTGTTTTCGAAAAGCCAATCGATAATGAGCGCATGAATCAAAACCACAAGGCTTCCCTGCTGCCCCTGCTCCTGGTTTCCGCGGCTTCGCTGGGGTTCGAGGTCAACCTGACCCGCTATTTCGCCATCGCCAGCTGGTCCGAATATGGCTATTGGATCATCTCCATTGTGATGGTGGGGCTTTCGATCAGCGGATTGGTATTAAGCCTCTTCAAAAACTTTTTCATCAAACACAGCGCTCTTTTGCTTTTCGCCATGCCTTTAGCGCTGATGGCCGCCGGCACCCTGGGCTTTTACGCGGTGACTTTGATTTCATTCAACCCGCTGGAATTTCAAAATCATCAGTTGTGGCAGGAACAACTTTTAAACGTCGGCAAATACTATTTAGTTCTTTTCCCCTTTTTCTTTTTGTCTGGCCTTTATATCGGCCTCAACTTCATTCTCTATCCCGGCTTTATTTCTCAGCTTTACGCCTTCGATCTCATTGGCGGCGCGATAGGCTCGCTGGGATTAGTCGGACTCATGTTTTTCATCCATCCCTTCTATCTATTGACCGCGCTGCTGCCTCTGCTTTTATTAGCGGCCTTCCTCACTCCCTCTGGCGTCGCGGGCTTTAAACGCGTTGTTTTGATTTTGTTTGTTTTTCTCATCAGTGAGGCGGGCGCCGTTTATTTAAACGAAGCGGATTTTTGCCAGTACAAAGCCATCTACCCGCCCCTGCATGTGGAAGGTAATCAGGTCGTCGAGAAGCGTTTGTCTCCCCGGGGCTTCTTTTGGGTTTTGGATAACTTCACTGAAAGATTGGATATCGACCTGTCCAATAATTACAGCCTCTTGGGTGTGGATGGACCGCCTAAAACCTATGGCCTCTATCAAGACGGCAACCGCCTGAGCGCGCTGCCGAAAAAGGGTCCGGTCGACACCTCTTATGTCAAAGCCTCGTTGGACAGTCTTCCCTACCAGCTCCGTCCCGGCGCTCAAACGCTGCTCATCGGAACTCGCGGCGGATTCAAAATGGCTGAGATTTTTTCACTGGGAATTTCTCAAGTCACCGCCCTGGAACCCGATCCCACTCTTTATTCTTTCGTCAGCGACCCGCGAAAATATGGCGGCGCCTGGCTGAGTGATTCGAGGCTGACTCTGCTTCCCGATAAGCCTTTAGCTTTTATCACGGGCACCTCTAAAACTTTCGACATCATCGACCTGTCGTCTGAGTTCTTAAATCAGGGCGAATCCAACCGTCTGGCTTTTACCCAAGAAGCGCTTCAGGAAGACTTTAATCATTTAAAACCCGGCGGCATCTTGTCTATTCCGTCTTCTATTCAGGAATTAACGGTTTATTCTTTAAAATCCCTAGAAAGCGCCCGCCACGCTCTGCAAAGCCTGGGCATTCCCCATCCGGAAGACCATCTCCTCTTATATAGGTCCGCCTGGAACAGCCGGGTGCTCATTTTTAAAGACTCCCTGCAGCCAGTGGACTTTAAAAAGATTCAGGCTTTTTGCTCGGACCGTTCTTTTGACATTTCTTACGGCGCGGGTATTTCCGCCCATTCCAATGAGGTTTGGAATGAGATCCCGCCTCTTTCCTTCAGTGAATCCGCCCGGCCGCTCAAGTCCGCCCAGCCTCAAGACGCCCTGCGGGATGACTGCCTCAACCTGCTTTCAGAAAACACTTCTTTCCGTGATCACTACTTTTTTAACCTCGCCCCTTCCACGCTAGACCGGCCTTTCGTTTACTCGGTCATCCGTTTCTCAAATTTAGGCCCGCTCCTGCGCCAATTGTCCCTCATTCCCCGGCAGGAAATCGGATATCTGGTGAATCTGGCCGTCCTCACTCAATCCATCCTTTTCGCGCTTCTGATTCTTTTTCTTCCCTGGGCTTTTCATGCCCGTCAAAAGCTCAGCGCCTTCCCGACGGGAAAATTTTTAATCTATTTCTCTTCTCTGGGTCTGGGCTTCTTATTTATAGAGATCCATTTAATTGAAAAGGGGTCTTTGCTCCTGGGCGATAACACGCTGGCTTTCTCGCTGGTACTGGCCGGCATGCTTTTGTTCTCCGGCCTGGGTAGTTGGTTTTCCGGGCGCTATATCCAAAGCCCGCAGCGGGGATTGGCCTTCGCCATGGCGCTCATTCTTCCCTGGTTCCTTTTAGCCTTCATTTTTATCGACCCGCTTTTTGTCCAGCTTTTGCCTTTCGGCGCTCTGGTGAAATGCGCTGTGCTGCTGGCATTTTTAGCCCCCGCCGCCTTCGGCCTCGGCATGCCCTTTGCCCTGGGCTTAAGTTCTTTGGAAAAAACCAACGTGGCTTTTATTCCCTGGGCCTGGGCGCTCAACGGCGCCTTCTCGGTGATCGCTACTCCGCTGGCCAATATGGTGGCGGTTTCCTGGGGTTATAGTCGCCTGCTGGGATTGGGTCTGTTACTATACGTCGTCGTTTGGCTGACTTTTCCGCAACACTCTAAAAAAGGCAAGTCATGAGATTTTTAACCTTCTTCGTTTTTATCCTTCTTTTAATCGCGCCCAGTCTGCCCGCTTTTGCAAAACCCGTTACAACGCCGGTCATCACCGCCACACCCACCCCTTCCGTTTGGGATTATCAAACTTATCTCAAAGCCTTTAAGGCCAGCGGACGCAAAAGTCTTTTAACCAATAAAAAATTCGATCGCATTGAGATCAAACGCCAGGCCGCCCTGGACAACGTGAAGAGCTACATGATGGACCGCGCCGGCGAGATGAACGAAGACATCCTCAAAGCTTTCTCCGAAGTGCCGCGGGAATATTTTCACTATGATTACCAAAAAGAAATGGCCTTCTCCGCCAGCTCTTACGATTGGCCCGCCCGCCCCTGGGCGATTGGCTATGGTTCGGCCCTGAGCGACTATCCCGGTCAGGTTTATATGATTCAACTGGCTCAACCCGAACCTACCGATACGGTTTTAGAAATTGGAACCGGCAGCGGCTACAACATCGCCTTGCTTTCGCGCCTGGTGAAAGAAGCCTACTCGATCGAAATCATCAAACCCTTGGGAACCAAAGTCGCGAACATTTTCAAACCCCTGGGCTACAACAACGTTCACACTAAAGTCGGCGACGGTTATTACGGTTGGGATAGCGTGAAGGGTGGGTTCGACATCATCATTGTGACCTGCGCCGCGCAGTTTGTGCCGCCAGCGCTCTTGAAGCAGTTAAAGCCGCATGGCCGCATGGTCATTCCCATCGGACAGCCTTTCCGGGGCCAGCAAGTGCTTTATGTTTATACGAAGGACTCTCAGGGCAAAGTTCACTGCCGTAAAGACGTGGGGGTTTTCTTTATACCGATGACGGGGAAAATGCAGAAGGAATCAAAACCGGGCGACCCACAAGCCGTGCCGACAGTTGAGACCGCCAGCGAATCGGATCAATGATTATTTTTTACGCTTGGTTTTTGGTTTAGCTTTTTTGACCGTTTTAACCGGCTTCTTCGCTTTAGTTTTCTGAACTCTCTCTTTAACCGCGGTGCCCGCGCCCAAAGATGTCAGCCAACCATTCGCCATTTCTTCCAGATCCGCGCCTTTGGCCCAGCGGAAACCTTTATCCACTTCGCTCGGCGTAAAGTCGGTCTGTAATTCTTTAGCTAACGACACCATGCGGTCTTTGGTTTGCTGCCGGCAAGTTGGATGGGACAAGGCCACCATTAAAAGGCTGATCGCCTTCTTATCTTCGCCCTGGCCTTTGAGCAATTGGGCCACGCTGGTCAGCAAATCCACCAACAGCGGGTTGGATTGGCCCGCCAGCATCAACTGAACGCCATTTTTTAAATAGTTTTGGGCGTCTTTATATTTCCCTTGAAGGCAGCCAATTTCTCCCAGGTGGGTCAACACCGCCACCTGACCCAGCACATCATGTAAATGCTCGAAAATTTGAAGAGCTTTATTAAATTCATCCTTGGCTTCGTTTACGTCTTTTCGATAAAGATAAACCACCGCCATGTGGTACCGGTGCCAGGCCATGCCCTGCGGGTCAGTTCCCTCGGCGCCCGCCATAATGTGCGCCTGGTTATAAAGTCTTTCCGCTTCCACATCTTGTTTCATCGCCAGCTTGATGTTGCCCATCAGGTCCAGCGTCCAGGCCTGTCCGCGAAGATCATTATTGGAATGATAAAGTTCCAAGGCGCTTTCATAATTTTTCCACGCGTCGCCGTAGTTGCCCACCGCCCAGCCGACTGAGCCTAACAAGTTTTTGTTCCAGGCCAAAGCCCGGGGATCATTCATTTTTTCAATCAGCTCGATGCTCTTGCCGTACATTTGAGTGGCGGTTTTAAAGTCGCCCATAATTTGGGCGGCGTTGCCGATATTGGTATAGGACCAGGCTTGGCCTTTTTCCTCGCCAATACGGGCATAAGCATCCCAGCCTCTTCGGTAAAAAAGATTGGCGTCTTCCATCAAACCCTGGGCATAGGCGATGTCCCCCAGCAAGTTGTTGATGTAACCCAAAGCGGCGTAATCAGACAGTTCATCCGCCATCTCTAAACTTTCAGTGACATAGCGGCGGGCTTCTTTAAATTCTTTGAGGCGGATAAGGATGTGGCCCAGGCTGGCCAGCGCCCAGGTCGTGGCGTTTTGATCCTTCACCACGCGGGCTTCTTTAAGTTGTTTTTGGTAATAAGTTTTGGCGGCCTCTAAATCCACAGGCGTACCGGTCGCGATTCCTAAACCGCTCCAGGCAAACTCAAGTTGTTTAACGGCCGTGGCTGGATTAAGCAAAAAAGCCTCTTTCAAAATCCTTTAACTTCACTCTCGATTATAACAACCTCACCAGATAGTCTTGAACTCTAATATCCACCAAACTATCTGAAAATCTACCTGCAGGCCTTAAATTCACGGTTAACATTTGAGAGCAATTCAAGGACAATACGGCCATGCCCAACCGTAAAACATTTTTGATTCTTTTGTTGTCGGCCTTTTTGTTCCGTTTAGCCTTTGGGCTTTTGCGGTCTCAGATATGGGAAATCGACCAATTTCAAACGTATTTAATTGGGCTGAAGTGCTTTACCACCCACAGCTGGCCTTTCTTCGGTCCTGATGTGAACGGGCTGGAAAACAAAGCCTTTCAAAGCCAGATCCCCGGCGCCATGGAAGGGCTGCTCATTGGTTTGCCCTTTTTCATCCTGCCCATCCCCGAAGCACCCTTTATCTTGCTCAATATTCTCTCCGTCATCGGGGTCGCCCTGCTGACCTGGTACATCGTCAAACGCATCCCCTCTATTTCATATATATGGCTCTTTGTCTGGATCAGCATCGTGCCCTGGAGCATTCACGAATCCACCACCATCATTAACCCCGCTTTCACCTTTTTGCCCGCCATCCTCTTTTTTATCGGCTTCATGGAAAGCCTGCCGTTATTTTCGCTGAACTTGATCAGACCCTTTTGGGCTAACGCCGCCATGGGATTTTCGCTTTGCTGGATTATGCAGTTTCATTTCTCATACGTTTATTTGATTCCCCTCGCCCTTGTTTCGCTGACGGTTCAACTGATTCAAGCCAAACGGCCGATGGCCTTGGTTTATTTTGTATTGGGATGTCTGCCGACTTTCGCTTTCATCATTCCCACTTACATTCAATACGGCTTGGCCCGCAACAATGTGTCCTCGGGCTTTGTGGTTCCCTTTAACTGGGTTAATGTGCGGGAACTCTGGACTCTGCTGGCCCGCTTTTTATCCCTGGTCTGTTTTGAACTGCCGCGCTTTTTGGGCATCGACACCAAGTCCCGCATCGGATTTTTGACAGAGCATTACTGGCTGTTCATCCCCGGCGCGATTCTTTGGATTGTGGGATTGGTTCAGCCCTTCGTGCTTTTAATCATTTGGTGCCGTCAGTTATTTAAGAACTTGAACTGGCTGGCCCCGATAGTTTTTATCGCGCTCTTTACCATTTTGGGTTTCGACGGCATGGACCAAGTGTTTCATCCCTGGAATGCCGATCCGGGCCGGGTGCTTCACGCTCTGTGGGTTTCGTTATTAGCTGCGGCCTTAGCGCATCTGCTTACCTATGGCCTCACCCGTTTTCCCCAAACCGCCGCCGGACCGCGCTGGAAAGAATTGAACTGGCTCATGGCGGCTATCTTCGTGATGATCTATGTCAGCTTTTGGTTCACCAGCAAACTACCCCTGTCCCACATTTACTTTATTTTCTTCCCGCTTTTAATGACCTATTCCTGCTATGCCTGGCTGCAGTTTCCGAAAAGCTGGAAACTCTGGGCGAAAGTTTTCATCGTTCTGGGAGTGGTCTTTCAATTCGGCTATGCTATAACCGTCGCGCCGAGAGATTCGATTTACACCAAACGGGATGTCATTACCAAAGCCATTCAAGATAAAGACTATCGTGTTTTTGGTGAACGCCGCGAAGGCAGTCTTTACTAACTAAACCAGGTGCACCTTTGTCCGACAGAAACAAATTCATTCTTCTTTTTATCGTCCTGGTCATCTTCCGAACCATCTTTGGTTTCTCCCAGCCCTTTTTTAGCCCGGATGAAACCCAAACCTATCTCATTGGCCTGAAGGCTTATACCGACCACATCTGGCCTTTTTACGGTCCGGATTTAATCGTGACCGAAACCGGTTTTTACACCCAAATCCCCGGCGCACTGGAAGGCCTTTTAGTCGGCGGCCCCTTTTATGTTTTGCCTATCCCTGAAGCGCCTTTCATTCTTTTAAATCTGATGTCCACTTCGGTCATTGCTTTGCTGGCCTTTTATATTTCCAAAAGAGTGAAAGAAATTCCTTTCCTCTTCATCTTTGCCTGGATCGCTATCCTGCCCTGGAACCTGCATGAGTCCGCCAACATCATTAACCCTTCCTGGCTTTTGTTTGGCAGCGTGTTCTTTTTCATCGGCTTCTTAGAAGCCATTCCCGAAACTTCTTTAAAAATGCTGACGCCCTTTTACGCCTTCGCCTGCATGGGCTTTGGGCTCTTTTGGAATATGCAGTTCCATTATTCCTGGGTACTCTTGCCGCCCTTTATCGCCACGGCCTTCGCCTGGCGCTTATGGCGCAAGACCCTTCGCCCTCTTCCGGAAATCGGCGGGTTATTCGTGGGTTCTCTAATTTCAGCCGCCTTCCTGATTCCCACTCTGGTGGTCTTTGGATTCAATCAGGCTTCTTCCGGCATGGGCCTGGCCGTTCACTTCAATTTCGACAACTTCAAAGCCTTCTTCACCGTCTTGGCTCGGTTCTTCTCGCTGGTTTCTTACGAACTGCCCCGCTTTTTAGGTACCGGCACCCACGAGCGCTGGGAGACTGTCATCCATTTCCCACTCATGTTCCCGCCCGCTCTCTTTCTTTTCGTGGTCGGTATCGCTCAGGCTATTCTTCTCTTCGTCATGATTTTTTTCAAAGACCGCAAACATAAAGACTGGTTAGCCATTCATATCATTACAGGCATCAGCCTGTTATTGGTTTGGGCCAGCTTTTGGTTCACGTCGAAACCCCCGCAAGCCCACATGTATTACATTCTTCTGCCGCTCATCTCGGTTTACTCTTTTTATATTTATGGCCGGTTGGCCGTGGATAAACGCTGGAGAATTTTCGGCGTCATTTGTTTGGTCGCCAGCTTTTGGTTTGAGGGCACCTTTATGATTCAGCAGATGCCCGTTTCTTCCCTCTACACCAACGGGGGCTGGGAGCCTTTTCGGTTTCCAATACTTCGCCGTTTTTGTCCGCGGCCACATAACCCGCCATGGGCACGGTGATGAGTGATTCCATTCC
>Ga0206920_1005_pt2 | contig 97158 bp, 80 predicted proteins | sample Alteio_BWOrgHeat_65_FD_152934 | JGI IMG/M metagenome (GOLD analysis project Ga0206920, IMG submission 152934) | Enriched cells from forest soil in Barre Woods Harvard Forest LTER site, Petersham, Massachusetts, United States -... | ecosystem: Environmental > Terrestrial > Soil > Temperate forest >...
AGCCGCAGCCGCAAAAAGCTTTGGAAAAAGGGCGAAGAATCGGGCAATGTGCAAAAAGTGAAGGCCATTTATACCGATTGCGATAAGGACGTCGTTCTGGTAAAAATAGACCAAGTCGGCGGGGCGGCCTGTCACACGGGCAAAAGGTCCTGCTTCTTTAATGAACTGGCGGGTGATAACTGGAAGGAAGTCGGCGTCCAGGTGTTTGATCCCGAAAAGGTTTACGGACACAAATGAAAACTGCTTTAAGCGTGAATTTGAATCGTTGGCGTTGCTCCTCTTGGCTTTAAGCCCGGGGTGCGGTCGCTATCGTTCAAATTTAACTTAAGGAGATTTTCATGAAAAACTCAGTTTCTTCCCACGTTGTTCCCTCAATCGAAACATTTACTAAATTAAGCCGTCAATACAACCGCGTGCCGGTGTCTTTGGCTTTTCAGTCAGATCTGGAAACGCCGCTGTCGGTTTATCTCAAGCTCGCCAAGGGCGCGAACGGATTCTTGCTCGAGAGCGTCGAAAAGCATGAGCTGGTCGCCCGCTATTCCATCGTGGGTTTTGAACCCTCCAGCATTTACGAAGCCAAGAACGGTGTTTTGACTGAACGCTCAGGCAAGCGCAAGAACACCGTCAAATCCGCTAATCCGCTTCAAGCCATTCAAGACAAGGTCTCGGCGGTGGAGCAGGCTCCGTTAGAAGGCGCTACTGGCTTTCTGGGCGGTTTGGTGGGTTTTGTGGGTTATGACGCAGTGCGTTATTTTGAAAAACTTCCAACCCAAAAGCCTGATGTATTGGCATTGCCGGACATTTATTTAATGACCACGGATAATGTGGCCCTCTTCGATCACATGAAGCGCACCCTGCGCCTCATCATTAATGTGCCGATGGATTCCAAAACAAACCCCAAAAAGGCCTATGCCCAGGCGGTTAAAAAGCTGACGGCCTTGGCCAAACAGCTCGAAAAGCCGGTCAAGGGTGTGGCTGAAATTCCAGTGACTGCCATCGCTAAGCCGGGTCCCAACGATCTCTTTGGGTTTAAAGCCAACATGAAGCAGGCTGATTACGAAAAGATGGTCCTGAAGTCCAAAGAATACATCCGCTCGGGCGACATTATTCAGGTGGTGGGGTCTCTTCGTTTCCAAAAAGATGTGAAGCTGGACGCGGTAACTCTTTACCGGGTTTTGCGCCGGTTGAATCCTTCTCCCTATATGTTTCTGCTCAAGACTGAGGGCGTGGACATTGTGGGCTCCTCGCCAGAGATGATGATTAAAGTCCAGGGCGGCATTGTGGAAACTAGGCCTATCGCGGGCAGCCGTCCGCGCGGCAAGAACCCTGAAGAAGATGTCCGCCTCGAAGAAGACCTTCTCAAAGACGAAAAAGAATTGGCTGAGCACGTTATGTTGGTGGACTTGGCCCGCAACGACTTGGGCCGGGTTTGCGATTACGGCACTGTGAAGGTCAACCAATTCAAACGCGTCGAGCGCTATTCCCACATCATGCATATCGTGTCGGATGTGACGGGGAAGCTCAAGATGGGTAAGACCGCTTATGACGCTTTCCAATCCTGCTTCCCAGCGGGCACCCTTTCGGGCGCGCCTAAAATCCGGGCCATGGAAATTATTGAGGAACTGGAACCTTCCCGCCGTGGTGCTTACGGCGGCGCGGTGGTAGCTTTCGGTTATGACGGCAATATGGATTCGGCCATTACCATTCGCACGGCGGTTTTGAAAAAGAAGGGCAAAAAGACCACGGCCTATGTTCAGGCTGGCGCGGGGCTGGTGGCGGACTCGGTTCCTGCCAGCGAATATCTGGAATGCTGCAACAAGGCCCGGGCAGTGCTCATGGCCATTTACCAGGCCGAGGCCGTCTGCAAAGGAGGTAAGTTATGATTCTCGTGATCGATAACTATGATTCTTTTACTTACAACATCGTTCAGTACTTGGGCGAGTTGGGCGCGGATATCGAAGTCGTTCGCAATAATGAAATTACCGTGGCGGATATTCTTAAAAAGAAGCCGGATCATGTTTTGATATCGCCGGGTCCCTGTTCTCCTAAAGAGGCGGGCATCTCGGTAGATGTGATCAAGCAATTGGCGGGCAAGGTTCCCATTCTGGGGGTTTGCCTGGGACACCAGAGCATTGGCTATGCCTTTGGCGGGGACATTGTGCGGGCGAAAAATCTGATGCACGGCAAAACCAGCACCATCACCCACGACGGTAAGGGCGTGTTCCAGGGGTTGCCTAATCCCTTCAAAGCCACCCGCTACCACTCGTTGGTCATCAAAAAAGAGACGCTCCCGAAAGACCTCATTGTCACCGCCACCAGCGAAGACGGGGAGATCATGGGTGTGCGCCATAAGACTTTGCCGATTGAAGGGGTGCAGTTTCACCCCGAGTCGATTTTGACTGAATCGGGCAAGGCGCTACTGGGAAATTTCCTTAAATCTTAAGGCTGTTTAACCACCAAGGTACCAAGTTCACCAAGAACAGCGAAAACAAAGACATTTTGTTGATGTAATAATGTCTTCCTTGGTGCCCTTGGTGTCTTGGTGGTTAATTCTTTTGTGTTAAACTGTGCCCCACTTTTTCTCTCCCTGCGCTAAGGCTTCGGGAGACACGCCCAAGGAGCTCTTCATGAGCAAGTTATCGGTTCTTTTAATCCTGACTTTAGCCCTCGCGCCCGGTCTAGCCGGAGCGGTTTCCGACGAACAACGGGGCTACGCCGAGGAAATTGGCCAACAATGGGTTATCCGCCATAACGATAAACTCAAAGACATCGTTAAAAAAGCCGCCGGCCTTTTCACGGGAAAGAAAAAAGGTTTGGTCAACGCTTCCTTACACGTTCCTGAATTAAAAAAGAAGGCCCTCAAGCCGGAAGATGCCGGCGATTTTGGCATTCCGTCCCAGGTCGTGAATAACCAGGGTGTCACCGTGGGGTTGATGGGGTTGTACCGCACCATGATCAAATTCGAGCCGGGCGCGGAACATAGCTTTATCACCGCCGAATATTACGATGATCTGGACCCGATTCATTCCAGCTCAGACATTTACATGAAGATTGGCCGTAAGTATTTCCAATTCTTTCACGGCGAAGGCTATCCCCATTGCGCGAAAATCCTTTGGCTCGACAATACCCAAAAAGACTCACCGGTATTTTTTGAGATCAGCCAGTTTGGCGGGGGCAGCCGGGTTCAAAAGACGATTTACACTTTAGACAAAGCCGCCGTAGCCGGTATTCCACAAACCCTTTTTGATGTGCCGGAAGGTATCCGTAAAGAAGATTACATTCACGAAAAGTTAACCTGGTCTTCCTGGCTCGATGGCGAAACCTCTTATGTTGATGTGATGAAAGACGGAAACGTCGAAATTCTCAGCCTGAGCGAATCCGGCTACCCGGCCGAACTCAACATGAAGCTCCAGGAAAAGTATGGTTTTGTGAATACGGACTATACCGAGCCCTTCCGCAAGGTTCTTTCGGTTTACCAGTGGAGCGACACCAAACAAACATTGGATGATCTGGGCGATTATTACTACTGAGAGGCCGGTTCATTAGCTCCGGCCGTCCTTCATTCTTTCTTTGATCGGTTATGATGTTTTGAGCGAGATTTCCAAGAAAACAAACCAAAAGGCCCTCTGGGGCATCTTAATAGGGTCAGTCCTGATCGCTCTGGGCTGGTTCTTGTTTCCTTTTCATTCGGCGTCTTATCACCTCACCATTTACGGCAAGGGAAAACCGATGGAAGTGGTCTCGGGCGCGAAAACCGTGGGAGAGGCGCTTCGGGCACAGGGAATTGAACTCAAACCACAGGATGTGGTCGCGCCGCCGCCGAGTACGCCGTTGTCCGATGGGATGGAAGTGGACCTGGGGTTAGTTGAACGAAAAGTGAAGGAAGAGAAAAAGAAAGTTCCTTACGACACCCATGTGGATTATGTCGACACGATGAATGTGGGAGAGATTATCGATGTTCAGCTGGGCAAAGATGGTTTAGTGGATCAGCAGATTGAGTCTTTCTCGCTCAACGGGCAGGAAGCCTTTGAAAAAGTGCTCAAATCGACAGTTTTGGTGCCGACAAAGAATGCTAAAGTACTGGAAGGAACAGCCCTTCGTCAGAAGCTTTACCCTTTAAAAAAGAGGGCGATGGTTAAGAAAATCATCACGCTGGAAGCCACGGCCTATTATCCCGGGCCGGAAGATACATGGCCTTACGCTTCGGGCACGACGGCTTCGGGTCTCAAGGCGGGTTATGGGGTGGTAGCGGTCGATCCCCGGGTGATTAAGCTGAAGACCTTTCTATATGTAGAGGGCTATGGTTTCGCTATCGCGGCGGATAAAGGCGGAGCGATTAAGGGCAGTAAGATTGATTTATGTTTCGATACTTATGAACAGGCGGTTCAGTTTGGGCGCAAGAAAGTTAAAGTTTATATCCTCCGTTAAGTGGGCTTTTCTGTGCCTGCTTTTGGCGTCCTCGGCCCAGGCGCAATTCATCGCCCCTGATATGGGCAACAAATACGGATTCACCTCCAACGCCCCGACTAATACAGCTACACCTGACGCCTTCAATCCCACCAATACTCCGACGATGACGCCGACTTACAACCCTTTCGCGACCGATACTTGGACATCGACCCCTGGATCGGTTACCGACACGCCCTCCTCCACTTTTACAGCCACCCAGACAGGGACGATTTTTACTTCGACGCCCACCTTAACTTCGACGCCGAACATTTCACGCGCTTCTTTGGTGCTTCTGCCCACCGCCTATTCCAATGGAAGGGACCACTGGGATGGGTTTAACTGGGATATCGACTTTACCTATTTCATCGGTAGTTTGCTTTCGGAAGATTACACCAAACAGCAGAGCAACCAGTTCGATTCGCTGGAACAAATTAACATCATCATGCTCACCAACGATTTGAAATACGCCTGGCTTAATGATGACGGCGATACGCCCGGCATCGCTTCGGGTTTGCTGACGTCGCTTTTGGCTCAGGTGGGTTCGGGTAATTCTAATTCCACGGCCAGCACCACCCAAACCTTCCAGGTGGCGGGCAACGCGCTGGGGGGCATTTACACTGTCATGAGCAAAATGGTCGGCAAGGACACCGCGGTTCACTTTGGCTATATTTATGGTTTGCAAAGTCTGTCTGGCGGAACTTTTACGCTTAACTATTCCTCGCTCTTACCCTATTTGGGCCCAGGTCTATCCGATCCGCTGACGGGTTCACTGGGCGAAGGGCCGGCCAGTCTTTTTTATATGGGTTTCAATTCTTACTTCCTGGGCCGCAACTGGAAGTTTGAAATCTGGAAACCAGTTCCTATGGATCATAGTCCTATCCTGTTTAATACCCAGATCGATGGATTGCCGATGGCGTTCAATTTGGGTTATGAACGATGGGATACGGGTTTCGCTTTGTTGGGTTATGTCAATTTCCGTATTCCGCTGCTGCCCGCGGAATCGCCCTATTAACTGGAATTCTCATGTCCTCCTCTAAACGCTATTCCATTCTCATGGTCGCCGGCGAAGTTTCGGGCGATATGCACGCCGCGGGCGTCATCCGCGCTTTGAAATCCAAAAGCTCTAAAATAAAAATCTATGGCATGGGCGGCCCTCAAATGGCCGAGGCCGGGATGGACGTTCGTGAAGACCTGACCGAACAGGCGCTCATCGGCTTTTGGGAAGTGGTGAAACACTATCCCTGGATTAAGAAACGTTTCGACCAATGTGTGGACTGGCTGAAGCAGGAAAAGCCGGACCTTCTATTTCTGGTTGATTACCCGGGGTTCAATTTGAGATTGGCGGAAAAAGCCTTTGAATTGGGCATCCCCGTCTGTTATTACGTGGCCCCGCAAGTCTGGGCCTGGCACAAGAGCCGTATAACCCAAATTCGCCGGGTGGTTCAAAAGCTATTAGTGATTCTGCCGTTTGAACAAGAATTCTTTAAAAAAGAAAAGGTTCCCGCGGTTTATGTGGGCCACCCTTTATTAGAAGAAATGGTGTTCAAAAAACTGCCCCGGGCGAAGGCCATGAAAGCCTATGGTGTGGAGGGGGAACGCTTCCCGCTGGTTTCGGTCATGCCCGGCAGCCGTAAGGGCGAAATTGAAAAACTCTGGCCCCTTTGCGTTGAAGCGGCCCGGCTTTTGCGTCAACAATATCCGGACGCGGGTTTTATTGTTCCTCAACCGGCGGGTCTCACCTGGGCCGACTATCCCGGTCTCAATCCCGATGATTCTTTCTTTTTGGTAAAGGCCCCCGCTTATGACCTTCGCGCGGTTTGCGACCTGGCCTGGGTGAAATCCGGCACGGGCACTTTAGAAACCGCTTTGCTGAAGACGCCGATGACGGTGATTTACAAAGTCTCAGCGCTGTCTGGCTTTCTGGCGAAGAAATTCTTAACCATACCTTATGTATCGCTGGTGAACATTTTGGCCAAAAAGGGTTTAGTGACTGAACTGCTTCAGGAAAAAGCCACGCCCGAAGCTTTGGCTCGGGAAACGGTTTTAATTTTAGAAAGCGCCAAAGCCCGTCAAACCCAGTTGAAGGGTTTTGAGGCCATCCGCAAAAGTCTGGCCCATTCGTCCATGGCTTCGGCCAACGCTGCCCATGAAATTCTGAAAATGCTGGGAGCCAAATCATGAGTGCTGAAACCCACAAGCCCACCTTTTCGGATTGGCTGGTTATCCTCATCGCCACTCCTATCATTCATCTTTTGGGTTTAACTTTGCGGATTCAAGAAACGGGGCAAAGCCAATGGGGCCCCAATGCCCGCCAAAGTGAGGCGCCGGTCTGGGCGCTTTGGCATGAGACGATTTTGATGAGCGTCTGGCATCACCGCGACCAGGATGTGCATGTAATGATTTCTGCCAGCCGGGATGGGGAACTGATTTCCCGCATCGCGAAATTCTTCGGCTACACCCCGGTGCGCGGCTCCAGCTCGCGCGGGGGCAGGGAAGCTTTGACCGAACTGGTGAATTATTTAAAAGACGGCAAACGATGCGCTATCACCCCCGACGGACCTCGCGGCCCGAGACGCGAAATGAAGATTGGCGTGTTAAGCCTGTCCCGTTTGACCGGCTGCCCAATTGTGCCTTTCGCTTTTGAGGCGGAGCATTGCTGGCGTCTTCGCAGCTGGGATAAATTTATTATTCCCAAACCTTTCAGCCGGGCGGTCTTTGTTTACGGCAATCCCATCAAAGTGCCCCGCCACGGCGGGGAAGAATATCTCAAACAGATTCAGGCTGAGTTGGACCGCGTTACTTTAGAAGCCGAGAACTACTTTAAGCAAAAGGCTGTTTAACCACCAAGGGCACCAAGACACCAAGAAAGTCCGAAGAAAATTTGGGTTTAACCTTATTTTCTCTTTTGATTTTCTTGGTGCCCTTGGTGTCTTGGTGGTTAATAGGTTTAAGATAGGATTACATGAAACTCTTACTGTTATTTCTTTTCGCCTTTTTAACCGCCGGAAGCCTTAGGGCTACCGAAAAGCTTTGGATTCCGCTGGGTACGCCGGTGGGCCAAACGGTTGAAGCGGTTCAAGCCACACCGAACGCTCAGGGCACGGCGGTTCTCATGGCTAATCCCACTGTTCAACCCACCGAAACCGTGGTGCCGGGTGTGCGGGTTAAAGACGGCCATTGGGCTTATAAATACCCTGATAACCATACGGAAAGCGAAGGCGATTACGATATGGGCAAGAAGAACGGCGTCTGGAAATATTACAGCGCTGACGGCAGTGAAGTGCGCGAGATGGAGTTTAGTCAGGACCGTTTGACCGGCGGCGCCGTATTGTTCGGCGTGAATGGCGGTCAGAAATATACGGATCACATTACCGATATGGTTCAAAAGGTAGTGCCGGTCGACTTTAAAGTGAAAAACGTTCTACCCTACTGGCTCGATCTTTTAGGCGACGGGGATCATCAGATTCTGGTTATCGCCCGCGGCGAGACTTCCTCAATGGTTTTAGTCATGGACCCCAACGGAAACCTTTTAGACAGCAAGGTTTTTAACGGCCTGGTGGATGATTTTATTTTCGGGGAAATTAAAAAAGGGGGACCCATTTGCTTCGGTTATGATATGGCCTGCGACGCCGGTCTGGGCGTTTGTCAGTGGGAATTTGATGTCTGGGACGGATCGAAGCTCAAAACCGTTCTCCAGTATCAGGGCTGGTATGGGAAGAACGCTCCTTTTACCCTGCCGGTCTTTCAGTATGTGCTGGATCAACCCGCGATCTTGACTGATAACGGTCATTTTCAATGGGATGAGAATCAGCAAATGTTTGTAAAAGCGTCGAACTAACCTCGTTCGTTCCGCGCTGTAATCTGCCAAAAAGAAAGTAATGTCATGAAACCAACTCTCGCGAACCTCTTGGTTCTGGGGCTTTACCGGGCTTTGATGTTTTTGCTCTATGTGGTGGCCCGCATCATTGGTTTATTTTATCCCTCTCAGGGCTTTCAAGAGCGCCTGGGTTTTTATCCGAAAAGCGAACTGGCTAAATTGACCGACGGCCCGCGGGTTTGGCTGCATGCCGCCTCGGCGGGGGAAGTGAACGCCATTAATCCCCTGTGCGTCGCCCTGCGAAAAGAAAAACCCGGCCTCCAAATCATCATCACCACCACTTCCAATACGGGAAAAAAACTCGTGCAAGAAAACGGCTCCGCGGACGCGGTGTTTCTGGCGCCGCTCGATATGGGTCCCTGTGTACGCCGTGTTTTTAAACAATTAAAACCGGCGGTCTATCTGGTCGCCGAAACGGAGTTTTGGCCCAACGCCCTGCACCTATCGGCTAAGTTGAAAATTCCTACTCTTCTGCTCAATGGCCGCATCTCGGACCGCAGTTTTCCATCTTATGTCCGGCTCAAAAGCCTTTTCACGCCGGCGCTTAATTGTTTTAACCAATGCTACGTTCAATCGCCGGGCGACCGGCAGAAACTGATCGACCTGGGTATTTCGCCCGAAAAAATATTAGTGGCGGGCCAGCTGAAATATGATTTGAAGCCGCCGGATGGAATGGCAGTTCAACGGTTTAAGGAAACCCTCAGCCTTCTTCGCAAAGATATTCTCTTCACCTTCGGCAGTCTGCGCACGGGTGAGGACGACCTTCTTCTGCCCTTGATGCCTGATTTATTGAAATTGTCCTCACAAGTCAAAGTGCTTTTGGCGCCCCGGCATTTGAAAAACGTTCAGGTCGTTCAGGACAAACTGGCCAAGCTGGGCGTTTCCAGCACTTTGCGCAGTCGTATGGGTTCCGAAACCATCCCTGAGCGCGTCATTATTCTCGATACCATGGGCGAATTGGCCCAATCTTACGCCTTTTCCCGGGCGGCCTTTGTCGGTGGTACTCTGGTACCTATCGGCGGGCATAACCTGATGGAGCCGGCTTTGGCCACCGTGCCGGTTTGTTTTGGACCCCATACCCGAAACGTGGTGGAAGCGGCTGAAGTTTTGGTCCGTTCGGGCGGCGGGTTTCAGGTGAAAACTGCCTATGAGTTACTGAAGCATTTTGAGAAGTTTTTAGACGAGGACTTTGCCAAACAGGCAGGCCGCAAAGCGCATGAGTCGGTTTTTTCCATGCGGGGCGCTACGGAAAAAACGGTCCAGGGTATCTTGAATCAGTGGCCTTCCCGTACATAAAGGTAGGTTATGAGCCGCTTAGAGAACGCGTACTTAAAATTTATCACGGATAAACCTAAGGGCCTTCGCAAGAACGTGGCCTTCGCGGTTCTTCGATTTTTTTCCAGCCTTTTTTTGGCCGGCTGGTGGATCCGCAAAACCTTTTACCGTTCGGGTCTGACCCGCCGTAAAAGACTGCCTTGTCCTGTCATTAGCGTGGGTAATGTGACTACGGGAGGTACGGGTAAAACCCCGCTGGTCATCTATCTGGCCAAACACTTTAGCGCCCAGGGTAAAAGAGTCGCGGTGCTCAGCCGGGGCTATGGCCGCAAGACCGATTCTTCCCAGCTGGTCTGGGTTTCGGACGGCAAAAAGATTTTAGCCACTCCTGAAGAGGGCGGCGACGAGCCGGTTCTTATCGCCAAGTCTGTTCCCAAAGCGGCGGTCATTGTGTGTAAAGACCGCTACAAAGCCGGGTTGGACGCCATGAAAGTTTTTAGGCCTGATCTGTTTATTTTGGATGATGGCTATCAACGCCGCTTTGAACTTCACCGTGATCTGGACATTTTGGCCATCGACGGGGCCAACCCTTTCAGCACGGGCTGGGTTTTGCCCGCGGGGCTTTTGCGGGAACCTTTGGAAGCGATGGCGGAAGCGGATGTGCTGGTGCTGAACAAAGTGAATCTTTGCCGCAGCCCCGAAGATGTAAAAACGGTTTTAATGCGGCACAATCCCAAGGCTTATGTGGTGGAAGCCCACTTCAAACCGATTAGTTTGAGAGATTTTCAAACTGGGAAAGAAATGAAAGCCGCTTCTTTAGACCGGCTTTCGGTCGGCGCCTTTTCGGGTGTGGCCAGCGCGATTTCGTTTGTAAGAACCCTGGCGGATTTTAAAGTACTCATTCATCACTCCTACAATTTGCGCGACCATTACGCTTATACCCGTGAGAATCTCAAAACCATTTTGGAAGACGCCCACATGCGCGGCCTGCAGTATTTGATCACCACGGAAAAAGACGAAGTTAAAATCCCCAAAGATATGGAACTGCCCGTGCCGATTCTGGTGCTGGATATTCATTGGGAAGCGCTGGGCGGCAAGCATCACTGGGATTCGATGTTAAAAAGTATTTCGCTGAGCTGCGGTGTTAATTCATAACAGGAAGTCATGTTGAGTCCTAAAATCAAAAACCCAGCCCGCATTTTAGTCCTGCGCTATTCCTCGCTGGGCGATGTCATTTTGACCAATCCGGTTTTAGACCGGCTGAAGGCTGCTTATCCGAAGGCTGAAATTATCTACGCGACCAAAAAATACCTGGCGCCCATGGTGCAGTATCATCCGGCGGTTTCGGGCCTGGTGACCTTGAACGGCGGGGGATTACTGAACTTTTTTAAGCATGTGTCGTCCATTTGGGCCTTAAAACCGGATGTGGTGGTGGATTTACATGACTCTCTGCGCACCCGGATCATTCGCTTGGGTTTGGGACAAGCTCGGGTCACGGTTTATGACAAAGAGGGCAGATACCGCCGCCTGATTGTCAAAAAACTTCAAACCAAACCCAGTCTTCACACGGTTCGTAAATACTTAAAGGCTTTAGAGGTTTTGGGCATTCCTTTCGCGCCATCCGTGAAATGCCAGGTGCATGTGTCGAAAGAAGGCCAAAAATTCGCGGATGAATACGCGATCCGTCAAAAGATCGGCAAAAAGATGGTCATTGGCTTGGGTCCTGGCGCGACCTGGCAAACCAAGCAGTGGCTTCCTGAATACTATGCCCAACTGGCCTCTCGTTGGGTGAAACAGTACAAGGCGGAAATCTTATGGTTCGGCAATGACAAAGAAGTCGAGCTGATTACCACTATCCAGTCTCGAATGACGGTTCCGGTTTCCCAAAGGGGCGTTTGTGTGGCAGGTCAGTTGACCTTAGAACAATCGACCGCGCTTCTGGGCAAGTGCGACTACTTTTTAGGAAGTGATTCAGGTTTGATTCATCTGGCCTCGGCCCGGGGCGTACCGGTTACGGTTATTTATGGGTCAACTACCACTTCACTTGGCTTTGAACCATGGGGCAAACACCAGGTGGCCGAAGTCAAAGGCCTCGATTGCCGTCCCTGCGATGTGCACGGCAAAAAAGAATGCCCGCTGGGCCATTTCAAATGCATGAAAGACTTGACGCCGGATAAAGTTGAAGACCAAATGAAGCATTTAATGGGCAAAAAGCCTTAAAACCCTCGCCTTTCGTTCTCTGAACTAATGAGATATTATTACCTCTCTCAGTTAAACGTTTTTAATAACCCGTTTATTTTATCGGTCTTAAAGGTATATATGACGCTCATTCGTATTCTGACATTCGTCCTTTGTTCGGCGACGCTTTTCACTGCTCCTTTGGATGATAATTCGTCCATAAGCGGCTCTATTGAGTTACCGATTCCTCAAAGTGTTCACCCGAAGAATGAAATCAAACTAAAAAAGAATTATGGATTGTTGCCGCTTTCTTTTGAGCGCAATGAAGGTCAAACGGATTCGCATGTTAAATTTATTGCTAGGGGTATTGGTTATACTCTTTTTATCACTTCTTCAGAAGCGGTGTTGGTTTTATCTGGTTCGGGGAATTCCAGTGTCCTGTCCCATGGATTGACTTCTGAAAAAAATAAAAGTTCTGTCGTAAGGCTGAAATTCAACAACGCCAATTTAAAACCCCAGATCGCGGGATTGAAAAAACTGCCCTGGAAAAATAATTATTTTATTGGCAACGATCGGTCTCGTTGGCGAACTGGGGTTACTCAATACTCGCAAGTCTGTGTGAAAAACGTCTATCCTGGAATTGATATTATTTATCATGGTAATCAGAAAAAATTGGAATATGACGTTGTGGTGGCGCCTGGCGCCAACCCCAAGATGGTCGAAATCTCCTATTTTGGAGCGCGCGAAGCCGAACTGATTAAAGGCGATCTTCTTTTGCGAACAGGAAAAGACAAGGTTGTTTTTAAGGCGCCTGTGGTTTATCAAACAATTAATAACGAAAAACATATCGTGAAAAGCGGTTATGTTTTGGCCGCAAACCATCAGTTGGGTTTTGAGGTGAAAGATTATGATCGTTCTAAGCCGCTTGTCATTGATCCTATTTTAGATTATTCGACTTATTTGGGCGCGGCCAATGGCGGAAATGGTTTAGCGATCGCGGCGGATACTAGCGGAAACGCTTATATTACGGGAAATGGATCTTCAACTTTTCCTACTACCGCAGGCGCTTACATGACATTGCCGCCCTCAACTACTGTGACTTATGTCGCGAAGTTGAACCCTTCTCTAAGTGGGAACGCTTCTCTGGCCTATTCAACTTACTTTGGAGGAAGCGGAGGTGAAAATGGATTGGGAATAGCGGTAGATGCTAGTGGCAATGTTTATATAACCGGTAATACGGGATCGGTTAACTTTCCAACTACTGCGGGAGCCTACACGACTAGTCTTCCAGGTTATGGATCAGCCTTTATATCTGAATTTAATCCCTCGTTGAGTGGAACCGCTTCATTAGTTTATTCAACCTATCTTGGTGGAGGATCGGATTCGGGCCAAGCTATTGCGCTAGATTCCTCAGGCAATGTGTATGTATCGGGATATACGTATTCCGCGGTTTTTCCGACCACCAGCGGTGCTTATCAAACTACCCTAAAAGGTGCTACTAACGCTTTTTTCTCTAAACTCAATCCCGGTGGACATGGGGCGGCCGATCTAATTTATTCCACTTATTTGGGAGGAAATAGTAATAGTGGATGTGTGGGTATTGCTGTTGACGGTAGTGGAAATGCTTATGTTATTGGTAATACGACTTCGACTAACTTTCCCACAACTGCTGGCGCTTATCGGTCAACGCTTCCCAACTCAAACCAATCGATCTTTGTCTCTAAAATCAACCCAGCCGGCGGCGGGACGTCGGATTTGGTGTATTCCACTTATTTAGGGGGCACTAATACTGATCAAGGACATTTTATCGCGGTTGATGGTGGAGGTAATGCTTATGTGACTGGGTTTGCCAAGTCGAGTGATTTTCCAACCACTAGCGGTGCTTTTCAAACGGTAATGCCAAATTCAAACTATTGTGGCTTTGTTTGCAAATTTAATCCGTCGTTGAGTGGTACAGCTTCTCTTGTTTACTCAACCTTTTTAGGGGGGAGTGGATATGACAACGCGCAGGGGATTGCGCTAGATTCCACCGCAAAAGTCTATATCACCGGCTACACCGGTTCTAATGACTTCCCAACAGTGAGTTGGGCTTATCAACCAGTAACTCCTAAAGCCAACGCGATCCATTCGTTTGTTACCAAATTGGATCTTACTTTGGGTGGGTCCGCCGCGTTACTTTATTCGACTTATCTGGGTGGGAACTTGGAGGAGTATGGCAATGCTATCGCGACTGATAGCGCGGCAAACGTTTATGTTACAGGATTTAGTGTCTCAAGCAATTATCCGACTACGGCCGGCGCTTATCAGCCGATTTTTGGTGGAACTTCTCAAGATATTGTTGTAACCAAATTTGATGTGTCGGCTTTTTATACACCGACCCCCTGTGGTTATCCCGGAAACACTTGCACTTTTACCGCAACGGTCACAAACACATCGACAAGGACTGCCACAAATACTAGGACCGCGACTCCCACGAAAACATCGACCAATACTTCGACGGATACTCCAACAAATACTCCGACCAATACTTCTACCAATACTTCTACCGATACAGCGACTTCAAGTGCGACCAATACTGTTACAGCTACCTCGACTTATACTTCTACAAACAGTGTTACTAGCACATCTACGGTTACCGCGACTAATACGTCTACCAGCACACCTACGATTACGGTTACTAACACGGTTACCAACAGTGTTACCAGCACTGATACGAGTACGGTCACGTCGACTGTTACTAATACCGCGACTATTACGGATACTAATACGACGACTAACACGGCCACTGTGACATCGACAAATACTTTTACTAATACTTTTACAAATACGGCCACCGTTACGTCCACATTTACACCCAGCAATACATTTACAATGACAGATACATCGACGATTACGAATACACCTACAGTGACACCGACTTATACCTTCACTAGCACACCGTCTTTAACCGTGACCAATAGCCCTACTTATACTCAGACTCAAACACCTAGTATCACCAATACACCTACGGTGACAATTACAGCTACGCCGACGGCAGTTAGGATGATTATTTTTAATCCGCCTTATCCCAATCCTGTTTCGGGTTCGTCTCTGAATATGGATGTGGTTTGCCCGCCGAATACGACAATTAACTGGGATATCTTTACCCTGGCCTTCAGAAAAATAGATGGGGGATCGCAAATCGCCTCGGGTGATACGACAATAACCTGGAACTTGCTCGATAAGAACGGGGTTCAGGTTTCTAACGGACTTTATTACCTGAGATTCAATGCCAGAAGTTTGGGCGTTCCTGTTACCAAAATTTATAAAGTGCTCATCGCGCGTTAAAACGGAAAACTAAATGAAAAAAATATTAGGTTTATTGAGTGTGTTAGTTGTTCTTGTGGGCTGTGCTAGCACACGTTTTCACGATATTTCTACCCGCGTTGACCCCGATACGCATTACCACAAAATCATTGTCCATTCGGATTTAGCGGATCCGGTGGGCCGGAAAACGGCGGAAGACGCGGTGGTGAAAGAAATACAACTGATCGGCGTCAACGCGACCGCTAGCTATACGGTTTTCCCGCCGGAGGTTAATTACACCTGGGATCAGAAAAAACAAATGATCCAGGCCGATGGATTTGACGCGGGTGTTTTGGTTCAAATCGTTCAATCTTTCTCCACCACCACGACCCAGATGTTCATCAATCACAATGTGGTTGATATCTCGACGGCTCATTTTAAGATTCAAACCAAAATTGTGGAGACCAGCGACTTTGAGGTGGTCTGGCAGGCACAGTCCGGCAGTCGGGTGGCTATCGATGATTACGGCCAGTTTAACTTCGCGAATGTGATGTCGTCCTACGCCTCCGGTTTGGTTAATGAATTACAGTTGGAGAATATTTTAATCGGCACCGCCAAGCCTTGATTTAATTCGCTTAACTTTTTATAACGTATCCCGTTGTTTCAATCATCCCTGGAGGATTTATGTTTAAAACGATTTTGAAAGTGGTGGGTGTGTTGGCCGCTTTGTTTGTGCTGACCATCGGTTTATTGATTGGTTATATTTTCGGCCTTAATCAAAAACCCCGCTCCGGCCCGGCTTTGGGCCACGGTATTGAGCAAATCGCGGACAGTATCGCTACGACTTATTATTTTGAGGTCGGCGGCGGCAAAGTGGTTTTGATTGACGCGGGTAACGACCCCACGGGCGCGCCAATCCTGGCGGCTTTGAAAAGCCACGGCAAAACCGCGGATGACGTGGAAGCCATCTTTATTACTCATGCCCATCCGGATCATGACGCGGCAGTAAATGTGTTTAAAAAAGCCAAAGTTTACGCCATGAAAGACGAGGCCTATGTGGCCGATGGCGAACAGGCTTATGGCAGCCCCCTGTCCGGCTTAATGGGCAAGTTTAATCCCCATCCTTTTAAAGTGACCAATCCTTTGAAAGACCAGGAAACAGTCAATGTGGATGGATTGAACATAACGGCTTATGAAGTGTCGGGCCACACGCCCGGCAGCGCGGTTTATCTGGCGGACGGCGTGTTGTTTTTGGGCGACGCGGCCAGCATTGGCAGCAATCAGAAAATACGCGGGCCGGTTTATCTTTTTAGCACCAACGCGGCTCAAGGTATCGCGTCTTTAGGCGCCTTGCTCAAAAAGCTTGAACCCCGTTTTCACGAGGTGGAGTTTATTACCTCGTCTCACAGCGGCACCTTGCCGGGCCCCCAGGGCTTGAGCGCGCTGGCCGACTATGTCAAAGAACATTCCGCAAACTAGCTTCAAAAGCAATTATTGTTCTAAAAAGCGGTCAGGAAACCCTGGCCGCTTTTTTATTTTGATATGATGACGCCTATGAAAAACATCATTCTTCTTTTATTCCTCGTCTGGGCAGCCCCGCTTTGGGCGGGGGATGAAATCATGGCCCGTGCGGAAAGTACCGCTTATCCCCGCGCCTGGCTCAACCTGGACGCGCTGCTTGATAACGGCAATATTCGCGTCAATGTCAGCGGGCCTTTTTCCCATGGCGCTCTGATTTACAATCGCACCACTTCTGAAATGATTCTGGTGGATGATCTGCACAAGATGATATTTCCTTTAGAACCCAGCGTTCAAACTGGCCTCAAAATGATGGGTTATATGTTTTCGTCCAGACTCAAAGGGGAAGCCAAAGGAGCAATGCCCAGCATCAAACTGGCTTATGAGGTGATTCAGCAAAACGCCAGGGCTTTGTTTAATGGTAGCGGGACTTTGCAAAAAAAGAACGATCATATGAATGGCTATGTTTGTGATCTGTATGAGGCGCAGGCCGGCGCGGGGGAAAAACGCCAGGTTTGGATGACCTCGCTGGCTTCTACGGGTATCGATCCTGATAATCACCAAACTATTTGGAGTTTGACTCAGCGCCTGGTCGACATTTTCGGTTATGAGCTGGGCGAATTGGGCGCGGATACGAATTCTTTAATAAAAAATTATTCCGCTTCGCAGTTTCCCATTCATGTTGGGCTTTTTACCCAGGGCAAATTGGTAAGCCGGTTCAAAGTCATTCAAATCAATCATCCGCATCTTGGGCCTGATGTTTTTAACCCGCCCGTCGGTTATCAGATGGTGAGCTTGATCGATTTGATTCAAACAGGGATAAAAGGTAAGTAGCCTGCTGGTCTTGGATGGCATGATTTCAATTGGAAGAGTTAGTTTAAAATTTTTTTCTTAAAAGATGCTCGTTTTGATGACTGCTTTCTCCGCTGAAATTAAAATTCGCTCTAACTCGTTGGTTTTGTTTTTTCCCTAAATTAACAAATTGTTTTCACAATTAGTTTGTCTGCCATGATGGACCCCCTTTATCCTTTGACTGTTGCCGTGCGGTTCAAAACATTCAAAGGACTCATTATGGCCAAAAAGAAAAAGCCGAGCGCCGTTCCTTCCTCTAAAACTTCCACTACTTATGTCAAACGCACCACGCATGAGCCCCGTCCTGTGGGCCATAACGGTAAAAATTGGGTGCCGACCAAAACTCACGCGGCACCTAACCGCAACACACAATTTCAAGAATTGCCGCCGCTTCCTTCAGGTAGTTTACATTTAGACTTAGCCGCGGTTCTGCCGCCTTCTCAAATGAGCGCGATCAAAAAAGCGGGCAAATTGGTGTTTCACTTGACGGGCGACGTCGGCGGTATTTTGGATCCCAATCCCCAGCAGATCGTGGCGGATCATATGGAAGCCGATATTGTGAACTCGGAGGCGGATTCCAAGCCCGCCTTTATGTACATTGTGGGTGATGTGGTTTATTTTGACGGCCAAAGCCCGCAGTATTTTCCTCAGTTTTATCAACCCTACGAACATTATCCAGCTCCCATCTTCGCTATTCCAGGCAACCATGACGGCGAGGTAGACCCGGCGGACGCTACTGTGCCCACGCTGGAAGCCTTCATGAAAAATTTTTGCGCCATCACGCCGGTCATCACCTCCGACGCGGGTGAATCTCACCGGGAAGCCATGACCCAACCCTATTGCTACTGGACGCTGGATACGCCTTTTGCCACGCTGGTGGGTATTTACACCAATGTGCCCGAAGGCGGGGAAGTGGAAGACAGCCAAGTTCAATGGCTGATTAACGAATTGAAAACAGCCTCCAAAGATAAGGCGCTCATTTTCAGCCTTCACCATCCGCTCTTTTCGCTCGATCAGTTTCACGCGGGTAGTTTGAAAATGCTGACTATGGTTAACGGCGCTTTTGCCAAGGCTGACCGCATCCCCGATATTATTTTCGCGGGCCATGTGCACAACTATCAGCGTTTTACGTGGCTCAATAACGGCCAGCAGGTTCCCCAACTGGTAGTGGGCAATTGCGGTTATCACAATCTGCATGCCATGGCGAAAGACAAGAACACCGGCAATAAACCGTCAGAACCAGAGGTAGTGAGTTCTTCTTTGACGCTGGAGTCTTATGTGGACGACCGCCACGGCTTTTTGCGGCTGGAAGTGGATAGCAGCACCATTACGGGGAAGGTTTACTCCGTCCCCAAACCCAGCGAAGACCGTACTGGCGCGGCGAACCTGGAAGATAAGTTTGTTTTGAACTATAAGACGGGCAAATACAGTGTTTAAGTAAAACGACCTACTCCAGCGAATCGGGTTAAACATTCGTAGGATTAGGCAAGGGAATGGCCGCCTCTATTTCTATCATTCAACCATAGCCGTAAGGTGGTTGAACTGACAAAGGTGAGGGAGGCGGGCAATGCAAAAGCGCAAATTGGGCAAAAGTGGGTTAGAAGTTTCAGCGATGGGTTTGGGTTGTATGGGGATGAGTTTTGGCTATGGCCCGGCGGGCGAGAAGAACGAGATGATCTCGGTTCTGCGCGGCGCAGTCGAGAGGGGTATTACCTTCTTTGATACAGCTGAAGCTTACGGTCCCTATGCCAATGAAGAACTGTTGGGTGAAGCGCTCGCTCCTTATAAGGGTAAAGTGGTTATTGCCACCAAATTTGGATTTCGTTTCAATGCTGACGGCCAGCGGTCTGAAAATCCCTTGGACAGCCGTCCCGAACATATCAAAAAAGTGGCTGAAGCTTCACTCAAACGTCTCAAGATTGAAGCGATCGATCTCTTTTACCAGCACCGCGTAGACGACGAGGTTCCCATCGAGGATGTGGCTGGTGCGGTGAAAGATTTAATCCGCGAAGGCAAAGTGAAACACTTTGGCATGTCTGAAGCCAATGCCAAGACCATCCGCCGGGCTCATGCTGTTCAGCCGGTGACGTCCCTTCAAAGTGAATACTCACTTTTCTGGAGAGAACCGGAAGCTGAAATTTTGACAACGCTTGAAGAGTTGGGCATCGGGTTCGTCCCTTTTAGTCCCCTGGGCAAAGGTTTTCTTACAGGCAAGATTGACGAGAAAACAGAGTTCGTGAAGGGTGACTTTCGTAATGTTGTCCCGCGTTTCACGCCTGAGGCACGCAAAGCCAATCAGGCGGTGGTAGACCTGCTGGGGAAATTTGCCGCGGAGAAGAAGGCTACGCCCGCTCAGGTGGCTCTGGCCTGGTTGTTGGCCCAAAAGCCTTGGATTGTTCCGATCCCCGGTACGACCAAATTGTCCCGTTTGGAAGAAAATATTGGCGGAGCTTCGGTCGTTCTTTCAACCGCTGAACTGGATGAGATCACTCGCGCTTCCTCGGCTATCCATCTCGAGGGACAGCGTTATCCGGACAATCTTCAAAAATTAGTTGGGCGTTGATACTTAGAGAAAAAAAGGAGACAGTTATGAAAAATCAAAAGGTTTGGTTCGTTACAGGAGCTGGTCGTGGAATGGGGATTGATATCGCGAAGGCCGCTTTGGCTGCGGGTCACGCGGTGGTTGCTACGGGTCGTAACCCGAACGATGTGGAAAAGGCTGTGGGCAAGACGGACAACCTGCTAGTGGTAAAGTTGGACATCACTCAACTTGCAGACGCGGAGGCGGCCGCGAAGGCGGCTGTCGATCGATTTGGCCGAATTGACGTGTTGGTCAACAACGCGGGCAACTTCTATGCGGGTTACTTTGAAGAACTTTCGCCGGAAGAAATGTTAAACCAAATCACCACGAATCTGATCGGCCCGATGAATGTCACCCGGGCTATTTTGCCAGTGATGCGTAAGCAGCGTTCGGGCCACATTATTACGATATCTTCAACCGCCGGTCTGTCTGGTTTTGAATTGGGTTCGGCCTACTCCGCTTCGAAATTCGGCCTGGAGGGCTGGATGGAATCACTGCAGGCGGAAATCGAGCCATTCGGCATCAAAACAACCATTGTGAATCCAGGCTTTTTTCGGACAGATCTACTTTCCGCCAAATCGACCAGCTACGCTTCGCACTTTATTGAGGATTATAAAGCGCGTCGAGAAGAATTATTTGGATGGTGGCAGACTCAAGCTGGGAAACAGACGAATGACCCTCTTAAACTGGCTGACGCTCTGATCAAAATTGCCAGCGAGGCGAATCCGCCCCGGCGTTTTATGGCAGGTGCCGATGCGGTCGCTACCGCAAAGCAAAAGTCCGCTGATCTATTAGCGCAAAGTGAAGCCTACTTGGAACTTTCGTCATCCATGGCACACTCTTAACAAAGGAGAACCAGTATGAAAATTGGAATTTTGGGTTCAGGGTTGATGGGTGGAAAACTGGGCACACTCTTCGCGAAAGCGGGACATGAAGTGATTTTCAGTTACGCCAAGACTACCGGAAAGCTGGAAAGGCTCGCGAAGGAAGCGGGGAACAAGGCGAAAGCCGGAACCCCCGCCGAAGCCGCGCAGGGAGCGGATGTTCTTTTGCTGGCCGTGCATTGGTCCAAGACTGAGGATGTTTTGAAGAAGGCGGGTAATTTGTCAGGCAAAGTCATCATCACTTGCTCACTGCCCATGGACGTCCCGAACAGCAAGTTAGTTCTGGGTCTTACTACTTCGGGTGCGGAAGAACTAGCGAAGATGGCTCCCAAAGCCAAAGTGGTTTCCGCTTTTAACACGGTTCCCAGTGAAGTGTTCTTCGGCGTTTTTGGCGCTCGTAAGAAAGCTGATAAGCCTAGTCTTGTCTATTGCGCGGATGACGCGGGGGCCAAGAAAACTGCCGCTAAGCTGATTGCAGACGTTGGGTTTGAACCTGTGGACCTTGGCGGACTCAAAAATGCCCGCTATACAGAGCCTTTAGCTTTGCTGATGGCCGAGATTGCTTATGGCGGGAAAAAGGGACCGGAAATGGCTTACCAGTTTAAGTGGTTTAAAAATTAAGGAGGGCAGCATGAACCAAGAACCTTCAGGGGTTAAAAAAATGTTCGGTGACTTAGCGCCGAAGCTGGTGGATTTGACCGACAACGTACTCTTTGGGGATGTGTGGGAAAGAAAAGAACTATCCAAACGGGATCGCAGTCTGGTGACGGTATCGGCTTTGGTGGCTTTGAACCGCACCGAACAACTGGGGCATCATTTAGGGCGGGCACTGGACAATGGGGTTAAAAAAGAAGAATTGATTGAGGTTATTACGCATCTTGCCTTTTACTCGGGTTGGCCCTGTGCGATGAGCGCTATTACCATCGCGAAGGATGTGTTTTCGAAGAGAGAGGTCTCATGAGGTGGTTGAAAAGCGGAGGCCGTGGGGCGAAACTATCCGGGAAATGAAAGGTAATAAAAATTGAAAACAACCTCTAAAAAAACTCAGCTACCGGCTATTGATTCAGAGGTTGATCTGGCACGATTGACTTCTCTGATTAAGAATTACTCACCTTACGACGGCAGTTTTGAGCAGAAAATCCCAGGAGTGCACACCATCCGCCGGTCCAAAATCAACGGCGAGTTGGTGCATGGTCTAGCGATTGCGGGTCTATGTGTTGTGGCGCAGGGTTCTAAGAACGTGTTGTTGGGCCGGGAAGTTTTTAACTACGACGCCTCTAAGATGGTGGTTTATTCGGTAGATATGCCGCTGGCTTCCCAGGTGATGAAAGCCAGCCACGCTGAGCCCTTTCTCTGCGTGCGGATTGACCTGAACCCGCAAAAGATCGCGGAATTGACCTTAAAGGTTTATCCCCATGGCATCCCTCCGGTTCGTGAGAACCGTGCGGTTTATGTGGGCCGCTCTGACGCTAAAATTACCAGCGCAGCTATTCGCTTATTGGAATTACTCTCGCGCCCCGAAGAGGCCGAATTGCTCAGCCCGCTGATCATCGATGAAATTCTTATTCGCCTGCTTCGCAGCCCGCTGGGCTCCAGAGTGGCCCAAATGGGTCTGAAAAACTCAGGCCTTAATGGGGTTTCTAAATCGGTGGCCTGGTTACGCGGTAACTTTACCCACCCGGTCAAAATGGAACACTTGGCCAAGCTGGCCAATATGAGCGCCTCAACCTTCCACAGTCATTTCAAGGCGGTCACCGCCATGAGTCCGTTACAGTTCCAAAAGGTTCTACGCCTTCAAGAGGCACGGCGCTTGATGCTCTCTGCCATGATGGATGCGGGCATCGCCAGCCGTCAGGTGGGTTATGTAAGCGCCTCCCAGTTCAGCAGGGAATATGGACGGTTTTTTGGGGAAGCGCCGACGCAGGATATCGCCAAACTGCGTGAACAAATCTCTCCTGTCAGCGAGCTGGTTTAAAAAAAGGATATTCATGTCTGAACACCAAACCATAGCGCCCGAAAGCACCGCCTTGCGTGTCGCTTTATGGCGGGCCATCCATGTTCAATTTGACCCTTTGCCTCATGTGTTGGAAGACGAGATTGGTTTAAAACTGGCGGCACCTGACGAGGGTTGGCGTGAGCGCTCTGACATGAATCCGCAATGGACCAGTCGCTTCCGCGCTTCCATTCTGGCCCGTGCCCGCTTCATTGAAGATTTGGTTTTAGAAAAGGCCGGTCAGGGATTGGGGCAGTACGTTATTTTGGGCGCGGGACTGGACACCTTCGCTCAGCGCCATCTGGAAATGGTTTCGAATTTAAAAATATTTGAGGTTGATACGCCCGGGCCCCAGACCTGGAAGCGTCAGCGCTTGGTTGAACTGGGCTATGGCATTCCGGATAGGTTAAAGTTTGTGCCTGTCGATTTTGAGGCAGGCGCTTCCTGGTTGGACCAGGTCAAGAGCGCGGGCTTCAACGCGGGCCAAAGCGTAGTGGTATCTTCCACCGGCGTTAGCATGTATCTGACCAAGGAAGCCATTATGGCCACGCTGCGCCAGATGGCGCGGCTGGCTCCGGGTTCTACTTTCGCTATGACCTATATTTTGCCCATTGAATTAGTCGGCGATGAGGAACGGATTGGGTATGAGATGGCGATTAAGGGAGCGAAAGCCAGCGGTACACCTTTTATCAGTTTCTTCACGCCTGCGGAAATAGTGGCCATGGCCAAAGAGGCAGGCTTTAAAGAAGTAAAAACCGTTTCGGGAGCCGATCTAACTCAGCGTTACTTCGCTGGCCGAACTGACAACCTTCGTCCCGGCTCTGAAGAACTGCTGGTCGCGACTACCTAACGTCGAAATTCTAAATTAAAAATCTACCGGTTCGGAGTAGGTGTGGGTTTACCGAAGGGAAACTTCTGCTGGGACCGCCAATCGTGTTTGACGGGCTTGGGCCTGGGGGTTGGTTTGGGTTTGGGGGTCTTGATGGGTTTGGGGGTCTTGATGGGTTTGGGATTGGCTCTTTTAGAAACCATGGGGTTTTTAACTACAGGCACTATCGTAGCCGTGGCGGTGGGTAAGGCCGCGATGGGGGGTATCGTCGCAATGGGTTCCATCGGCGGCCCGGGCGGGTTTTGATATAGGGTGAAGTAGTACATCACGGAACAAATGGCGATCAGAGAAATCAATCCGGCCAGGATGATCTTTGCGATGCTCATCGGTGCGTTCCCTCAATCATCAAATTGGATATTTTTACGCGGTCAGTTCACAGATGAAGGGAATTCTCGGCGTTAGCGCGTAATTTAATTGAACCAACACAATAAAGCCGATGCTCCAGTAGGGATTAATCAAACAGAGCGAGGCGCCAATCGCGTAAAGAATTTGAGCCCGGATAATTCGCCGATTGACCGAATGAAAAGTTTCTTTTGTGACAGAAATTTTCAATAGCTCTTTTTTGCCCGCGTAATTCCAACTGGCCATGACTAACATCCCTAAAGCGAAAATGTTTCCCCAGTAAATCAGTAGAGCCAGACGGTAATCAATAAACTCGTTCAAGAGGCGGGTTGAAAAGGGAATAGCGGTGACGAAAGCCAGGAAGGTTAGTTGAATCCAGGCATAGCGCAGGTTGGAATGTTTTAAATGGTTGAGCTGGGTTTGCTGGCCCACCCAGTAGAGGCCCAGGGTTAAGACACTCATTAGCCAGGTAGTGACGTGAGGAAACATGGTGTGGAGCGCCATGAAAAGATCCTGGTCGTTATGGATTGGGTCATGAGCTGGCAGGCGTATTTCCAACACCAACAGCGTCATCGCGAAGGCGAAGATGTTGTTGCTTAAAGACATCAGGCTATTAAGGCTTTGGCCTGCTATCTGGTTGTAGTGCTGTTGTAAAGCGTTCAGTCGGGGTGTTTTCATTTTCAAGAGGTTCCTCGGAATGGTTTGGACGGCGATTCCAAATATAACCTAACCGGATAAAGAAAACTTCAATTTAAGACAGCGCTCAACCGTGAAAATAAAAAAGGCGGCAACCCCAACAGCGATGGAGTGGCGCCAATCTTTTACCCTGGATTACCAGCCGTTAGAGTTGCCCGACGAACTGAAATTGGTCGTCACACCCGGCACGCCATTCGCCGGCGGCGGAGCGCTGGGCTGAAAGTGGTCGACCAGGCCGGGTGAAAGCGAAGAGGTCACATGCTGCGGCAGCGGCTGCGAGTGATTCACGGGCTGTACCGCCGGGGGTTGAGCGACCACATTCATCGCGCGGTCACTGCTGTCAGCTGGCGGAGCGTTGCCACTCGGCTGGGAGCCGGAACCGGTTTGGTTGGTCGCGGGATTTTTTCCGCTGCCGGCGCCTGCGGATGAGGGCGGCGGCACTGCTGAATCATTGGAGCTAATGGTGTTGAACATGGAAGAACCGGTGTCCGTACCGTCAACCGAAGTTAAACCACTACCCTTCGACGGGGGCGGAGCCACGATGACGGGCGGGGGTGGAGCCGAGGTAAAGAGGCCTGGGCTGGATAGGGAGGGGAGGGGAGCAGCAGACGATTGAGTGACGGGGGCGAATGACGACGGGGCGGTGCCGGTTGTTGGTTTTGAGCTGGTGAGGTTAGAGGATGAATAAGGAATGGACGCGGCTGGAGCAGTTCCGTTGGTAGTTGATAGTTGAACAGAACTTGCCACGGGGACCGATGGAGCACTCTGGCTCGCTGGCGGAGCGGAAGGGGCGCTGCTGGCTGGCGACTTGGGGGATGAAGAAAGGTTGGTGACGACTGATTTCGTGCCGTTAGAAGTTCCACTGGCGGTTGACGGCGAGGATGAAGTACTAGTAGTCGGGTTCGAGGCGGATGTGGTGCCGGTCGTCGTTGTCGCCGGTTTCTTGTTCTTGTGTGTTCCTGTGTTATGGGCGGTAGTTACCGGCTTCTTGTTCCCCGCTACAGAAGGATTGGTTGTCGTTGTGGACGGTTTCTTCTTGTGAGTTCCCGTGTTGTGGGCGGTGGTCACCGGTTTTTTGTTGGTGACAGGTTTGGGTTTGCCAGCGGTAGTATTGGGTAAAGTGTTTGGCTTTACAGGCGGCGCGACGACGGGCGGCGCGGCAAAGGACAGGGAGCTTGCGGTCCCGAGTGAAACGGCGAATAAACTAATGATTAATTTCTTCAAATGAGCTCTCCTTGTTTTAACGACGGAGAACTATAGCGAATTGGGTTCGATCTGTAAAATGCTGCCAGAACTTCTTTATATTAGGCGGAAAAACGAAGAAGCGTGGGAGCGGCCATTGGCGGGTTTCCTGCCGCCATTCAGCTAGCTGATGGGATTGGCGGCTGAGATTGATTTTTAAAAGGCTGGATTCATTTCAAAGTCCGGCCCTTTTAATAAATTTTTGGAATTACTTTTTTCTATCTTTTCCATTTTTCCGCCGCATTTGCCGCATTTTTCCGCCTGATTTGATTTCACGTTCGGGTGATCGGGGCAAATGTATTTCGCTTCCACAGTATTTCTTTTCATCACCAAACTCCTTTTCGAAAAACTTTCACCACTCAGGCCGACATAAGGAACCCGCACCCTCATGGCAGGGAGTGCGGGTCGGCACCAGGAAATAGCCTGTTCTATTTCCGGCGCTTCAAAGAACCAAAGTCGGCGAGTTATTACTGAACCGTGTCAGTGGCTGTGGGCGCTATTTGGGGCGTGGGTGTCCGATGGGGCCGGGGTGTTTTTCTGGCTTTGGCCACTGGCGTCGGCGTGAACTCGTAATCATCCGTGGGATCGGAGGTGACCATGTTGTCGCGTGTTTCATCTGTCACCGTCGGGGTGGAACTGGTTTTTGAATAAGAAGAGCTTTGAGCTCGTATATAACTGGCACTTCCCGCGCTGACAGCCAATGCGAAAACCGAACAAATAATCACTCTCGATTTTGTTTTTGATTTCATGCCGCTTCTCCTTTTGTTTTCGGTTTTTGAAAGATGGCCGAAAACTTTTCTGGATTGATTCAAAGCAAGTTGTGTGCCCGCGGTGTTTGAAAATAAATAAACGTTTTCCAAATTAAAAATACCAGGTGGGGTCAAGGGCTCGGGGATAAGGCTTGGAAATGTCTATCAAAACGACATTTTTAAAATCAGGTGAGAGACACCAGCGGAATTTTGGGTAAGAAAATCGTTTTTAATTTTTTATTTTAAAAATCAAATTGATAGCAGCGTTCTAATTTTGGAACAGCGCGGCGCCAAAACCCCCATTTCCTTAAAGAGAAGTGGCTGGTTTGTTTTAGATAGCTGGCCCAAATCTTGCTTTTGATCACGACTGTGAAGAGGGAAGAAATCATCTTCTTTCTGAGAGTGGTTGTTTAATAACAAGGAGCAGAAACATGAAAAAGATTTTAATTTTGTCTTTGATGCTGATGTTGGGTTCGGTTTCGTTCGCGATGGCGGATGACACCACGGGAGGCGCCTGGGTGATCCAGCTGAATGGCGACACTGGTTTTGCCACGGGTAATTTGGCCAAGAACGTAAACCAAGGCTGGGGCGGCGAGGGATCCATTGGCTATCGCTTTCCCTCTAATATCTTGTTGGCGGTAGAAAGTGGATTTGATACCTATTCGGCGAAAAATGGAACCTTTAATGCTCAATGGAATATGGTTCCTTTGATCGCCAAAATACAATCTTGTTTTGGCACGGGTATGGTTAAGCCCTATTTGTTTGTCGGCGGTGGTCTGGCTTTTAACTCCTCCACGGCTTCGGCTTTTGGCGTTTCCGGCACCACCACTGAGACCGACTTTTTAGGGGAAGCTGGTTTAGGTTTTGATTTTGCTGTGGCTGAAAATGTAGCCCTGTTCGTTCAAGGAAAAGTGGAAATGGATACCACTTCTAAAAACTATTCTTCTGATGTGCCCACGGTTTTGATCCCGATCAACGCCGGTTTCAAATTCGCGCTGAACTAGAAGTCAGTTTAAAAAGCCGTCCTCGAAAGGGACGGCTTTTTTTATGCGTAAAATAAGAGCTAATGGGCGATGGTGACGGGGTTAGACCTGCTGCCAAACTTCAGGGTAAATTAGTTTTCGATGATTTTTGAGAAAAAGGCGGCTGGATGAGTTTGAATTGGCGAGCTAAGGAGTAAACTTGGATCTGGTGAAGTTAAAAAGTTGGTTAGTGCCATCAAATTTAAGGGGGCTTAGATGAACATTCTTCTATGGGTGCTGCAAATTTTGTTGGGCTTTTACTATTTGATGGGCGCTAATTTTTTGGCATTTAAAGCACCGGCTCCTTGGTTGAAGCTTTTGCCGAAATCCGGCTGGATGGCTCTGGGCTTGCTTCAAGCTTTTTTCGCGTTAGGTTTGGTTTTGCCTGGAGCGGTTGGGATAATGCCAAAACTAACCGCCTATGCAGCGGTCGGCGTGGCCACAGAAACGATCTTGGTTGCTGTTGTGCTGACCAAGCCTAAGCCTCAAGGCCTGCTTTGGGTGGTGATCCCCGCCGTCTTGTCTTTGTTCGTGGCCTATGGACGGTTGGTTTTGGTTCCGTTTTAACTCATTGTTGAAATTTTTTTAAAGGAGACTCAAATGCGCTGGTATCACTACATTGCTTATTTTTTCGGCGGTGCTTTTCTCGTTAATGCCATTCCTCATTTTGTAATGGGGGTGACGGGTCATCCTTTTCAAAGCCCGTTTGCCCATCCGCCAGGAGAAGGGTTATCTTCTTCGGCGGTAAATGTCTATTGGGGTTCTTTCAATTTTCTAGTGGCTTACTTGCTGTTAGTCCGTGTGGGAAACTTTGACCTTCGTAAGAACGTTCCGGTGTTGCTGGCCGCTCTGGGTGGGTTGCTGATGGCGGTAATGCTGGCCAATGCCTTTGGCCGTTTTTATAACGGGATTATGTAGCCTCTCACTAATAAAAAAAGGCTGGAACTCACAGGAGTTTCGGCCTTTTTTTATTTCAAGACGAATTGCTGAAGCGAAGTGGTTTGGTTTTTGGTTTTGGCGAGTTTTAATAGCGTTTTTCAACAGTTTTTATGGATAAAAGATAGCCTGCTCAGGTTTAAATATCCTCCAAAGGAGTAAACTTAAATCAGACGAAGATCAAAAGATGATCACTCAGAGGCGTTATGAAACAACGAATCTTAGTTCCGATCTTACTTCTGCTTTTTAGCTGGGTGGTTTCGGTTCGGGCGCAGGACTGCCAAACCATTCCCGCAGATGTGCCGGTTCGTGTGGATATTGACGGCGTCAACATGGTTTCTTCCCGTTTTTATCTCAACCTCGCTTTTGGTCCCTGTGATCTGCCCTTGTCGCAAGCCGTTCCTAAAACCGCGGAAGCCGCGGTGAGCGCCATCGTCCAAACTTTGATCAGCGGAAACTTTGCCGCCTACCAAAAAACATTCTCGCCTATGGACGACACCAATGAAAAAAACGTTGAAATGGTTTTTGACTATCAATCCGCTGCCTACCAAAAAGACCCGCCGGACCGAATTACCCAAAAATACATTCTGGGCGATCTGGCTTTTTTTGTTCTGGGCGACGCCAACCGTCCTTTTCTGCACAGCCTGGTGGTGATACGGTCATCGGATAAGAATTACTATAACGGGCGGTCTTTTACACTTAATCCGTTGGTGGGAAATCTCGATGCGTCGATTAAGATTTTGCCTGAGGATTTCAAAGTTTTTGCCGATCCGCCTCAAGGAAACTATGTCACGGTTTCGGATGTTCTTCCGAATGACCACGGCGCGGTGACCTGTTTTTTTAAAGGTCAAACCGCTGATTGGAATGTTTTAAAACAACCCCTCTCGGATTACCGGGGCGCTTATACGGATCTGATAGCTTTTTATCAGTCGTCCTATCAAAACCTTTTCAAACGGAAAGAGGAAGCTTTTTTGGATAGCTTTTCACCCGAGAGCCGTCAAAAGGTTCAGTTGTTGATCGACAACAGATCGTTTGAGGAATACGCGTTTAATACTACTTTGCCGGTACATCGCGTCAGGTTTATTTTGGATGCTGATCCGGTTTATTTCATTTATTGGAACAGTGTTGACGGAGACGGCCTTCAATATGAAACAGTACTTAAAACCGGTGTCGGAAAGTTTGAGAGAGTGAATATTGAGCATCCCACCATGCTGGATCATTTACTGGGCGACCAGTCTTTCGCGGGAAATTTACAAAGTAAGGTGGCAGGAACTGCCGGCCAGTAAGAAAAGCTATTAACCGATGGACCGCGCCGGTTCAGGGATTTCTGTAAATTTCCTGATCAAGTTTTCCTGTGAATAAGTGGTTAAATTTTGTGATTTGCTTATTTCCGCCGGGGTTTATTTTGTTTTAATTGCCCCTAAAACCGTTTAACCTTTATCCGTTATAAAGCTCTCCTCATCCTCTCTGGCTTCACCATTTCTGGGGGTCTTGATGCGAAAAACGCTGCTGATACTAACCTTCGCCGCGAGTATTTTTTTGACGCTCAATCCGGTTTGGGCTTCTTGGTGGGTGCACGGTTTTACTAACCGATGTGAAATGGGGCCCTTCGCGACCCGGGCAGCAGCGCAAGCTTATATCAACGAAAACAACGATACGCCGGCCAGTGATGGCGCGCCCGCCGCGACGGCTGGCCTGGCCATTTGTCCAGGCGGGAGTGATGACGTGGCCAGTTCGACCAGCTCGGTGCCGGTGGGCACTGATTCCGCTACTCAACTCGGAACTCAACTGGGAAATATGTTAGGAGACGCTGTCATCAATATGTTTCGACAGGATGAGCAGGCTGCGGCTATTCGAAGGGCTCAATATGAGGAACAAAAAAGACAGGAAGCCGAAAGAAAAAGACTGGAAGCTGAACAGCGCCGTCTGAAGTACGAGGCCGATAAGTCGGAGGTTTTAAGCAACTTGAGAGGCTCGGCGCCGGAAGCCGGCGGTGGTTTGAGAGACGTTGATACGGCCTCCGATAACCAGGGCCTGCGAGAGATTCATACTGATACAGATACGGCGCCGCCAGTTCGGGCTGAGGCTCCCAAAAATAATCCAGTGGTGCCGGTGGATAACAGTTTGCAAATGAGCAATTACTTCTTTGAGCTGCAAACGAGACAAGTGGGCTCAGACGGTAAGGCGTTAGTGGGTGGAAAGCCGGTTGGCTTGCCCATTGATACGACGAACATGGTCACGGCCTCTTCGACTGATTTATATCAGGCCTCAACTGAGGCCGCACCGGAAGTGGATACATCCGCGGAGATGCTCAAAGCGGGAGTGGGAGAAGCTGTCAATCAGGGCTATGACATGGCCGCGCCCGCAGTAGCCGAATCAGTTTTATCCAAATCCTTTGATGAGGCGCCCGGTGTGGAGAGTGCCTATACGGCGGCCCAGATTATGCTTCAGATAAAAGAGGGCGACTATACAGGGGCGGGTTCGAGCTCCATTAAATTCGCTGTGGGCCACATACCGCTGGAAGGTTATGGAATCGCCTCGGCGCAGGCAGGCGGCGCGATTGTGAGCAAAACAGTTCGGGCTGATGTGATTGGTTTTTTCCAATCGGCGAACGGCGCGGTGGGCGACGACGCTTCCTGGGAACACGCCGAACAGCAATACAATGATATTTTTAGCCGCCTCACGACGGCTCAAAAAACCGCAGCCGCTGATATGGGGCAATAGAAATGAAAACAAACTCCCTTCTTCTAGTACTGGCGGTCGTTTTAGCGGTGAACGTGATGGGCTGTCTCAAAAAGACGGCTAAAAATACGGCCTTTGTGCCGGGTACGGCGCTGGCATTGCCGGTCGATCAAGGTGTCAAGGTGGGCTGGGCGGTTCCACCGCTGGGTGAGGGCGTGGATACATCCCAATGGGCTTCCTGCCAATTTGTGGTGGATGGCCGGGGAGATTGTTGGCTAAAAAAGGGTTCCAATATTTTGATGAATGTTTCCAAGGGATTTTCGTTTCAACTGGATAAAGATATTGATGATTTTGTCTGGCTGGATGGCGGCGATCTTCAAATCATTTCCGGCAATCTGCTGGGGACTGTAGAAGTGGCGCTAAAACATGAGCATTCGCCGAAAGGTCTGTTACTGGTTCATTTTAAGCCCGAATTAAAGCTTCCGGTCAATTCACCCCGATTCACCCAGGCGGGTCCCCATGGTATTTACATTTGGGGCTCCAATCCTAAAACCTCCAAAAACGAGATCTATTTTTTCAGCGCGTCCGGCAAGGCAATTCAAGTGCTTTTCGCGTCTGATGAAAAAATTGGGGCAGTGGGCGGTGACGGCGTAAGAACTTTCGCGGCGGTGGACCACCTGATACTGGAACTTTCAAAAAAGAAGATGACGGGCCTCTATCAGGATCCGAAGAACCCGATTCAAAGTCTTAATTATTCCAAGTCGATGGGTCTTTTTTACCGTACCGCTTCGGGTGTTTCTTATCTAAATCCGGACAATCGAAAAGATATTGAGTTCTTCCGGTCGTTAAATACCCAAGTTGGTCTGAAGAATGATGTTTTGTATCTCTGTCTGGGAGAATCTTCCGGTGTGATCAAAATCACCGGTCTTGAGGTTTTGGATCAGTTTAAACCTGTTCCGTCGGCCGCGGCTGACGGAACGCAAAAAGTGCAGTCGGTTGACAATGCCAAAAAGCGCTCATCTTAAGGGGGACGGTATGATTTATCGCAGGACTATGTCGGTGATGGGAAGTTTGATTCTTTTGTTCGGATGGCTGTCTGTTTCGCCAGCTCAAGCGGAAAACGCCAAACTTCAAGAGCTCATCACCAAGCTAAGAGAAAATCCGCGCTATGACGCGAATATCCGCGTGGAGATTATCAAATATGTCCAAAGCATGAGGGTAAAGCCGCCTATGCCCGAAGGATTGGATGAGGCGATGGGAAAGGCCAAGTACATTCTGAATAATGGCGAAGACAAGCAAGCTTTCGCGAATGCCGCGGCGGCTTACCGGGAGGCGTCTTTATTAGCCCCCTGGGTCGCGGACATTTATTACAACCTGGGCACTATGCGTGAAAAAGCGGGACAGACCACCAATGCGTTAATTGACTACAACCTGTATCTTTTGGCCAGGCCAAACGCTCCGGATAAAAAAGCGATTAAAGAAAAAATTGGGGCGATGGAATACGCTTCCCATACCACCTTCAAGGACATTCTGTCTCCGGGGCAGGGAAAAATGGTTTTGATCCCCGCGGGAGAATTCACGATGGGGTCGCCGGTCAGCACCGGCGGCTGGAATGAACAGCCCGAGCATAAAGTTTATGTCGACGCTTTTTACATGGATAAGAATTTGGTCACTCAGCTTGATTGGATGGAATATTGCAAGGCTTCGGGCGTCGACGCGCCAATAGACGAGGGTCCGAACTTTCCCGTTTATGGCATCACCTGGGCTCAGGCTGATGCTTATGCCAAGTGGGCTGGTAAACGCCTGCCGACCGAAGCGGAATATGAAAAAGCTCTGCGGGGCGGCACCACGACAAAGTGGTTTTGCGGGGATGACCCCGATCAATTGGCCGAATATGCCTGGTATGGTGTGAACTCGAACCATGAAGTTCACGAGGTGGGGCAGTTGAAGCCGAATCCTTATGGTTTATATGACATTATCGGTAATGTCAGCGAATGGTGCTCAGATTGGTATGGCGATCAGTATTACAAAGATAGCCCGGAAAAAAATCCACAGGGGCCAAATAAGGGCGGGGATAAGGTTCTGCGGGGCGGTTGGGCCTACAGCGATGCCAATAACATACGCTCAGCCTATCGTATTCGAAATAATCCCACCTGGTTTCATGGCGACAATGGCGACTGGTTTGGGCTTCGCTGCGTGATGGATCCCAGCCCGGATGACCCGGCTGTGAAAAAAACGAAGAAGAGTAAAAATAAATAGACGAAGTAGTGTGCTGGAAATAAAAAGCCCCGAGCGGAAAATCCGCCGGGGCTTTTTTATTAAACGGACATTACGGAATATATTCGTAGATATGGTTGCCGGGTGAATTGTTGCGGTCGCTAAAGTAAACATCGCCCGTACTGTCCACCGCAATACCCTGAGGTCCGACAATCGCCGGGGAAGTGAATGCCGGGGTGACGCTGCCGCCGCTGGGGCCTACCAGAGTACTGACTGTCGCGCTCGACACTTTGCGGATGGCGTTGTTGCCTGTGTCAGCTACGTAAACGTTGCCGCTGCCATCTACCGCGATAGCTTGGATGCCGTTGAACTTGGCGGTCGTGGTGGCCGCGCCGTCAACATAGGCGCCCGCGCCTATTTGGCCCGCGATGGTGGTGCTGCCAGAGACGCCGGGGGTGTATTTGACAATCAAGTTGCCCTGGGCGACATAAAGACTGCCGGTGTTGTCGAAAACCAAGCATTCTTCTCCTGATGGGCCGCTGGAAAGAGTAATGTTGCCGAGTACGCTAAAAGCAGGAAGGGAATATAAAGTGACCGCGCTGCCGCTGGATAAGGCCATGGTAGTCGCGGCGGAGTTGATCGCGACACCGCTGATGCTGCTGGTGGCGGTAATCGGCGAGGTAGTCACAGCGGCGCTATTTCTATAAATGAAATAGGGGCTGGTGGTTCCTGTAGACATATACCAGTTGGTACCGTCATAGACCACATCCGAAACGGCCGGGATTTGGGGTGTCAGCTGAGTTGTCACGCCCGCGGAAGTTACCTTAATCAGATTGGAAGTGGCGCCGGAGCCGTTATAGTCTGCGGCGTAGAGATTACCCGAGTTGTCCAAACAAATTCCCATGATGGAAGCCGCGCCTGAAAAGGTGACGATAGTTTTGACCGAGGGAGTCGGCGTGTTGGTGGCGGTGGGAGCGGGGGTAGGGGTATTGGTGGGGTTGCTGGAGTTGGAGCTGGTAGGCGTATTATTGCCGCAAGAAACTAAAAACGAAGCGATGGGCGCCAACAGCAAAGTCAAAACCAAGATCAACTTTTTCATACGAACTCTCCCGCGGATATTTTTAAAGGACCCCCGGTATCTGAGGTTCTATCAACACGAGCAATAAAGCTAACTCAAATCCAACGGTGCTTCAACCCCCGGGTAGGTAAATTAACCCAGCTTTTCTGGCCCCTCATTATATAGATCAGGTGCATCCCCTTTTATTGGGAAGCAGGCTTGCATCGGGCTTCTAGGCTCAACGCGGGGCGGGCCTGGCCCAGCGGACAAACGATAGTACAAAAGCCTAAAAGCGGTATGAGCCTTAAGGCACCAGCGATAGTCTTCTTCCAACAAGGGAGGAGACTCGATGAGCGCTCACTACAAACAATCGATAACGTTTTTAACGGTTTCGAGGTTTTTCAACTTCGCTCTTTTCGGCTATTTGTTTCTGGCTCTTTCCACACCGCTGGGGGCTACCAGCGCCACTACGGGTACTGATCAGTTTGGCCGTACTTGCGATCTGGTGACCTGGACCGATTCCACGGGCAACCCCCGCACCGTTTGGATTGTTAACCAGACCCCCGGCAGTTTTATTTCCAAGATGACCTATTATGCGGGCGGCTCTCTGGTCACGGCCACTGTACCAACCACAGGCTTCGCTTTTTGTACTTTGGTCAATCACTATTACAGCGCCAGCACCAACTTCAATGACAACTTCGGCGGCAATTACACTTCCAATAATGGGGCCAGCAATCCGGCCAGCGCCCAGCCGGGGGGCAGCACTTACGTTTCGGGCGCGGGCGTCACCCGTACCATCGCTTTCGCGGGCACTCACCATTTGATCTGGCAGGGCAACTTTCAAATGTACGCCCATCCCTGGGAATCGGCCGAAGAATGGTACATCACGGTTCAATACACCTTTATGGATGGCCGTGACGACTTCATTTTTAGCGACGCTTATGACTCGGGCGCTATTTCTCAGGCCAATCTGGGTTCTTCCAATCTGGCGCCCTATGACGACTTTAGTTACGACGGTGTGGGCGACTCGCAAACTGATCCACAAAGCGGGATTGGTTTTGGAACAAATTATAAGTTCGCCACCAATTACGCCTCCGGCGCTTCCTTAAGCGCGAGCACGGGCTGGACTTATAACACCGCCAACACCATTCCTTATGCCTGGATGTACAAAGACGGCACCAAGACCAACCGCGAAATGGGAGAAATACAGAACCAGCCTTATAGTGAAAAAGACGCGGGGTATAACGCCTACTGGGCAATGACCGCTCCGCCCTCGACAGGCGTGACTATGCCGTCTACTTTGCCCTTTCAACTGAACGAATTTGCCAGCTATGTAGGTATGCGCTTTACCTGGGGCACCCAATACACAGCTTTTCAAAACAATCATACGGATGGTCAAAGCGCCTATGGGGCTGGCGGTCCGACGGGTTCGTGGAATGTTTATCCGGTCAATGCCGCCAGCTTCAATGTTCTGATCGATCAATACACCAATCAGGGCGTGCCCAATTTAATTACAGATACGGAAAATATTTATAAGTCCACTTTGACGGCCGCAGTGGGGACGGTGGTGACGACGGGCCCCAAAGGTCCCGGTTCTTATATGTCTCCTGCCACTGGCAGCATGCCCTCGATGACCTATACCCACCCGGGTTTTGATTTTGTGATGCGCCGCTGGAGAGTTACCTGCGCCGCGGGAGCCGCGGATGTGACTTTGAATGCGGGAGGAACGGGTCTTTATCACCTCACCTTTACCTTTGAAAATCTGACTTCTACGCCCTGTTCACTCACGCTCAATGGGACGCTTCAGGTCGGCGGTACGGATTATTTTGGATCTTTTGACTCAACGAACCAAATTTACTATGTCACCTTCGCCAAAACCCTGGCGGCGGGTTCAAACCATATCGTACTTCAAACCGCTTGCGGGTCACCCACCAGCACCCCTACGGTTACTAACACAGGCACCTCTACGAGCACGTCTACTATGACGCGGACTATTACGCCTACGGCCACTTCGACTTCCACGGCCACGGGCACTTTACCCACTTCTACTTTCACGCCTACTTATACGATAACTCCCATTCCTACCAGCACTCCCACCATTACGGCAACGCCTTCGGGCATTATTAAACCGAACTTAAAAATCTGTTTTATCGGCGACTCCATTACCTATCGGGGCAATTATGTGAAACAGGTAGAAAATTACCTGACGACTATTTATCCCACTTACAACCTTACTTTCACGAACGTCGGGGTAGGGGGATGGACCTCTACCCAATTTCTTCAATACACCGGCAGTGAACCGACGGGTTTGGGTTATGTGTTGAATACGGTTAAGCCTGATATCGCGACTATTTGTTTTGGTATGAATGACGCGGGTTACACCAGTGAAGCCGCCAGCTATTTAAACCAATTCATTTCCAGCATGACTTCGATCATTACCCAGCTTCAAAGCGCGGGGGTGTCGGTAGTTTTGTTGACGCCCGGCATGGTGGATCTGACGGTTCCTTATGCCTCGAACCCCGCCAATATTCCGGCGGACTATAACACCAACACCAGCTATGGCCTGGCCGCTTACGCGAATTGGGTGATGAACTATGGCGCTACCAATAACATCCCGGCTTTTAATGTTCACACGCTGGCGATGTCGGTGAACGCGGCGGCCCGGGCGGCTCACACGGGCCTGCCGGCTTATACGGATCAACCGCAGGACGGTATCCATCCAAATCCCTCCGGCGGCTTGGTTTACGCTTATGGTTTGTTGACCGCATTAGGCGTGCCTACTCAAAACCGCACCATTACTTTAAGCGGCGGTTCGCTCACGGGTTCAGCGGGCGCGGCCACAGGATCCTGGATACCCAGCGGCAATGGCGGATCCTTTACTCTGACCGCCAATCCCATGCCTTATATCGGCAATCCGCAGGCGGCTAAAATATTGCCGTTCCTGAATTTTCAGCAGACCTTTAACAACATTCATTTCACCGCTAGCGGTTTATCCGCGGCTAACTATTACATTGTGGTGGATGGTTATCAGGCCGGGCCGGTTTCGTCCTCGGCTTTGTCTTCGGGAATCAATCTGTTGGATTACTGGATACCGCCCGCTACTTCACCCTCTCAGATTCATACGGTTCAATTGGTGGATGCCAGTACGACGACAGCAGCCTGCTACAACACGCTGATTGATGATGGGGAGAAGAGCAATGACTTTCCGCAGATCGCTCCTTTGGGCGGCAATGTTCCCTGGCCGGAAAATCTCTGGGGCGGTTGGTGGTGGTCAGGCGCCAGCAGCGGCGCCGCGGGTTCTTTCTCGCCCAGCCCTTTTATCATGACCAGCCCGGGCTATAGCTCTACTTACGCCGCCAGCATGTCGGGCACAACTAACTTGTCCAGTTCCAGCACCACGGCGCTTTTGCAATGCGCCTGCTATACCCAATATGTGAATCCGCAAAACGGGGTGCAGTTCATGTTCAAAGGCACTGCGGGCGAATCCTTCCGCTTTCAATGTCATATCGAGCTTGAAGACGCGAAACCCCAGTACAACGATTATGGCTCTACCTTTACGGCGACGGGCAGCTGGCAGTTAGTTCAATGTCCCTATTCGGCCATGACTCAGCCCACCTGGGACACGCTGTTTACTTTTGATCCGGGACAAATCGAGGAACTGGAATGGATACCTTATTCCAACGGCGCTTTCACTATGAGCGTGGACAATGTGTCTTTCTATTGCACCAGCCCGGCCTATACCCCCACCGCCAGCAATACGCCCACCAAAACGATGACCTATACTTCTACTCCGGCCGTGACCAACACCAGCACAGCTACCAACAGCGCTACGAACACGGCGACTAATAGCTCAACCAACACAGCGACCAACACCGCGACTAATACGGTCACCAATACGGCTTCCAACACCGCTACCAACACAGCTACGGATACTTATACGTCGACCGCCACGAGTACTTTTACGACGACTATTACCAATACCGCTACCAATTCGCCCACGGTGACCGTCACCAATACGGGAACCATCAACACGCCTACGATCACCAATACGCCCACGGCGACGGGAACCTCTACCATGACCAACACACCAACATTAACCGCGACCGCCACCATCACGAATACGCCGACCGCTACTTTCACCGCCTCGTTTACGGCGACACTCACGGATACGAGCACGGCGACCAACAGCGCGACGAACACCTGCACGAATACAGCGACTAATACCGCCACCAATAGTTATACGGTGACCGACACAGCCACGATAACCAACACGCCCACCACTTCTTGGACGCCTACGAATACCAATTCATCTACCGCGACGAATACGCGCACCGCCAGCCCTACGGCGACCAATAGCCCGACGGCTTCCTGGACGCCCACCAATACCAATTCGTTTACGGCGACCGCCACGCCGACAAATACTTCCACCAAAACTTTTACGCCCACCGCGACCGCTACCTGGACAGCCACCTCCACTCAGACGTTAACTTTTACGCCGACCAGCACCCTTACGGTTACACCCACGGCCATTACGGGCGTTATTTGCACCGCGCCTTATCCGAATCCAGCGACTACGGGGCCGATTGAAATTGACGTGACCACGCCAGGCGCGGCGACGATCGAAATGGATATCTTTTCTACGGCCTTCCGTAAAGTCATCGAGCACACGATTCAGGCGGCTGGCGGCAACGGACCTTTAGGAACCGTCACCAGGGTCCAATGGGACCTGCGCGACCGGATGGGTGTGAAAGTCGCGGATGGCCTTTATTACGTCCGTATTCACGTCTCGGGTGCCAAGACTTTTAACAAGATCTACAAGGTTTTGGTTTTGAGGTAATCGGGAGGGATCGTGTTGCTTGACGGAGCAGGGACCATGATCGAGAATAAAGAACCGATGAAGAAACCCTTGAATCCTCCCATCGATCCATTGAGGAGCGCGGTTGTTCAAAGCGACCTCCTTAACCTTTTTGACAATTACATTCCTTTGCCCGGCTATCTGGTTCCGGCGGGACAAGAGTATTTTTGGTACGGCCTCACCCCCAACCCCCGGGGGCTCCATCCTTTTCAATTTGAGCTGTATTTCGGCAAGAAAAAGCAAAGACATGATTACAACCGGCGCTGTTTTCAAAAAGCCGCCAAGACGGGTAAGGCGGTGCTGGGCTGTCACCAGGGCCTTTACGATCTTTTTGTGCCTGTGGTGGATAAAGGGAAAGTCATCGCTTTCGTCGTATCAGGTTCCTTCTTAAAAACTCTGCCGTCGGAAAACTGGTTGACGGGGCAGTGGAAAGTCTTGTCGGGCCGGCAGCCCGCAGCTAATGACATGGAATTTTTAACTTACGCTCGGGTCATGATGAGTACACCGGTTTTGAGCCGGACCGTCATTGCCGATTACACCCGTTTATTAGAAAACATGGGGCAATTTACTTTGGGCGGCGCTTCTAGCGCCCGCGCGGGCGAGGAAATTCAGCGGCTGAGGGCGAAAATATTAATCTCCGGCCTGCCTACCCGGATGATCCACTATGTTTCCACGAAAAGAGACCGGCTCAGCTGGGGACCCTGGGAAGGGGAAGATTTGGCTCCTTGGGATCAGGAAGAATTTGGTTTGTCCCGTCATCCCAATACGGTTCTGGCGGTACGGCCCCAATGGGTCGGCGCTCAGTCGCCGCTGAACCGAATTGTGCAGGCCGCGCGGCTGCAGCGTTTTAGCTACGATTGGTGCGGTTCGCAAAAAGAAATGGTGGCCGGTCCTTTGGAAGGGGAAGGCTGCTTTCTTTTAACCTCGCCGGACACGAAGAAAAATCAGGCGCAGGCCCAATTGCAGATCAGGGATATGACCCGGCGTTTTTCCGAGGCGGTTCATCAGACCCTTCATTTAAAAGTGGTGGTAGGGATCAGCCGGGTGGGCGCGGCGATTGAGGACTTGCCCGAATATTTTCATCAAGCGCTGACCGCTTTGCGTTTCGCGGGCCACTTGAAACAATCGCCTTATTTTTACGGCGACTTTCCCCAGGCACCTCAGGAAGGTTTTTACGGTTTGTCCCGGGAAATGGCCCAGGCGATTGGCGAGGGAAAAGAGGGGCAGGTTTCAGTTATTCGGGGTCAATTGGTACAGGAAGCCTTGCGTCTCTCGGGCGGCAGTCCGGACAGTTTACGGATTTATTTTTTACATTTGTTTTATCTGGTCTGGGACGAAATGGCCCGCCGGGCGATCCTCAACGAGAGCGAGTTTCAAACTTACCGCAAATCGCTGGAAGAAAAACTGGCCCAGGCTTTCTCCGTTGAAGAGCTGCTTCAACGATTTCAGGAATTGGTCGAACAGGCCATTCGAATGTTTGAATCGCCCGCGGAGGGTACGCGGCTGGAGAGGCTGGAGGCGGCCCGGCGTTATATGGCGCTCAATTGCCGCCGCAAACTGACGGTCGGCGAAGTCGCCCGGGAAACGGGCTTTTCGGTGTCGCGGTTCAGCCACCTTTTTCACGAGGTTTTTGGCGAAAGTTTTATCGATTATTTCACCCGGCTTCGCTGCGAGGAAGCGGGCCGTCTGCTGAAAACCAGCTCTCTGTCCGTGGCTCAGGTGGCTCAGACTTGCGGTTTTGGCACCTCCAGCCATTTCACTCATATCTTCAAGCAAAGAGTGGGCTGCACTCCGGTGGAATACCGCCTCGCGGGGCAGCCGAAAGACGACATCAAAAAAGCCTAGAACAAATAGATGGTTTCTATCCCGCCCCCTAAGCTTTCTCTAACAAGGGTGGGGGGAAGTATGTCTGCCAAACCAAAACAACAAAAATTTGAAAGCGGGGACCGCTATGAAACGATCTCTTTGGGGATGGGCCTTTGTGGCTAGTTTTCTCGTTCTAGCGCCGCCAGTCGGCGCGCAAGAAAAGCCCGCGCAAGCGATCGCCTTTCCGGATCCGAAACTACCGGTCTTTGGTCTGCCCTGGTTTAAAGAAGACTCGCCCTTACTTTGCCGCCTGCCAGCCCGGTTAAAAAAAACCTTTACCCCCAAAGTGTGGGAATTAGCCCGATGCCCCTCGGGCGGCCGAATTCGTTTCCGTACCAACTCACGAAAACTTACCTTAACGGCCAAGTGTGAGAGTGATTACACCATGTATCACATCACCAGTATTGGGCAGAATGGTTTTGATCTTTATGTGGACGGTTTTTACCAAGGCAGCACTCAGGCGGTGGGGCCGGACCGGAAAGAAATAGGCGAGTGGGATTTAGGCCCGGCCGGAGTCGACAAAGAAGTCACAATTTATATGCCGCTCTACAAAGCGGCCACGATTCAAGAAATTGACCTGGATGAAAAGGCCGAAGTGAATCCGCCCCGTTCTTTTGCCCAGCCCCATCCAGTGGTTTATTACGGCACCAGCATTACCCAGGGAGGCTGCGCGTCCAATCCGGGTATGAGTTACGCGGCTATTTTGGGCCGCCGGCTGGATTGCGATTTTGTGAATCTGGGGTTTAGCGGCAACGGCAACGGCGATATCGCGGTAGCCAAAGCCATCACAGAACTTCAACCCTCGGCCATTGTGCTGGATTATTGGGCGAATGTTTCCGCTGAGCAAATGGGGAAAACCCTGTCCTCTTTCGTGAAGATACTCAGGGAAAAATTTCCCGAAGTTCCGATCTTTGTTATCACCCCTTACTACACGATCACTGGCATCAATCAAGAACTGAAAAAATCGGAAGTGGATTTGGTGACGGCCCGGCAAAAAAAAGGAGACGCCCATATCCAATGGATCGACGGCGAAACCATGATCAGCCGAAAGACCGCTTACGCTTTAGTGGATGGTATCCATTGCAACACTCTGGGATTTAAATTAATGGCGGATCAGTTGGAAAAGCCCCTGCGTAAAGTGATTTTGCCGAAAGGGAGAGGCCGATGATCATCCATCCAAACCATCCCTGGATTCAATATTCGGGCAGAGTTGATGTGAGCGACCAGATGACCGCCCGCTTTGATTGGCCCCTGACGGGTGTGACTGCCGCGTTTGAAGGCAAGGGGATTGGGTTTCTTTTAGAAGACGGTAAGAATAATTATGATGTTTATGTGGATGGACAATTATTCGGTGTCTGGGTAACCAGCAGCGCCATTGAAGAATATGAGGTGACAGGGCTCAAACGGGGACGCCATGTTTTGCAGGTTATTAAGCGCACTGAATCCAGCTGGGGAACCGCAATTTTCAAAGGTCTGGTTCTCCCCAAGGGTACGGTTTTAGCTGAACCGCCTAATCCTTCGGAGCGGCGCATTGAAATTATCGGTGACTCTATCTCCGCGGGTTATGGCAATGAGGGATCGAATTTTCTTTGCGCTGATTTGAGGCCTTTTCAGAATGCCAATCAAGCTTATGGCGCGATGCTGGCACGGCGATTCGCGGCGGACTGCCATGTGGAAGCCATCTCAGGCAAAGGCCTGGTACGCAACTGGGGAGATTTTAAAAAAGTCTCACCTGATCCAATGCCGATTTATTTATCCAATACGCTGGGGTTATATCCCGGTGTGCCATGGAATTTTAATAGCTGGATTCCTGATGTGGTGATTTTGTTCCTGGGAACCAATGATTTTTCCACCAATCCCAAGCCAGACCCAGACTTTTTTGTTTTGGCTTACGAAAAGTTGATACAAAAGATTCGAGGTCATTATCCTAAGGCGTGGATTCTTTGTCTGGGCCGAAAGGATATGCCGGACATGGCGTCCGCGGTATGGGATGCGGTTCACCGGGAAAAGAAAATAGGAAATATCCGATTAAGGTATATCTCCATTCAGCCTTTTAACGCCGCAGATATGGGCTGCGACGGCCATCCCAAGGTGGCGGATCATAAGCGATTGGCTGATCATTTAACGCCTTTTATCGCCCGTTTATTGAAGTGGCGCAAAGCGCCAGCCCTTTCCAGACGCCATTCCTCAAAAAAGACCCCGTTGAAAGTTTGAGGGTCAATTCTTCTTGGTGGGTCCCCGAATCTTAGTTATGATTTAAAAAACTAGTTCGGACCACCGATGACCAATTCTCACCAACAAAAACTGAACAAAATGAACCGCCGCATCCGCGTGCTGGTGCAGGAAGTCAGCATGTTTCAGCAGGCCATGCGGGGCATGCGAACCACGTTGAAGGTGGATGAGCTGCTGAAAATCGCTATCCAATCCATCCGCAAGGGCATGGGGTTCAAGCGAAGCGGCATTTTTTTGGTGGAACCGGACGGCAAACATCTTCGCTTGGCGCTGGGCATTAATCCGCAGGGTAAATGGGAAAAAGGCGCAAGCCGGTTTCCGATTCATCCCCGGCGGGGGTTTAACGACCAGTCCGATTTAATCTTTGGTTATAAAAAATATCTTTTATCCAACAATGTGGGCGGGCGCTACAAAGAAGGTCTGGGCGACGGCAGCACCATTTACAACATGGCGTTGGTGCCGATTTACGCCGGTCCTGGACGGCCCATCGGCAATCTGGCGGTCGATAATTTGAACAAGTACCGCCATATTACGAAGGCTGACGTTTCCTTTCTCTTTGATTATTCCACTCTACTGGGGCTGGTGATTCAATCGGCCCGCAATTACGAAAACGCTGTGACCCTTTCGGTGACCGATCCCATGACAGGCCTGGGCAACCGCCGGTCTTTTGAACAGACGTTGGAACAAGAAATTAAACGGTCTGAACGCTATAAAAAGTCTTTCAGCTTGATCATCGGCGACATTGATTTTTTCAAGAAAGTGAACGACACCTATGGCCATGATGTGGGGGATAAAGTAATTAAACACATGGCGCATATTTTGAAAACAAATGTGCGCAACATGGACACGGTGGCCCGCATCGGCGGCGAGGAATTTGCCGTTCTGCTTCCGGAAATTCCCGCTAAAAACCTAACCGAAGTCATTGAGCGTATGTTGACCAAGGTTCGGCAGTCGAAGGCGCCTCTGCCGGTTCATCCGGTTCCCATGTTGACCATGAGTCTAGGTGTGGCGACTTATAAAAGCGGCGCGGTGACTCCGGCCCAGCTTTTCAAACTGGCAGATAAGAGTCTTTATGCGGCTAAACGCTCCGGGCGCAACTGCTGCGGTCCTCTTTCGATTCTGACGAAAAAATAAGTTTAACTACCGGGGCGTGAGCCTCATTTCTAAGACCAGACCAAAAACTCAGGCCGAAAAAAATGCGTCCCAGTATGCGTGGCTAAGTAATAGAGCCTGTAAAACGTAGATTTTCTCCATCTTTTTATTCCATTTAATTTTGAACTAAAACCCTACAGCGCCGTCTATAGGCCGCCACGGCGTTGGTTAAATGATCATTTTGGGGGAAATATGAAAAAGGTTCTTTCTTTGGGTTTTTGTCTTTGTTTGTCTTTGATGATGTTGGAAGGCTGCGCCACGAACCAGCCCATGGCGGGTAGTTTAGTTTCGATTGTATCGGGGCCCGTGGGAGCGACCGCTTATCCAGTAACGGCGACCGCCAAAAAAGGCGAAGGTTCGACTTTTTGTATTTTTGGACTATTTAGTTTCGGCGACGCCAGCATTCACTCCGCTTGCGCCAATTCAGGCATCACCAAAGTTCAACATGTGGATTATCAAAGCACCAACATCTTATTCGGCATTTTCTCCAGCTATAAAGTGCTCGTGTACGGCGAATAACAAGCTCTAAGGGAAATTCTATGAAACAAAAGCTTGTTTTCGTATTGGTGTTTTTCTGTTTGTCCGCGGGGGTGCTTTTCGCCACGGAGAGTGATGAGGACTTTCAGAAAGGTCTTCAGGCTTACCATCGACAGGACTACGCCAACGCGCAGAATTTATTTAAAACCGCTCTGGCGGCGGACGCCACCAATTGGAAGGCCGCCCAAATGCTGGGCTCGAGCGACATTCGTTTAAATCAAATGGATCAGGGTGTGGCTGATTTTACCTTGAGCCTTCAAATCAAACCGGATAATCCTGAACTGGTCAAATATTTAGATCAGATCAAAAGCCTTGTTGACGCCTCTCATTACACCTGGGATCCGGGCGTGGATCCTTATCCGCGTTTCACGGGGATCGCTAATCCCTTGGTCCCGGTAAAAATTTCGATCCTGCCGAAAGTTTATGTCACCGCAGCTTATTCGATGGGTTCCAATAATTTAATTGAGGGGCCGGGCTACAACAGTATGACTGGAACAACTTCTTATACCGCCATACCTTTGCGACTTCATTATGAGTTAAATTCGATTCTTTCTCTGGCGGCGGGGGTGGAGTTCTGGTCGAACATCAACAGTCAGAGTTTTCACCAATATAACTATTCTTCTACATCCAGTGATTCTGAAGCGGCGACGATTTCCTATCAAGTGACGCCGGTGACGTTGGAGTTATTTGTTCACCATTGGGAGAAAGGGTTTGCTGTCGATTGCGGGGCTGGCTTGATGGGGTGTTTTTATCAATCCTCGTACTTGAATGAGGAGGTCGAAAAAAGCGGCTCCAACAATGATGTTTATTCCAACAAGGAGACCGTTAATGGTCTATCGCTCGGGGGAGTCGCTGAGATAAATATAAGTTGGATTCTGGATGAGGAGAATCATTTCGCGATTTTCGCCACGGGAGAAGGATACGCAGCCGGGGTGAGCGGGTATGGAAACGGCAGCACTGAATTTCTTGATAAGTATGGGAGTGGAACAACTACTACTATTAGTGACACTATTGTCCCTGAGATTGGCGACAGTCAGTCTATTACAGGGTTCGCTTTTGGCCTGGGCGCCCGCGCGGGGTTTTGATTTCTAAAACGCGCCTATTCCATTGTTCGTTTTTCTATCCAGCTAATCCAGAAGAGGTAGTCTGCACGCCCGATGGCGTGGAGCGGAAAGCGAGATCCGCTTTTTAATTAAACTAGCCGAGATGAGACATCCTTTTTCTGTGTTAAATCTCTAAAAAGCCCCGTTTTTTGTTTAAAACAGGGGTAAGTGGACATAGGTAAATCGAGTAACGTGACCGAATCTAGGATAAAATTCAGACCTGTTTTACTTATTTAAATCGTCGGGCTATATGAAATTTTTTAAATTATTAATCTTTCGTCTCTTTTTGACTGAATTGATGGCAATAGGCGCTTCGCCCGTTCTGCCCAATACCCTGTCATACCATTCTCCCGCTCCGGTTCGTCCGGCTTCCGCGTCCACAAATGCGGGCGGTAGCTTTCAATCCAATTACGGCAAACTGTCTTTGGCTTTCGAGCCCAATGAAGGTCAAACCGATTCCCGGGTCAAGTTTCTCGCTCGGGGGGCGGGCTATAGCCTTTTTCTGACGAACGATGAAGCGGTTTTTGTTTTGAAGCCGAATAAGACAAATCGTGCGGGCAAGTTTCCGAAAATCAAATCAAGAGAATCCGCTGCTGAAGGGAAACCGGACGAGGTTCTGCGCTTGGGGTTGGCGGGCGCCAATCCACAAGTTCGTTTTGAGGGACTGGAAGATTTAGGCGGGAAAAGCAATTACCTCATCGGCAACGACCGTACCCAATGGCGCACCGGTATTTCCCAATATGCGAAGGCGCGGATGAATCAGGTTTATTCCGGCATCGATATGGTCTACTACGGCTACCAGGGCCGATTGGAATATGACTTTGTGGTGGCCCCGGGTGCAGACCCTAAAATCATCAGCCTTCAATACAAGGGCGCGCAAAGCGCTGAGGTGGATACGGACGGGAATCTGGTTTTTCAAATGAACGCGGGAAATGTGTCTTTCAAAGCGCCTGCGGTTTACCAAATGGTTGGAGAACAAAAACAGCCAGTCGCGGGCCGCTATGTGATTCGACAGGATCAAAGTATTGGTTTTGAGGTGGGGAGCTATGACGAGGCCCTTCCACTGGTGATCGACCCGGTGCTGGATTATTCCACCTATATCGGGGGTAACACTTTTGATCTTACAGCTCAACTGGTGGTGGATTCGGCCGGCAACGCCTACGAAGTGGGCGGAAGCACCTCCACGGCTTACCCCACCACTGCGGGCGCTTTCCGGACGGTCTACACCGGATCAGAAGATGTGATTGTCTCCAAGCTCAACTCGACGGGTACCGCTCTCATTTATTCCACTTATCTGGGCGGGACCAACGCGAGCGATGGTTTAGGTATTGTTCTGGACGGGTCGGATGACGCTTATGTGACGGGCTATACCGCTGCTACCGATTTTCCCACGACGGCGGGCGCCTATCAGTCGCTGGTGAGAGGACCTCAGAATGCTTTTGTCACTGAACTGAATCCGTCGGGTTCGGGCCTGGTGTTTTCCACCTATCTGGGCGGAGGGGGTGACGATAACGGCAATGGCATCGCGCTTGATTCCACTGGAAACGTCTGCGTCGTGGGTATTACCAGTTCCACCAATTTTCCTACGACCGCTGGGGTTTACCAGCCAGCTTATGGGGGGGGCTCCAACGACGGTTTTGTGACTAAGCTAAACTCGACGGGTACAGGCCTGATTTTTTCGAGCTACATCGGCGGGAGTGACAATGATCAGGCTTTGGGCATCGCGTTGGATGGGGCGGACAACCTTTATATTACGGGCTTTACGCATTCCGCTAATTTTCCCCATACAGCGGGCGCGGCTCAGGCGGCCTTAGCGGGCCCGGTGAACGGATTTATCACGAAAATGAACACAGCGGGTACGGCCTTACTCTATTCCACTTTTTTGGGGGGCAGCGGCAGTGGCTTGAACGGGGATGTTGCGGTCGCCATCGCCATTGATTCATCGGGGAATGCCTATGTGACGGGCTATGCCACTTCGACGAATTTTCCCATCACTGCCGGAGCGGCTAGTTCTACCCATGTGGGCACGTTGGACGCTTTCGTGACCAAACTGAATGCGGCGGGATCGGCCTGGGTCTATTCCACTTATCTGGGCGGTTCCGGATCCTTAAACTATGGCCGGGGCATCACGGTAGATTCATCCGGAAATGCCTATGTGGCGGGTGAGACGAGTTCGGCGACTTTTCCGACGACGGCAGGAGCCTTCCAAACGGCTTTGATGGGGTCCATCGCCGCTTTTCTCACCGAAGTAAATCCGACAGGTACGGGTTGGCTTTATTCCACTTATTTGGGTGGAAGCGGCGCGGACGAAGGAGAGTCTGTCGCGCTGGACTCGGCCGGTGCTATTTATGTTTCGGGAGACGCGGGGTCCCTCGATTTTCCGATCACGGCGGGAGCTTACCAGACAACTTATGCTGGCGGAAGTTCGAATACTTTTGTTACCAAATTCGACGCCGCTGATTTTGTGGCGGCGCCCACGGGAACGGTCAGCCCCACCTTTAGTCCGACGGCGACCTTTACAGCTACGACTACTTGGACCCCGATGGCCGCCACAGCCACCAATACGCCGGGTGGATTTACCTCGACTAATACTCCTACGCCTTCACCCACTAATACTACTGGAGTGGTGTTTACTGCCACAACCATACCCGGCGGCGGCTGCTATGACTTTGATGATTTCGATGAGGGTCCCTGGAATAATCCCATCCCCAGTTATTTGACGCAATTTTTCAATCAAAACGCGTCTCAAGCCACCTCCATCAATAACAATATCTTTCAAACTTATGCCGGGTCCATCGGCAGTCTTCAAGACGCGATTACCTTTACGGGTTCCGGCAACCTGGCCGAGATGGATGTGTTGAACGGCGTTAGTTATGGGGCTTCGGTCGATGTACAGACCGGTGGCGTGAATCCTACCACCTTTAGTTTTGAAATGAATCCTTCTCAAACTATCACGCTGACGAAATTTTATATTTGGGATGGATCGACACACGCGGTTACGGTGAATCAGACGATTCCCGCCAATACCTGGACCAACGTAGTGGTGAATCTGACTTCCATTACCTTTAACGACCTCGCGGTGAGCGGCGTGATATTTGATATGACCAGCCCCCCGTCGGTGAGCACTTTCCCTTACGTCTCAAACGTCCTGTTTGATAATTTCAGTTTCTGCGGGACGGGCACGGCTGTTCCGACAACCGGAAGTACTTTCACCAGTACAATCACGCCCACTATCACTCCTACGCTGACTTCCGTTCTTCTTACCGCGTCGCCGACCAATACGGGAGGTTTTCCGACTTCTCCCTGGACGCCAAGCGCGACCTGGACACCGAGTGTGACGGATACGCCCAGCCCGGCCGTTGCGACGGCAGGAACTTCGACAAATACGCCGTCGCCGACTAACCTGGGAACGTCTACGCCCGGTTGCTTCAGTTACACCGACGATTTCAGCGATCCCGCGACTTCATCCAATTACACTTACCGGGATAAAAACTGGGTTTTATCCGGCGGCACCCAGTGGAGTATATCGAGCGGCCAGTTCCAGGAAGGCCCCATGCTTTCTCCCGCGGGTTCTTATTTAACGCTGAACACCAGTGTGTTTCCTTCAACCTTATCGAGTTATACCGAAGAAGCCGATTTTAATTTGGGCACGGGCGGGCAGGGGTTGTTTGGATTAATATTCCTGGCTTCTAATCCGGCAGGCGGCCAGGGTTATATTTTTCAATGGAATGGTTTGAACAGTCGGTGGGAAATTGAGAAACAAACTTCGCCGGGACTTTATTATTACGTGGCGACAAACGCTTCACCCGCTTACGTTCTCGGCACCTGGGTTCATTTAAAAGTAGTTATCGTGGGCGGCGTGATGGATGGGTATGAAACACCCGAAAGCGCTCCGGGTGTGGCCAGCGGTCCCGCTGTACATATCTTTAGCGGCGTCACCGATCCGGGAACCACCGCGCCCTATACCAGCGGCATGGCGGGAATTCGCAGCTACAACATTGTGACGGGCAATATACTTCTAGTGGACAATTACGAAGCTTACAATTGCGCGCCCTCTGGGACGCCAACCCTTACTCCAACGGGTACCCTGAATACTTCTACTGCTACGGTGATGACGACGAGCACGACCACTGTTCTCATGACGAATACCCCGACCACTACACCTACGGGCACCTGGTATACATCAACTTTCACCTATACGCCGACGATCACACCCACGCCCAGTGTGACCCCGATGGGTACCTGGTTTACTTCCACACCCTCGCCCACGGGCACCTGGTATACATCGACCCTCACGAACACGCCAACGATCACGCCCACGCCCAGCGCGACACCTACCGGTACCTGGTACACTTCTACACCCTCGATGACTCCGACGCTTGCGGTGACACCGACAGGCACTTCGACGGGTGATCACTTCTGGATCTCTAAAAATGTGTTCTTTCCCAGCAGCCCCGTTTCGATCTATGTGTCCACTCAAGATTATCCGGGTATTTACGGACTGAACATTTTCAATAGCGCGGGGGAGAATATTAAGAATTTGGACAGCAGAACTATCGGCGGACCTTATCAGCAATCTTATAATTGGGACGGTCGAAATAAGTTCGGCAATCCATGCGCTTCAGGAGTTTATATCATTATTCTCGTCACGCCATTCCACGTTCATAAGGCGCGGGTGGTTCTGATCCATTAGCGGTCAAAATCATCCGGGCCGATTTCACTCCCTGTCTTTTTAGGTTAAACTAGCTTCCGTGAATACCACCTCTCTATATAAGAACATTCTCGTCCGCGTGCCCAATTGGTTGGGCGATTCTATGATGGCTACTCCGGTGGTCTCCGCCATTCACAAAGTCTTTCCCAAAGCCAAGCTAACAATTCTCTGTAAATCCAACTTCGCGCCCTTTTGGAAGAGCTTTTCGGAAGTGCATGAAGTTTTGACCGTGCAAAAGGGTTTACCGGGGTACATCCACACTGTTCGTGAAATTAAAAAACGCCAGTTCGACGTAGCGGTGACGCTGCCATCCTCTTTCTCTTCCGCGTTTCTCTTGTTTGCCGCTGATATTCCCAAACGTATCGGCTGGGGAGGGGAAGGCCGTGAATTTCTTTTGACCCATGTGGCGCCAGCGCCGGACCCCCGGCAAAAGCATTTAGTCTGGGAATATTTAGAATTGATCCGTGCTGGATTGGGGCGGCCATTGGGGCTGAAAACTTACCAGCTGGTTTTTCCGTTAGACGCGAAAATTAAGAGCGAAGCGAAACAGCTGCTGAAATCACTTCGTGTCAGAGGAACCTCGTTCGTGGCTTTGGGGCCGGGGGCCACCTATGGCCCCGCGAAGCGCTGGCCTTTGGTCTATTGGAAACAGCTGATCCTCAAAATGCTCGAATCCGGTCATGAGACCCTATTAGTCGTAGGTGGGGCGGAAGAAAAAGAATACCTGACAGAATTATGGCAAGAATTACCTGAAAAATACGCGGATCGGCTGGTGTCACTGGTGGGAAAAACCACACCCCGGGTGCTCGCGGGTGTACTAGACCAGTGTAAAGTATTGGTGACCAATGACACGGGCCCGATGCATGTGGCGGCGGCAGTGGGGACGCCCACGGTGGCGATTTTTGGATCCACCTCGCCGACCTGGACCCGGCCTTTTGGTGAAGGCCATACGGTGATTTATAAAGCGGTGGAATGCAGCCCCTGTTTTCAAAAGACCTGCCCGATTGGGTACATTTGCTTAAATCGTATTTCGGTTTCAGAAGTGTTTGAGGCGGCGAAGAAGAAGTTGAAGGGCAACGCGGTGGTTCGGGGTGAAAAACCACCGATAGGTTTAATCTAAAGAAACGAGTCTCCCTGCGCCAAGGCTTCGGGAGACGGGGCAAAAGCCCCGGGAACTTATATTTGAAACGCATTCTGATCGTAAAACTTCGGCCCCTGGGTGACGCTATTTTGGCGGGCACTTGTTTTGAGGCCGTGCGTCAGGCTTTTCCCAACGCCTGGATTACGGCGTTAGTCCAACCCCCGGCCAATGAACTTTACAAAAAATCTCCATGGGTCAATGAAACGATGGCCTATAACCGCAAATCGATCGACCAAAAATCTTTTTTCACCCGCCTATCGAAGAACAACCAAATGATTCAGGCCATCAAGAAGCGACAGTTTGACCTGGCGATCGACCTGTCGGACTCGCACCGAAGCGCCCAGCTGATTACCTGGGGCAAGGCGGGTTTTAAGATTGGGTTGGGATTGTCTGATATTAAGAAGTTTTATGACCTGAGCGCTCCAGCGGATGACGAACTGCAAGTATCAGCTACGGAGTTGGATAAGCGGGTATTGGGACTGATTGGCCTGACGCCCAAGCCTCATGACCGGTCGGGGGGCTATTGGTCGGTACCTCCTGAGGGAGATACTTTTGCTGACACCTTTTGGAAAGCGAATCAATTTAGTCACGACGACGTGGTGGTGGGCATTAACCCCTTCGCCAGCTGTGTAAGCAAAGAATGGTATCCGGAAAAATGGGCGGTCGTGATTAAGGAACTCCTGGGACATGGCGTGAAACTTTATTTCACCTGCGCGCCGTTAGAGCGCAAAGGTCTGGAAAAAATTGAAAAAGAATTGGGGCACACTCTGCCGGTTTACGCCGGAAGTTCGCTGCTGCCGCTGATGGGCATTTACCAAAAGTCCAAGGCGGTTATCAGTGTGGATTCGGGTCCCCGGCATTTAGCCGCGGCGGTAGGTACGCCTACCTTGACGGTTTGGGGACCAGAGCCGGTCGAACGCTGGCACCCTTACAACCGTGAAAAACACCCTATTGCCCTGAAGGCGGTTTTTTGCCGCCCCTGCGGACTGACTATCTGTATTGAACGCAAGCATGAATGTATGAAGACACTGGAACCCGAAATGGTTATCCAGGCCTTGAAGCCGCTTTTGCGGAAAGCGGTGGGAGTTTAGAGGATAATTTTGAATTTTGAATTAAAGTCTAAATCTTAAAATAATTAAAATTTAAAATTAGACGAAAATGGTTAAAAGGGAATTAAGGAACATTTTGATTAACGAAAAAACTGAAAATACATCACTGCGCAAGATTTTACTGGTTCGCCCCCGATTTTTGGGAGATCTGATTTTGGCCACCGGTCTGGTGGACGTGATTCACCAAAACAACCCTGAAGCGGAAGTCTGGTTTTTGGCTGAGGACAACTACGCCGAAGCGCTGGCCCATCACCCTAAGGTGGCGGGAATTATTCCATTTGACGCGAAGCGCAAGAATAATCCCTTTTATCTCTTTAGCTTCTACAGCTCGCTGCGCGACTTTCACTTTGACGCGGTGCTCGATTTATTCGGCAATCCCCGTTCAGCCCAAATGACTTTTTTCACCGGCGCGCCGATTCGGGTGGGCTATGACCTGCGGGGCCGCCGTTGGGCCTATAACGTAATCGCCAAACCTTCGTCGGATCCTCTACCTTCGGGCCGCCGCAAAGTGACCGAAGCTTATCTGGATCTGGTGCGGGCATTGGGTTATACAGTGAATGAACCTTATCAAACCTCGCTGTATATCAGCGCTGAAGAGCGGACTTATGTTCAAAAGCTTTTTGACCGGGCGGGAATTGAGCCGAATCAGGCGGTCGCGGTGCTGACGCCGGGGGCCTCCTGGCCAGCCAAACGCTGGTCGCTGGATAACTTTATTGAGCTGGGCTTTATGCTGCAGGCGAGAAAAATCCGCCCCATCTATATCTTTGGCCCCAAGGAAGACGCTTTGGCCAAAGAGTTTGAAGAGCGAATGAACAAAGACTGGATCTTTTTAAACCAACCCTCGCTGAGGGGGTTGATGGCCTTTATCGCGGCGGCGGATGTGTTGATCGCCAATGACTCCGGCCCGATGCATGTGGGGCCGGCGGTCGGAACACCCACCCTGGGCATTTTTGGCCCGGGCGAGCCTGAAATTTGGTTTCCTTATGGAAAACCCCATGAAACCTTTTATAGTGAAGTCGCTTGCAGCCACTGCGGCTTGGATGAGTGCCCCTGGATGACCTGTATGGACCGGTTAATCCCAGTGGAAGCGGCCAAGAAAGTCTTAAGTCTTATTTCCTAATCAATAGAAAGAGTTGTGATGAAGCGGGCTCAACTGATACTGCTGTTTGTATTTCTTTATGTCTTCAGGGTTCTTTTTGGGCTCTCCCACCAGTTTTTTGGTTCGGGCGAGGTGGAACGGGACGCCCTGCAAACTTACCTGATTGGTTTAAAGTTTTACACCACCGGGTTATGGCCTTTCTTCGGGCCGGACCAATATCTTCTCAATACGGGCTATCACGCGCAGGTACCCGGGGCTTTAGAAGGTTTAGCCGCGGGACTGCCTTTTTATCTATTGCCGATTCCTGAAGCGCCTTTTTTATTTTTAAACCTGTTGTCTCTCTCAGTTCTGGCCTTGCTGGCTTTTTATATTTGCCGGCGTCTGCCGAATCTTTCGTTTCCTTTTGTGCTGGTCTGGATTTCGCTTTTGCCCTGGACGCTCAATTTTTCCACCCATGTGTTTAACCCTTCTTATGTCTTGTTCGGCAGTGTTTTGTTTTTTGTGGGGTTCTTTGAGGCCCTGCCGACGTTCACCACGGGATGGTTTTCGCCGGTGCTGGCTTTTGCCCTGATGGGTTTCGGCATGGGATGGGATATGCAGTTTCATTTGTCCTGGGTGCTTTTGACCCCCGTGGCGCTTTTGGCTTTTATGTGGCGGATCAAAGAAAAACAGGCGGGTTGGAAAGAATTGGCGGGAGGGATAGGCGGGTGGATTTTACCTTTTCTGTTTTTGCTGCCGACCCTTTTGAACTATGGTTTTGGCCAGGGGAAGGCGGGCATCGCGCATGCCGGTGAATTCTTGAACTTCAAGAATGTCAGTGAATTTTGGAATGTGCTGGGCCGTTACTTTTCGTTTCCCTGTTTTGAGATACCCCGCTTTATCGGTTCGGGAACAGGGGAGAGACTTCAGTTCTTTAAAGACGCGCCCTGGTTATGGGCGCCGGGAGTTTTCCTGATCCTGTTAGGCTGGCTGCAGCCATTGGTGCTGCTGTTCGCGGGTTGGGTTAAAGAACCGCCGAAGGGAACCCGCTTCATGGCGGCCCTGACCCTGGCGGGCTTTGTGTGGGTTTGGGTTTGCTTTTGGTTTACTTCCAACGGACCGGCGGCCCACATGTATTACCTGTTCTTCCCGCTGGTGACGGTTTATTTCTTTTATCTCTGGAATTGGTTTTCGTCAGTGAGTTGGTGGAACTATTTTGCGGCGGTTTGTGTGGCGGTGAGCCTATGGTTTCAAACGGGTTTTATGATTCACCAGTATCGCAACGGCAACAGCCTGGAATCGGACCGCGGCAAAGTGGTTCAGGCGATTGAGAAGAAAGATTACCGCCTTTTATCTGAAAGACGCCCCTGGCCGGTTTTCTACTAAAACCCTTCTTTTGACCCCATTCGGGGCGATGACAATCTTTAAATATCCCCTGAAATCTGCCTATAATAGCCCCTCTTTTATTCCCTCTTGAGGAGTCTCCCGTGTTCGGCAAAGGCAAAATTTGGTTCGATGGCAAAATGGTGGATTGGAAAAAAGCCAATATTCATGTCATGTCGCACGTGGTTCATTACGGCTCGAGCATTTTTGAGGGCGTCCGCTGCTACGAAACCAAACAGGGTTCGGCGATTTTCCGCCTGGAAGAACACGTTGACCGTTTATACGATTCGGGCAAAGTTTACCGCATGGAAATTCCCTATACCAAAAAGCAATTGATGGACGCGATTGTCAAAGTGGTGCGGGTGAATAAACTCAAGAGCTGCTATATCCGCCCGGTGGTTTTTCGCGGTTACGGCACGATGGGTGTGAATCCTCTGCCGAATCCACTGCATTGCGTGGTGGCGGCCTGGAGCTGGGGTTCTTATTTGGGTAAAGCGGCTTTGGAAAAGGGCATCTCGGTGCGCATCGCTTCCTGGAACCGCCAGGCCCCGAATACCTTCCCGTCGCTGGCGAAGGCGGGCGGCAACTATTTGAATTCCCAATTGATCAAGATGGAAGCCCTGCAGGATGGTTTTGACGAGGGTATCGCTTTGGACAGCTTCGGTTTTGTGTCTGAAGGTTCGGGTGAGAATATTTTCATTGTGAAGAATGGCGTGATCTTTACGCCTCCGACCAGCTCGGCCATTTTGGCCGGTATTACCCGCCACTCGATGTTTGTGATTGCCCGCGAACTGGGGATGGAAATCCGCCAGCAAGTTCTGCCGCGTGAAAGCCTCTATATCGCTGACGAAGTGTTCTTGACCGGAACCGCCGCTGAACTGACGCCGGTGGCCAAAATCGACAATATCAAGATTGGCGATGGCAAACGCGGTCCCGTGACCGAGAAACTGCAAAAAGCCTATTTTGACATTTTGACCGGTGAAACCCCCGACCGCTTTGATTGGCTGACTCCGGTTTTCACTAAAAAATAATGTCTCTTAAAGCCGTTAAACCCGAAATACCCCGGCGGATTTTGTTCATTCGTTTTAAGGGGATTGGCGATGTCATTCTTTCGACGCCGCTGTTTCGGGCACTGAAGAATAAATATCCCTCTGCTCAAATTGATTTAGTCACCCGCGCGATGTGCGAACCCATTGTGCGGCACAATCCTTATCTCAACCGTGTGATGATTTATCCTGACAAAACTGAAGGCACAGGCGCGCTGATTCGTTTTATTTCACGTCTGCGCCATGAAAAATATGACTGGGTCATCGACCTGGCTGCGGAGCCGCGGTCGGCCTGGCTGACCTTCTTTACCGGCGCGCCTTTAAGGGCGGGTTATGCTTTTCGTTTCCGCCAATGGGCTTTCAACCAACGAATTCCTAAAAACAAAGTGCGCAAATATCAGGCGGAAGTGAACCTCGATATTATTCGGGCGCTGGGTGTGCCCGATCAGGGCAATCAAACCGAAATCTATCTCGATCAGGAAGACAAAGACTGGGCTGGGGAGCTTTTCCGTCAAAATGAACTCAATGGCATGCAGTACCGCATTGGCTTAAACCCTACGGGAACCTGGTCGTCTAAGCGCTGGCCTGCTGCCCATTGGAGGGCGCTGATAGAGCTGATTCACCAGCAATTAGGTGTTAAACCCATTCTTTTAGGCGCTCCCGGCGACAGCGGGCTAATCGCGGAGATTCGAAGCGGGTTAGAGGATAAGACTTTGGTCATGCCCGAAACGACCCTGTCTCAGGCGGCGGCCTATGTGTCGCATTTGGATTTGTTGATTGGAAACGACGGAACCCCCCAGCATTTTGCCCAGGCCTTTGGCACCAAGAGCCTCACCCTTTGCGGCCCCCACTGGGGCATGAGCTGGGTGAAACCGGGAGATTTGAGGCACCGGTTCTTGCAGCACTTTTTAGATTGCGGGCCCTGTGATCTGAATGTTTGCCCCCACCCGAAAGTGGCGGTGCCGGGTGGTCATGTGCATCAGGAATGTTTATTGAAGATTACGCCGGCTACGGTTTTGGGCGTTGCCAAAGAAATGCTGTCATAGCCGCTAGCAGTCCCGACAAAGTCATCAAGCTCATAAATAATCCCAAACGAAAACTGCTCGGCTCATAGCGCAGATCAGCGCTTTGCGTTCCTTGTGGTATGGGCACGCATTGAAAAATCCAGTCGGCTAAATACATATTCGTGGGTTTGCCGTCGACCCAGGCTTTCCAACCCGGCATGGCGTTTTGCGTGACCACCAGATAACCCGAGGCATTGGCAGGAACGTCGTAATGGTTGTCGGGGTCATTGGGTGGTACGGCGTGCTGGGGCGCGTCCGTGAAAATTTCCCGTTCCATATAGAGCTTGTCCTGAGGATTGCTTTGACCCGAGGCGAAAGAACTAAAAACGTCTTTACGGTTCGCTGTGCTGACATCTCCCTTGTAAATAAAAGCCCGGCCCAAGGAATTGGGATTCCTCCAAAGTGTCCAGCCGTACAACGTACCCATGTTCACGAAGGGCGCTGGCATGGAGCTTTGGTTTAAGTAAAGCAGGTCGACTCCGAGTAAATCCAGCAGAGTGCCGTTGGTGTAAGGGAAAGCATATTTGAAATAAAGCTCGGCGTTCATAGACCCCCAGGAGGGGCAGGTAGAACCGTAAAAATTCGCCAGGGGAATATTGGCGAAAAGATTCGTGTTGGGCGCGAAGTACTTGAAATGGGCGTTTAGTTCGGGGTCGGGCATGGGCGTGTAAATATCGCCGCTGTTCTTTTGATCGATCAAGACCAACGCCCGGCCTGAACCCAGTTGGTCTTTTACTTTTTGGGCGGTTTGTTCCAGCGCGGAATTGGGAGGAATGAGATTTTTCTCCACCGGGTGCATCCAGATGGGAATGATCAAATTTAAAACCGCGGCGGCCAGCAGGCCCCACTTCCAAGTGTCGGCTTTGGCGAAAAGGGATTCCCATAAAAGACCGATCAAGACCAGTTCGATAAAGTTCACCAGCACCCAGGCTTTGGCGGGTTCTAAAAAGACCGAGTGAGGCAGGTGGAGAAGTTGAAGCAGGTAAGAAAAGAAACCAAAAGTCCAAAGCAGGGAGAGGGCCAGGCTGAAAAACCAAAAGGCTGTGCCGGGCTTCCATTTTTTAAAGCCCAAGAGGCCGGTTAGAAGGATGCCGATGGGGATGAGCCCGCTGTAGAAATTGAAGTAAAAATAGGTGGGAGAGACCACATAGTCGGGCAGGCCCTTTTGGGCCAGGGCATTGGAAGTAATGAAGGTCAGCAGGTTATTGAGAGGCAGGACGAAATCGGGATTGTTGGCGATCGCGGGCAGGCGGACGGCCTGAAAGAAGAAGTATTCCAGCGAGGGAAGCCACTGGCCAATGGTGAGAAACGTTACGGCAGCGAGGGGAAGAATGAGGCGTGTGACTGAGCGGTAGACGAAGAAGGCGTAGGCCCCGAGGGCCAACAGGGTATAGAAGATGATCTGGGGATAGCCCGCGAAGATCTGAAGCGTCAGCGCGAGACCCAGTTTCCATTGACCCCAGCGTTTGTTTTCCAAAGTTTCTTGCGCACCGAGGAAAACCCAGGGCAGCCAGGCCATCGTATCCATAGAGGAGTTGCTGCCGAGATGATTGACCGCACAGCCATTGAGCAGGGCCAGGCTGGCACTGAAAAAAGCGCCGAAGGGCTTTACTCCCTGGTTTCTAACGAAGAGATAAATGCCCAGCGAGAAGATCAGCAGATGCAGGACTCCTGAATAGTTCCAGAAGCTGAGGCCCAGCCAATTAAAGAGCAAGGTGACGGGATAAAAGGTTTCGGTCTGCCAGGTGGCCAGCCAGGGAATACCGAAAGCCGACAGGGGATTCCAAAGCGGAATATGGCCATCGCGCAGGGCATGAAGAACGGACCAGCGGATCGAAAGATTCCAGGTGTCGTTTTCAGGACAGGCGAGATGCAGGCTGGGGAATGTTAAAAGACGGCCATAGGCGATGGCGGTAATCAGCAGCAAACCCCAAAGGTGGGGATGGTCGGGAAGCTGGATTGACGCTAAACGGCTTTTCTTCATGGGCGTCCTTTAGTGAAAAGCACTGACCAAAAAGGTAATCCCCAACCTATTAAGCGTTGAATTCGCCGCCGGCGATTTCAGGAACCAAACCCATGTCTTTAATCATTTGATGATCGGCGTCCTGGCCCTGGCCCTTGGTCGTCAAATAACCATTGGTGAAAATGGAATTGGCGGCGTAAAGCACGAGAGGCTGAAGGGCGCGGAAAGTCACTTCGCGGCCGCCTGCGGCGCGCACGTCCACATCGGGATGCACGAAACGGAAAAGGCTCAAAACGCGTAAGGCGAAATAGGGCTCGACCTTCGGCAAATGAGCGAAAGGAGTTCCCGGACGGGGATCTAAAAAGTTTACCGGTACCGAGGTGGCGCCCACTTCGCGCAGGGCGTAGCAAAGCTGAATGATGTCATCCAAGTCTTCGCCCATGCCCACGATGCCGCCAGAGCAAACTTCCATGCCGGCTTCTTTGGCGTATTTGGTGGTTTGAACACGGTCAGCGTATTTATGAGTAGAAACCACGTCCGCATAACGGCGTTCAGACGTCTCTAAGTTGTGGTTAAAGCGGTCGACGCCGGCTTCGGCCAAACGCTTGGCTTTTTCGGCGGTCAAAATTCCAAGAGAGGTGCAAACCTTCACGCCGACTTCGGCTTTGATACGGCGGGTGGCTTCACAGACCACATCCAGGTCGCGGTTGCTGGGCCCGCGGGTGGCGGTGACCATGCAATATTTCCAGGCGCCGGCGGCTTTGGCTTTACGGGCGCCTTCCACAAGAGCTTCCACTTCCATCATGGGATATTCGGGAGCCGGGGTCGTGTATTTGGAAGATTGAGAGCAGAAGCCGCAGTCTTCCGGGCAGGCGCCGGACTTGGCGTTTTGAAGCACGTGGATGCGAACCTTGTTGCCGTGAAAGTGACGGCGAACCTTGTAGGCGGCATGGATGATCGAGAGGGTTTCTTCCGCCGAGGCGGTCAAGACGGCCTTGGCTTCTTCCTTTGTGGGAGCGATCTTTTGGAGGGCCTTTTCAGCCAGGCTGTCCCATAACTGTGTGGTTTGCGATTGAGCTAAAATCATTGGTTCGTCCTTTTACCGAAGGGAATCAGAAGGCCCTGAGTATAACACCGGCCTTTCAGATTACAAATTGGTTACCAGGGTGCTGAAAAATGTTTTTCAGCACCCTGGCGACAGCCATGGGTTAGACCAAACCACTGAAAATATGGTTTTTCCTATTGTGGTTTGGCCGTAAATAGGAAAAAGTCCCTCAGGGACTTTTTTAACATCCTGTTAAAAAAAGCCCTATGGAGCTTTGATTTCTTTTATTCTGGGGAAGTATTAACCCGAGGGATTTATGGACAAACCTAAAAAGAAAAAGAAAACGCCGAAGCTCATCCAGTTTTTGATGGGTTACAGCCTGGGATTTATTTCCTGGTTGGTCGGCTTGCATTGCCTGGTGGTCGATCAAACAGGCAGTGTTTCGATTTCTGTTAAAAGATTTCGCAGACATTTGTTTAAGGTGTTTTTGTGGACTCTGGAGATCGGCCTGCTGATTAATCTGATGGGTCTTTACCGCGGCTGGATCATGGGCGCTTCAACCTATGAGATTGAATTAGCTTTTTTAGTGAAGTCGATCATCTTTCTCTATATCAAGGTATTTTGGCCCCGGGTTTTTCCGGAAATTTTGCCGGGTATGCATGTATTCTTCTGCCCCCAATGCTATCAAAAGCAAACCTTCAAATTTTTGCCCGTGTCGTTTCAGTTTGGTTTTTTCGTGACTTATCTTTGCAACTATTGTTCCTGCCTGGTCAATGGCTGGGGCGAACAGATCTTTTATCCCGTGACGGTCTCGGCGGGGAAAATTAAATCCAATTTGATGAAGACGGTTCCGGCTGTGCTAGTAGCTATGGCACTGGGCGTCGCGGCTTTTCAATATGTTTGGGGCCTGTTTTAAACTTCTGTTATTTTCCGCTGATCGGATAAACCCAATTCACGCCCTGGCACTGAAGGGTCTGGGGATCCTGAATCCATACCGCTACTCCCGTGTGGGATAACTTCCAATCGTGATCGATGGGGATAGACCCCGTAAAAGGCTGGTCCGCTTTTAAAGTGCTTTCGAGAGCGCTGGCGTAATAGCGCACGACAAAACCTTCATTTAATAAAGAACCCGAGTTTTCTCCCCGCTGTATCTGGGTCGAAAGACCGTTCTCGAAAACTACCACATTTAAAACAGGGTCGTGAATTACGTTGATTTTTTCGTCTTGGGGCATATTGGCGCTGAAAGAAATCGTTTTAGAACCGGCTTTTACCCGCAGAGGAATCGAAGCGGGCGCTTTGAGTGAAGAGGCCTGGGCAAAAGCGGTCTTGGCCTGCCAGGCATCGGAGCCATTAAAACCCAATTGGCCGTTCACGACCATTTCGGGTGTGAAAGTCGATTCGGCGTTATAGAAAAGGCTGTGCCGTCTTTGCCGTTCGGAAGCGAAAGCGGCTGAGAAAGCGTCTTTCCAACCCAGGTTGTCCCAATAATCCACATGAAAAGCCAGGGGCAGGGCTTTGTGGGCTTTGAATAAATCCATGCCCCAGCTATTCAGCAGGGCTTCGGCGGGCGGACAGCTTGAACAGCCCTGAGACGTATAAAGTTCAATTAAAACAGGTGCGGCAGACGTAGGCTCGGCGGTATTTGGAGCGTCAGCGTTCTGAGCGCTGACGTAACCAGTCAGCATGAAGATGACGGTGAAAATGAAGCGGTGAATGTTTGGATTCATGGTTTCCCTCGATGAGTTTAAATACGTTGGGAAATGGATAAAGGTTTCAAACCAGGCGTTTGAAAAAGCGCTTTTTAAATACTTGTTAAGATTTTTCGGGGAAGTCTTTGAGCAGCTGGGCAACCACGCCGCTGAAGCGGTCGGGGATTTGGGGCACTCGGGGATCATCCATATTAATAGGTTTGTCGAAGAGAGTATAAGCCTTGGTGATGCCTACTTCTTTAAGCCAGATGATGTTGGGGTCCATGGCTCCGACAACGGCCACGCAGGGAATACCTAACTTTTTAGCCATGAGCGCCACGGAGACCGGAGCTTTACCTTCCAGGCTCGAAGCGTCCAACATACCTTCGCCCGTAATGACCAGGTCACAGCCTTTCATTTGGCTTTCCAGTTTCAAAATGTCGCTGACAAAATCAAAGCCGCTTTCCAGTTTGCCGCCCAGAGCCAGAATAGCCATACCCATGCCGCCCGCGGCACCGGCGCCTCTTTGGCTTTTAAGAATGGTGCCGGAGGCTTTGGAGAGAACGCTCTCAAAGTGAGACATGCCCTTTTCGAGGTCGGTCACCATTTCGGGCGAGGCCCCTTTTTGAGGACCGAAGAAGCGGGCCGAACCATATTCGCCAAGCAGCTGAACCCGCACATCCACCAATCCGGTGAGGTGAAGGTCTTTAAGGTTCTTGTGGATGAACTCCAAATTGATCTTGTTGATTAAAGGTAAATGTTTTCCACCTAAACCTTTGGGAAGAGTTTGGTCGGCGATGAGTTGGGCACCCAAGGCCTGCAGGAATCCCAGACCGCCGTCGATGGTGGCGCTGCCGCCGAGGGCGATGCGGATGTGGCGCGCGCCCCGGCGGTAGGCTTCCAAAACCAATTCGCCGGTGCCATAGCTGGTGGTGACCATCGGATTTCTTTCCGCGTGGGTTAATTTGGAAAGACCAGAGGCTTGTGCCATTTCAATTACCGCCGCGTCTGGTTCAGGAAGGGTGGCCAAGCCATAAGTTGTATCGTGTGAGCGCATGAGCGGGTCATGAGCGGTGGCGGATAAGGTTTTACCCTTAAGGATGTGAATGACGGTATTGAGAGTGCCTTCGCCGCCGTCGGCGACGGGGCATAAACGCACAAAAGTGCTGGGGCTTTGCTTGAGGATAAGTTTCTGCAGGGTCTCAGCTACCCCTTGGGCGGTTGAAATCCCTTTAAATTTGTCAGGAGCGATTAGTATTTTCATAGTTTTGTGGGTTATTAGTCGGTTTAATTTTTCAAGATTCAGTATTAAACTAGCCGCCGGTTCTGGAACCTATTTTAAGGGGGAAAAATGTCTTCGCAAGATCAATCGATGACTTCATTACAAAAAGATTCCGCGGTCTTTCCGCCGCCGGCCAAGTTTGCCGCCAAGTCCTACGTCAATTCGCCTGAAAAATACCAACAGATGTACGACCGTTCTATCAACGATTCCCATAATTTTTGGATGGAACAGGCTGAAGAGTTCGCTTGGTTCAAGAAACCGACCAAAAGCCTCAAATATACCTGGGACACCAAGAAGCGCGTCATTGAACATACCTGGTTTGAAGACGGAGAAATGAATGTGTCAGTGAATTGCCTGGACCGTCATCTTTCTACCCCGGTTAAAGATAAAGTCGCCATTATCTGGCAAGGCGAAAAGGACGAGGAAGTCCGCAAGATTACTTATAAAGAGCTGCACGAAGACGTTTGCAAGTTCACCAACGTTTTGATTTCCAAGGGAATCAAAAAGGGGGACCGCATTTGTATCTATATGCCCATGGTGCCCGAAGCGGCGGTGGCTTTGTTGGCTTGCGCCCGTTTAGGCGCGATTCACTCGGTGGTTTTCGGCGGTTTCAGCGCTGAATCCATCAAGAGCCGTATTCAAGACTCTGACAACGTGGCGGTCATCACGGCAGATATGGGTTTCCGCGCGGGTAAAGTGATACCCCTGAAGAACATTATGGATGAGGCTTTGAAAGACTGTCCGGGCATTAAGAACGTGATCGTTTTGAAGCGCGGCGACGGCAAGGTGAGCATTCAAGCGGGCCGCGATTTCTGGTGGCACGATGAAATGGCCAAGGCTAAACCAGAACATAAGGCTGAGGCCCACAAGGCTGAAGATCCTTTGTTTATCCTCTATACCTCCGGCTCCACCGGAAAACCCAAAGGTGTTCTGCATACGACCGCGGGTTATTTGATGCATGTTGCTTTGACTCATAAATACATCTTTGACTGGCATCCGGAAGATATCTATTGGTGTACGGCTGATATCGGCTGGGTGACGGGCCATAGCTATATCGTATACGGCCCTTTGGCCAACGGCGCGACGTCTTTGATGTTTGAAGGCGTGCCGAACTTCCCTGACGCGGGACGTTTCTGGCAGGTCGTGGCTAAACATAAAGTGAACATCTTTTACACCGCTCCTACGGCTATCCGCGCTTTGATGCGCGAAGGTGAAGAGTGGCCGAAGAAGTATGATTTGAGTTCTTTGAAAGTTTTGGGCTCAGTCGGCGAACCGATCAACCCCGAAGCCTGGATGTGGTATTACCGCAACATTGGCCACAGCGAAACCCCGATTGTGGATACCTGGTGGCAGACAGAGACGGGCGGATTCTTGATCGCGCCTTTTCCGGGAGCGACCACTTTGAAACCAGGCAGCGCCGGACGGCCTTTCTTTGGTGTGGAGCCGGTGGTTTTGCGCGATGACAATACCGAATGTAACCGTAATGAGGGCGGCAAGCTTTGCATCAAAAAGCCCTGGCCCGGCATTATGCGCACGACCTATGGCGATCATGAGCGCTTCATCAATACTTATTTCGCGACCTTCAACGATATGTACTTCACGGGTGACGGCTGCCGCGTGGACCAGGACGGCGACTATTGGCTGATGGGCCGGGTGGACGACGTGGTCAATATCTCAGGTCACCGCATTGGTACGGCGGAAGTGGAAAGCGCTTTGGTTTCTTTCCCTCAAATCGCCGAATCGGCTGTGGTGGGCTATCCGCATGATATTAAGGGTTCGGCCCTTTACGCTTTCGTCATGCTCAAGGACGGCGTGCAATCGTCCGAAGAATTGAAAAAGCAAATTATCCAGCATGTCCGCAAGGAAATTGGGGCGATTGCCCAACCGGATAAGATTCAATTCGCCGATGGATTGCCCAAGACCCGCAGCGGCAAGATCATGCGCCGTATTCTGCGCAAGATCGCCGAAAACGACATGTCTAACCTGGGCGATATCTCTACCCTGGCGGACCCGACGGTGGTCGAAAAGCTGGTGCATGGCAAACAGTAAGTGTTAGCTGAACAGAAATAAAAAAAGCCTCTGTGAGAAATCACAGGGGCTTTTTTGTCTGAGGCAGTTACGGCTAGTAGAACATGTAAGCGTCTAGCACCGTGCCGTAAAAGGGGCCGGTGGTATAGTTTGCCGCGCCCGCCGTCGGATCCATCCGTTGAACATCTAATTGGCACTTCAAGTTGCGCACTGGGTAACAGCGGAAGCTGACCACATCCCGGAAGCCGTCAAAGCTGGCGCTTAAACTAGTGTCGGTTAAGTATTCGTTTACGAAGCGCAGATACATATTTTTCCCCAGATCAACTTCAACACTGGCGTGGTAGGCGGTGTAGTTGTTTTGCGGTACGACGGCGCCGCTGACCACGGTGTCATAACCCGAGTCAAACTCACCCAAAATGACAAATGGGCCCAAGTGCGTCCAACCGAAAGCGCCGTAGCGCAGGTTGGTTCCGTACTGGCCGGCCACGCCGTTGGGCGTGTTCTGGTCGTAAATAGATCCGCCCAATGTGACTTCTTTCAGATTGATGCCGCCCTTGGCGGAGAAATCTTTATCGTTAGATGCCGCCGGATCATTAAAGGCCGCGGCGTTTAGGAAGAAAATCCCTGGATAAATACCAACCTCAATACCATCGGTGCTGAAAAAGGGATTGTTGAAAGTTAAAACGTTGGTATTACTTAAGTCGCCGCGCACCAGGCTATTGTCATCGGCTAATTGCAGACCATAGGGTGTCGTGAAGCGGCCCAGTTTGATGTAGGCATCTTGCGGCAAACCCGAGATAAGACCGTAAGCCTCGGTGGGGGAATTAATATCCAGGCGATAAGTGAAAACGCCGGAGATGACTTCATTCGCTTTAATGCCGATAGAAAAGCTTTGGCGGCCAAGAGGAACAAAAGGCGAATTGGGGTTAAAAGAAGCCAGGGTGCCGGTCGGCGCGGGCATAAAAAGGGCGCCGAAGCTTTCGTGCAGATCGACTCCCGCGCTGATGAAGGTCGGGGTTTTGTGGGTGAAGGCCTGGGCGGTTTCAGCGATGCCCTGCCAGTCGAAAGTTTTCAGGTCGTTGCCGTAATTGCGGCCAAAGTCGTTGCGCAAATATCCGCCGGTTTCATTCATGTGGCAGGCGTTACAGTTAACGCCCTGCCAGGCGGCCAGATAAGGTTCTGCCCAAAGATTCGAGATTCCCAGCGCCATCAGAAGGATAGTCAGAATTCCTATCTGCTTTTTCATGAAAACTCCTGTGAGCCAGTTTTGATTTGAGCGTCTTTTTATAGAGGTGATAACCCTGATACTTTAACTATTGTGTTGGGTAGGTAAATGTTACTGCTAAAAACTGTTTATGGGGCCTGAAGACCCGCTAAATGGGGGGTTAGAATGTTCTGGCAACCATTAATTCGGTAGTACTTGCGGGGGAGTCGCTGAGGGATTCGCCCAGTTCGAAAAGCCATTCACCCGGTTGGAAGGCGATCTGGGGGATGAAAGCCCAGGACGACCGGCTATTGGGCGCGGTGACAGCGGTCAGATCAGCTTCCCCTTGGATATACCAATCCCGGCTCAAGTGATAGCCCAGGCCTGTATTGGCTTTCCACTGATTTGGAACTCGGGGATCGATCCCGCCCTGATAGCCATAGTTTCCCTCAAGGTAGAGTTTTCCCATGCGGTAACCACCCAGAACACTGGCGGACCAACTGCTTCCCATCCAGGGGAAGGTCGTATTGGGAATGGCGTAAGCTCCGCCGCCCTCAATTGAAAAAGCTCCAGCCGTTTCGCTGGACCATCCTCCGAAATGATAGAACTCATAACGTAAGTTAAGTCCGATGGGAGCCAGGATCAGGGGAACCTGCCCGAGGGGGTACTGGGTGCTCAAGTTTGGAAAATCAACCTCTAAAGCCCAATCGTTCGCGATGGCGAATAAGCCCTCTCCATAAAGATAAAGCCAACGATTAGAGGAAGTGTTGTTATCGAATGAAGCTGAAAAATAGTAGCTGTTTTCGATTTGCGCTGAATCAGTTTCCAGGGTTCGAATGATGCCGGGGTCGTTTTCCTGGGCGGGCAGGGAGGATGGAAGAAGTGCTTGGGCAGCCGCGCAGGCGGCTAAAAGCAGGAGGGAAACACTTAAGCGGGCCGAGATTCGGGTCATGTGTTTGGTCTCCTTTCTGAGTAGTTTAGGCGCGGGCCCCTCAACCGCAAAAGTCTAACCCCGAAACCCAAGGTTCGCAACATGGGAAAGGCCCAACGCCCATAAAACGCATTTATTTTTCGAAACCAATTCCTCTTCCTTCCTCTATTACTATAATTGAATCCGCCTGCCAACCTATCTGCCGAGGAACCCATGCGTTTGCTCAACTTGATTTTCATCTGTGCCGCCTTCTTGTTTTTGACCGGCTGGGGACACTGGGGTCCCAATGTCAAAATTGGACTAGCGCTGGATAACGCTCAAATCCGTGAAACGCTCGTTCAAAAATTGAAGGAAGCGATGGAGGATAACCGCGCGGAACTTCTGGTGAAGGACGCGAAGGATGATCCGGCTGCCCAACGAAGTGAAGTTGAAGAAATGATCCAGCGGGGCATTCAGGTCCTGGTGGTGATCCCCTGTGACCCCTCGAAGGCCTCAGCTCTGGTGAACGAGGCGCATCACGCTGGAATTAAAGTGATTTCCTTAAAAGGTCTTATTCCGGACAGCGATTTGGATTACCTGATCGCCTTCAATAATGAGAAGGCAGGAGAATTACAGGCGCGGGCTATGGTTAAGAAAGTTCCCCGGGGCCGGTATGTCCTGTTGGGGGGGGACGCGGCGGAAGAGGCTTCTCAGAATATTCGAAAAGGCCAGATGAAGGTGCTGCAACCCCTGATTGACCAGGGAGATGTTCAAGTCGCCGCTTCAAAATGGGACGCCGGGCGGGAAATTGCGACTACTTTGAACAGCATCCTGACCCGTGAAAAAAATAAAATAGATGCCATTCTAGTTTCTGATGAGGAAAAGGCGGAGCAAGCTGCCCGGGTTCTGGAAAAATTAAATCTCACCTCACGAATAAGTATCGGGGGTTTGGGAGAAGATGTGAATACCTGCCGAAGAATTGCCTCCGGCGCCCAATGGATGACCATCTATCATCCGCCGCAAAAGCTGGCCGAGGAAACAGCCTACCTGGCGGCCAAATCGGCCCGGCAGGCCACGGAGTTTGATTGTCAATTTGTCGAGATGGATAACGGTCCCCAAAAAGTAAAAGCCGTTCTTTTAACGCCGCTGGCGGTGAACGCTCAAAATTTAAAGTCGACAGTGATTAGCGACGGGGTACAAAAAGAAGCGGATATTTTTAAAAAGTAAGGGATTCTTGAAAGACGAAAAGTGGCTGCAACGAAGTTTTGAGATGTATTTAAGAAAAGGAAAAATATGAGTGCGCTAGACAGGGATGACCCGAGCCTGGACCGTATCGGCGCCTTTAGTGACGGGGTGTTCGCCTTTGCCATCACTTTATTGGTTCTGTCGATCCGCATCCCGCATCCAACCGACGCCGACGCCGCCCAGGGACTGCTGTCCCTTTTGGCCCAACAGTGGAGGACTTACCTTGTCTACGCCCTCAGCTTCATGAATATTGGAATCAACTGGACGAACCACCGGATGATGTTCTCAACCTTCAAACGCGCCGACCACACCCTCGTTTGGCTCAATCTTTTGTACCTGATGGTAGGGGTGGCTTTTATGCCCGTCCCGACGGCGGTACTGGGTGCGTGGCTGGGGGATCCCCAAAACCAGGTCACCGCCACCGTGTTCTACGGAGCTTCCGCTTTTCTCGGAGGGTTAGTTTATAACGTGGTTTGGTGGTACGGGGCCTACTGCGCCAAGCTCACTTCTGCGGCGCTCACCGCAGCCAAACGGCGGGCCCACACACTGGCCTGGGCTCCAGCTCCGCTTTTCGCTATCGCGCTTACGGCGGTTGCCTTCGGGTATCCCGGTCTGGCGGTGGCCGGCTATGTGACTGTTGTTTTCGCGTATGTATTGCCGCTTCCGAGGTTGTTGGCGATGGTGCGGCGGCGCAGCGATTGGAGAATAAAAGGATAAGCGGCAGGTTCAATCATCTTAAAATCTTATCCACGGCGGGGACCCGGCTCCGCTTTTATAATCTATTTTCTCCAGCGGGCGAACCAGTAGCCGCCGATCCAGATCGGGAGGAAGATCAGCGTCAACATCGGCATCAGATGGTCTACCAGCATGTGGCAGGTTTCCCAGCGGGCGCAATGAAGTTGTATGGTTCCCGCTCCCAAAAGAAAGGCTGAGACTCCCAGCCAGGCTCCGGTCCATCTCGGATGGAAAGAAGCGTTCCGAGAAGCCATCCAGCCCAAGATTAACCACGTTGGCAAGGCGACCAATACCATGGTTCGAGCGCAAAACCATTCATCAGCCCTGTCGCGCGCCAATGCTTGCGCGAGAGCGGATGTCTCGAAAAACAAAAAGGGCATGCTAAAAAGAAACAGGATGAGGATGCCCGCGATCACTCGGGGGGCGGTACGAGGCCGGTAATCCGGCATGCTTGAGGCGATGCCCATCCGGGCGGTGAAAGCGGCCAGGACGAAAGCGAGCAGCAAGAATCCGCCTGACGAAAGGTCAGTGAGTCTTTCCTGAAGTTCGAATTGGGGTCCGATCAGCGAAAGGGTGAGGGCTACCGCCAGAAGAGAAAAAACTAACCAAACCAGCCATTGCCCGAGAACCGTAGGCGCCGTTGGGGTAGATTTATTTTCAGCCACAAGTTTTTCCACCAAATCCCGGTGGGATTTGGGCAGGGAGTTTTTGATGGGTTTAGAGTGAATCGATTCGCTCATTCGCTTTTTTCCACTTTAGTTTTAAGAATCTTCTTTAAAAGAGCGTATCCGCGATGAGCCCTCACCCTGAGGGCGGCCTGGGATATGCCCAGCGTTTTCGCCGCTGTTTCTACACTCATTCCTTTTAACTTCAACATTTCTACCGCCTGCCGGTTCATCTCAGGTATGGACTCCAGAGCCTGTTGAATCAGGTCGTCGAGTCCGCCGTCCGCCGTCTCCAGAGCGGCGATGTCGAAAAAGTCCTCCAAAGGAACCTCGCGCTGGACGATCTTGTGGTTTTTTTTCAAAGCCGCCCAAATGGCGTTTCGAATCACCGCGAAGAACCAGGGAGGGAAAGGCAGATCGCTCCGGTAACTATGCTTGGCCTTGTGAAACGATAAAAGCACTTCCTGAAACACATCATCCACGTGGTCCTGATGGAAGACCCTTTTATGGACGAAATTATAGATTAAGGGACTCATTTCCAGCAAAAGGCGCTCATAAGCGTCCTTGTCGCCGGCCTGAGTCAGTTTCATCAACTGGGTCCAGGCTTGCCATTGGGCGTCATTGAAATCCAAGGGCTAAGGCTCCTTATTCATGAATAGTGGGTGTCCGGCTGTAATGTTACCCCATCTGGAAAAAATATGATGGGGCTTCAGTAACATTTCGCCGGTTGGAGTAATACACATCACCAAGAGCTCATCCCGTTCGGGGATGCGGCCGGCCGAATCTCAAAAGCCCTGGAGGCTGACGTGAAAAACATACTTGTTTTGAGCTTTTTGCTTTGTTCCTTAATCTTGGTGGCGATGGCTTGTTCCCAGCAAAGCACTCCGACAACCACTCCGGCTTCGGCTACCGCGACGCCAACACCATCCATACAGACAATCTCTTATGGCGGCGCCACCAATTACAGTCCGTCTGCGGTGACCATTACGCACGGTCAATCCGTAATTTGGGATTCGAGTTTGGCCGGTCATACAGTTCTTTTAGATAACTATACGGGAACAGGGACCACCTGCGGTTCTTCCACTAACTACAGCTCTTTCCCCGTAACGGTAAATTTTCCGACAGCAGGCACTTATTATTTTCATTGCACAGTTCCAGGGCATTCGCCTTGTGGATCGGGAACCTGCGGCACCTGTACGGGTATGGCGGGTTCTGTGCAGGTTAATTAATCACCAGGATTCAAGCCGGGTTTTTAATGGAATTAAAAATCCCAACAGGTAAAGGCGAGCGCTGTGAATGAGAAAAGTCTTTTTCAATTAGCGGCGCTCTCGCTTTTATTGGCTCTGGGAATGGGGCTGGGTTGTACTAAAAATGTTTCGGTTTCTCCGACGATGCCGTTTGTTTTAACCAGCACCAATACGGCCGCCCCTGTTATTACCAATACTTTCACAGTCACCGCTACCAATACGGTGACAGCCACCAATACAGCGACTTCGCCCTATACCCTGACGAACACTCCCACGAATACCAATACGCCGACGATTACCAATACTCCCACCGATACACCCACCATGACTTTTACTGATACGGCTACTCTGACACCGACGGCTACCCAAGTAACGCTGACTTATCTTTTTAATACCTACATCAACACTCCGATTGGCAGCAGCCGCCAGTGCAGTTCATGCCACAGCGCAGGCTTTCCGCCGGACCCGACTTCGGCCAATACTTTCTGGAGCACGACGGTGGGCCAGACCGCTTCTTTTGGCTGCGCGACCCTGCGGGTAAATCCGGGGGATAACACGACCAGCGCCCTTTATCTGCGTTTGGCGGGTTTGGGCTGTTCCCCCCAGATGCCCAATGGCGGGCCGACCTATTTAAACGCGTCCCAGCTGGCCGAGGTAGCGGCCTGGATTAATGAAGGGGCTTTAAATAATTGAGGCTTAGTGAGGTTTTTTGGGCAGTTTGTTGACGAAAAAAGGGGAGTGAAAACCATGAAAATTATCATTTTGGTGCTATCGTTGTTGGTGTTAGGTTTATCCGTGACGGCTTGCGGAAACAATAACAGCCCGACGTCTTCCAAGAACAGCGGTTATTAAGCTTTTGGCGGGTATTCGATTTTAAAACAACTATCCCAATCCATTAAAAAAAGGATTCGTGATGAAAAAAATGATTTTAAGAATATCGATTTTTATTTCGCTGGTCTTAGTGGCCGCGGCTTGCACCGTTAATACGAGCGTTAATAACCCGGTGGTGATGACGCCTACGCCAACGCCGGTTGTGACCGCGACGCCCACAGCCACTCCGGGAACTGGAATTGGAGCCACTATTAGTTTGGGCGCGGGCCCGACCTTTAGCCCTTCCGGGGTCACCATTATTCACGGCCAGTCTGTGGTCTGGGATGGTTCTTTGGGAGTAGGATCGCACAATTTAACGTTAGATAATTTTTCGGGCACTACGGGATCTTGCGCGCCGACTATCAATACAACGTCTTTCCCGGTAACTCAGGTATTTCCAACGGTGGGTACCTATTATTATCATTGTGGTTTCCATGGAGGATGCGGCTCGGGCGTCTGCGGTGTTTGCAGCGGCGGCATTTCTAACATGATTGGCTTTGTTCAGGTTAATTGACGGCTTAAAGGGTTTTTAGGGCCTTGTTTAGCGGAGATGTGACATTGGTCAAATCTCCGCTATTTTTTTGCCTAAAGATGGGGTTTATGAGACCTTTTATCAGTGAAGATGAAACTCTATATTTACTTGAAACGTCTAAATAGTAAGATCGATTTCTCGAATCCAAGGTTTTTGGAGGCTTCCCATGAAAAAAGTTATTCTCTTAGCGTTAATTGCCGTTTTACTGCCCAGCTTGCTTTTGGCCCAGGAAGATAGAGGCGGCCGCGGCGAAAGAGGAGGGGATAGGGGGGGCGATCGCGCCAGCTCCTATGAAGGCTCGGGTGGCGGTTCGCCTCGCGCGGAAGGTTACCGGTCCGCAAGATCCGTTTCTCCCCGTTATCGATCCATGGGTGTGCGTAGTTACCCGAAAACTGTAGTCCGGAGCAAATTATTAGTGGCCGGCCGTGAACGTTCGTCGATTGCTTTTCCCGCTAGCGGACCCCACGGCGCGGCGTTGAACGCTCGCGTGGTGGCGCGTACCTCTATTAGCGGCAATCCCCTCATTAGAAGCCACATGTCGATCATTGCCGGGCCGTCTTTCAGAGCCCAGATTAATGTCTTCAACCGAAACGAAAGAGTGGTTGGCCAATACTATTGGCACACGGGCAATGGTTTTAATTACTGTCATTACTACGACCGCTGGGGTTATCACTGGTATGGCTGGTATTTGGGAAACAATTATTTCTGGACCCGCTGGTACGCGAACAACTATTGGTGGTATGACCCCGCCTATTACCGCTGGTGCTACTGGCACGACGGCGGATGGTGGTGGCAGGATCCGGATACGACCACGGTTTATATCTATAACAACGGCAGCTATGTATCGCCCGACGGACAGGTTGACGTGAACGTCAATTCTGACTCGCAGGCCGCGCTTCCGTCAGAGTCCGCTCCGCCCACTTCGAAAAATGTTTATAACAGCAAAGATGGAACCCGGCAGGTGAAAGTGGTGGGCAATGACGCCTTCTTATATGACATCTCGGGGGATAATGCTTTTAAACCGATTTTCATGGGTTCTAATGTGACCGGCGCGAAGTTTTCTAATTCGCAAAACGGAGGCGCTCTTCAAATTATGCTTTTATACGCGGACGGAAGTTTTGGATTGTTTGATGATATGGGAAACTCCATGAGCGGCGGCAATAGCGGCGCGACCAACCAGCCGGCTAGCGGCACGGGGGGCAATCAGCAAAATCCCCCTCCGCCCAATGGGCCTCAAGGCAATCCGCCGAACGTCCCTGGTTCGGGTACCTGAGTTAAGCCAAAGCCTTTTCCAAATCGCCGATTCGAGGGTTAATGAGTATCTTGCCCTCGATTTCGACGGTGGGGATCACCCGCTTGCCGTTGGTGTAGCCCATCATGGTTTTATAATCCGCGTCATTCTGCTCTATGTCCCGTTCTTCATAAGGGATGTTTCGTTCCTTCAGAGCATTCTTCAAATTACGGCAGTCTCCGCACCAGGATGTGGTGTACATAATGATTTTTTTGGTCATCGTTCTCCCCTTTGTTCATCCCTAATTTACGTCGGCTCACTTGTTTTTTTCCAGTCCTGCTGGCTATATAGACAGGTCTTTTAAACAAACCCAAGGAGATTGATATGAGTAAATGGCTTTTCTCGCTGGTGTTGATGATGTTGGTTAGCCCTCTCTTCGCCAAAGTAGTCACTCAGACGGTAGAATATAAAGACGGAAATCAGGCCCTGGAAGGTTATTTGGTTTATGACGATGCCACGACGGACAAACGCCCGGGCGTCCTGGTGTTTCACGCGTGGGATGGGATCGGCGAACATGTAAAGGATAGCGCGAATAAACTGGCGAAAATGGGCTATGCGGCCTTCATCGCCGATGTTTATGGCAAAGGTGTTCATCCCGCGAGCCCGGCGGAGTTTAAAGCTCAAGCCGGAAAGTATTTTGCCGACCGTAAATTGATGCGCTCCAGAGCCCAAGCGGCGATGGACGCGTTGTCACAAGACCCCAGGGTGGACGGCTCGAAGATCGCGGCTATCGGTTATTGCTTTGGCGGCGCGGTTTCCCTGGAATTGGGACGCAGCGGAGCTCCTCTGGCGGCCATCGCGACCTTCCATGGTTCGCTGGCTAACCCCACCCCGGCGGACGACGCTAACATCAAGGCTAAGGTGCTGATTCTCCAGGGGGGCGATGATAAATTCACGCTGGGCGATGTGCCGGCCATGGAAAAGAGCTTCAAAGATAATAAGGTGGATTACAAACTGGTCACCTACCCGGGCGCGGTTCATGGCTTTACCGAACCACAGTACAAGGGCGATATGCCGGGTTTGAAATATGACACTAAGGCCGACAAGGCTTCCTGGAAAGAAATGAAGAAGCTCTTTGCTGAGGTCTTCAAGTCTTGATATAGATTTTTTAGAGCGGCGAAAATTTTTTGAAAGGTTCGGCGGGAAACCGCCGGGCCTTTTTCATTTTTTATGAGAAATGTTTTTGAGAACCCATTGGCGGAGTTTGCCCTGGGCGCTGGAAAAAGGAAGCTCTTCCAGCTCGGCGGCGGTCACCCACTTCAGGTGGCTGGTGGTTTTAATTGGTTTCTGGCTGGAGGCGGTGAAGAGGCTTAAGTGAATTTTGTGATTTGTGATTTGGTGTTTCACGTCTTTAGCGGGTTTCTTTTCGGATTTGATCTTAAATTCTTTTTCTAATTTTTGACGGGCCTCGTCCATGCTGGAGCCTTCGGCGCTGGGAAATTCCCAAAAACCTTTGAGCCACTTTTCACTCTCGTTCCGCTTTTTCACCAGTATTTTCTTTTTATTTTCCAGAAGCAGGGCCGCCATAGGCACTTCGATGCTTTTGGCCGCTTTGGGCATTTCGGGAAGATCGCTTTGAATGCCTCTTTGGGCTGCCTCACAAAACTGAAATAATGGACAAAGAAGACATTGGGGATTGTCGGTGAAACAGACCGTGGCGCCCAGCTCCATCAGGGCCTGGTTAAAGTCGCCGGGTCTTTTATTGGAAATAAGCGATCGGGCTACTTCCCAGACTTTTTCATGGTTCGCGCCGGTTTTTAAATTGCCCCGCAAAACAAAGAGGCGGGAGAAAACCCGGATGACATTGCCATCAACCAAAGGTTCAGGTTTTTGAAAGGCGATGGAAAGCACCGCGCCGGCGCTGTACTGGCCCACGCCCGGAAGCTTGATGATCTCTTCGCGGGTTTGGGGCAGTTTCCCATTAAACTCCGCGATGATTTTTTGAGCGGCGGCCTGAAGATTGCGGGCCCGGCGGTAATAGCCCAGACCTTCCCAGAGCTTGAGGATCTTTTCTTCTTTGGCCTTGGCTAATGACGGCCAGTCCGGCAATTCTTCTAAAAAGCGGCCGTAATAGGGAATAACGGTTTTAACCTGGGTTTGCTGCAGCATCATCTCGGAAACGAAAATGGCGTAAGGGTCTTTGGTTCGGCGCCAGGGAAGGTCGCGTTTGTACTGGTCATACCAATCCAACAGGTGTTTTTGAATCTGGGTAGAGTGCATATCGGCGGTTGATATTTTTGGCATGGTTATAAGAATTCTATAATTTCAAAAGTTTTGAGAGGCGCTTTGAATCCTGGTACCACAACGGCGTTGGCGGGAACGGCTTTGACCAGATCCTGGATTTTTTCATAGGTTTCTTCTGAAACAATCACCTGATCGGGCGCGGCCATCACGCAGAGTTTGTCCGCGGTTTGAAGCGCTTCGCCAATAACACTATAGTCGTAAAACTGGTCAGAACCCAAATTGCCTGAAACTACCGGGCCGGTATGAATGCCGATGCCCAGATTAAAGGGCGTGTGGCCTTTTTGAATCCGGGAAATATTAATGTCTTTGACTGCTTCTTGAATTTCCAGAGCGGCTCGAACCGCTCTGATCTCTTTGTCCTCATGGGAAAAGGGGGCGCCCCAAACGGCGATGGCCGTATCGCCGACAAATTTATCAATCATGCCTTCGTGTTTGAAAACGATCTGGTTAATGAGGCTGAGGTAGTGATTGAGGACCTCGACCAGAGTCTCGGGGGTCATGTTCTGGCTGAGCGTGTTGAATCCCTTAATCTGAGCCTCGAGAATGGTGCATTCGCGTCTTTCGCCCTTGATGGCGAAATAATTTTTCTCCGCCAATATTTTCAGGGTGGCCTGAGGTGAAACCACTTTTCCTAATACCAGCGAGACCCGTTCTTTATCTTTTAAATTTTGAATCATTTCGTGAATGGCCCGGGCCAAGTCGCCCCATTGGTCCTGTCTTTTGACGGGGAACATGGCGTTAATCTGGCTGTCTTTGACCAGGTCGACTTGCTTGGTAATGAAACGCAGGGGCGCGAAGAGATCCAAAATGTACCAAAGTCCGATGGCAGTCAGGATGAGAACGAAGCCAGCGCTTAACAAGGCCATGGATTTGAGGGTTGAGCCCTCCAGTGTGATGGATTCATGTATGGGCTGGAAAATAAAAAAGTGACCGCTGACCGCCTGATCCAAGTCGTTAACGGGAACGTCGTCCCATAAAAATTTATGATCATTCAGAATGATGGCGCTGTGCCGGGGGGCATAAGCGGTTTTTTCCACTTCGGAGGCGGCGCCGGGCGGAAAGGTGGAGACTTGAACGTGATTGCTGGCGTAAAAACCCACCTCGTTTTGAGTGATCGCTTTGAGATTGGCTAAAACGTCGCTGTTGAGCTTCATGCCCAGCAGAATGGCGCCGAGAATTTTTTTCTTATAAACGATAGGGGCTGAGACGGATAAGTAGTATTGATTGTTGTAGTTAGTCAGGCCCATTTCGGTATTTCTTTCAAAGGCCTCGGCGATACCGGGCCAGTTTTTTACCGAGTAAAAGGTGATGGCCGGCGGTGCATTAGGTGTGGCGACGTCGTCGGGATTGATGGTGGAGTCCAGCGGGGCGAGGGTCGGCGTAGGCGCGGGCTCAGTGCTGGATTTAGGCAGTCCGATAGTGTCGAAAAGCACCCCGCCGTTTTTGTTCGTTAAAATTAAAAGAGGTCTTTGTAAATAACCCGCCACGTCCACGCCCAGTTGATGGTATTGGGCGGCCGTCATATTGGGGTCTTGAAGGGCTTTTTGGAGCCAGTCTTTGTCGGTGGTGTGGTTAATTTGAGAAAGCAGAACTTGGTATTCTTCGTCCAGCGCGATTTTAAGCGCCGAGATGCTTCGGGACAAACCCGCGTCAGGGTCGTTGGTCACCACGGTTTTCATATGGCTGGCAAAGATAGCCTGGCCGAGCCACACATAAAGGACGGTAGGGACAATTACGATAATGAGGAGCTTGGCGGCGACCCAGCCCAATCGAGGTAAATTCATGAAGGCCTTGGTGATGATTTGTATGTGCGCTTAGATGCGCACAATATATTACAGTTTGGTTTCGGGTGGAAGAGGACTACTCGTACCGCAGGGCCAAAATAGGGCTCAAACGGGACGCCTTATAAGCGGGCCAGATACCGAAAACCACACCCACGAGAGCGGAGAAGACAGTGGACACGATGACGGATGTCGGTGTGACGATTGTGGGCCAGTTGAGCGATAAGTGAATAATTTGTGAAAAGCCCCAGCCCAGTAATATCCCGAAAAGTCCGCCTAACAAGCTCACTACAACCGATTCGATGAGGAACTGGGACAGAATATCCACCCGTCTGGCACCGATGGCTTTTCTGAGACCGATTTCGCGGGTTCTTTCCGTGACAGAGACCAGCATGATGTTCATGATGCCGATGCCGCCCACTAACAGCGAAATGGCCGCGATGGAGGACAAGAGGACAGTCATAATTTGAGTGGAGGCGCTGAGGGTGGCCTGGATGTCCGCCATGTTGCGAACCTGGAAGGCGTTTTCACTGCCGGGAAGGGCGGGGATATGTTTTTGTTTGAGCATAAAGTTTTTCACCGCGTCAGAAGCGGGGCCGGTGTCTTCGGTGCTGTCGGCTTCCACATCAACTGAACTGACATACAGTTTTCCGAAGAGGCGGTGCATGGCGGTGGTCACGGGAACCACAATAGCGTCGTCACGGTCCTGGAAGCCGTTAGAGCCCTTCACGGGCAACACGCCGATAACCTGAAAATTAACGCGGTTGATTTTGATCCACTCGCCGACCGGGTTAGCGTTATCGCCGAATAAGTTTTTGATGACCGTGATCCCCAGCAGGCACACGCGGTTTCGGGTTTGAACGTCCGTATCGCTGATGAAGCGGCCATAAATAGGCTGATAGGATTTCATATCGGCGTAATTGGGAGTGGTACCGACCACCGAGGTGCTCCAGTTTTTATCGCCGTAAGTCACCTGAACCTTGCCGGAAAGTTCGGGGGCAACCCGCTTGACCATCGGTACGGTGGCGATCGCGTCCACATCCTGAAGTGTGATGCGGCTGGTGCCGCCGACGCCCTGTTGAACACCGCCGACCTGTAAAGAGCCAGGCATGAGCATTAATAGATTAGTGCCTAAAGACGAAAGCTGCTGCTGAACGGAAATTTGAGCGCCTGTACCGATGGCCTGGCCGCCGATAACCGCGCTGACACCAATCATGACCCCCAAGATCGAAAGTATGGAACGGACTTTGTTGGCAGTGAGGGCACGGAAGGCTTGGCGGAAGTATTCTTTGACGCTTTTGAAACTGAAAGAGGAAACCGAGAGCGAAGCGGAAGAGGCATCGCTGAGCAGGGGATGTTCGGGGGCCGGAATGGTTGATTTGGGGTTTTGCTCATCGGTGAGAACTTTTCCGTCTTTCATCGTAATGATACGGCGGGCATGGGCGGCGATATCGGGTTCGTGAGTTACCAGCACAATGGTGATACCGCTGGCGTTCATTTTTCCAAGAAAGCCGATAATATCCTCGGAGCTTTTAGAATCCAAATTACCCGTGGGTTCGTCCGCCAAAATTAATTTGGGTTTGTTGGTAAGAGCCCTGGCGATGGCGACACGCTGCTGCTGACCGCCGGAAAGTTCGTTGGGCTTATGGTCTAAACGGGTGCCTAAACCCACCATCTCTAAAAGCTTTTTAGGATCGTCGTGAGGCATGTTGGGATTGGAATAAAGCAGGGGCAACGATACTTGTTCAATGGAAGAGGTGCGGCCCAGAAGATTAAACATCTGGAAGATAAAGCCGAGGGTTTGGCTGCGGATAGCGGCTAAAGCGTCTTCGCCAAGGGTGGAAACTTCTTTGCCTAAAAGTTTATAGGAGCCCGAAGTGGGTGTGTCCAACAAGCCCAGAATTTGCAGCATGGTGGATTTACCCGAGCCGGAGGCGCCCATGATGGCCACAAATTCTCCTGGAGCGATTTGAAGAGAGACGCCGTTAAGAGCCCGAACTTCCGTATCGCCCATCGTATAAACTTTATGAATGTCCTTAATTTCAATGACGTTCAAATTAGCGGCCGCCCCCGCCGGATCCTCTGGTGCCGCCGGTGGCGGGCGCGCGTGAGGGCATAAAGGGATTGGTGCCGGTGCTGGTGGTGTCTAATTGGCCGACCGAGAAAGTCTTGATCAGAATTTTTTGATTTTCGCTGAGGCCCGAAACGACCTCGATTTGCTTGCCGTCGGTCACGCCAGTTTGAATAGGCACAAACACGGGCGCGTCGCCTTTGGTTTCGGCTGGCACCAGAACGCCTGACTTGCCGTTGGCTTGTTGCACGGCTTCAGAAGGAATAGTCAGCACATCGTCTTTTTCTGAGGTGTTGAAAACCACATTGGCGGTCATGCCGCTTCTCATATAAGAGGGTATTTCATCTGGCCAAACGTCAACTTCGTAAGTGGTGACGTTGTTAACCAAAATCGAAAAATACGAAACTCTTTTAACCGTTCCGATGAAATGCTGATTGGGGTAGGCATCCAGAGTGATGGTGGCTTTTTGGTTCATTTTGACCTGCGCCAGATCGGTTTCGTCCACCTGGGTGTTGACCATCAAATGATCGGACATAACCATCATGGTCACGCCAGTGCTGACCACCTGTCCCGGAACAGTGGGTAGGTAAATGATTTGACCGTTTTCGGGCGAAAGAAGCGGTGAGGCTTCATAGAGTTTTTGCCAATGTTTGTACTGCTTAGGACCCTGGGCTTCAGCTTCATCCAGCAAAGTCGCCCTTTCGGTTGAGCTTAATTCCATGAGTTCCTGGCCCTTTTTGACCGTGTCGCCTTCTTTGATCAGAATCTTTTCAATACGTCCTGAAATAGAAGGGAAAATCGCTAATTGATTGTTCGGTTGAACGTTGCCCGTGGCCAAAACGGTCAGCTGTATGTTGCCCCGTTTAACTGTCAGCGGCTTATAAGCCTCACCCTGGTGCTTACCTTTGGTACAGCCGGCGAATACTAACGCCATGCATAGGATGGCCGCCTTTTTTAATTGGTTCTTCATGGAATCACTCCCTTTCCTTCTGTCAGTTCCCAGTTTGCTTCCGCGGTTTTGATGCTTAAAAGTCCGGACAATTCGCCGTTTTGCTGATTGGTTAAGTTGGATTCGATTTGATTCCAGTTTTGGAAAATCAAAAGCCCGTTCAGATATTCCGCTTTGGCGATTTCTTCCTGAGTTTGAGCGGCCTTCACTTGGAATTGTTGAACTTTATCCTGCTCTACGGCGTTTAAGTAGGCCGCGTAGGCGCTTTCCAGCTGATTTTCAGTTTTTAAGTCGGTGCTTTCCAAAGTGTCTTCAGCGCCTTGTTTGGATTCCTCGGCGCTTTTGAGGGTGAAGAGATCGTGACCGCCGGTGAAAAGCGGGAAGGTGAGCGAGAGAGTGGCGTTCCAGCCCGCGGCCATGGTGTCGTAAGAACCACCTGAACCATTAAGGCCCGCGTTGGCGGTTAAGGTGGGGAAGAAAGCGCTCCGGGCCGAAACATACTGGCTGTCCGCGCTATGGTATTGGGCGACCGACTGCAGATGAGCCGGGGTTTGGTTAGTGAGATCAGCGAAGTTCGGCAGGCTGCTGGGAAGATTAGGAACTTCGAAATCGCCGTCTACAGCAACGTCCTCCATGGGATTGCGGCCTAAAACTTGATCGAGCTGGCGCTGTGTTACCCGAAGGTTTCGTTTGGCCTGATCAATGTTGTAGTCATCCTGCTGAACCGCCGCCTGGGCGATGAGCAGAGAACCTTTGTTGTCCGTTCCGCCGCTAAAATTCATTTGAACCAGGTCGACGTTGGCTTTGTCTCTGTCGCGGATGGACATGAGCAGCTTGATTTGTTTTTGGTTATAGAGCAGCTGATAAAAAAATGTTTTTAAGTCGTGCGAAAGCTGGGCTTTGGCCTGGGTGAGCTGGGCTCTGGCGATATCTAATTGAGCGTTGGCCAGATCCACGGAAGCGAAGTCTTTAAAACCGGAAAAAATGGTTTCTTGCGCGCTAATGCCCAGTGTGGCTCCCGGGGTGTAATTGGGGTCGCCAAAGGCGCCGCCAATGCTTCCGTCCGGGCCGGTGCGGCTCAGCGTTGTGCCTACAGAAACTTGTGGTAGCCATTGGCCCAAGCTGGCGATGTGGGTGTCATCCGAGGCTTTAACGGCTTGTTCCGCGACTTTAAGATCCCGGTTGTTGTCTTCAGCTTCTTTAACGGATTGGTCCCAGGTAAGTTCGGTTTGGGAATAGGCTTGAACCGCGGCTAACCAACAGATGGCAGTGATGAGTGTTCTCAGACGACCGCTTCGCATTCAGGAAACCCTTCTATATAGAGATGGAGTAAATGATAAAAACAACGGGCTTAGATTACACGACAGTTAGACCTGTTCGGAATCAGTTTTGTTTGGACGTTAAGGGACTTTAAAGAGTGTTAGAGGGAAAATGATCGAAAACAGTATTTTTGAACGGACTTGGCCAAAAATCACGGTTTTGGGGGGTGTTTGACATAAATGTAGAAAAACGCCTAAAATCATCGCCCGCTTCAAAAGGGAGAACTTATGGCTGAAAATCAAAAACACCTGACCCGCAAAATCGAGGAACTGACTGTTCTTTATGAGCTCAGCCACGCGCTGGCCTCGAACCTGGATTTCAAATCGGTCTCCAATCAAATTCTCGAGATTCTTTCCAAAAAGCTGGCAATGAACCGCGGCACCATTACGGTGCTGGATAAAAAGACGGGCCAACTCAGCATTGAGGCGGCCCATGGATTAACCAAAGAAGAAATCGCGCGCGGTAAATACAAAATCGGCGAAGGGGTGACCGGTAAGGTGGTCGAAAAGGGCCAGCCTATGATTATTCCCGATATCGGTAAAGAACCGCTGTTTCTCAACCGCACCAAAGCCCGGGGCGATTTAAACCGTCAGAACATTTCTTTTATTTGTGTACCCATTCAAATGAAGGGCGAGATGCTGGGGGTTTTATCGGTCGACCATCTTTTTAGAGACCGGGACGTTTCCTTTGAGGAAGATGTGCGCCTTTTGACCATCGTGGCTTCCCTGATCGGCCAAAATATTAAAATTCACCAGATGATCGAGCGGGATAAAGAAAAACTCATTGAGGAAAACCGTGAACTTCATAGTGAACTGAAAGGCAAGTACCGACTCAATAATGTGATCGGTACAGCCAAGACCATGCTGGAAGTTTACAAGGCGGTGCAGAAGGTGGCACCCAGCCGAACCACCGTGATGCTTCGCGGCGAGTCGGGAACGGGAAAAGAATTGATCGCCCGGGCGATTCATTACGACAGTCCGCGGGCGGACAAAGCATTTATTAAAGTTTCCTGCGCGTCCTTGCCTGAGACTTTGCTTGAAAGTGAACTGTTCGGCCACGAAAAGGGCAGTTATACAGGTGCTTCCGAAATGGTCAAAGGCCGTTTTGAGCTGGCCGATGGGGGCACGCTGTTTTTGGATGAGATTGGCGACATTTCCTTAGCCACCCAGGTGAAACTTCTTCGCGTTCTGCAAGAAAGAAAATTTGAGCGGGTCGGCGGCACCAAAACGCTTTCGGTGGATGTGCGCATCATTACGGCGACGAACCGTAATTTAGAAAAGGCTATCGCGGAGGGTAAGTTTCGAGAGGATCTTTACTACCGTCTCAATGTGGTGCCAATCTTTATGCCGGCCTTACGCCAGCGTAAGGAAGATGTGCCTCTGTTATTGGGGCACTTTTTAAATAAGTACAATGCGGAAAACAAAACCCGGTTCAAAATATCCGCTGACCTTATGGGCCGTTTGGCCAATTATGATTGGCCGGGCAATGTCCGCGAGCTGGAAAACACCGTGGAACGCATGGCGGTGATGGCCAAGGATGATTTGATTACGATGGAGGATCTGCCGACGCCGCTGGGAGTTTATTCCTACAGCTCTCCTGAAACTGTTCAGGAACAAAGAGCGCCGGTGGTTTCGGAAACTCCCCGGCAAGCTCCCAATATGAACCTGTCCGATATGGAGAAAATGAAGGTTATGGAAGCCATGGAAAAGGCCGCCGGTGTTCAGTCAAAAGCCTGCAAATTGTTGGGGATATCGCCCCGTCAATTGGGTTATAAACTGAAAAAATACAAGATCGGGTATAAGCCCACCTTTTTATAAGTTCTCGAAATCGCGAACTCGTAGGGTTGTCGTTAAAATACCATAAAAACAGTCAGATGAAAATCTCGGATATAATTGCCAGCATGTCTTTTTGCTGAATGAAAAGGCCGTCTTTATAGCCCCAAAGTTTCATTAAACGTCTTGAAGGATCCGCGCGTGAAATTGTGTGTTGTTTATCGTTCTATTTTTTATATTTTAACTTTATTTTTTTGTGGCTTCGGTGCTGCCCAGGCGAATTTGCAGATGCTCGTCTATGAAGGCACCGGCGGCGCCGGCGGTTTTGAAGAAAGCACGCCTGGATTTACAGTTACCATATGGAACGATGCTCAGTGGGCCGCGGCAACTACGGCTCAATTTGCGGCTTTTAATGTTATTGTTTTTGAGGATGAACCGGAATGCGGTGCCAATGATACTGTCTGGGCGACGGCGGACGCCACCGTGGGAATTTGGGGACCTGCGGTAACAGGAAACATTATTGTGATGGGAACTGATCCGGATTTTCATACCGATCCGGTCCATGGATCGAGTTGTCCTGCGAGTTTCATCCCGAATTGTGTGACATTTGCCGCGAGTGGAGCTGGAACTGGACTCTATTTACCGCTGAGCTGTGGTTATTGGAATACGGCGGCTAATACACCCGTTTCTGTTTTGGCTTATTTCGGAACTTTTACAGTTGAGGGATATGAATCCAAAAGTGGTGGCGGGAATACCATACATAAAATTGCCGTGAATCCCGCGCTGGCCGGAGTTACGGATGTCCAACTTTCAAACTGGGGCGAATCTATCCATGAAGGGTTCGATTCATGGCCTGTGTCCTTTGTGCCATTAGCCATTTATTCAGCGCCCGCTGATCCTGATCCAAATTATGTTGCTTCTGATGGAACATCTGGAACGGTAGATATGCTGGCTAGAGGTGTTACAGCTGTGGGCAGTCCAACGCCTCCGGCGCCGCCGACACCGGTACCTACTAATTCTCCTACCATTACTTCCACGGCTACTAATACATTTACGGTCACAGATACGGCTACCATTACGAACACGCCGACTATTACAGATACGCCTACTATCACTGACACGCCTACTATCACCCCCACGGGTACTAACACAGCTACGGTGACTCCAACTTCTACTCCCAGCAATACTTGCACACCCACTTGTAGTAATACACCGACCTGTGTGTCTTATGTTTGGCCCAATCCCTATAACCCGAGAACGGCTGTAGGTGGAACGCTTCGTTTCAGCTGTATGAATGACATGACGTTGCAAATTTTCACGGTTTCCGGCGAATTGGTTCAAACGGTAACGGATAGTAATTCGACGCAGCCTTGCGGGGGAAATCAACAGAATGCTTGGGGCACTTACTATTGTTGGAACGGGCGTAACAAAATGGGTATGCCTGTCGCCACAGGGATTTACTTTTTTGTAGTTCTAAAAAAAGACGGCACCGTAGCCCAGCGGGGCAAATTTTTAATGGTTGAGAGTTCTTAACAACTTTCAAATTTCGAAACTAAAACACTGCTTCTTGACGCATATTAAAAAATTGCCCCACCCATCGTGCTCTCGGGGAATAAGGGTTTGAAGGCTGTTTTAAAAGTGATAAACTACGGCACGTCAATAATTTGACCTATTCGTGTCATTTTTTGTCTGTTTTGATCTTTTAGGGGTTCCGCACTGCCCCGGATTTTCACTAAATCCCATTATTGTCAGGTTTAAACAAGCGGGATGCTGGTCAGCCATTGTGTTTTGGAGATATAAAATCGTTTTGGGGCTGGTACAGCCTATGCAAGGAACTAGTAGTACATATGAAGAGCCCAGCTTTTAACCTTAACTCAATACTGAAGAAACTCTTGGCCGGCGCAAGCCTGCTTTTGGGTGTTTCCTTGTGCCCGTCGTTTGCTTTTGCCAGCGCGGGGTGTACGGTGCTTCTTTATTACTCTCCTAGCACTTGCGGTAACGGCGGTACGGACGCGGTCACCAATGTCATCCCGGTTCTTCAGGCGGCGGGAGCTAGTGTTGTCACTATTGGTGTTTGTTCGGCAACCTATGATCCCACTCCGGACAATTGGTCCAATTACAGCCAGGTCTGGGACATGCGTTTTGTGCCGACCAACTCCTTTGCTTGCTCAGGAACTTCTCCCAGCCCGGTTTTTTCGGATGATTTCAATTCGAACTGGCAGACCGTTGCCACCGCTTACTTGAATAGCGGTGGAAGTATCATGCTCAACGGCGAGAACGCGGCCTTTTTTAGCCGCTCGACGGACAACGTTAATTTTCTCAAGGCGATTGGCGCCGTCAGCAATACCATGGACGGCTGCGTGTTCAATACGGCCCTCAGCAACGGGTACGCGACCCTGGGTACGCCCATCGCCAGCACTTTGCCCGGGGCGGCTCAATTTGAGGGATTCGCGGTCGGCGGTATTCCTCCGGCCTTGATTGGTACGGGAACCTCCTATGTCTCGGCTCCGGCGGGGCAGTGGAACGATGGCATCGCTAGAGATATTGTTGTGGGCTGGTCGGGCGCGGCACAAATGACGGGATTGACGGGCGGCAGCACCGGTAAACTCATAACAGTTTGGGACACCACCATGTGGTCGGGGGGCTATTACCCCACCTACCCAACGGTAGTAAATACTTTTTTTAGCTCGGTCTATACCTGGCTCGGCGGACAGCCCAGCTGCGGGCCCACCAGCACGCCGACCAATAGCCCGACGGTGACAGCCACGCCAACTCAAACTAATACTCCGACCGCGACTCCAACCTTCACGATGACCGCCACCAATACGGTGACGAACACGGTGACCGCTACGGCGACGAATACCGCGACTAACACTGTGACGAATACCGCGACCAACACGCCTACTGATACGCCGGTGAATAGTTTTACACCAACTAACACCGCTACACTGACATCCACCAATACGCCCGCGAACACCTCAACTCCGAGCAATACGCCGACTGTCACTAATACCAGCACACCGACAGCGACGGCCACGCCTAATCTTTACATCTGGCCCAATCCGTTTAATCCCAACACCGCGGTGAATGGAGTTTTAAAGGCGGGATATCTAGGGAGTGGGGCTGTGATGACGATTTACACCATATCAGGTGAGCAAGTTATTTCGTCCAGTCAAAATAGCCCTGATTTAGTCTTTCAAGGCGGCTATATGATATGGAATGGACGGAACGCGCATAGTCTTTATGTTTCAACGGGTGTCTATTATTATGTAATTCTTAATGGCACTAAAATGCTATTGACCGGCAAACTATTAGTCGTCACTGGAAAATAATTTGTTTCACTTAATACCTCAACTCCGCTCACTCCGGTGTCCCGTCATTATTTTTGCCGGGATGTTTATTCTGTTTTTGTGTCCTTTTTCCCTCCAAGCTCAAGTAAACGGCCCCGGTACGACTGGTGCTAATTATGAAAAAATCGGCATGGGCGCCCGCGCGGCGGGTATGGGCGAGGCTTTTACGGCGGTAGCCGATGACGCGACCGCGATGTACTGGAATCCTGCGGGCCTCGTTTTGGCCCGGGGAACTCAATTTTCACTCACCCACAGCGAATGGCTTCAAGGCGTAACGGACGAGTATTTTGCTTTCAGCCAAAACTTACAGCGCGATGGGGCCTTTGGCGGATCTTTGCAGTATTTGGGCACGGGGACTTTCGCGGGTTCTTTAGAAGATTCTCAAGGTAACTATGCCGGTGTGGGGAACAACATCAGCGCTTCCAGTTATATCGGCACCGCGGCTTACGCCCAGCGGTTAGGCAACTGGTTCGCGGGCGACATCTTTAGAGCTTCCATCGTGGGGATTGAAATATCCGCTCTCGGTCAAAATGTCTCTAATGTGGGCAACTCGGGTGTGGCTTTTAACATTGGCTATATCTTTGAAGCTATTCACCGCACTCTTTTCGCCACTATTGTGGTGACGGACCTGGGTTCGGACATTCAAACCTTTGCTGAACCTCTCAACGCCAATTTGGGTGGATCACTTCAACTGCGCAACTTTTTGTTAAAAGACGATCAAAACATCCTGGCCCTGGACGCGGATGGTTATATCGACACGGGTTTTGGTTTTAAATTGGGTGATGAGTACAGACTGAACTTTGGCCGCAACGGTGTGGCTTTGCGGGCCGGTTACCGGGCGGGCGCCAGTTTAGACACGGTTACGAATCTCACTATGGGCGTGGGTCTTTATCACAAGTTTGACGATTTTGACGCCGGACTCGACTACGCTTACGTTCCTTATGGCATCCTGGGCGACACGCACCGCATTACGCTGAATATTATTGTGGGTGGCAATCCTATTCCTCCCAGGGTCTGGGCCGCTCCGATGTCGGGCAACGCCTTTGTGCTGGGCCCGGACAAAATGCTGATTAAGATTTCCGCCAAGAGCGAATCGCCGATCACCAAATGGAAAATTAATATTTTGGACGGCTCGGGTACGCTGGTTCGGACAATTTCGGGCAAAGGCTATCCGCCGAGCCGTTATGAATGGGATGGAAAAAATAAAGACGGCGAACTGGTACCGCAGGGCGACTACTCCGTGAATGTGGAAGTTACGGATGATGAGGATCTCACGGGCCGGGCCATTCCCGCCGCGGTCAACGCCAAGTGGGTGCCCAAGAAAGTTCCTTTCGCTTATACCTACGGCGTCTCGGGCGACTTGTTATTTGACTCAGGAAAACCAGACCTGCTGCAAAGAGGTTATGACGCGATTCAGCAAGTGGTGACTCAGATCCGCAAGCGTTTCCCGAACAGCGTGATTCAAATCGCCGGGCACACGGACAACGTGAAGGTGGCGCCGCATGCCACGTTTAAAGATAATCAGGAATTGTCTCTGCTTCGCGCCCAATCGGTGATGGCTTACCTGATTAAGAGCGGTATGAATCCCAACCTGCTCGGCGCTGTGGGTTACGGTGATACCAAGCCGATCGCGCCTAATGACACGCCGGAAAATCGGGCTAAAAACCGACGGGTAGAATTGGTAGTTTCGGGAACCATTGAGGTGACCGCGGATGAGTTAATCGGCGAAGGTCAAAAGTTAATGACCGCGAAGGATTATAAAGGCGCTTTGACGGACTTCTTGAAAGCGGTTGAGTCCGACAGCCGCAATGCCAAGGCTTATCATTTGGCCGGTGATTGCTACCTGATTTTGGGCGGCAAAGACCTGGCGGTTCAGGCTTATGTGAAGTCGCTCAAGTATGATCCGGATAACAAGGCTCTGAGAGACTGGCTGACTCAATACGCGCCCGAAGCTTTGGCGGCTCCCGCTCCTTCATCTGAAGTGAAACCGGATGTAAAAGGCGGGCGTACGGTTCAGGACGCGCCTCCTAGTTCCGCGCCAGCCGCGGGGCCGACTCCGGGTATGCCCGGCATGCCGGCACTTCCGTAATTTTGATTGTTCCCCTAGATGCTTGGTAGAATGCTGTGAGTTTATTACACCCCGAGGATGGTTATGAGAAAAGTTCTAGTGATTCACGGCCCTAATTTAAATCTTTTAGGCGAACGGGAACCCAATGTTTATGGCTCCACCACGCTGGAAGAAATTAACCAGGCCCTTCAAGAACAAGCGAAGAAAAGCGATGTTGAGCTCAAGGTATTTCAATCCAACCATGAGGGCGAGCTGGTAGAGTCTATTCAAAACGCCCGTCATTGGGCGGATGTGATTATCATCAACCCGGCCGCTTATACCCATACCTCGATCGCTATCCGCGACGCGCTGTCCGCTATAGCGGTGCCGACCATTGAGGTTCATCTCTCCAACATTCACGCCAGGGAAAACTTCCGGCAGGCTTCCCATGTCTCGCCTGTGTCCGTGGGCCAGGTGGTGGGGTTTGGGAAAAACAGCTATCTTTTAGCGCTTCAGGCTGCCACGCTGATTCCTTTGTCTGGGTCCAAGAAGTAAAAATCCCCCGGTTCACGGTTAAAAATAAAGCGTTATCCGGTTCAAATCGCCTTAAAATGTCCTTATGAAATCCATTCTATCGGCAAAACTTTCTCCCGATTTTTTTTGGGAGGTGTCTTATCTTTGTTTTGCCGTTTATCTGCTATTTCATCCTGTCTTGTCATTTCCTCAGTCCGCGGCGGTGGTTTTGGGCGGGGGTCTGGTGCTTTTTCTTTTTAGAAATATTCCGGGGGACGCTTTAGAAAAGCTTGGTCTCTTTTGGGTTTTATTTCTTTTATATACGCTCAGTTCCGCTCTTTGGTCCGCTTCTCCCGGCGTTACACTCCAATCTTCCAGTTTTTTATTTTTGGGAACCCTTTTGGTGTTGATGGCGCAACAGGGAAGCCTGTCTTCTAAAAATCGAATCGAGACAGTGATTCTTGTTCTTGCTTTAATCGCGGCGCTGATGGGCATTTACCAGTGGCTTTTTGGGTTTGCCCAGTTGGCTCAGGTTTCGTCCGGTCTGGTCGGCAGCGAGGCGGATATTGTGAATGTGGCGGTTCATGATAAGCGGGCTTTCGGTCCGTTGGTCACGCCGGGAGCTTTGGCGGCCTTGCTTATTTTTTCTATTCCCCAAGCGCTCATTCGGTTCCAGATTGCTTCCGGGTCTAAAAAAATAGTATTCGCTTTGATATCCATGGTGCTTTTACTCGGATTGGCCGCAGCGGGCGGAGTGGGTGCCTGGCTTTGCCTGGCTGTGGTTTGCGCCTTCTTTTTTTATAAACAAAGCAGCGGCCCGGCGGCTCTTTTTGTTTTAGGACTGCTTTTTTTAGCGGCTTTGGGATTGATCTGGCACCGGGGTTTACATAATTGGACTTTGGCTTCTTTTACCATGCGGCTGGATTTGTGGCGCTGCGCCTGGCAGTTATTCCTTCAATATCCGCTGATGGGTTGGGGCTTGGGAACCTTTGGCGAGGCTTATCAATCGATGGGGATGCCTTTGGGTACGGGCGCGCTCTTCGCGCATAATCTGTTTCTCCAACTCCTGGTTGAAACCGGTGTGGCCGGAACCGCTTTATTTATCGCGGCCTGGGTGAGTCTGGTGAGCCGGTTGGTTTGGCCCGCCCGTTGGGAAGGGTGGGGTGTTTTGGGCGGTCTCGCGGCGGTGTGTATATTTTCACTGCTTGATCTGCCCTTTCAAATGGCCGAACTGGTTTGGATTTTTACCGGTGTGGCGGGCCGGTTGGAATGGCGATCAGGGTCCGCGTGGAAATTACCAAAGCTATCGCCCCAGTGTGTTTCCTGGGTTCTGTTAGTTATTTTGGCGGTGACTGGTTTTTGGCCGCCTTACCGGCCCTGGAACTTTTGTCTTTTGGCGATGGCGCTTTGGATTGTCTTCGCTTTATTTGAAGCTCAAATCAAAGAACTGAAATGGTGGATTGTTTTGGGTTCAGTTTATTTGGCCGTGCGGGCGTTTGACTCGCCTTCGGCCTCGGGCACAGTTTGGTTTTTAGAACTGGCTGGATTATTAATCATTTTTTATTTCATGGCACCCCGGTTGCCGCGGTTCCAAACTTTTTTGATGATTTTCATGGGATTGGGGTTTTTATGGGCGGCCAAGCTGGGCTGGTACAGTCTGGTATTCGCGCCCCAAAACGGAGTTCCCTGGTGGATCGATGTGGCTAATTGGGTTTTTTATCCGAATCCCAAATACTTGGCGGTGTTTTTTATTCCTTTGATTTTTCTTCTGCTTAAAAAGCCCCTTTCTTTCAATTGGGTGAAGACCACGGCATTTTCGATCGCGCTGATCATTTTACTTCGTTTGAAGTCCTTGAGCGCTTTGGCGGGTCTGGGAGCGGGCTGGCTGTGGCGTATACGAAAAGAAAAAGTTAAGTTTTTTGCTTCAGCATTAGTTTTGATTTTGGCGCTGGTTATTTTCAGATATTTAAATACCAGCGCGACTAAATGGGAAAGATGGGGTATTTGGGAATCGGCAGTGAAGGTTTGGGTTCAGGAACCTTTTTTCGGTGTGGGCCCGGGTGTTTTTCAGGGGCGTTACCAGCAGTTGAAAGTTCCTCGCACGGATGGCGTTAACCGTTATTTGATGGAATCCCGATACGCGGAAAATGAGTTTTTAGATCTTTTAGTAGCTTTTGGTTTGGCCGGTTTTGTTTTTGTTTTGTTTCTTGCTTATCGAACTTTTTCTCAGATTAAAAAAGAAGAAAATCAAAACGCCTTATGGGGTCTGGGTATCGCCTCTCTTTTTGAATTCTGTCTTCACACACCTTTGATCGCGCTGTCAGGCGTGGGATGCGCGGTGAAAGAAGATGAACCCGCTCAGCGGTTGTCCTGGGGCGGCGGTCTTCTGATTTTGGGTTTAACCGCCGGTTTATTCGGCGCTCCTATTTTCTCTCAGGCTCTGAAAAAACAAGCGGACCAGCTTGTTTCTGAAAACGCCTTTCCGCGAGCCTTTCGATGCTTGCATACGGCGGTTCAGTTAAATGCATGGGACGCTTCCACCCAAATGGGTGAGTCTGATTTTTATGAGAGGCTTTATCTGGCGACTCATGATGTGAATTGGAAAAATAAAGCGGACGAGTCGTTGGATGTCGCCATGAGTTTGGAAAGAACCGATGGGGATATCGCTTTAGCGAAAGCCCGGCGCTGGACAAGGCGCTATGAGTTGGATCCTTCGAGAGCTAATCTTTTGGGTGTTAATGAAAGCTGGGCAGAGGCTCAAAAGGCTTTGCCGTTAAACGCGTTTTTGACCTTTGAACAGGGTCTTTTTTGGTCAAAAATGGGCCAAATATATGAAAAAAACACGGTTTTGGCCCAGGTATACACTCAAAAGGCTTTCGACTGTTATGTGGCGTCCACTCGTCTTGAACCGAATTTTGCCGCAGCCTGGTTCAATCTAGGCGTCTATCAAGAGAAGCAGTCTTCTCTACATCCCGGGCAATCCGAAGAGGAAGCTCACGCCGATTTTAAAAGAGCGCTGGAAGTTTATGAGAAGTGGAAAGACGCTCCCGGTTTGTCCCCTGAGGAAAAGCAAATGGTCGACTTGCCTCCGCAAGAAGCGGCCCGTCTGAGAAAAGAGGTTCATCCATGAACCGGATTTCTGAAGCCTTCAAAAAGTTTCCTAATCTTTGCGCGCTTTTGATTGGGCTTTTGCTATTCGCGCTTTTCTACGGGAAGGTTCTTTGGAACGGAAATGTATTCGTGTTCGTGGACGCTTCCCGTTTCTTTTATCCCGTCTGGAAGTGGGGCGCTGTGGTTTTAAACCAGGGCATCATTCCTTTGTGGAATCCGGACGCTCAATTAGGAACCCCTTATCTGGCTGATCCCCAAATGGCCTGCGCTTATCCGCCGGTTTTTCTTTTTTATTCCTGGTGGAGTCCCATCAACGCTTTCTCCGCTTTGATCTTGTTTCATCACTTCTGGGCGGTCATTGGTTTCTGGGTTTACGCGAGGGAGCAAGGCTATTCCTGGAAGGCTTCACTATGGGGAAGTTTGGCTTTCGGCTTTTCCCTTCATCTGGTTTGTTCCTCCTGGACTCCGGTGGCCATGATGACCATCAGCTGGCTTCCCTTGGTTTTCTTTTCCGCTGAAAAAATCTATCAGAAAAAAAGCGTCGGGTTTTTATTTTTATCAGTGAGCTGGGCGATGCAATTGTCCGCGGGCTATCCGGTTTTAACTTATCTCACTGGATTGGCGCTGTTGGCGCATTTTGGCTGGAAATCTTTTCAAAGCGCGGACAAGAATAAATTTTTAAATTGGGCAGGGTGGATGGGATTGGCGGCTTTAACCGCGGCGATTTACAACCTGGCGTGGGGATTGCCCTTTTTGGAGTTTTTGAAAAACAGCAACTATCAAAACGGATCCAAACGGGTTCAGGATCTGGGCTGGGAAAATCTGGGGACTTTCTTTAATCCGTTTATTTCGGGCGACCCATTGGCTGGTAATTATCACGGCCCGCATTATTGGGTGGCGACTTATTTTGTGGGCTTACCCACGCTGTGTTTTTTTATCTGGGGTCTGGCGCGGCAGGTTTATCGAAAAAACACGCCCTGGCTGCTGGGACTTTTTTTAATTTTGAGTTTGGGTTCGACTTTAAAATTGGGTGACGGATTAAAACACGTTGTTCCCGGATATGCCTTAGTCATTCATTCGGGCTTTTGGATTTCGCTGGTGATTCTCTGGCTCATTGTTCTATCCATGGAAGCGTTGGACGTTTTTTTTGCGCCAAGTACCAACCGGGGCAGGGATATGGCCTGGCCGGTGATCGCGGCGGCAGTTTATGGAACGGCTTTGGGCTTCCAAACCCCTTATTTTTCGGCCTTTTTCTGGCTTTCTTTTCTTTGCGTATTGAGTTCCTTCTGGATTAAAGACAAAAACTGGAAGTGGGCCGCGGTTTTAGCCGCGCTGGGTTTGTCGCTGGGGCCCGCGGCTTATAGTTTGAACATCACCATGGACCGCTCCTATTACGAAAAGCCGCCAGCGTTGTTGTCGCGGCTCGATCACCCGGGGCGTTTTTTCTTTTCCCCGGTGTTATTGGGCGACGCGGTGAGACTGCAGGGGCAAAACATGAACGACGCTTACGAGGGCGCGAAGCAAAATTTTTATCCCAACTGGCCTTTGGCTTTTGGACGGGAGGAAGTGCCCATCTATAACACGCTTCAACTGGAAGATTCTTTTGCCTGGACCTATCAAGTGTTTCAACAGTCTTTGAGTCAGTCGCGAAAAGCCCTCAATTTCTTGGGAATTCGATATGTTTTTGGCCCCTCGCATTTTAATGATTTGAAAGAAATTCCACAGCCGCCCGGCGCGGTGAAAGTTTTTGAAAATTTAAGCCCGATACCCCGATGGTTCTCGTTGTCTAAAGCGGTCGCCGCTGGTACTGCGACAGAAGAAGACTTTATCAAGGCGGATCAAAATCATTTTGATTTCGCGCGGGTAGGGTTTGTGGAGAATGCTTCTTCAGCGGGCCTTTATCAAAATAGAAAAGTGACCGAATTAAACCGAACGCCCAATTCAGTTCACTTATCTGCCTTAGGAAAAGGTGCGGCGCTGATCGCTTCTTCCGAAACCGAAGGTCCGGGTTGGAAGGTTTGGGTAGAGGGTAAAGAAAAGTCCGTTGAAAAAGTGAATCACGCTTTTCGCGGGGTTGTTTTGAATGAGGGGGAAGCGGCGGTCGTTTTTAAATATGCACCCCTTTCTTTCCGGTTGGGATTGTTTTTCACACTGCTTATTTGCGGGCTTTGGGTGGGTTTGTTAACATGGCGGCTGAAAAATAAAATTTAGAAAAAGCCGGGGAAATTTCGTGGTTAAAAAAGCGGGTGAAAATAAGGCTTTTTGGGGGTTCGCGGTCATTTGCATTTTAATCGCCATTGTTGTCACCGGGGTGACTCTCAGTAATAAGCCTGCGGAGGATGTCAGTTTGGAAGAGGCATTAAGCGTCAAAGACAATCCGTTGTCCAAAGATAAGGGTGTGGGGAATTTGTTCAGCTTTCCGGACGCGGCCAAGAAACAGGAAATGGGCAGCAAGATTGTCTTTAATGAAATGCTCAGCCAGATTAAAACCGACCTTCAGATGCCGACATCGATTACCAACGAAACCGTTATCAGTAATTCAAACAAGGAATTGGCCAAAATTTACGGCTCAGTGGATCAGGTTCCGGCCTCTGTTTATCGGGTTGCCTGCATTCAAATCAATAACGCCAGTGTTTATCTCAAGAGTTTCTATCACGGAAAAGACGCGGATTTTAAACGGGCCATTCTTCAAACACTTCAGCATTATTACTATCTGGGCGCGGGCACGGTAGATCCGAATTTAGAAACGGTTCCGTCGATAGAAAAACTGTCCAAAAAATCGAAGAAGACGAAGACGGCTAAAACACAATCAGCTTCCTGAGAGTCTGATTTCAGCGTCCGCTTTGCCCCGCTCTTGCTGTAAAATCTCCGTATGAATTCCACGAAAACAACCAAACTTCTCTGGTCTGTTTACCTGTTTTTTTCCCTAATTTGGATTTTTCGATTGGCGGGGCACTTCCCGGCGGTCATGGACACCATGGAATATGTGTTTCCTGAAAAGTGGTTTAACGTTCAGTCGTTTCAGCAGGGACTTATCCCGCTCTGGAATCCCTACATCGCCTGCGGCACACCCCATGTGGCTAATTTTCAGTCCGCGGCTTTTTATCCGCCTTTTTGGATTTGGAATCTCACCGGATTAACCAACTGGTTCTTTGTGCTCGGTATCGGCCATGTTCTGCTGGCCGCGGTTGGATTCTATTTTTGGCTCCGGTTTTTTAAAATCACCGTGCCGGTAGCGTCCCTTTGCGCGGTTAGTTTCAGCGGTTCCGCTTATCTCACCCTTCTCTGGGCCTT